>WNGB01002950.1_pt1 | contig 43354 bp, 40 predicted proteins | sample 5400681 | NCBI WGS metagenome assembly WNGB01 (sample SAMN13153367, study PRJNA577476) | soil metagenome | isolation source: 115 cm soil or saprolite under grassland replicate 2 | place: USA:California | collected 2016-06-15 | reverse complement strand
TGCAGCGCGAGATCGAGACCCTCGCGCTCCACCTCATCGGGCACGCGCAGGCCGATGACGATGTCGACGATCTTGAGGATGATCAGGGATACGACGGCGCAGTAGACGAAGACGATGACGATGCCCTCGATCTGGTTGAGCACCTGTACCGCGTTGCCTTCGATCAGGCCGGCGGTGCCGCCGTACTGCTCGATCGCGAACACACCAGTGAGCAAGGCGCCGACGATGCCGCCGACGGCGTGCACGCCGAAGGCATCGAGCGCGTCATCGTATCCGAACATCCGCTTGAGGCCGGAGCAGCCCCAATAGCAGAGGATGCCGGCCGCGATGCCGATGCAGAGCGATCCGATCGGGCCGACGAAGCCCGAAGCCGGCGTGATGGCGACCAGGCCGGCGACGGCGCCGGTGCAGATGCCGACCACGGTCGGTTTGCCCCGCATCAGCCACTCGACGATCATCCAGGTGAATGCCGCCGTCGAGGTTGCCATGTGCGTCACCGTCATGGCCATGCCGGCCTGCATGCCCGCGCTCACGGCCGAGCCGGCGTTGAAGCCGAACCAGCCGACCCACAGCAGCGCGGCGCCGATGAAGGTGAGCACCATGTTGTGGTTCGGGCCGGTGTCCTTGCGCTTGCCGAGCATGATGCACGCCATCAGACCGGCGACGCCGGAATTGATGTGCACGACCGTGCCGCCGGCGAAGTCGAGAACCTTGATCCAGGCGTCCGAGTTCCCGGAGGAGAGGAAGCCGTCCGGTCCCCAGACCCAGTGCGCGATCGGCGCATAGACGAAGATCGCCCACAGGCCGATGAACCAGAGCATCGCCGAGAATTTCATGCGCTCGGCGAAGGCACCCGCGATCAGCGCCGGGGTGATGATCGCGAAGGTCAGCTGGAAGCAGAGATAGACGCTTTCGGGGATCGTCGGCGCCAACGGATTGGGATTGCCGATGCCCTTGGCGATGTCGCTCACGATGCCTTGCAGGAAGGCGCGGTCGAGGCCCCCGATGAACGGGGTTCCTTCTCGGAACGCAAGGCTGTAGGTGCAGACCAGCCAGAGAATGCTGACGAGGCAGGTGATGGCGAAGCTCGTCATCACGGTATCGCCCACGTTCTTCTTGCGCACCATGCCGCCATAGAACAGGCCGAGGCCCGGGATGGTCATCATCAGCACCAGCGCCATGGACGTGAGCATCCAGGCGGTGTCGCCGGAATTCGGAGTGCAGTCCTTGAGCACCGCCTTTTTCGGATCGGGATTGCCCGCGCAGGCGGGCGGACCGGCGTCTGCGGCCGGCGCTGCCGCGGCTTCCTCGGCGTACGAGGTATGTGAGAACATCGAAACACTGAGGAAAATGCCGAGAAGCATCCCGAACACGAGAGCCAAAAGCCCCGCACGGGAAGGTTTCTTGAACGTCATGGTCTAACTCCTGTCGCTAGACGTTTGAGGTGCGGGTTCATAGCGCTGCGGCGTCGGTCTCGCCGGTGCGGATGCGCACGGCGCTGTCGAGACCGAGGACGAAGATTTTGCCGTCTCCGATCTGACCGGTCTTGGCCGCGGTGGTGATGGTTTCGATGGTCCTGTCGACCTGGTCGGTCGCCACCGCCACCTCGATCTTGATCTTGGGAAGGAAGGTCACCGCGTATTCGGCGCCACGATAAATTTCAGTATGGCCCTTCTGACGCCCGTATCCCTTGACCTCGGTGACGGTCATCCCGTGCACCCCGATCGCGGTCAAAGCGTCGCGGACCTCGTCGAGCTTGAATGGCTTGATGATAGCCATGACGATTTTCATGGGTTTAACCCCCGCTAGAGCCCGATCCTGTGCAGCAGGTTGGGGCGGTCCTCACTGAGCTTCGCCGTGCGAAGACTCGCCCCGCAGGCAACGCCGCAAGGGTACTAATCAAGCCGCGTGCCAGTTCGCGGCTTGGGGTCCAAGCTTTTGAAAAGAGGAGCTTTTTGCAGGCCTGCCAAGTGCCGGCTGCGACCTTTTGTCAGCCGCCGCACAAAGACCAGTCAGTCCTGCACATATTTTCAGCAGGGCCTGAAAAGGAGTCGGTTGCTCGCCTCCTGAGCATCCCGAAGGGAGACGGACGGCGGACGACCGACGGATCCCTCTTGAGTGGCTCTTAATCCGTCCTCGGTCATCCGCTTTCGTCCGGATGCGGGCGCCCCGCCTATTGCAGCGCTTCGCCGTGCTGGGTGAGATCGAGACCCTCGATCTCTTGCTGCTGGCTGACCCGCAGCGGCACCATGAACTCGATCACCTTGAGCAGGATGTAGGTCAGCACACCGGACCAGATCAGCGTGGCGACGATGCCGTAGAGCTGGATCAGTACCTGCCTGGCATTGCCTTCGATCAGCCCCGCAACCCCCTCGGGCGTGTCGGGGTCCGCCGACAGCATCGCCACCGCGAACACGCCGGTGAGCAGCGTGCCGGTCGCGCCGCCGACGCCATGGACGCCGAACACGTCGAGCGAATCGTCATAGCCGATTTTCAGCTTCAGCCAGGTGCAGGCCCAGAAGCAGAACGCGCCGGCGATCAGACCGATGACAATACCATGCCACGGCAGCACGAAGCCGGATGCCGGCGTGATGGTGCCGAGCCCGGCGACGGCGCCCGAGATCATGCCGAGCACCGACGGCTTGCCGCGGATGCCCCATTCCAGCGCCATCCAGGTCAGCGCGCCGGTCGAGGCGGCGAGGTGCGTTGCGGCGATCGCGTAGGCGGCGCGTGAATTCGCCCCGAGTGCCGAGCCGCCGTTGAAGCCGAACCAGCCGACCCAAAGCAGGCCGGTGCCGATCACCGCCAAGGACAAGTTGTGCGGCGCGAAATTGTCGGTGCCGTAACCGTAACGCTTGCCGACCAGACAGGCGGCGACCAAACCGGCGATGCCGGCATTGAGATGCACGACGGTGCCGCCGGCGAAGTCGAGCAGCCCGGCCTTGGCCAAAAAACCGCCGCCCCAGACCCAGTGCGCGATCGGCACGTAGACGACGATCAGCCAGCCGCCCGCGAACCACAGGAAGGCCGAGAACCGCATGCGATCCGCGACCGCGCCCGCGATGAGGGCGACCGTGATGATCGCGAAGGTCATCTGATACATCATGAACAGCATTTCGGGGATGGTCGCCGCCAGCGGGCTCACCGACTCCATGGTGGTCCCGCGCATGAACGCCCGCTCGAATGTTCCAAGCCAGGGCCCGTCGCCGGCGAAGCTCAGGCTGTAGCCGACCGCAAACCAGAGGATCGAGCACAGCATCGTGCAGGCGAGGCTCTGCGCCATGGTGGCGAGCACGTTCTTCTTGCGCACCATTCCGCAATAGAACAACGCGAGCCCCGGTATCGTCATCATCAGCACCAGGCCGGTCGCCGAGATCATCCAGGCGGTGTCGGCCGCGTCGATCTTCGACGGCGCGGTTTCCGCAAGCGCCGGCGCAGCGAACAAAGCCAAGCTGACGGCCGCGATGACGCCGGCCACAACGCCAACTGGTGACGTCTGCATTCTCATGATGTCCCCCCTGGTCGGACGCTCCTAGGAACGTCCCGTTTCTCACCGTCGTCATGCCCGGCCATGACGGTTGCTAGAGTGCGTCCACGTCGGTCTCGCCGGTCCTGATGCGCAGCGCCTGGTCGATCGCGGTCACGAAAATCTTACCGTCACCGATCTGGCCGGTCTTGGCGGACGTGGTGATGGCTTCGACGACTTTCTCGACGCGGTCGGTCGGGACCGCCACCTCGATCCGCATCTTGGGCAGGAAGTTCACCGCATATTCGGCGCCGCGGTAGATTTCCGTGTGGCCCTTCTGGCGGCCGTAGCCCTTGACCTCGGTCACGGTCATGCCGTGCACGCCGACCGCGACCAGCGCGTCGCGGACCTCCTCGAGCTTGAAGGGCTTGATGATGGCGATGACCAATTTCATTTATTTGCCCCGTGGCGATGGTCCCGTTGACGGACCGCAACTCGTTTCGACGTTCGGCGACACGCCCATTTGCGCTGGCCGTGCCTCGCGGCCCGGCCGGCGTGCGCACAATATCGGCGTTGCGATCAAAAATTAAGCGGGACAATCGCCTTTTCAATGGGCGATCCGCGCAGTCTGTGGGCAGATCAGGACAGCAATGCTGTCCAGAAGCGGGCGACTGGCGACAGACGACCCCAAGGACGGAAGGCCTCACTCTGTCGGTTTTCCAACCTCTCTCCTCCGCTCCCGCAGCAGTCCCTCCTGGGCGACCGAAGCCACCAGCGTGCCGTCGCGCGTGAAGATGAGGCCGCGGGAAAAACCGCGCGAGCCGGCGAGATTGGGGCTGTCCTGGGCGTAGAGCAGCCAGTCGTCGGCACGGAACGGCCGGTGGAACCAGAGCGCGTGGTCGAGGCTCGCCGCCATGATGGTCTTGTCGAACACGGTGCGCCCGTGCGGGATCAGCGCCGAATCGAGCAGCATCATGTCGGACGCGTAGGCGAGCACGCATTGGTGGATCGCCGGCTCGTCGGGTAGCTGTCCGGTGGTGCGGATCCAGACGTGGAAATTGCCGTTGTCGAGCTTCTTGCCGAGGTAGCGATCGAACTCAACCGGCCGCAACTCGATCGGCCGCTCGCGCTCGTAATAGCGCCGCACCGGGTCCGGCATCATCGGCAGCACGCGCTGTTTGAGGTCGGCTTCGCTCGGCAGGTCTTCCGGCGTCGGCACCTGCGGCATCTTGGCCTGGTGCTCCACGCCCGGCTCGTGGCGGTGGAACGACACCGCCATGGTGAAGATCGCCTGCCCGTGCTGGATCGCCACCACGCGCCGGGTGGTGAAGCTCTTGCCGTCGCGGATGCGGTCGATCTCGTAGATGATCGGCACCTTGGGGTCGCCGCCGAGCAGGAAATAGGCGTGCAGCGAATGCGGCGGCCGGCCGGCGACGTCGACGGTGCGGCAGGCGGCGACCAGCGCTTGGCCGATCACCTGCCCGCCGAACACGCGCTGCCAGCCGACCTGCGGCGAGCGGCCGCGAAACAGATTCAGCTCGAGCTGCTCGAGGGTGAGGATGTCGACCAGGTCTTGGACGGCGGAGGGCATGGACGCTCTTTCAACGAATGCCGGCGATCCTATCGAAGTCGCGGCGGCGATTGGAGACTTGGATCAGGGGCGGGGCGTCACCATGCTATATAGAGACGGCAGGAGGCTGTCGTGGCGTCATTGCCTGATCGTGCAGAACGCGTCGACGTGCTGATCGGCGGCGCGGGTTTCGCCGGGCTCGCGCTGGCGATCGCCTTGCGCCAGGGGCTCGGCCCCTCCTTCGCCGTCACGGTCGCCGATCCGGCGCTCGGCCGCGCAGGCGCCGATGCACGCGCGTCCGCCATCGTGGCGGCGGCGCGGCGCCTGTTGGAGACCATCGGCGTCTGGGACAGGGTCGCGGACGAGGCGCAGCCCATCCTCGACATGGTCATCACCGACAGCCGTTTGCAGGACGCGGTGCGGCCGGTCTTTCTCACCTTCGACGGCGACGTCGAGCCCGGTGAGCCGTTCGCCCACATGGTCGAGAACGGCCCGCTGGTCGACGCGCTGGTCGAGAAGGCGAAAGAGCAGGGCGTCGTGCTGCGGCCCGCCGCTATCGCGGATTTTGATCTCGCCGCCAACCGGATCGAGGTGCAGCTCTCCGACGGTGATCCGCTCGCCGCGCGGCTCCTTGTCGCCGCCGACGGCGCGCGCTCGACGATCCGCGAGCGCGCCGGCATCGCCAGCCACGGCTGGACCTATGGCCAGTCGAGCATCGTGGCGACCGTCGCGCACGAGCGCGATCATCAGGGACGCGCTGAGGAGCATTTCCTGCCCTCGGGTCCGTTCGCGATCCTGCCGCTCAAGGGCCGCCGCTCGTCGATCGTCTGGACCGAGGAAGCGCAAGAGGCCGAGCGCGTCGTGGCGCTGCCCGACCCTGAATTCCATGCCGAGCTCGAGCGGCGCTTCGGCCTGCATCTCGGCGAGATCGAGGCGGTCGGTCTGCGCCGCGCCTATCCGCTCGGCTTTGCGGTGGCGCGCGCGTTCATCGCCGAGCGCCTCGCGCTCGTCGGTGACGCCGCGCACGTCATCCATCCGATCGCCGGGCAGGGGCTCAATATGGGTCTCAAGGACGTCGCCGCGCTCGCCGAAGTCATCGTCGATGCGGCGCGGCTCGGGCTCGATCCCGGCTCGCTCGCGGTGCTCGAGCGCTATCAGCGCTGGCGCCGGTTCGACACCATGGCGATGGGCATCGCCACCGACGGGCTCAACCGGCTGTTCTCCAACCGGTCGGACGTGCTGCGGTTTGCGCGCGACGTCGGCCTCGGCCTGGTCGATCGCCTGCCGGCGCTGAAGCAGCTCTTCATCCGCGAGGCGGCGGGCCTCGTGGGCGAAGTGCCGAAGCTGCTCAAGGGCGAGGCGCTATGACGTCAGGTCAACGGCACCGATGCGACCTGATCCTTGAACGCCGGACGCGATGAGATCGCTGCGTACCAGCGATCCAAGTGCGGCGTCGGCGGCCGCTCGGGAATAAGTTGCACATAGCGGTAGATCATGATGCCGACCGGAATGTCGCCGTACGAGAAGGCGTCGCCGGCCAGATACTTGGTCTTGCCGAGCTGGCGGTCGAGGATTTGCGCGGCCTCGATGGTCTTGGCCTTGCCGGCTGCGATCGCGTTCGCATCGCGCTTCTCGGGCGGCGTGCGGATCAGTCCCCAGAACACCGGCGTGATGGCCGGGCCCATGACGGAGAGTTGCCAGTCCATCCATTTGTGCGCAAGCGCACGCGTCTTGAGGTCCGCGGGCTCGAGCGTGCGGTTGGCGTGCTTGGCCGCCAGATAGCGCACGATCGAGTTCGACTCCCACAAGGTGAATCCGTCCTCCTCCTCCAGCGTGGGCACGAGCCCGTTCGGATTCATCGCCAGATAGGGCGGCTCCCGGTTCTTGCCGAACGATCCGCCGACGTCGATGCGCTCGTGCGGTAGCTGCATCTCGCCGATCGCCCACATCACCTTCTGTACGTTGGAGGAGGTGTTGCGCCCCCAGATTTTGAGCATGGTTGTTTCCTCCCTCACAAATTGTCATGCCCCGCGAAACTTGTCCCCGCGAAAGCGGGGAGCGGGGCATCCAGTCATCGCGGAATTTCGATGACGTACTGCTGTGCCTCACACCACTGCCACGGGATACTGGATCATCCGCCTGCGCGGATGATGACACCGTGAGAGATGGCGTCAATCCAGCCGGCGCGCCTCTTCGGGCAGCATGATCGGGATGCCGGCGCGGATCGGATAGGCGAGCTTGGCGGAGCGGGAGATCAGCTCTTGCTTCTCGGCGTCGTATTCGAGCGGGCCTTTGGTCAGCGGGCAGACCAGGATTTCCAACAGCTTCGGATCGACGTCGCCGGCGGGGCGGTCGGTGGTGGTCATGGCGTGCTCCGGACGTGATGCAGGCGGATTCGGATCGCCAAACCTATAGCACGCGGCGCCGTTCAATGGCGGCGGAAAGTGGGGCGGCGCGCAGGGCCGGCCGCCGCCGCGCGCTCCGACTTGTGGCGAAAATTGATGCGGCCGCGCGCGAGGTCGTAGGGCGACACTTCCACGATGACCCGGTCGCCGACGCCGGTGCGGATGCGGAACTTGCGCATCTTGCCCGACATGTAGGCCAGAATCTGGTGATCGTTGTCGAGGGTGACGCGGTAATTGCCGTCGGGCAGAACCTCGGTCACCGTGCCGTCGAATTCGAGCAGCTCTTCCTTGGCCATGTCTCTCTACTCCGATCCGATGGGGTTTAGCGCGGCGGCCGCTGGGCGTTATGGGCGCCGAAATGACGCCGCGCGCCACGCTTCGGCTGCATGAAGGGGATCGCACCGATGCTGCCGTCATGCGCCGCCGCCGGGCGTTCATCGCGGCGGTGGTGTTGGGTTGATCCGCGCTGCTGCGGCTGGTCGCTGCGACGGTCTTGCGGCTTGCGGTTTTGGGGATTGCGATCTTGCGGCTTGCGGTCGTGCGGCTTGCCGTTGCGGCCGTGGTGTTGCGGGCGCGGCGGCTTCCCGTTCGCGGTGCCGTTGGCGCGATGCTCGCGCGGCTCGGGTTGCGGCCGCCGATCGCTGCGCCGGTCGGTCGCCGGGATCGACATCCGGATCAGCTTCTCGATATCGCGCAGGAAGGCGCGCTCCTCGCCATCGCAGAACGAGATCGCGATCCCGTCGGCGCCGGCGCGGGCGGTGCGGCCGATGCGATGCACGTAGCTCTCCGGGATATTCGGCAGGTCGTAGTTGACGACGTGGCTGATGCCCTCGACGTCGATGCCGCGTGCGGCAATGTCGGTGGCGATCAAAGTGCGCACGCGCCCGGCGCGGAAGGCGGCGAGCACGCGCTCGCGCTGGCCCTGCGACTTGTTGCCGTGGATCGCCTCGGCGGCGAGACCCGCCTTGGTGAGCGCGCGCACCACCTTGTCGGCGCCGCGCTTGGTGCGGGTGAAGACCAGCGCACGGTCGATGGATTCTTGCCGCAGAATTTCCACCAGCAGCCCCGGCTTGCCGGCGCGGTCGACGTGCACGAGCCGCTGCTCGACCTGCTCGACCGTCGTGGCCGACGGGGTCACCGCGACCCGGACCGGGTCGCGCAGCATATGGTTTGCGAGCTCGGCGATTTCCCGCGGCATGGTGGCCGAGAAAAACAGCGTCTGGCGCTTGGCCGGCAGCTTCGCCACGATCCTGCGAATGTCGTGGATGAAGCCCATGTCGAGCATGCGGTCGGCTTCGTCGAGCACGAACACTTCGACGCGATCGAGGTGGACGGCGCGGTTCTGCATGAGGTCGAGCAGGCGTCCGGGCGTTGCGACCAGAACATCGACGCCGGCGGTGAGCGCGCGGATCTGACGGTTGATCGGGACGCCGCCGATGGCGAGCGTCACGCTCGGGCGCAGATAGCGCCCGTAAGTCTGGAAGCTGTCGACGATTTGGGCGGAGAGCTCGCGGGTCGGGCTCAAGACCAGCACGCGACAGCTGCGGGCGTCCGGCCTGCGGCGGGCGGCGGAGAGGTGATTGAGAATCGGCAGCGCGAAGGCCGCGGTCTTGCCGGTTCCGGTCTGCGCGATGCCGACGACGTCGCGGGCGGCGAGCACTTGCGGAATGGTTTGCAGCTGGATCGGCGTCGGGGTGGCATATTGCTCGTCGACGAGCGCACGGGCGATCGGCTCAGAGAGGCCAAGATCGAGAAAAGAGGTCAATTGAGGAATCTTTCATCATATGGCGAGACGGGCCGGTGCCTTATGGCTAACGGCCGCGTGTCGCGGGGGAATTGGACACCCCGCGTGGTCTGGGCTGTCGATGATTCGGTGTTGGATGAGACGGGTCGAAAACCAAGACGTGGAATTCGTTCACGCGACCCGCAAAACGGCCTTTATATCTATGATTCTAGGCCATCAATCTCAACGAGACCGTCATATAGCAAGTTAATGCGGTGATTTCAAGGCCTTATTGCATTGCGGTGAATCGCACTTTGCTCACTGCAGCGGCGTCTCGCCCCCCGACGTCTTCTTGGCGAGCTCGATCTCGGTCACCGCGACCAGGATTTCGGCGCGGGTTTTCAGGTCGGGAGCCTCGAGCAGCGCCTGCTTCTCGGCCGTACCGTAGGGCGACATCATGGCGAGCGCGTTGACCAGCGCCTCGTTGGGGGCGTTCTCGATGCCCTCCCAATCGGCTTTGAGATCGTTGGCCTTGAGGAACGCGGACAGCGCCCGCAGCAGGCTCTCGCGATCGACCTCGTCCTCGCCTTTGCGGGCGACGAAGTCGTCGGCAAACGGCGCATAGACCACGCGGCATTGCCGGTATGGGGTCGCAACCGAAAGCTCCTCGTCGATGCGGAAGCGCGCGATGCCGGTGAGTTGGAGCAGGTAACGGCCGTCGCCGGTCTCGGCGATCTGGGTGATGCGGCCGACGCAGCCGATCTTGAACAGATTGGGCTTCTCCGCCGACCCCGGATGCGCGGTGTCGGGCTGGATCATGCCGATCAGGCGGTGGCCGGAGCGCAGCGCGTCGTCGATCATCGCCAGATAGCGCGGCTCGAAAATGTTGAGCGGCATCTGTCCGCGCGGCAACAACAGCGCGCCCGGCAACGGAAACACCGGGATCACGTCGGCGAGGTCGCCGGGATTGTGATAGGCCGCATTCATCGGCATCGTCGCACTCCCACCACAGCACCACGAGCGGACGAAAAGATCGACGGCTGTCGCGACGTCACGAAAACAAGATCGACGACAGCCGCTTGCGCCCCGCGACCGTCGCCTCGTCGGTCGGACCCCAGGCCTCGAAGAACTGGACCAGCTGCTTGCGCGCGCCGTCGTCGTTCCATTTGCGGTCGCGCTTGACGATCTCCAGCAGGTGGTCGACCGCCTCCTGGCGGCGCCCCTTGCTGTTCAACGCCACCGCGAGGTCGAAGCGCGCCTGGTGGTCGAGCGGGTTCGCCGCCACCTTTTGCTCGAGCTCGCCGATCGGCCCGACCGACTTCGCCTGCTCGATCAGCTCGAGCGCCGCGCGCGCCGCCGCCACCGCGGCGTCGTTGCGCTTGGCTTCCGGCACCAGCGCGAGCGTCTGCTTCGCCTGCTCGACCGCGCCGGTCTGCAGATAGGCGCGCGCGAGCCCGGCCAGCGCCGCGACATTGCCGCTGTCCTGCGCCAGCACCTGCGCATAGAGGTCGGCGGCGCCGGCGGCGTCGCCGGCGGCGAGCGCGGCGTCGGCCGCCTTCAACGAATCCTGTTCCTCGCCGCCGATGCGGTCCTTGGTGACGCGCTCGATGAACGCCGTCACCTGGCTCTCCGGCAGCGCGCCCAGGAAGCCGTCGACCGGCTGGCCGTTGACGAAGGCGAACACCGCCGGGATCGACTGGATGCCGAGCTGTCCGGGGATCGACGGATGCTTGTCGATGTCCATCTTGACCAGCTTGACCTTGCCCTTGGCGGCTTTGACGACCTTCTCCAGCACCGGGGTGAGCTGCTTGCACGGCCCGCACCATTCGGCCCAGAAATCCACCAGCACCGGCTGGCGCTTGGATTCCTCGATCACGTCCTTGACGAAGGTCTGGGTGGTCGTGTCCTTGACGGCACCCTCGGGGGCCGCCGCGGCCGTCCCATCGCTCTGCAACATCGTCATCTTATGTGCCCTTGTATCGCCTCGGCGGGGCCGAAAACCTCAATCGGCCCAATTGAATATCCGCTCAATTAGATGGTGTCAGCGGGGGTGTTTGCAATGCGGTCCGTCAATTCCCCGGCTCCGGACCCGCCACCGCCATGATCCGGGGCGGGTGCCCGGTGGCGTCCAGGAACTTAACCAAATCATCGCGCGCGATCGAGGTGGTCATGCTGTTGACCAGCGGGTGGCAGTTGATGGTGGCGTGCTGCATCAGGGCGGCGTCGAGCACGACGGTCACGCGCCGCGCGCTGTCGTTGAGCGCCGCGAACGGCGTGACCGCGCCGGGCTCGATCCCGAGCGCCGCCCGCATCAGCTCGGCGGAGCCGAACGAGAAGCGCCCGGCGGCGCCGAGCCGCCGATGCAGCGACTTGAGCTCGATCGCCGCGTCCTCGAGCGTGGTGACCAGGAACAGCGCGTCCTTCTTGTCCTTGAGGAACAGGTTCTTGGTGTGCGCGCCGGGGATCTGGCCGCGCAGCGCCCGCGATTGTTCCACCGTGAACAGCGGTGCATGTGTCACCGTTCGGTGCGCGATGCCGAGGCGGTCGAGATAGGCGAAAAGCTCGTTGGGGGTGGCAGGCATCAGCGGTCGGTTATCAGTCATCAAAACAGAAAATCCGCTGATTGCCGACTACTGATGATCGGCCCCTGGCGGCCTGATATCGAAGCCCTGATTGATCGCCGCGAACATCTGATAGAACCCCGACAGCACCACGATCTCGACCAGTCCGTGCTTGCCCCATTCGGCGGCGGCCTGCGCCTGCAGATCGTCCGGCACCACTTGCCACGCCGTCGTCTTGGTCAGGATCGCGTGCACGAGCGCATAGGGCTGCGGCAACGCCGCCGTGCGCGCGGAACCGATGCAATCGATCACCTCGGGCGGCAGGCCGGCGGCGCGCGCGTGCGCGATATGGTCGTGCCATTCGTAGTCGGCGCCGGTCGCCCGCGCGATGGTGAGCACGATGAATTGATAGATCGGGCGCGGCAGCGTGCCCTCGAATTTCAAGAAGAACCCGAGCTCCTCGATGCGGCGCGCGAGCTCCGGGTTGTTGAGCAGCGCGACATACGGCCCGCCGAAGCCTTCGCCCTGCGCTTTGCGCCGGGCCGACATCTTCTCGTAGAGCGATTGCGCGTCGGCCGGCAAGGTTGCGGGATTCATCTCCAGCACGGTCATCGGGCATCCTCTATTCGTGATAGGACCAGGCCCGTGCTCCGGCGCTGAAATCGTAGACCGGGGTCGGGCAGTCCTTGTCGGCCTTCACGTCGATGAGCGCGGTGGTGTCGACGGCGAGCGCCTTTTGATAGGTGTCCTCGAGCTCCCTCGGATCGCGGACGGTGAAGCCCTGCGCCCCGAGCGCGCGCGCGAAGCCCGCCCAATCGTGATCCGGAATGCTGGTCAGCTCCGCCGGCAGCGGGCCATATTGCTTTGCGCGCAGCCAGACATTGCCGAGCGCGCCGTTGTTGATCACCACGTAGAGGATCGGCAGGCCGTAGCGTGCCGCGGTCTGCACCTCGATGCCGTGCATCTGCATGCAGCCGTCGCCGGTGATGACCGCGACCCGCTTGTCCGGCCGCGCGCACTGGACGCCGATGGCCGCCGGAATCGCCCAGCCCATCGGCCCCAGATTGGTGGCCGAGATGTAGGTCCGCGGCGCGTAGGCGGTCCAGTAATGCCCGGCGAAGGCGCGGTGCGCACCGGAATCGACCAGGACGGCGCCGTCGCGCGGGAACACCTTGCGCAGCGCCGCGATCGCGGTGGCCGGATGGATCGGGCTCCCCGGCCGGCCGGTGTTCTCGATGTCGTAGAGCCGCGGCCCGGCCTTGATCGTCTCGAGCCATTGGCGCCGGCGCGCCTGGCCCGCTTGCAGCGCCGGCGCGATCATCGCGGCGCGCTCCTGCATCAGGTCGAGGAAGGCGTGACAGCTTCCCGGCACCACATGGCCCAGATCGCCGTTGGCGGTCAGCTCGTCCATGTCGGTATTGACATGGATCATGAATGCCTTGGCGCGCTCGCGCACCGTCCAATGCATCGTGTCGCGTTCATTGAAGCCCGAGCCGAGGACGAGGAGGCAATCGAGCTCGCCGCCCAAGATGGCGTTGGTGGCGTGGCGTGTGCCGGCATAGCCGAACACGCCGAGCGACAACGCATGGTCCTCCGGAAACATGCCTTTGGCCCGCAGCGTGGTCGCGACCGGTAAAGACCAGCGCTCCGCCACTTCCTTCAGGCGCGCAGCGGCCGCGTCGTGCTCGACGCCGGCGCCGACCAGAAAGGCGATCCGGATCTTCGTGTCGTTCGGCTCCGCGAGCAGTTTGAGCGCCGCTTCGGCCGCGTCCCGGCTCAACGCCTCCGCGCCGGCGAAGAAGCCGCCGACCTTGACGTAATCCGCCGCGCATTCGCCGGTCAGCGCATCGTGCATCAGCGAGAGATGGACCGGCCCGCGCGGCTGCCGAGCCGTCGGTCTTGGCGGCGGCCACGGCGGTCGCCATGTTGCAGGCGCCCGGCCCGCCGATCCCGATCGCCGCGCCGAAGCTGCCGGCGGCGCGCGCATAGCCGTCCGCCATGTAGACGGCGCCGCCCTCGTGCGCCGCCACCACCGGCTTGAGCTTCGGCTGCCGCGCGAGCGCCGGCAGGAACGGATCGACCAGGCCGCCCGGAACCATGAACAGGTGACCGAGGCCCTCTTCCGCGAGGGCGTTGAGGATGTAGTCGGTGCCGAGAGTCGTAGGGTGTGTCGTGGGGCGGGCCATGGGAAGACCGGCTTTGAGGCCGCGTAATCGCGGTCGGAGTGCGCCGCAACGTGCCAGCGCGCGGTTAATGGATTTCGTTCTCTCCATCGTCATGCCCGGCCTTGTGCCGGGCATCCACGTCTTCAACGCTGAGAAAAATCAAAGACGTGGATGGCCGGGCCAAGTGTACAGCCCGGCCATGACGACGGATGGACCGGCCATTAAGCCCGCGACCTAGGGCTGTTGCAATGGCGGACGCCTTTTGGCATAGCTTCGGCAGTGCGGCCCAGGCCGCCATACCCTCTCGGATGCGGGTGTAGCTCAGGGGTAGAGCACGACCTTGCCAAGGTCGGGGTCGAGGGTTCGAATCCCTTCGCCCGCTCCAATAACGTTCCTTTGACGATAGAGCGCGCGCGGCGCCGCCCGCATCAATCGAGCTTGGCGCCCGAGCGCCGCACCACGTCCGCCCACTTGGCGGAATCCTTGCGGATCGTGTCGGCGAATTCCTCCGCCGTGCCGCCCGCCGGCTCGTCGCCGATGGCGCCGAACCTTTCCTTGAAGACTTGTGTCGTGATGGCGCGATTGATCGCCGCGTTGAGCTTGTCGACGATCGGCTTCGGCAGGCCGGCTGGCGCGATCACGCCGCTCCAGGTGCCGGCGTCGTAGCCCGGCACGCCGGCTTCGGCGATCGTCGGCAGATCGGGAAACGCCGGCGAGCGCCGCGGCCCGCTCACGCCGAGCCCGCGCACCTTGCCGGACTTGGCGGTCGACGAGATCGAATTGAGACTCTCGAACATCAGGTGCACGTGGCCAGCGATCAAGTCGTTGATCGCCTGCGCGCCGCCCTTATACGGCACGTGCAGGATATTGGTGCCGGTCATGAACTTGAACAGCTCGCCGCCGACGTGACCGGGCGAGCCGTTGCTCGACGAGGCATTGGTCAGCGCGCCCGGATTCTTCTTGGCGTGCGCGATCAGCTCCGTCACCGAGCTCACCGGCAGCGCCGGCGCCACCGCCAGCAGCAGGTGCCCGCGGCTGACCAGCGCGATCGGCTGGAAGTCGCGCTCGATGTCGTAGGGCAGCTTCGCCACCATGTGGCGGGTGATCGCCAGCGCGCCGATCGGCCCCATGCACAGCGTGTAGCCGTCGGGCGCCGATTTCGCCGTCAGGTCGAGGCCGAGCGTGAGCGCGCCGCCCGGCCGGTTGTCGACCACGATGGTCTGTCCGAGCTGCGCGCCGAGCTCGGCACCGAGCAGTCGCGCCACCACGTCGGTGGCGCTGCCGGGGGCCTGCGGGACGATCAACCGGATCGGCTTGTCCGGATAGTCGGCGGCAGCCGCAGTGGGGAGCGCGCAGGCCAGCACCAGCGCGCCGATCGCCCGCGCAAGCCGGCGTGACCTCGCCGATGAGATGATTGGGCCGGCCCTCATGCTCACTCCCCTTATCCGCGCTTGTTCTGTATTGGCCGCAACGCTAGCAATTTGCGGCCATGCCTGGAAGGCGACGCTGTTCGCCCGACGGACCGGCTGCGCATCCCAACGCGGATGTTGTACGCTTGTGCCAAGCTGGGGTCGTGGCAAGCAAGCATTCGGCAGTCGGGAGGAAATGAAGTGACATACAGGACGCTACTCGCGGCGCTTGGCATCTCGGCCGCCGCCATCCTCGGCCTGCACGCCGGCGCCTCCGCGCAGACCTATCCCGACCGCTCCGTCCGCATGATCATCGCGTTTCCAGCCGGCGGCACCATCGACACGCTCGGCCGCATTGTGGCGCAGAAGCTCAGCGAGGCCTGGGGCCAGAACGTGGTGGTGGAGAACCGCGCCGGCGCCAGCGGCAATATCGGCGCCCAGGCGGCCGCGCAGGCGGCGCCCGACGGCTACACCTTGCATCTCGGTGCGCAGACGCTGGCGGTGAACGTGACCCTTGCTCCGACCAAGGGCTTCGATCCGACGAAAGATCTCGAGCCGATCATGCTGGTGGCGACCGCGCAGGACGTGCTGATGGTGCCGCCGGATTCGCCGTTCCGGTCGGTCCGCGAGCTGATCGATTACGCCAAGGCCAATCCGGGACAGCTCAATTACGCGTCGCTCGGCACCGGCACCAGCGGCCACCTCGCCACCACGCTGTTCAGCGACCTCGCCGGCGTGCGCCTTCAGCACGTGCCCTACAGCCAGTACAGCCAGGCGGTGACCGACTTCATGTCGGGCCGCACCGCGGTGTGGATCACCACCCTCGGCGGCGCCATCGGCAACATCCAGGCCGGCAAGATGCGCGCGCTGGCGGTGTCGGGTCAGTCGCGCGCCAAGCAGCTCCCCGACGTTCCGACCTTCAAGGAAATGGGCGTCGGCTTTTCGGACGAGTCGAGCTGGTACGCGTTGTACGCCTTCCTCAAGAGCGAGATCGCCAAGTGGGCCGAGGTGGCGAAGAGCGCGTCGCTGAAACCGCAATGAGGCGCCGAACGAGCAACGTTTCAGTTCACGGAAAAAACGATCGAGAGAAGCGCATGACGTTCAAATCCTTGGCCGGCGCGTTCGCCATGGCGGCGGCGCTGGTCCTTGCACTATCCGCTGGCGCATCCGCGCAGAATTACCCCGACCGTACGGTGCGGATTCTGATCGCGTTCCCGGCCGGCGGCACCATCGACACGCTCGGGCGCATCCTGGCGCAAAAGCTCAGCGAGGCCTGGGGCCAGAACGTCGTGATCGAGAACCGCCCGGGCGCCGGCGGCAATATCGGCGCCGCGGCGGCGGCGAAGTCCGCGCCCGATGGCTATACGCTGCATTTCGGCGCGCAGACTTTGGGTGTGAATGTCACCTTGCAGCCGAGCAAGGAGTTCGATCCGGTCAAGGACTTCGACCCGATCATGCTGGTCGGCACCGCGCAGGATGTCCTGCTGGTGCCGCCGAGCTCGCCGTTCCGCACCGTCAAGGAGCTGATCGACTTCTCCAAGGCGCATCCGGGCGAATTGAACTATGCGTCGCTCGGCACCGGCACCAGCGGGCATCTCGCCACCGTGATGTTCAGCGATCTCGCCGGCATCAAGCTCCAGCACGTGCCCTACACGACGGTCTCGCAGGCGGCGACCGACGTCATGTCCGGCCGTATCGCGGTGTTCCTGCCCACGCTCGGAGGCCATATCGGCAACGTGACCAGCGGCCGCATGCGCGCGCTGGCGGTGTCCGGCACGACCCGCGCGGCGCAGCTGCCCGATGTCCCGACCTTCGGCGAGCTCGGCGTGAAGTTCGTCGATGGGACCAGCTGGTACGCGCTGTTCGCGCCCAAGGGCACGCCGAAGGAGATCATCGGCAAGGTCAACGCCGACGTCGCGCGGGTTTTGACGATGCCGGACGTGAAGGAGAAGGGCGTCACCCTCGGCTATCGCTTCGTCGGCGGCCCGCCCGAGAAGCTCGACGCGTTCCTCGAGAGCGAGATCGTCAAATGGGCCGAGCTCGCCAAGCACGCCTCGCTGAAGTGAAACGATGGCCGTGATCTCTATTCCGTCATGCCCGGCCTTGTGCCGGGCATCCACGTCTTTAAAACGCTACTGACACGCAAGACGTGGATGGCCGGGACAAGCCCGGCCATGACGACGCGGATAGGTCGCGATCAAAGTCCGCTGATATAAGTCCGTAACAAGAATCAAAGTGAACTCGGGGGGAATGCCGGGGTGCTCGGAGGTTTTCTCGCTCTTCTGTCCGCGGCCACGTTTGCCTTGAACAATGCCAGCGTCCGGCGCGGCGTGCTGACCGGATCGGTGCTGCAGGGCATGGCGATCACGGTGCCGATCGGCGTGCCGCTGTTTTTCGTCGCCGCGGCCGCCACCGGCTATCTCGGCGCCGTCACCGGCTTCTCGCTCAAGGCGGTGCTCGCGCTCTCGGTCGCCGGCATTCTGCATTTCGTTTGGGGACGCTACTGCAACTACCGCGCCATGCGGGCGATCGGCACCAACCTCGCGGCGCCGGTCCAACAGGTCAATCTCATCTTCACGCTCGCGATTGCGATCTGGATCCTGGGCGAGACGCTCACGCCGCTGCGCATCCTGGGGATCGCGCTGATCCTGTTGGGGCCGAGCTTCACCCTGCGGGAGGGCAATGCGCAAAACCCGCGCGCCACTCCCGCGCAAGCCGCCGCCGACGCCGAGAAGATCGCCGTGGTCGAGAGCGCCGCGCCGGTCGCCGCCGCCAACGCGCCGCCGCCCGCGTTTACGCCGCACTATGCGGAGGGCTACACGTTTGCGGTGCTTTCGGCCACCGGTTACGGGCTCAGCCCGATCTTCATCCGCCTCGGGCTCGAGGACCGCGGTCTCGGCGCCAGCCTCGCCGGCGGTCTGATCTCCTACGTCGCGGCGACCGCGGTGATGGCCGTGGTCCTGCTTTGGCCCGGTCATCTGCGCCAGGCGTTGGCGGTCAGACCCGAATCGGCGAAGTGGTTCACGTTCTCCGGCTTCATGGTCTGCATCTCGCAGATGTTCATCTACATGGCGCTGGCGGTCGCGCCGGTCACGGTGGTGGCGCCGATCAACCGGCTGACCATCGTGTTCCGGCTCTATTTCAGCCGCATGCTCAACCCGCAGCACGAGGTGTTCGGCGGCCGGATCATCGTCGGCACCGTGGTCTCGCTCGTCGGCGCGGTGGTGCTGTCGTTGAGCACCGACCTGGTCGCGTCGCTGCTGCCGCTGCCCGCCGCGGTCGTCTCGGTGCTGAAGTGGCATTGGCCATGACAGGGATCAGTTCGTAGGGTGGGCAAAGGCGCGCTGATCAGTCTCTCCGCGTGGGCAAAATCGTGCGTGCGCCGTGCCCACCGGCTAAGGTACGGCAGACGATTTTGCCCACCCTACGGTCTGACCACTGATCCCTGGAGTCAGTATCCCGCCGCGAGCGCGCCGCGGGTGCGGGGGTCGGCGGCGCCGACCAGACCTTGCGGCGTCACCAATATGGAATTGGCCGAGGTGCCGGGCGGCGGCTCCACCAGCTTGTGGCCGCGCGCCTCGAGCGCGCGCCTTACATCGGGCGACAACGTGGGCTCGACCAACACCTCGTCGGGCGACCATTGGTGATGCAGGCGCGGCTCCGCGACCGCGTCGGCGATCGGCATTTTCCGGTCGATCACGTTGGTGATCACCTGCAGCACCGCGGTGATGATGCGGCTGCCGCCCGGCGAGCCGGTGACCAGGAACGGCTTGCCGTCCTTGAGCACGATCGCGGGCGACATCGACGACAGCGGCCGCTTGCCGGGTCCCGGCGCGTTGGCGTCGCCGCCAATGAGGCCGTAGGCGTTGGGCGCGCCCGGCTTGGCGGCGAAATCGTCGAGCTCGTTGTTGAGCAGGATGCCGGTGCCGTCGGCGACGAGGCCGAGGCCATAGCTGAAGTTGAGCGTGTAGGTATTCGACACCGCGTTGCCGAACCGGTCGACCACGGAAAAATGCGTGGTGTTGTCGCCCTCGCGCAGCGCGCTGCCGGGGCGGATGTCCGTCGCCGGCCGGGCGCGGGCGGGATCGATGCGCCCGCGCAGCCGGGCCGCGTAGGCTTTGGACATGAGGCTTGCCAGCGGCGCCGTGACCGTCGCCGGATCGCCGAGAAACAGCGCGCGGTCGGCATAGGCGAGCTTCATGGCTTCGATCATCACATGCAGATGTCCGACATTGTCGGCGGCGAGACCCTGGTAGCCTTCCAGGATGTTGAGCATCTCGATCAGGATCACGCCGCCGGATGAGGACGGCGGCATCGAAATGATCTCATGGCCGCGATAGCTGCCGCGCACCGGTTCGCGCTCGATCGGCGCATAGCGCTTGAGGTCGTCGCGCGTCATCAACCCGCCGGCGGCACGCACGGCGACGACGAGTTTGTCGGCGATCGCGCCCTCGTAGAACGCCCGCGGTCCGTCGCGGGCGATCGCCGCCAGGGTATCGGCGAGATCGTGCTGGAGCAGCGTGTCGCTGGGTCCGAGCACGCTGCCGTCGGCTTTGAGAAAAATCTTCGCCGATGACGGCCAGCGCGCGAGCCGCGGCTGCGCCCGTGGCAGGGAATCCGCCACGTCGTCCTCGATCGGGATTCCCTCGCGCGCGAGGCGAATCGCCGGGGCAATGAGCGCGGCCAGGGTGAACTTGCGCGAGCCGTATTTCGCATGCGCCAGCGCCAGCCCGGCGACGGTGCCGGGAACGCCGATCGAAAGCGCCGAGTGGCGCGACTTCTCGGCATCGGCCTCGCCGTTGGCGTCGAGGAAGACCTCGCGCGTGACGGCGGCGGGCGCGGTCTCGCGATAGTCGATCGCCCGGGTCGCTCCATACACGGCGCCCCCCCGGGGGGCCGTCTGACTCACGAGATGGATCACCATATAGCCGCCGCCGCCGATATTGCCGGCGCGCGGATAGGTCACCGCCAGCGCGAACCCGGTCGCCACCGCCGCATCGACCGCGTTGCCGCCCTGTTGCAGGACTTCGACGCCGATGCGGGCCGCGCGCGCCTCCTGCGCCACCACCATGCCGTGGCGCGCGATCACGCCCTCGCCAGCGACCGGCGCCGGCGCCGCGAGGCTTAAGCCGACGGCAACCAGCGCAAGAAAAGGCAGGCGCGGCATCTTGCTTTTCCTCAATCGGCACCCAAACTGCACGCTCGCATGAGCCAAGTCTGCGGACGCGACCATTCCGCTCCATAGCGCAATTCCCGAGGAGAAACGACATGTCCCGCTCGGCCGAGAGCTTCATCCGTCTTGCCCGCGTCCCGATCTTCGCGGTGCTGCTGGGCCTCACCGTCTCCGGCTGCGGCGTCAACAATATCCCGACGTACGAGGAGACCGCCAAGGCCAAGTGGTCGGACGTGCTCAACCAGTACCAGCGCCGCGCCGATCTCATCCCCAACCTGGTGGAGACCGTGAAGGGCTACGCGGCGCACGAGCGCCAGGTGCTGGAGGAGGTGACCAACGCGCGGGCGCGCGCCACCCAGGTCCAGGTGCAGATTCCGCCCGACGTCGTCACCAATCCGGAAGCGTTCAAGCGCTTCCAGGAGGCGCAGCAGCAACTCTCCGGCGCGCTGTCGCGGCTGCTGGCGGTGTCGGAGCGCTATCCGGATTTGAAAGCGAACCAGAACTTTCTCGCATTGCAGTCGCAGCTCGAAGGCACCGAGAATCGCATCGCGGTCGCGCGGCGCGACTACATCGAGGCGGTGCGCGCCTACAACACCGAGCTGCGCACCTTTCCGGGCGTGATCTGGGCCTCGACGCTCTACCGCAGCGCCAAGCCGATGGAGACGTTCACCGTGGCGGACGAGGTGAAGAAACCGCCGGCGGTGAAATTCTGACGGCGCAAGATGAGGTTTCGGGTCGGAAGCGCATTGGGCCTCCTGCCTCTCGGCGCACTCGGTGCGCTCCCTCTCCCCAGCGGGGAGAGGGAGAGGGTGAGGGGGCTCGGATCTATCGAAAGACCTAAACCCCTCACCCCACCCCTCTCCCAACCGAAGTCGGATATATCCGACTTCGGTCAGTTTAAAGTGCCGAACTCGGGTAAACCCGAGTTCGGATGGGAGAGGGAGCCGACCGAGTCCGTCGCCCGACCGGCAGCCAATTCTCCGTCACTCCCTTCTCGGCGGAGAAGTGGAGTTTGCCTCGCTCTCGTTGTCGTCCTCACATTCTTTCTTGCTCTATCAGCCGCCGCGCTCACTTTCCCCACCCTCTCCGGCCGCGTCGTCGACGAGGCCAACATCCTCGATGCGGGGACGCGCACGGCGCTCACCGAAAAGCTCGCTGGTCTCGAAGCCAAGACCACCGACCAGCTGGTCGTCGTCACGCTCAAATCACTGCAGGGCACCTCGATCGAGGACTTCGGCTATCAGCTCGGCCGCTATTGGCGGGTCGGCCAGAAGGGCAAGAACAACGGCGCCCTGCTGATCGTGGTGCCGGGCGAGCGGCGGGTGCGCATCGAGGTCGGCTACGGGCTCGAAGCCACGCTCACCGACGCGGTCTCGCGGCTGATCATCGAGAACGCGATCATCCCGCGCTTTCGCGCCAATGATTTTCCCGGCGGCGTCACCCGCGGCGTCGACGACATCATCAGCGTGCTCACCGGCGACGCCGAGGAGTGGAAGCAGCGCGCCGCCAAGCGACCCGACACGGTGTCGCAAAGCCCCTCGACCCAGAGCGACTCGATCTGGTCGGTCATCGTGCTGATGCTGATCGTCGTCGGCGTGGTGGTGCTGTGCGCCATGCTGCTGGGCGCGCTGTGCCTGCAGATTCTCTCGATCCTCGCGCTGGCGGGCGGCCGAGGATCGAGCTCGTCGGGCGGGTTTTCGGGCGGCGGCGGCTCGTTCGGTGGCGGCGGCGCATCGGGGCGGTGGTGACATGTTTCGCGCGCGGACCATCCCGATTGCTTTTGCCTTCATTGTCGGCGCGGTTGTTTCGGTTGCAGCGCTCGACTTCCCGGCGCTCTCCGGCCGCGTCGTCGACGAGGCCAATATCCTCGATCAGCCGACGCGCGCGGCGCTCACCGAAAAGCTTGCCGCTCTCGAAGCCAAGACCACCGATCAGCTGGTCGTGGTCACGCTCAAATCGCTGCAGGGCACCTCGATCGAGGACTTCGGCTATCAGCTCGGCCGCCATTGGCGGGTCGGCCAGAAGGACAAGAACAACGGCGCCCTGCTGATCGTGGTGCCGAGCGAGCGCAAGGTGCGTATCGAGGTCGGCTACGGCCTCGAAGCCACGCTCACCGACGCGATCTCGCGGCTGATCATCGAGAACGCGATCATCCCGCGCTTTCGTGCCAATGATTTTCCCGGCGGCATTACCCGCGGCGTCGATGATATCATCAGCGTGCTCACCGGCGACGCCGCCGAGTGGCAGCAGCGCGCCACGAAACGGCCGGATTCCACGGCCGGCTGGGCCACGCTCCTGATCTTCGTCCTGGCGTTCGGCCTGATCGGGTTCCTTTTCTTTGTGATTGGCGGCGGCAAGGTCAGCGATCCCAGGGGCCGCCGCGGCGGCAGCTCGGGGAGCGTCTGGTCGGGCGGTGCCGGCGCAGGCGCGTCCTGGGGCTCCTCCGGGGACTTTTCCGGGGGCGGATTTTCCGGCGGCGGCGGCTCGTTCGGCGGCGGCGGTTCGTCGGGCAGTTGGTGAGGACTCCGAGATGATCTCGCAAGCCGACAAGCAGCGCGTCGCCGATGCGATCCGCACCGCCGAAGCCAAGACCTCGGGCGAGATCTTCTGCGTGATCGCGCAGCGCGCCAGCGACTACCCGCTGGTGCCGGTGGCGTGGGCGGCCGGCGGCGCGTTCCTGGTGCCGGCGCCGTTGCTCTATCTGACGCTCTGGCCGGCGTCGGTGATCTATCTCATCCAGCTCGTCGTTTTCATTCTGCTCGCGGTCGGGCTGTCGCAACCGGCGATCCGCTTCCGGATCGTGCCGCGGCGGGCCAAGCACGACCGCGCGCACGCGCTGGCGATGCGGCAGTTCTTCGCGCAAGGCCTGCACAATACCGAGAACCGCACCGGCGTGCTGATCTTCGCCTCGGCCGCCGAGCGCTACGCGGAGATCGTCGCCGACGCCGGCATCAACTCGAAAGTGACGCCGCAGGTGTGGGACCAGGCGATCGCCGCGCTGATCGCCGGCATCAAGGACGGCCGTTCCGGCGACGGCTTCGTCGCCGCCATCGAGCAATGCGGCGCGGTGCTGGCCGAGCACTTCCCGCCCGGCGCGCTCAACCGCGACGAACTGCCGAACAAGCTGGTGGAGATTTGAACTGCGCTCGCGTCCCGGCAGCGCGGCAACCGTACAGGGTGGGCAAAGGCGCGCGCGGCGTGCTCGTGCAACGAATGACAGCGTCGGCGCGCCTTTGCCCACCCTACACGCCGCGCGACCGCTACGACCTCCCCGACTCGTCGAGGAATGCCTGCACGGCCTCGAACAGCATCAGCCGATTCTTCTCCATGATGATCGTATGGGTGCCTTCGGGCAGCTGGACGTAACGCTTGCCCGGCGAGTTCACCAGCAGCGGAAACAATGTCTGCGCCATGTAGGGCGGCAGGTCGCGGTCCCATTCGGCGTGCACCAGCAAGGTCGGCACCGTGATCTTGGCCGGATCGTAATAGGCCTTGCCGGCCGCCCAGTGCTCGTTGCTGTCGGCGATCACCCCGTTGGGCGCGCGGATGAATTGCGGGTCGGCTTTGGCGCCCGCCGGATCGGTCGCGAAGGTGGCGGCCGCCCAGGCGTCGAACCAGCCGGCCGGGATTAGCGCCGCCTTCTTGTCCTCCGGCACGCCGGTGAGCCAACGCGCCAGCGCCTGGTCGCGCCGGACCGTGCGGTAGGCCGCGAGCGGCCCTGGTCCGGCCTGCACCAGCGAGGCGGTGGTGCGGATCCATTGCGGCGCGTAGAGCACGAGCCGCTCGACCTTGCCGGGGTTCTGCGTCGTGTAGGTCGCCATCAAGGTGGTGCCCCACGACCAGCCGATCAGGTTGACGCGCGGGACGTTGCGCCGCGCGCGGATGAAATCGACCACGGCGCCGATGTCCTTGACGGCGGTCTCGCCCCGCACGATCGGCGGATTGTTCTTGGCATCCTCCGCCATCTCCTTCGGCCGTGTGGATTTACCGTAGCCGCGCAGGTCGAGCAGCCACACGTCGTAGCCGCGCGCCGCGATATAATCCATCCACGACATGTCGCCGAGCTTGAGGTCGAAGGCGGTTGAGGCCGGATAGGTCGCGCCGTGCACGTACAGCACCGTCCGCTCCGGCCGGAACGCGGTCAGGTCGGCCGGGCGCTTGTTGCGCACATAGACCTCGATGCCGGGCTCCGACGGCACCATCATCTCTTCCATGACGACCTTCGGCGATTGAGCGGAAGCTTGCGTCACGAACGCTGCCGCGAGCGCGGCGGTGATGAGATGGATCGGTCGCATGATTTCCTCCTGATTGATTTCTTATGCAAGTCGGCACCGATGTTGCGTGCGGGCTCCCCGGATGACGGGTCAAACATTCCGCGTCCCGGCGCTTCGGCAGGGCACGCTCAGGGAGCGACCGGAACCGCGGACGATTCCTTATCGCGGCGAATCGAGGACGTCTCGACACCGCCGCTTGTCCGCAGGTATCCGTCGCGGGTTTGCGGCAGCTTGCGGCCGAGGATGGCGGATGCGACCAGCGTGCGCAACACTTGCGTCGTCCCGCCGGCGATCGCGAACATGCGCGCGTCGCGCACGTAGCGGTCCATCGGATTGTCGCGCGAATAACCCGCGGCGCCCCAGATCTGCAGGGCGTCGTTGGTCACCTTGATCGCGGTCTCGGCGGCAAGAATCTTGGCGCGGGCCGCGAGCTCGGCGTCCGGGAAACCCGCGGGAGGCGCGCTGCATGCCGCCTTCCAGATCAATGCGCGCGAGGCTTCCAGCCCGATCGACATGTCGGCGATCATCCATTGCAGACCCTGGAATTCGGCGATCGGACGACCGAACTGCTCACGTTTATTGGCGTAGGCGACCGCCTTTTCGTAAGCGCCGTGCGCGAGGCCCAGCGCCACCGTCGCCGCACCGATGCGCTGTCCGTTGTACGCCTCCATCAGCTCGCCGAAGCCGTGGCTTGGACCCCGTCGCGGCATCAGCAGCATTTCGGCCGGGACTGCGAGGTTGTCGAAGATCAACTCGGTCTCCGGAATGCCGCGTAAGCCCATGGCCGGCTCGCGCTTTCCAACGATCAGCCCCTTGGGCGCGCCGGCCTTGGGGTCGCGCACGACGATGAACCCACCGATGCCCTGCTCGGCACCGCGTTCATCGAATATGCGCGCAAAAATCAGGTGCAGCCGTGACACTCCGCCGCCCGTAATCCAATGCTTCTTGCCATTGAGGACATAAATGTTGCCGCGCTTGTCGGCGCGCGTCGTCATCTGAGTTGCCGCGCTGCCGGCCTCGGGCTCGGTGATGCAGATCGCCGGCTTGTCGCCCGACAGCACCAGGTCGGCCGCCAGCTTCTGCTGCGCGAGGGTGCCGTATTTGATGATGGCGCCGATCGCGCCCATATTGGTCTCGACCACGATCCGCGCCGATGGGCCGCAATGCTTGGCGATCTCCTCGATCACCAGCACCGCGTCGAGATAGCCGAGGCCCCGCCCGCCCAGCGCCTTCGGAATGGTCATGCCGAGAAATCCGCCCGCCCGCAGGCGCTCGACTTGGTCCCACGGATAGGCTTCGGTGCGGTCGATCTCGGCGGCGCGCGGCGCCATATGGGCTTCGGCCATCGCGCGGGCGCGCGCCGCAAGCTCCTGCTGGGCGGGGGAAAGTTCGAAATCCATCGGCGTTCTCCCGGAGACCGTCAGCCCGCGTTCCGCGTCGGCGCAGGTCGCCATCAGGGATGTGCGCCGCGACCGACGATCAATTGAGCCGAAGGGCGCCGCAGTGCTTGACGATCCGATGCCGCCGACGGCTTGGTGGAATTTCGCTGTTTGCTATAATCCACCGAACTCTCGAAGTCACCTGGGGATGCCGGTTGGATTCACGCCTGCGTCGCCCGCATTCTTGCGTGCTGTTATCGTTGTCGTCCAAGTGAGAGGTCGGACCATGCATCGTGATGCGCGCGGGCTTGTGCTGACGACGGAAAGCGCCGTGTCCGCGCGGCTGTTCGACGGCGCGCTCACGGAATACCTCGAGTACCGCAAGTCGGTGATGGCGACGCTGAAGCAGGCCATCGAGGCGGACCCGAGCTTCTGCCTTGCGCATTGCATGATCGGCTATCTCTTCATGCTCTTCGGCACGCACGCCGTCGACGCCAAGGTCGATGCCGCGCTGAGGCAGGCGCAGCGCCTGGCGCCACGGGCCACGCCGCGCGAGCAAGAACATGTCGCCGCGCTCGCCGCCTGGCGCAAGGGGGACACGGCGCGCGCGATCCGGATCTGGGACGAAATCCTGATCGACCATCCTCACGACTTGCTGGCGATGCGGCTGCAGCATTTCAGTCTGTTCTGGTCCGGCCAGCCGTACTTCATGCGGGACGCGGCGGCCCGCGCTATGGGTGCCTGGGATCCGGACATGCCGGGCTACGGCAACATGCTCGGGATGTACGCCTTCGGCCTGGAGGAGTGCGGAGACTATGCGGCTGCCGAACCGAAGGGCCGGCGGGCCGTCGAGTTGTGCAACGACGATCTCTGGGCGGTTCATGCCGTCGCGCACGTCCTGGAGATGCAGGGGCGGCTCGAGGAGGGCATGATCTTCCTGGCTCAGCCATACGGGACGTGGGGCGACCGTAACCCCTTCCGTCAGCACCTGTGGTGGCACACGGCGCTGTTCCCGCTGGAGCTCGGCCAATACGATCGCGTGCTCGAGCTCTATGATCGGGCGATCCGGACCGAGCCGTCGGATTTCTATCTCGATATCCAGAACGCCGCCTCGTTGCTGTTCCGGCTCGAATGGTGCGGCGTCGATGTCGGTCGGCGCTGGAGCGAGCTTGCCGATATCGCCGAGAAACGGATCGACGATCATGTGCTGGCCTTCACGGACCTGCATTTGATGCTGGCGCTGTGTCGCGACGGCCGATTGCCGAAGGCAGAGCAGCTGCTCGCATCCTTTCGCGCCTTCGCGTCGACACCGGAAAACGGTACTGCGGCGACCATGGAGCCGGCCGCGATTCCGATCGCCGAGGCGATTCTCGCCTACGCCACCGGCGATTACGGCGCGGCCACGGATCGGCTTGTCGCTTCGCGCTATCGCTGGCCCGTCGTCGGCGCGAGCCACGCGCAACGCGACGTGTTTGCGCTGCTGCTCATTGCAGCGGCGGAAAAATCCGGGCGAGCCGCGCTTGCCCGGGCCCTGCTCGCCGAACGCGTGGAGCTCAAGCCGCACAGCGTGGCGAGCTGGCTGCACTACGGGGATGCGCTCGACAAGCTCGGCGATCGGGCCGCCCGCGCGGCGCGCGAGCGCGCAGGCAGCGAAGCACGCCGCATCGGCACGAAGGCGTGAGGGCGAACGCCGCTCGTGCGTTATCTCCGTGTCGTGGAATTGGCCGATGCTACCGCCTTTGACCATGAAACGGTATCCTCATGCCGGCCCGCAGCGCCCCCTCGACGCCGCCGCGCCGATGGGAAACACTCAGCGCCAATCGCGCTGCCGAAGCGAATCAGGCGGCCGCCAAGGGACAACGCCATGCCGGTTGCCAACCTTCCCGGCACCGATGAGGAGCGCGCCGCGCAGGCGCTGATCGCCGCGGCCGGCAAAGTGCTGGGGGGCAAGCATCGCGACGTGCCCGAGGGCTTTGTGGCCGCCCTATTCTCCCGTGCGGTGCCCGAGGACCTCATGCGCTACGACGCGCGCGAGCTCGCCGAACTGGCGGCCGACGCGTGGGCGTTCCTGGCGGACCGCAAGCCCGGCGCCCCCAAGGTGCGGCTGGAGTCTCCCGCGGTGACCGCCGACCACGAGCGGCTCAAGACCACCTCAGTTCTGGAGATCGTCAACGACGACATGCCGTTCCTGGTCGACTCGGTGCTGGCGGAGCTCGCCGAGCGCGGTGCCGAGATCCGCCTGGTCGTGCATCCGGTCCTCGCCGTCGCGCGCGACGGTGCCGGTCATCTCACAGCCTTCCAAGGCACGCGGCCGGCGCCCGGCGGCGCGCTGCGCGAGAGCGTCATCCATATCCACGTCGAGCGCATCGACGAGCAGGCGCGGCGCGCCGAGATCGTTCGCGCGCTCGCGGACGCGCTCGCCGACGTGCGGGCCGGCGTGCAGGACTGGCGCGCGATGACGGCTCGCGTCGGCGAGGTGATCGCCGAGCTCAAGGCCAATCCGCCGCCCTTGCCGGTCGCCGAGATCGCCGAGGCGATCCAGTTCCTCGAATGGCTGATCGCCAACAATTTCACCTTCCTGGGCATTCGCAATTACCGATTCAGCGCTGCGGGGGACGCGCTCGAGCCGGTCTTCGAGAGCGGGCTCGGCGTCATGCGCATGCGCAAGATGCCGGCGCTACGTTGGGACGAGCCGCTGGTCATCACGCCGGAGATCCGCGCGCTGCTGAACGAGCCGACGCTGCTCATCGTCACCAAATCGGCGGTGCGCTCGCGCGTGCATCGCCGGGTCTACATGGATTACGTGGGCGTGAAGCGCTTCGACGCCGACGGCAAGCTGATCGGCGAATTTCGCATCGTCGGTCTGTTCACCTCCACCGCCTATACGCGCTCGACCCGGTCGATTCCGTATCTGCGCCGCAAGGTCGAGGCGGTGGTCACGCGCGCCGGCTTCGATCTCGACGGGCATTCCGGCAAGGCGCTGGTCAACGTGCTGGAGAATTACCCGCGCGACGAGCTGTTCCAGGTCGACGAGGATACGCTGCATCACTTCGCGCTGACGGTGCTGCAACTCGACGAGCGGCCGCGCGTGCGCGTGCTGCCGCGGCGCGACCGTTTCGATCGCTTCGTCTCGGTCCTCGTCTACGTGCCGCGCGACCGCTACGGCAGCGGCATCCGCAAGCTGATCGGCGACTATCTCGCCGGCGCCTACAAGGGCCGCGTCAGCGCCTTCCATCCATTCTTTCCGGAGGGGCCGCTGGTCCGCGTCCACTTCATCATCGGGCTTTCCGAAGGCGCGCGGCCTGATCCGGATCGCGCCAGCCTCGAACGCGGGGTCGAGGCGATCGTGCGGACCTGGACCGACGAGCTCGGCACGGCGCTCGCGCAGGCCTACGAGCCGGTCAAGGCGCGCGTCCTGTTCGAGCGCTATCGCGAGGCCTTCTCGGACGGCTATCGCGAAGCCTATCCGCCGGCCACCGCCGTCAACGACATCCGCGTCATCGAGGGATTGTCGCCGGCGCGCCGGCTCGGCGTCGACTTCCATCGTCGCGCCGGGGAGGACGCGGGCGCGATGGAGAACGCAGGCGCGATCGGCCTCAAGGTGTGGAGCTTTGAGCGCCCAATCCCGCTCTCGGAGCGCGTGCCGGTGCTCGAGAACATGGGCTTTCGGGTGGTCGACGAGCGCACCTACCAGATCGAGCGCGAGGCCGAAGGCGCGGCCGGCGTCTGGTTCCACGACATGTTGCTGGAGCGGGCCGACGGCGGCGCGGTCGACGTCGATGCGCTCAAGCAGCGGTTGGAGGCGTGCTTTTTGATCGTCATGACCGGCGGCGCCGAGAACGACGGCTACAATGCGCTCGTACTCGCCGCCGGCCTGATGTGGCGCGACATCGCGCTCATCCGCACGATCTCGCGCTTCCTGCGGCAGATCCGCGTGCCCTACTCCCAGGACTACATGTGGGCGACGCTCACCAAGCACGCCTCGATCGCCGCCGACATCGTGAGCCTGTTCCACGCGCGCTTCGATCCGCGGCCGGTCTCGGCCGACGAGCGCAAGGCGCGCGAGGCGCAGCTCATGGACACGATCGAAGCCGCGCTGCAGAAGGTCGAAAGCCTCGACGAGGACCGCATCCTGCGCCGTTTCGTCAACGCCATGCAGGCGGCGATCCGCACCAATTTCTATCAGCTCGACGCCGGCGGGCAGCCGAGATCGCTCATCGCCGTCAAGTTCGCGAGCCGCCGGCTCGACGGCCTGCCGCTGCCGAAGCCGCTCTACGAGATCTTCGTCTATTCGCCGCGGGTCGAGGGCGTGCATCTGCGCTTCGGCAAGGTGGCGCGCGGCGGCATCCGCTGGTCCGACCGGCCGCAGGATTTCCGCACCGAGGTGCTCGGCCTGGTCAAGGCGCAGCAGGTCAAGAACGCGGTGATCGTCCCGGTCGGTGCCAAGGGCGGCTTCGTGCCCAAGTTCTTGCCCAAGATCGTTGCGGCCGGCGGCGGGCGCGAGGCGGTGCAGGCCGAGGGCACCGAAACCTACAAGCTGTTCGTGTCCACCTTGCTCGACATCACCGACAATATCGGCGCCGACAACAAGATCATCCCGCCCGACCATGTCGTGCGCCACGACGACGACGATCCCTATCTGGTGGTCGCCGCCGACAAGGGCACCGCGACGTTCTCCGACATCGCCAACGCGATCGCCGACGGGCACCATTTCTGGCTCAGCGACGCGTTCGCGTCCGGCGGCTCGGCCGGTTACGACCACAAGAAGATGGGCATCACCGCGCGCGGCGCCTGGGAATCGGTGAAGCGCCACTTCCGCGAAATGGACGTCGACATCGGCAAGGCGCCGTTCACGGTGGTCGGCGTCGGCGACATGTCGGGCGACGTGTTCGGCAACGGCATGCTGCGCGAAAAAACCATCAAGCTCATCGCCGCCTTCGATCACCGCGACATCTTCATCGATCCCGAGCCGGATCCGGACAAGAGCTTCGCCGAGCGCCAGCGCCTGTTCGAGCTGCCGCGCTCGAGCTGGCAGGACTACGACAAGTCGCTCATCTCCAAGGGCGGCGGCGTGTTCTCGCGCGCGCTCAAGGAAATCACGCTGTCCGCGCAGGCGCAGGCGGCAATCGGCTTCGCCAAGGCCAAGGCGACGCCGCAGGAGGTGATCAAGGCGATCCTCGCGGCGCCGGCGGAACTCTTGTTCTTCGGCGGCATCGGCACCTATGCGCGCGCCTCCGCCGAGACCGACGAGGCTGTCGGCGACCGCGCCAACGACGCCATTCGTGTGACCGGAACCGATCTCCGTTGCAAGGTGATCGGCGAGGGCGCCAATCTCGGCATGACGCAACGCGGCCGGGTCGAGGCCGCCATGCGCGGGGTGCGGCTCAACACCGACGCCATCGACAACTCGGCCGGCGTCAACACCTCCGACGTCGAGGTCAACATCAAGATCGCGCTGGCGCCGCCGATGCGCGACGGGCGGCTCACGCGTGATGCCCGCAACGCGCTGCTCGCCGCGATGACCGACGAAGTCGCGCGGCTGGTGCTGCGCAACAACTACCAGCAGACCTTGGCGCTATCGCTGGCCGAGCGGCGCGGGCTTGAGGATCTCGGCTTCCAGCAGCGCCTGATGCACATTCTCGAGACCCGCGGCGAGCTCGACCGCGCGGTCGAGTATCTGCCCGACGAGGTGGAGCTGGCCGAGCGCCGGCGGCGGTCGCAGGCGCTCACCCGGCCCGAGCTCGCGGTGCTGCTCGCCTACGCGAAGCTCTCGCTCTACGGCGAGCTGCTCGACTCGGCGGTGCCGGACGACGCCTATCTGGGGCGCGATCTGCTGCGCTATTTTCCGCCCGAGATCGTCGCGCGCTTCCCCGACGCGCTCGAGCAGCACCGGCTGCGCCGCGAGATCGTCGCCACCCAGCTCACCAACTCGATGATCAACCGCGGCGGCGCCACCCTGACCGTGCGCATCGCCGACCAGACCGGCGCCTCCGCCGCCGCCATCGCGGCCGCCTTCGCGGCGGTGCGCGGCAGCTACGACATGATCGCGCTCCACACCGAGATCGACGGCCTCGACAACAAGGTTCCCGGCAAGCTGCAGCTCGAGCTCTATGCGGCGGTGCAGGACTTGCTGCTCGACCGGCTGGTCTGGTTCCTGCGCAACGTCGACCTGTCGCAGGGCCTGGAAGCGATCGTCGCGCATTACCGCGCCGGCATCGCCGCGGTCGAGGCCGCGCTCGACGGCGCGCTGCCGGAGGAAGCCGCGGCGGCCCGCGCCGCGCGCCGGACCGAGCTCGCCGCCGCCGGCGTGCCGGCCGAGCTCGCGCGCCGCATCGCCAACCTGCCGGCGCTCGCCGCCGCGCCCGACATCGTGCTGGTCGCCGACCGCGCCGGGCAGAACGTGGCGGAGGTGACCGCCACCTATTTCGCGGCCGAATCGTTCTTCCGCCTCGACCGCATCGCGCGGGCGGCGCGCGCCATCGTCATCTCCGACTATTTCGACCGGCTCGCGCTCGACCGCGCGCTCGATTCGATCGGCGACGCCGAGCGCCGGATCACCGCCGCCATGGCCGGCAACGGCGTCGCCGGCGCCCAGGCGGTGGAGGCGTGGGTCGCCCCGCGCCAGCACGAGGTCGACCGCATCCGCTCGTCGGTGCACGAGATCGCCAATTCCGGGCTGACGCTGTCGAAGCTGTCGGTGGCCGCGAGCTTGCTGGGGGATTTGGTCAAGCAGTAACGGGGGGCGTTCTGGAGTCTGCCGGGCGGATGACCTGGACGACTAATGCCGGTCCGTCTTCCGGATCGACGCGCGGTTCCCCTCGCTCCGTTGCGATGGAAATTGTTCCTCGTCGTCCTCCTCCGATGCCTGCGCTTGAAGCTCCCCGGCCATTGCCCGCAAGCGGCCGGCCACGGTGAGATCAAAGGTCGAGCGCGAGAGGGCGAGGCAGGCTTCGGCTTCGCGGCGCAGGAATTCAGAGTTCCGCATGGTGTGCGCCCTTGTGAGGGTCGTTCTTTGGCTCCCAGGGTTCTAACGCCGGTGTATCCTGTTCGTTCCGATCTACCTCCGCACACCGTGGTTTGTTCGGCGCCCCCTTGATCCGACCCGACCTTCGCGTTCACGCGATTCACGCGATTGTCTTGGGTTTGGCGTCTTCCGAGCGTGAAGTCGGTCGCAGACGTTGCAGTTGAGGCCTGATTTGTCTTCGTAGGCGGGTGCGGCTTGTTTCTCACAGGATCAGGCCGTGAATTCTTGCATGAGACGGCGCGAGTTCATCACGCTCGTCGGCGCGGCAGCTGTGTTTTCGGTTGCTTGGCCGCTCGCGGCGCGCGCAGACCGGCGACGCCGGAGATCGGTGGCCACGGAATTACGACGGAGAGATTGGCGCAAACCAACCGGAAAATGCGCTAAGCTGAATAGACATCCACCATCGCAAATTCGAGACCCGGCGGATCGAGCTTGATGCTCCCCTCGTTCACGATGCGCGTGAGAATGGTGTCGCCGTCGGCGCGCGCGTGGTGAACGATCCGAGGTTTTTCGGGATCGACGATGAGGTAATGCGCGATGCTCGGCAGCCGGAAATAGTCCGCCAGCTTGGCCGAGAGATCGATGTGGCGCGTCGACGGCGACAAGACCTCGACCACGATAACGGGATTCGGGACCTCGACTGCCGACGGTAGAAGCTTTGTCCCGCAGTAGACGACCGCATCTGGTTCGTAAGCCGTCACATTGTTGATACGGACGGTCATACCGTCCGGCAGCGCGTAACATGCAAGCCCCCGCGCGCGAATTCCCGGCAGCAAGGCGGCATGAACCGCGGCCTTCTTCTCGGCATGGCCTGCGCCCTCCGGCGACATGGCGAATACGGCACCATCGAGCAGTTCGTATCGCCCGGGCTGCTGCTCGGCCCAGGCGAGATATTCATCCACCGTCATGCGCGTTTTCGGCAGTGCGGTCATGGGGCGATAATACTCGATCGCGCCATTTACCGAAACATCGGCGTGGGCGCTAGCGCGGCATCACACAGGGAATGGCCTGACGACCGTGCCGTCGGTAGATACGGAAGTCGGTGTCGGTGGTGAGAAGAACAGGATCAGTCAGTACCTCGGCCATGCGAACGAGGCAGGCATTGGCAAGGCTGATCGGCAAGTCGGCATATTTCTGCATCAGCTTGAGTACCTCTTCCACCTCCTGGCCCAGATCAAAGGCGCAGACGACTGCGCGGCGTCGCAGCAGCGCCGCGAGTCCGGGGGCGCCACTCGTGCCGAGAAGGTGGAAGGCCTCCGACAAGGCCGCATCGCAAGTCTTCCAGGGCGGAGGGAAGCGCGGCGCTTGGCCGGCCGCCCATTGGTGGTTGGCATCGCGGCGGCTGAGAAGCGCGACCAGAAAGCCGGCGTCAACGAGGACGCTTCTGGCCATATCCCGTGGCCTTGAGATATTTCTTCTTTCGCATGCTCAGCTGGGCGGGCAACCTGTCCACCGAGCCTATGAGATCATTGATGGCATCGAGCGAGCCGGTCCGTCGACGCCGCAAACGAGCCAGGTTTAAGCGCTCGCGAACGACGTCCGATTTCGACACCTTGCGTCGGCGCGACTCGGCTTCGATTTGAGCCGCGAGCTCCTCGGGCAATCGCACGGTCAACGTCTTCATGCGGCAGTTGTATTACACATCCGACATGAGCGCAAGACAAACAGAACGACCCTCGGCGGAGCTCGTGTATGCCGTGTCGGTGACGGAGCCCGCGGCGCCGACGCGACTAATGCCGGAAATGCCGGGTCCCGGTGAACACCATGGCGATGCCGTGGTCGTCGGCGGCCTTGATCACCTCGTCGTCGCGCACCGAGCCGCCGGGCTGGATCACCGCGGTGGCGCCGGCTTCGATCGCCACCAGCAAACCGTCGGCGAACGGAAAGAACGCATCGGAGGCGACCACCGAGCCTTTGGTCGCCGGCTCCGTCGAGCCCGCCGCCTCGGCCGCGTCGCGCGCTTTGAGCGCGGCGATACGCGCCGAGTCGATGCGGCTCATCTGGCCGGCGCCGATGCCGACGGTGGCGCGCTCCTTGGCATAGACGATGGTGTTCGATTTCACGTGCTTGGCGACCCGGAACGCGAACGCCAGGTCGGTGAGCTCGGCATTGGTCGGCGCGCGGCGGGTCACCGTCTCGAGCGTCATATCGTCGACCACCGCGTTGTCGCGCGACTGCACCAGCAGCCCGCCGGCGACCGATTTCACCGTGATGCCGGCGCCACGGGGATCGGGAAGCGAGCCGGCGACCAGCAGGCGCAGATTCTTCTTGGCGCCGACAATGGCGATCGCTTCCTCGCTCGCCTCCGGCGCGATGATCACCTCGGTGAAGATCTCGGTGATCGCGCGCGCCGCCTCGGCATCGAGCTTCTGGTTGAGCGCCACGATGCCGCCGAACGCCGACACCGGGTCGCAGGCGAGCGCCCGGCGATAGGCGTCGAGCAGGCTGGTGCCTTCGGCGACGCCGCACGGATTGGCGTGCTTGACGATGACGCAGGCCGCCGTGCGCCCGGGATCGAACTCGGCGACGCACTCATAAGCCGCGTCGGTGTCGTTGATGTTGTTGTAGGAGAGCTGCTTGCCCTGCAGCTGGCGCGCGGTGGCGACGCCGGCACGCCGGTCGGGCGTGCGGTAGAACGCCGCCGACTGATGCGGGTTCTCGCCGTAGCGCAGCGGTTCGGCGAGCTGTCCGCCGACGGCGCGATAGACCGGCGCCGGATCGGCCAGTTTCTCGGCGAACCAGTTGGCGATGGCGGCATCGTAGACCGCGGTGCGCGCATAGGCCTTGGCGGCGAGCTTCTGGCGCAGCGCCAGCGTGGTCGCGCCGCTGTGTTGCTTGAGCTCCGCCAGCACGACGGCATAGTCGCCGGCATCGACCACCACCGCGACGTCCGCGTGGTTCTTGGCGGCGGCGCGGATCATGGCCGGGCCGCCGATGTCGATGTTCTCGATGCAGGTCTCGAAATCGGCGCCTTTGGCGACGGTCGCCTCGAACGGATAGAGGTTCACGACCAAGAGATCGATCGGCCGGATGCCGTGCGCCTGCATCGACGCGGTATGGGCTTTGTTCTCGCGGATCGCCAGCAGGCCGCCGTGCACCTTCGGGTGCAGCGTCTTCACCCGGCCGTCCATCATCTCGGGAAAGCCGGTGAGCGCGGACACGTCGAGAACCGTGAGCCCCGCATCGGCCAGCGCCTTGCGGGTGCCGCCGGTGGAGATGAGCTCGACGCCGTGCTCCGCCAGCGCGCGCGCGAGCTCGATCAGCCCGGTCTTGTCGGATACCGAAAGCAGAGCGCGGGAGATGCGGCGCAGTTGGTCGGTCATGGCGTGACAGCGGATAGCACAGTTGGGCGCAACCTATACCCGTCATGGCCGGGCTTGTCCCGGCCATCTACGTCTTTGTTGCTGCACGACAGACGTGGATGCCCGGGACAAGCCCGGGCATGACGACGGAGAGTTCGGAGCTTATCACCCCAACGGCAGCTGCGGCTCCTCGGCGCGCGCGCGGCGCGCCGCGGTCGGGACCCCGGCCGCCGTATACGAGAACGTCCACTGCACCCGCATCACCTTGCGGGCGCGGCCGTAGATGACGACCTGCACCGTGCGGCGCGGCCCGTCCGGTCCGGCCAGATAGACGCTCTCCTCGAGGTCGACGCGATCCTCGTAGGCGTTGAACTTCCACACCTCCTTGTTCGGCAGCAGCAGCATGGCGCTGTGGCCGTCCGACATGCGGTTGGCTTTGACCGACGGATGCAGATGGAAGCGCACCGCGAACTGGTCGCGGCCGGCCGGCACCATCTCGCCCCGCGACGGCATGAACTGGTCCTCGCCGTCGAGCCGCAGCCCGTCGGCCGCGAGCATGAGGGTGCGGTGATGGATCACGTTGAACACGTCGGCATAGCCGTTGTGCGACGTGCGCAGCACGATGCTGGTGCCTTGCTCCTCGCGCGCGACCGCGACCTCGCGCGGGCCGCCGACCATCGGCGTGCCGTTGAGCATGCGCTTGATCGCGGTCGATTCGATGAAGCGGCACGAGGAGGTGTCGTTGAGGGTGGCGGTCGAGTGCGCGGCGGTGGCGCGCGCGACCTGCCGCCAGCTTTCGCGGCTGGTGGCCGGCAGGCCGCAATTGACCACCATTCGGTACTGCTTGGTCGAGAGCTCGAACGACAGGCAGCCGGCATGGGCTTCCTGGCTGATCGGCATCGGCGGCGCGCGGCCGGTGTCCATCAGCACGACGGTGCCGGCGCTTTCGAACCGCTGGTAGCCCGAATGCGGCGCATTCGCCAGCGGCGCGCCGCGCGCGTCGTCATAGGCCAGGATGGTGGTGAGCAGGTCGGTCTGTGTCGGACCCATCCCGTTGAACAGCGCGAAGCTGCCGTCGCCGTGCCGGAAGAAACGCAGCATCGGCATCATGCGGTCGATGGCATTGAGCAGCGCCGGCGGGGGCGAAATGTTGCGGGCCGTGAACGCGGTGCGCAGCGGCAGCAGGTCGACCAGCAGCTCGATCAACGCGCCGGGATTGCGGCTCACATGGCCGCCGTCGGGCAGGATCTGGCGCTCCAGCTCGTCGCTCAGCCGCTTGGTGATGGCGCGGATGTGGCGCTGCTGGCCGGCCATGCACAGCGCCGCGTAGGCGAGCGCGATCACCGCCTGGAAGCGCGGCACGCCGTCGCGCGCGTCGGACGCGGTGTGCCGCAGATGGCGGACCTGCCGGGTGAGGCTGCGCAGGAAGCGGCGGTAGAACCGCATGTCCGATTCATCGAGCACCAGCGGCGCCTGGCTGAGCCACGAGATGACGCGCCGCGCCACCACGTCGGGGCGCCAGGCCAGTTGATCGCGCGAGCTGTTGAGCGTGATCCATTCGTCCACCAGCGCGCGGGCATTGGCGCGGGTGATGCCCGATTCGGCGGCGCGCAGGTGCCGAAGCCAGCTGAAGCCGAGCAGCGCCGCCGCCCAGTCCTCGGACGGCGGGGCGATCTCGAACGGCGAGCGGGCGTCGCAGATCACCACCTTGCCGGCGAACACGAAGCGTCCGGCGTAGATTTCGGTGGCGCGGGTGGCGTCGGTGGTGCGCAGATCCTGCGGGGCGATCAGCAGGCGGTCGGCCTTGCCGAACGAAAACGGCCACTGAATGAACGGATGGGCGAGCACGCGCCCCACGAACCTGCGAAGCAGGCCGCGCGCCAGGAACACGGACAATCTGGTACGTTCCGCGACCGAAACGCGCGACATCAGGGCTGAGGCTCCCTCCTAGCGGGGTTCCCGGGACCATAGCGAAGGGTGGGGCAGCGGCCAACCGCCGATAAAACCCTCAAATCCGTTCGAGTCGTGCGGCATAAAAGCCGTCGAGACCGCCCATGCGGGGGTCCGAATCGGGTAGGTGGCAGGGGAGCGTCCGCAAATCGCCGTCCGGGCCGAGCAGCTCGCCGCGCCCGCCGACCTCGGCCGCCGCGATCGGCCGGCGGCGCAGGCGCGGATCGCGGTCGAGCAGGTCGCGGATCACATCGATCCCCTCCTCCGGCTCGAGCGAGCAGGTGCAATAGACCAGGAGGCCGCCGGGCCTTGTGAGCTCGACCGCGCGCGCGAGGAGCCGCCGCTGCAACGCCGCGAGCGCCACGACGTCGGCTTCGCGCTTGAGCCAGGGGATGTCCGGATGGCGGCGGATGGTCCCGGTCGACGAGCAAGGCGCGTCAAGCAGGACCGCGTCGAACGGTCCCGCCTGCCATTCACCCACGTCGGCCACGACGGTTTCGGCCGCGAGCCCGAGGCGGGCGAGATTCTGCCGCAGCCGATCGAGCCGCGCCGGCGCGCGATCGACTGCGACCACGCGCGCGCCGGCGGCGGCGAGCTGGGCGGTCTTGCCGCCGGGCGCCGCGCAGAGATCGGCCACGCTGCGGTCGTTGACATCACCGAGGAGCCTGGCCGGCAGCGCGGCGGCGGCGTCCTGCACCCACCAGGCGCCGTCGCCGTAACCCGGCAGCGACGAGACTGGGCCGTGCACGAGCGCGCGCACCGAGCCGGTCGGGAGCACGCGGCCGCCGAGCGTCTTTGCCCAATGCTCGGCGCCGTCCTTCACGGTGAAATCGAGCGCCGGCTCCTGGCCGTTGGCGACCGCGATCGCGTGCGCGATCTCGGCGCCGTAGTTGCGCAGCCAGCGCGCCATCAGCCAATTCGGCGTGTCGAGCGCGGCCGTGTCGATGCCGGCGAGCTCGAGCGTGCCCTCGCGGGCGATCCGCCGCAGCACCGCGTTGACGAGCCCCGCATAGTGCGCGTCACGGCGGTCGGCCTGCACGAGCCGCACCGCGAGGTCGACAGCGGCGTGATTCGGCACCTCGAGCCACAGGATCTGCGCGGCGCCGACCAGCAACGCGGTCTCGATCCGCGGCGCCTCTGCCGGAAGGCCGCGATCGAGCAACCGGCCGAGGAGATGGCGCAGGGTGCCGAGCCGGCGCAGCACCGCGGCGACCAGCGCGCGCACCAGCGCGCGGTCGCGATCGGCCAAGGTCGCCAGCGCCGGATGCGCCTTGTCGTCGAGTTGCTCGTCGAGCGGCCGGCGGCGGTGCAGCACCGCTTCGAGGATATCGGCGGCGATCCGGCGGGCGGGGAGGCCGGGAGGCGCAACAGGCGACGCGGTTTGCGAGGAATTCATGCGCGTTCCGCAGCGTCATCATCCGCGAAACCTGTCCCCCGCGAAAGCGGGGAGCGGATGATCCAGTATCCACGGGTCCTTGGATTCGGAACACCTCGTGCGGAGTCTACTGGATGCCCCACTTTCCCGGGGCACGACAGGATAGGGGGCATCAACCCCACGGCCCGCTGCGCGCGCCGCCGTGACCCCACGGGCTCGCCGCGCGGGTCGGATATGCGGGAGCCGCCGCGCGCCGGCCGAAGCCGCCCTGTCCCATCTCCCGCGCCAATTGCTCGAGCGCGGCGATCCGGTTCTCGGTCGACGGATGGGTCGAGAACAGATTGTCCATCCCATGCCCGGTGAGCGGATTGACGATGAACAGATGCGCGGTCGCCGGTGAGCGCTCGGCGGTCGGATTCTCGATCTGCGACGCGGCGTTGGAAATCTTGACCAGCGCCGACGCCAGCGCGTCCGGCCGCCCGCTGATGCGGGCGCCCAGCTCGTCGGCGGCGTATTCGCGGGTGCGGCTGATCGCCATCTGCACGATCATCGCGGCGATCGGCGCCAGGATCACCATGGCGATGGTGCCGATCAGGCCGACGCCGTGGTTGTCGTCGCGATGGCCGCCGAAGAACAGCCCGAACTGCGCCAGCATCGAGATGGCGCCCGCGATGGTCGCGGTGATGGTCATCGTGAGCGTGTCGCGGTTGCGGACGTGGGCGAGCTCGTGCGCGATCACGCCGGCGATTTCCTCGCGCGTGAGCATGTTGAGCAGGCCGGTGGTCACCGCCACCGCGGCGTGCTCGGGATTGCGTCCGGTGGCAAACGCATTCGGCTGCGGATTGTCCATCAGATAGACGCGCGGCATCGGCAGGCCGGCGCGCCGCGCCAACTCGCGCACCAGACGCACCAGCTCCGGCGCCGTCGCCTCGTCGACCTCGTGGGCGTCGTGCATCGACAGCACCAGCTTGTCGGCGTTCCAGTAGCTCAGCAGGTTCATGCCGGCGGCGACGAGTAGGGCGATCATGGCGCCGCTCTGGCCGCCGATCAGGAATCCGACGCCCATGAACAGGGCGGTGAGCCCTGCCAGCAGGATGGCGGTACGCACGTAATTCATCGTCGATCTCCTCGGTCGGAACTTTGCGGAGCGCGTGCGCGTCTCGACGGGTCCGACACTCGCGACGAAATGTTGGGTTGGCGCCGGCCGGCTGCAAGATGTCGCTTCGCCGTGCCGCACCGGAGCGCCTGTCTTGATCTTGCCGTCCGGCGGTGCATCTAAGAGGGCATGGCACCGAATGACGGTTCCGACCGAGCGGCATCGAAGGATGCGCCGCGAGCGGCTACATCCAAGAAGCCGCCGGCGGCCGAGCGCGCGCTGGCGGAAGCCGCCGCCCGGCGCGCCGCGCGGCAAAAGGACGGCGCCGCCGAGCCGCCGAAGGAAATCCAAGGCCGCGGCGGGCTCGACCCGACCCGCTATGGCGATTGGGAGGTCAACGGCGCGGCTTCGGACTTCTGACGATCCGTTATCGCGAACGCGCAGGCTCGCGCCGAGGCGGCGCGGCGGAAGCTTCGCCGGGTCAGTCTGAAGCGGCGCCGTTTGCGTCGGCTGTTTTTCTCGGCTCGGTGAGCTTCACCGCCGCGACCCAGGCCAGCCACAGGAACAGGAAATACAATCCCAGGAAGATCGGTAGGCTCGCCTCCGGCCAAACGTGCTCGACCGCGAGCCCGATCAGATAATCGGTGACGTCGCCGACGATCATCAGCGCGACGTAGATGGTGAGGATCCACACGATGCCACTCCACGGTTGGATGGCGTCGCCCCGTCCCTCCTTACCATGGGTCATCGCCCTGCGACAGCCTGTCGCACCCCTTGATCCCGACCTTGCTCCGAAGGGCGACGTCTTTGATGCGCCACCGAAAACGCATTTGGCGCTCGCGGGAATCAGGACGAATCGCCTATCACGAGGAGAATGATCCCAATTATACCGTTGACACCACAAGCCATATAGGTAGTATGGGGCCATGATCGCCCCGCGAAAGACCAGTAAAACAAAAGGAATCCGCGAAAGGAGGTGCCCTGATCGTATTCCTACAATCACGCGCGAGATGATTACAGCAGGGGTATTCTGTCTAGGAGATTTGAGCGAGGCTTCTTCAGCTTATCAGGCACGGGAAGTTTTTCGGGCCATGTGGGCCGCGCGCGAGAAGGGTGCTCATTGGCGGCGATGCAGCGTTCAACTGCCTGGGCATAGCGGACGGTCCGTCCGATCAAAACGGTGATCTTTCGCATTTCGGCTGCGGTAAGTAATTGATCATAGGTTGTGAGCCGGCCTCTGGCGTTTATCCCGCCTACCGTGAAAGGTTCACCTTCACGTGGGGACGTAATTCCGTGTGCATAGTAATTACGATACAGGCGCAAAGCATCGGCACAATCTGCTACGCAATGGACATGCTCGGAAACGAGGTCGTGTGGCGTTCCTGCGGCTTGCCTAATAAGTCGGTTTAATTTTTCTACGTGTGCATCGTATTCTTTGGCCACTATTCTAAGCGCATTCAAGAATGCATGCATGTTCATCTCTACCGAAAAGATAGCGGCTGTAACCCAATCATCACAAAGCGAAAACAACAGGCGCCGCAGTTGCAGTTCTAAATCGTTCCAGCGAACAACAAGCTTGCCGAGTTGGCTAAAAACTCTCTCGGATTGAACGCGACTTCGTGGCATGATACATGGCCTTTATGAGTGCGAAGCAAGCGCACGACCAGTTTAGCGAGCAAGAAGCGCAACGCCGCTTTGAGGCGAGTTTGCGCGGCGCGTTCAGGTCGCCATCCAAGCCTAAGGGCAAGAGAGACCGGGCGGCGAAGAAGCGTCCCGCCACCCGAGTCTCAAAGAACCGCCGTTAGCGGCGATCCTTGCTGCTACGATCCTTCGGATTGGTGTCGACCGTCTCGCGCCATTTACCGCCACGATTTTCCGTTGGCGGCGCGGTCTTTCCCCGAACAAGGGTTGATCGTTCACCAGAGCTGGTGTCCGTGTAGATACCGGAATCGGTGATCTTCTGACCCGGCTTGATGGTCACTTTAGTCATGGAAATCTCCATCGTGTGACGGATGGAGCCCTTGACTACATCGCCGGATTGACTCAAAAGTGAGCCGCACACTGACTATGTCCCGTGGGCATCCAACCATTACGGGGCACCATGAGGCCGGGGCGCCAACCCCGGCCTTTTCTCATGGCGAATCAGTGTGGAATCAATCAACGCGATCCGCGAGAGTCCATACCATGGGAGGGTTTATCCCGTGGTCATTTGAGCCGCTTCCGCCAGCGCAGAAGTTTTCGCACCCTCGCTAATTGCCTGCGTAGCATAGCTCCCCTGCGCACAAGCTTAGCGTGGTGATCGGGCTTCGGGGCCTTACCCGCGTGTTTGCGCCAGCGAATGAACCTGCGGATTCCGACGAAGGCGGACAGCTGTTCCGATTGAAGGCGGACAGTATTTCCGATCGATTGCGGACAGCATTCCGATGATCACGGACAGGCACTCGCGTCGACGGCAGCAAGGGGGTCACGGCGCCGGACTGGC
>WNGB01001149.1_pt1 | contig 43355 bp, 44 predicted proteins | sample 5400681 | NCBI WGS metagenome assembly WNGB01 (sample SAMN13153367, study PRJNA577476) | soil metagenome | isolation source: 115 cm soil or saprolite under grassland replicate 2 | place: USA:California | collected 2016-06-15 | reverse complement strand
GGAGGGAAGGACACCCGTTCTGGACAGCTCCTCACGGACCTGGGGCTGATGTCGGCGATGTCGTGTTCGAGGCGCTCGATCTCGGCCCAGCTCACCACCCGCTTCCGCCTCGGGGGCCTCGTTCGTGGCGGCCACCGCGAGCAGTGCGGTCTTGCCGCATCGCGCCCATGTTCTTGAGTCTCCTCCGAGAGGTACGCAGAAACGAGCCCTGATGGATGCTCCGTTATCGCGGGCCAATCGCCATCGGCATCTCGAAGATCGCCGTGCCCAGCGTGATCGAATGAGGTCACGCTCGCCTGAGGCAGCGTCCTCCCCTCAGGAGTCGGAAAGGTACGATGACCCGGCAAGCTCAGAGGTGCCGATATCCGATGCGGTGTCAGAATGATCTCTGTGAGTTCCCGTAGCCGGATCAGACGGTTGGACCCGTGGTGGACCGCGCTTCCTGACCAAGTCGCACGGCTGGCGCGAGTCCCGCGACTCGGTGCGCTCCGTTGGGCCACGCTAGGGCTGGGGATTGGCCTCCTGATCTTCGCCTTGGGTGGACTTATCGCATCCAGCTTCTCTTGCCACATAGCCAAAGACCTGGGGGTGACCCAATGCCGAACCCCCACCGCAATGTCCATCTGGCTCCACCTCGCCTTCGCATTCATTGGGGTCGGCATTCTCCTGGTGTCTCTCCGGTTCATGAGAAGGCGATCACGCTAGTCCGACGCCGCCTACCATCGGGCGCCCTGCCGTCGCAGGCGACGCTCCCTAGGGGCCCGGTGCGGCTGGGCCATCCAATGGCGCTCTGGTGACATTGGCGGACGCTGGAGTGCGCTGGGTCCTCATCACCAGGGGAAGATGTTCGCCTGCAGCTCGATCTGGAACCTGCTGTTCGTGAGCTCGGCTCGCCCTTCTCAGCCCGTTGTCAGCGTCGCTTCCAGCCGGATGTCCACGTTCCCACGGATGACGTTCGAGATGGGGCAGCCCGCCTCGCCGTCTCGCGCCCTCTGCTCGAAGGCTGCCTGGTCGATGCCCGGCACGTCCCCCTCGACCCGGAGCTCCATGCCGCTGACATGGAACCCGCCACCCTCCTTGGGTGCAAACGTGGCGGTCCCGGTGACGTCGAGCGATCGGGCGGGGGTTCCGGCCTGGGCCAGTGTGTTGGACAGCGCCATCGCGTAACACGAGGCGTGGGCGGCGGCCAGCAGCTCCTCCGGGCTGGTCAATCCATCCGGGCTCTCGGTCCGTGCCGCCCATGACACCGGGGCCTGCGTGAACAGCCCGCTGCTCTCGGCGGTGACGTGGCCCCGACCCTCGGTGAGGGTTCCCTCCCATCTCGCTCGAGCCGTTCGCGTCGCAGCCATGGTCGACCTCCTCGCTCCACACGATCCCTGGCCTCAATACCCATCCGAGAGTAGACGCGAGGATCGGCGCTGACATCCACGCGCACCCCGAGGCCCTGGCGCGCGGCACCGCACCCGGCCTCGGAATTGGCGGGCTCCTCTGGACCGCCCGGGAGTTGGGTCCGGTTATGCTCATCGCGGGGAGCCGTGGGAGTGACGCGCGAGGATGACGAGAACGGAGCCGAGGGTCCGGCCGGCCCGCGGGGCGAGCAGCCGTCCGGGCGGGCCGAGTGTCCCTCGTGTGGGTCGGGCCGCACGCAGCCCTTCCTCCATGCCGGACCGGGCGCCCGCGTGAACATGAAGTGCGTCGTTTGCGGGACCCTGTTCAGGGACCCACATCTTCGCCGTTAGCTCGCGAGGTGGGGCGCCTCAGCCGGAGTAGGTGGTGCGGAGGTAGTCCTCCATCATCCTCGTGGCGCTGAACCGGGGGCCGTTGGTCATGAGGCTGCGCTTCACCCGCTGGATCCAAGCCCTCGGGATGCCGTGGGCGTCGCGGTCGTAGAAGGTGGGGAGGACCTCCTTCTCAATTGTGTCGTAGAAGGCCATGGCGTCGCGGCGGTCCTGGAGCTCGTAGTCGGCGGCCGCGTCGGAGATGATCCCCCAGCCGTTGGGGTCGTCGGGGGTCCAGGCCTCCTCCCACCAGCCGTCGAGGACGGAGACGTTGAGCCCGCCGTTCAGCGCGGACTTCATCCCGCTGGTCCCGCTGGCCTCGAGCGGAGGGCGGGGGAGGTTCACCCAGATGTCGCAGCCCCACACCATCTGCGTCGCCGCGCCGATGTCGTAGTCCTCGAGGTACGCCACGCGGGTGGCCACCTCGGGCGCCCACTTCAGCTCGAACAGGGCCTGGAGCTTGCGCTTCGCGTCCTCGTCCCGCGGGTGGGCCTTCCCGGCCAGCACCACCTGCACCGGCTCCGGGTTCGCGGCCAGGAGGGCCATCACTCGGTCCGGGTCGTTGATGAGCAGGGTGAGGCGCTTGTAGGCCGCCACCCGCCGGGCGAACCCTACGGTCAGCGCGTTCGGGTCGAAGGCCGTCGCACCCGCACGCACATAGGCCGCTGGTTCCTCCCGGGCCAGCCGGTCGGCCGTGGCTCGGTCGCGAAGCCACGTGACGAAGTCGCGTCGGAGCCGGTTGCGGACCTCCCACACCTCCTCGTCCGGGATCGAGGCCACGCCGGCCCACGCGTCGGGGTCGGAAGGGTGCTCCAGCCACCGGTCGCCGAGGTGCCGCCGGAGCAGGTCGCGGATCGGCGGCGCCACCCATGTCGGCACGTGGACGCCGTTCGTCACGTGGCCGATCGGGACGTCGTCCACCGCCAGGTGGGGATACAGCGGCGACCACATGGTCCGGGCCACGTGCCCATGACGGGCGCTCACGCCGTTCGCCGCCCGGGACAGGCGCAACCCGAGAACCGTGACCCCGATCTCGCCGATGTCGTCGCTGCGACCGAGCGCCAGGACGTCGCTCGAATCCACCTTCAGGTCGCGGGGCAGCGAGCCCATGACCTTGAGCATGTCGGCGGGAGCGAATGTCTCGTTCCCCGCGGCCACGGGGGTGTGGGTGGTGAACACGGTCCGAGACCGGGCCGACGCCACGGCCTCGGCGAAGGAGCGACCCCCACCCACCTCCTGCCGGGCCAGCTCGAGCGCCGCCAGCGAGGCGTGGCCCTCGTTGAGGTGCACGACGCCCGGATCGATCCCCAGGGCCCGGAGGGCCCGCACGCCACCCATCCCGAGGAGCGCGTACTGCGCCAGCCGGGTCCCCCGATCCCCGGTGTACAGGCGCGAGGTGATCCACTGGTCCACCACGTCGTTCTCGGAGCGGTTCGCGTCGAGGGAGTAGAGGGGGACGCGGCCCACGTCGATGCGCCAGATCTGGACCGTGACGTTCCGCCCCCGGATGGGGACCGATACCGTGATGGGGGTGCCGTCCCCGCCGGTCACCAGCGCCCCCGGGAACCGGGCGGGATCGGACGTGATCCAGTAGTCGTGCTGCCATCCGCTGGGGTCGAGCCGCTGGTGGAAGTAGCCCTGGACGTACATCAGGCCCACGCCGACCAGCGGGATCCGGAGATCCGACGAGGCCTTCAGGATGTCGCCGGCCAGCACCCCCAGGCCGCCGGAGTACAGCGGCAGCGAGCGGTGGATCCCGAACTCCGCGCACAGGAACGCCACCGGCCGGGCGGGATCGACCGGCCCCCCGAGGAACGGCGCCTCGACGTCCTCCCGGACGACGCGGTCGAGGGCCTCGGCCCGCTCGACGAACGAGGCATCGCCCGCGGCGCGTTCCAGGGACTCCAGAGGGGCCTCCTGGAGCAGCCGCACGGGGTTGTCTCGGACCCGTTCCATGAGGTCGGAGTCGAGGTCCCGGAACAGGCGCATCCCATCGTCGTGCCAGGACCAGCGGTAGTTGTAGGCGATGCGGGCCAGCGGGGCGAGCGGGTCCGGCAACCTCGCGGCCAGCCCCCTCGCGGCCCGTTCGACGTCTGCCTTTCCGGCGAAGGTCATCCAGCCACACATCCTAGGGACGGAAACCGTTCCGACGCCAATCGAAGCAAGGCCCGGTCGAGGAGGTGGGCCGTGGGCGGGTGCGCGCTACGAGTAGAACTCGACGATGAGCCGCTCGTCCACCTCGACCGGCAGCGGCACCTCGCCGCGGTCGGGGAGATGGGACATGGTCCCGGCCAGCTCGTCGGTGTTGCGGTACAGGTACGGCGGGGGGTCCGGCGCCAGCTCGATGGCCTCGCGGACGAACACGAAGTTGCGGGCCTTGTCCGACAGCTCGACGGTCTGGCCCGGCTTCACCTGGGCCGACGGGACATTGACCCGGCGGCCGTCCACCTTCACGTGGCCGTGGCTGACCAGCTGCCGTGCCTGGCGCATGGTGAGCGCGAAGCCCAGGCGGAGGCACACGGCGTCCAGCCGGGTCTCCAGCTGGCGGATCAGTTCCTCGCCGGTCACACCCTTGCCGCGGGTGGCACGATCGAAGTACCGGCGGAACTGGCGCTCGCCCACGCCGTAGATGGCGCGGAGCTTCTGCTTCTCCACCAGCCGCATCTGGTACTCCGTGAGGCGCTTGCGCCCACGGCCGTGCTGGCCCGGCGGATAGGGCCGCTTGCCCGACGGGCAATTGGGCCGTCCGCACACGGGCGCGCCGACGCGCCGGCACATCTTGTGTCGAGGTCCGATCTTCTGCATGAGCCAGTACAGGGTACACAGCCGATCGCCGCGGTGACCAAGGGGTGGCGTGTGGCCGAAACCCGGATACTACATATCCGGGATTCGGTGCCCACCCACGCGACGAGAGGAGCCGGCGATGGCGAACACGGCGGGCACGCGGGGCGGATCGGCGGGCACGGCCGGAACCGAGCGCGCTCTGCGGGGCGTGGTCGCGGCGCTGGCCCTGGTGCTGCTCGGACAGATCCGAAGGAGGACGTCATGAGGGTGTTCGTGGCGGGAGCCGGCGGCGTCCTGGGACGCCGGCTGGTCCCGCAGCTCATCGAGGCCGGGCACGAGGTGACCGGCATGACCCGGCGGCAGGAGCGGGCCGAGGCCATCAGGGCCCAGGGCGCTGAGGCCGTGGTGTGCGACGTGTTCGAGGCCGACCGGGTGGCGCGGACGGTGGTCGACGCGGAGCCGGACGTCGTCGTCCACGAGCTCACCGACATCCCGCCGGCCATCAACGTCCGCAAGTACGCCGAGGTGATGGCGGGCAACGACCGGATCCGGATCGAGGGAACGCGCAACCTCGTGGCGGCGGCGCGGGCGGCCGGCGCGCGGCGACTGGTGGCGCAGAGCATCGCGTTCGCCTACGCCCCGGTGGAAGGTCCGGTGAAGGACGAGGACGACCCCCTGTACCTCGACGCCGGCGAACCGCTGGGCCCGACCATGCAGGCCGTGGCCGACCTGGAGCGACAGACGCTGGGGGCGGAGGGGATCGAGGGCCTGGTCCTTCGCTACGGGTACCTCTACGGTCCGGGGACGACGTACGCGCCCGAGGGCGACACCGCGGCGCGGGTTCGCCGGCACCGGTTCCCGGTGGTCGGCACGGGGACCGGGGTGTTCTCCTTCATCCACGTGGACGACGCGGCGTCCGCCACCGTGGCCGCGGTGGAGCGGGGCGAGCCGGGGGTGTACAACGTCGTCGACGACGACCCCGCGGCGGTGTCCGAGTGGTTGCCGTACTACGCGGAGGTCCTGGGAGCGAAGGCCCCGGGGAGCGCGCCGCTGTGGCTGGCCCGGGCGGCCGGCGGGGGGCGGATCGTGCTGCTCATGGAACAGCTGCGGGGAGCGTCGAACGCGAAGGCCCGGGACGAGCTGGGGTGGGAGCCCCGGTACCGATCCTGGCGGGAGGGTTTCCGGGAGTCGCTGGGATGACCGGCTCGCGTCCGGCGTCGCGCCCGTGAAGCTGTCGGAGGGCGTCGAGTGGGGGCTGCACTGCACCACGCTGCTGGCGGTGCTCCCCCCCGGGGTGGCTCTTCCCGCATCGCGGCTGGCCGGGTACCACGGGGTCCCCGAGGCCTACCTGGCCAAGCACCTCCAGGCCCTGTCGCGGGCCGGCGTGGTGGAGTCCGTGCCCGGCCCCCGAGGCGGCTACCGGCTGGGCCGGGCCCCGGACGAGCTCACCGTGCTCGACGTGGTGGAGGCCGTGGACGGCGAGGAGCCGGCGTTCCGGTGCACCGAGATCCGCCAGCGCGGCCCCGCCGCCCAGGCCCCCTCGGCGTACCGGCGGCGGTGCGGCATCCACTCCGTGATGCTCCGGGCGGACGCCGCCTGGCGCCGCGAGCTTCGCCTGACCACCGTGGGCGACATCGTGCGTTCGCTCACGGGAACCCTCCCCGGGGTGGCCGCCGAGAAGGCTGCGGGATGGCTGGGCCGGGTGCTGGCCCGGTGAGCGCGCCGGACGTCCGCGACCGGGTGGTGGGGTGCGTGCTGGGGCTGGCCCTGGGCGACGCGCTGGGAGCCCCGTTCGAGTTCCGGCGGGCCCACGACATCCCGTCGCCGGTCCCCGCGTTCCAGCTGCCGTGGCAGGGCCTGCCCCCCGGTTCGACCACCGACGACACGGCGATGGCCATGAACCTCGTCCGGAGCCTGGCCGACCGCGGCGAGCTGGACCCCGAGGACGTCGCGGCCCGGCACGTCGAGTGGTTCCGGTCGGATCCGCCCGACGTCGGGACACTGACCCGCAGGGTCCTCGCGCGAGTGGCCGCGGGGGTTCCCGCGGAGGAGGCGGCCCGCGCGGTGTGGGAGGAGCGGGGGCCGGAGGTCTCGGCCGGGAACGGCTCGGTGATGTACTGCGCGCCCCTCGGCGCCGCCTACGCCGGACGCCGCGAAGCCCTGTCCGACGCGGCTCCCCGGCTGTCCGGCATCACCCACCACGACGGGAGATGCCGGACCGCGGTGCTCGCGGTGACCGTCGCCGCGGCCGCGCTGGTTGCCGGGGAGTCGACCGAGGAGGCCCTGGAGGAGGCGCTGGCGGCGGCCCTCGATCGCGACGGGGGCGAGGAGCTCGAGTTCCTGGCAGGTGCCGTGGGGACCATCCGGCCGGTGGACGGCCCCGATCAGGGGTTCTGCCTGTTCACCGCCGCCCTCGGGCTGCAGGCTCTTGCCCGGGCCTCCGAGCTGGGCACTCCCACCCACGAGGTGTTCGAGCACGAGCTCCGCCGGGTGGTCTCGCTGGGCGGCGACACCGACACGAACGCCGCGGTGGCGGGCGCCCTGCTGGGGGCCGCAGCCGGTGCCGCCCACCTCCCCGGGGAATGGCTCGACCGCCTCCAGGTCCGCGACGAGATCGAGTTCGAAGCCGAACGTCTGGCCCTGATCGCGAAGCGAACGAAGCGAACGGACTGAGGCGTGCGGCGCCGGTCTAGCCGGGGCGGGCGGCGCCGACGTAGTACTGCCAGTACACCGGGATGACCTCGACGTAGCCGCCGGTGTGCGGGGAGTGGATCATCTGGTCGCCCCCCACGTACATGGCCACGTGGTGGATCGGGGAGTAGAAGAACAGCAGGTCGCCGGGCTGGAGCTGGGACCGGTCCACGTGGGGGAGCGCCGAGTACTGCATCGCCGAGGAGTGCGGGAGCGACACCCCACCGTGGGCCCACGACCACATCGTGAATCCCGAGCAGTCGAATCCCTCCTCGGGAGTGGACCCGGCGTACTTGTAGGGAGTGCCGAGCACCGAGTAGGCGGCGTCGAGCACCTCCTGAACGCGAGGCGACGGAGCGGGCGGCGGGGGGATGTCGCTCCCGCCACCGTTCCCCCCGTCGTCGGTCGGCGCGGGGGGCGGGTCACTGTTCGTGGTCGGGCTCGGGGTGGGGTCGGGGGGCGGTGGGGGAGGCGGCGGCGGGGGGATGAGCGCGATGCGGAGCTTCTCCTCCAGGCCTCCCAGCATGTCCTCCTGTTCGGCCACCGCGTCGCGGAGCTCCGCGCGCTTCGCCACGACATCGTTCAGCGCGGCCTTCCGGTCCTCCAGGGCCTGGGCCAGCGCGTCGCCAGCCCACTGGGCTCGCTGGCGAGCGGTGGTGGCCCGGTCCACGGCCGCCGAGTCGTCCGCGGCGATGGCGTCCAGGAACTCCAGGCGGTCGGAGAACTCCGAGAGGGAGCCGGCGCTCAGGAGCACCTCGAGCGAGGACCCGGTGCCCTCGTAGGCCGCCTTGACCCGGGCGCTGAGGTCATCTCCGGCCTGGCGGGATTCCCTGCTGGCTTTCGCTGCGGCGTCCCGGGCGGCGGCCAGCCGCTGCTCCGTGGTGGAGAGGGCGTCCTTCGCCTGGAGGTACTGCTCGTCGAGGATGCTCTCCCGCTCGTTCAGCGCGTCGAGCTTGGCCCGGGCTTCGGCGACGGCCGCACGGAAGTGCTCGATCCGCTGCTGACGCTTCGACGGAGCGGCCGACGACGTGGCCGGGAGGAAGGTGCCGATGACGAGGAGGACGAGGGCGGCCGTCGCCACCCGCGCGGTGCGGTCGCGCGTGCGCTCGTGGGTTCCCCTCATAATAGGGCGGGCCCCTTGCCGGCAGCCCGGGGAGAGGCTACCGGGCGGCCGCCCCAGGGTCAACTTGCGGCGGAGGTCTCCGGGGTGGACGTATCCCGATCGGTGGGGTCGGGGAGGCCGAGGAGGCTCGAGATCTGGGCCACCAGCAGGGGATAGGTCACCGGGCCGGCCAGGCCGGCCACCACCCGCCCCTCCGGAGAGATCACGAAGGTCTCCGGGATCTCGTGGACGCCGTACTTCCCGGCCGTCGTCCCGTGGGGATCGGCCACCACGGGCCACGGGCCGGGGGTGGCGACGTTCGCGGCGACCGAGGGTGGGGGATCCTTGCGCACGCCCACCACGACCACGCCCTGGGGCCGGAAGTGCCGCCAGGCCCGGTCCAGCGCGGCCTCCGCGTTGCGGCACGGCGCGCACCCCGCCTCGTCGAAGGTCACCACCACCACGTGTCCCCTGAGCTCGGACAGGCGGACCACGCGCTTGCCGTCCAGCGTGGTCAGCTCGAACTCCGGGGCCGGGCCGCCCATGAGCTCGGTGGCCGTGGGGCCCGGCGAGCCCCGTCCCAGGGTGACGGCCAGGACCCCGGCCGTGATCAGCGCAGCCGCCGAGACCGCGGCCACCAGGATCCCCCAGGGCCCGAACCTCCGGTGGCGCTCCGGCGGGGCCAGGCTGGAGGGATGCCGGCGGATCGAGTCGTCCATCTCGTCGAGAGGCGCCATCTCGATGGTCCGGCTATCCGAGGTCCGCGGTATGGGGCGTCGTCCCTGGTGTGGGCGGCGCGTACACACCGTTGTGCTTGATGAGGACGTCGTCGGCGTGGAAGGCGCCGTCGCGACCCAGGAACCCTTCGACCACCACGCCCTGTCCCGCCCGGAACAGCTCCGGGAGGTCCCCCCGGTCCACCACCGACAGGCGCGTGGTCTCGTCGGTGATCAGGAACGTGGTGGTCCCGGGGGAGGTGCGGAGGGAACCCGGGACGACCAGGCCTCCCACCCGGAACCGCTCCCCGACGGCCGCCGCACCCTTGCCGGCCAGCTCGGTGGGGGTGTTGTAGTACACGAGGCTGCTGGACAGGCCCTTCGCTGCCACCCACCCCAGCGCGCCCACGATCACGGCGAGCGCGACGATCACGCGCCCCCGCTTCACGGCCGCTCCATGGACCGGCGGCCCGCCGCTCCGCGGTCCCGGCGGGAGGCCATGGCCTGGGCCCGGAGCCGGGCCCGCCGGGCCCTGGACACCAGGACCGTCACGTAGCCCGCCAGCGCGACCGCGGTGAGCACATAGCCCGCCACGATGTACGAGAGGTCGTTCACGAACGCGACCACGGCGTCACCCACGACGGGTCACCCCGGGCTCGGGCTCCCTCACGGGCTCCTCGCGCACGGGCGCGGCCGGTGCCTGTTCGTCGGCTTCGAGCAGCTCCGACACGGGCTGCCCCAGCCGGGGCGAGAGGGCCTCGGCCACGGCTCGCTCCTCCAGGCGTCCCACCCGGAGCCTGAGCGCCAGCAGATACAGGTACAGCACCGTGAACGCGGCCACCGCCACCAGGAGCGTGGTGAGCATGATCGGCGCGAGCGTCACCGAGGGCAGCTTCACGCTCGGTCCCTGGTGCAGGCCCCGCCACCACGTCACCGACAGGTGCACGATCGGCACGTCGGCGAACCCCACGATCCCCACCACGGCCGCCCATCGACCCCGGCGCCGGGGGTTGTCGGTGAGCTTCCGCACGGCGAGGTATCCCACATAGATCAGGAGCAGGATGGCGGTGGTGGTGAGCCGGGGGTCCCACGTCCACCACGTCCCCCAGGCCGGCTTCCCCCAGATCGAGCCCAGCACGATGGCCAGCGCGGTGAACACCACGCCGATCTCCGCCGACGCGGCCGCCAGGCGGTCCCACCGGGACCGGCCCGTTCGGAGATACGCGATGCTCGCCACGAACACCACCGCGAAGCACAGGTAGGCCAGCCATGCCGACGGCACGTGGACGTACATGAGCCGGTACAGGTCCCCCTGGCCCTGGGGCGGCGCCCGGTCTGCCGGCGCCACCACCAGCGCCATGATCGCGGCGGCGGCGAGCCCGGCCACCGACAGCGCGGCCAGCACCCGCTCCCCGGTTCGGGCCGTGAGCCTGCCCATGGCCCGCTCCGCCGGCCTCATCGCCCGTCACCCCCCACGTCAGTCCTCCAGCAGGTGCCCGTAGACCAGCGTCCCGGCGGCCAGGATCACCAGGTCGAACGCGAGCAGCAGGCCCAGCCACCCGCCGGCCTCGGCACCCCGCCCGGACGTGGCCAGGGCCGTCGTCTTCACGCCGGCCACCAGCACCGGGGCCGCCAGCGGCAGGACCAGCAGCGGGAACACGGCCTCCCGGGCCCGGGCCGACACGTCCAGGGCCCCGAACAGGGCCCCCACGGCGGCCAGCCCGACGGTCCCCAGCGCGAACCCCGCCGCCAGCCGAGCCGGATCGCTCCCCAGCGACAGGTCGAACAGCGCCGCGGTGAGGCCCACCACCAGGACCTCCAGGACCAGGAGCTGCAGCGCCACCGCCGCGGCCTTCCCCAGGTAGATCGCGGCCTTGTCCGCCGGCGACAGCAGCAGGCCCTCCAGGGCGCCGTCCTCGGCCTCCGCCTCGTAGGACCGCCGGCTGGACAGCACCCCGGCGAACGTGACGGCCATCCACAGCAGCCCGGGCGCGGTCTGCTGCAGGAACCGCCGGCCCGGACCCAGCGACAGGCCGAACGACACCAGGACCGTGGCCGCGAACGGCAGGACCGCCCCCAGCGCGTACCGCCCCCGGACCTCGATCCGGAGGTCCTTGCCGGCCACCGCCGCGGCCTGCCGCGCGAACGGGAACGTCACGGCGCGGGCTCCTCCGGCCCCGCCGCCTGGTGCGTCACTGGCTCGAGCGAGGGCTCCTCCACCAGCCGGCCGCCATCCATCAACACGGTCCGGGTGGCCAGGGCGACGGCGGATTCGTCGTGGGTGGCCAGGACCACGGTCCGTCCCTCGCCCCCGGCCTCGCGCACCGCCGCGTCCACCACCCGCCGGGCCTCGGCGTCCAGCCCGGCGTAGGGCTCGTCCAGCAGCAGCACCTCGGGCCGGCGCAGCAGCACGCGGGCCACCGCCACCCGCTGGCGCATCCCCTGGGAGAACCCCCGGACCCGGTCGTCCGAGACCTCCCCGAGGCCGACGCGCTCCAGGGCACCGGGCACGGCGGCCGGATCGAGCTCGAACATCGAGCACCAGAACAGCAGGTTCTCGGCGGCCGTGAGGTCCTCGTACAGCCGGGTGCGGTGGCCGAGCAGCTCCGCCCGCCGCCGGATCTCGTCACGCTCACGCACCAGGTCGAAGCCGAGGACCGAGCCGCCGCCGTACGTCGGCGAGAGCGCCGTGGCCACCACGCGGAGCAGGGTGCTCTTCCCCGCGCCGTTCGGGCCCCGGACCAGCACGGTCTCGCCCCGCTCCACCCGGAGATCCACCCGCACCACGGCTGGGGTCACGCCGAACACGCGCGTGACGGAGCGGAGCTCGATGGCTGCGGCGGCGGTCGAGCCGCCCCGAGGGGGGCGGCCGGCCAGGACGTTGGTCGTTCCCCGGGAGGCCACGCTGGCCACAGGCTATCGCAGCGGTTCCCCCGAGCGGCACCCAATGAGCGGCGGTGGCATCCGGGGCCGGGGGAGTGCCGCCGGGCGGGACCCGAGCCTCGATCCTGCCGCTCAGCCCACCGGTTGCAGCGCGGGGACGAGGAGCACGGTCCCGGGCCCGTATCGCGCGTCGATCGCCTCCCGGAGGCGGTCGTCGGCGACCACCACGCCGATCTCCACCCTGTTGCGGACGATGTCGGACTCCTAGAACAGCAGGGTGAACTCGAACTCGTCCGCGCCGTGGTCCGTCAGCTCGGTCTGGATCCGGCGCAGCTCTCCATCCGTCCGGTCGTACCGGACGACGCAGAGCGGGCCGCCCCACAGTCGCGAGAGCTCCTGGCGATGCCGCTCGATGTCCCCGGTGAAAGCCGCGTTCATCACGAGGTCGTCCGGGCCGAAGGAGCCATCGGTCGCCGGGGGCACGAGGTACTTGATCCACCAGCCCGCCGAATCCGGTTGGGCCGAGGCTGCGTGTCCCGCGGCCTCGAGGTCGCTCCGGCTCGTCCGGGCCGGATCGGTGGCGGCCCATCCGCCGGCCGGTTCCCCGCAGGGGATCACGATAGGGTCCGCCGGATCCGGCGGCTGGGGTTGGGGCGGCCCGACGTCGAGGACGGTGAACGACGAGCCGTCGTAGGTCCCCACGACGTGGAAGTCCCCCCACGTGACGCCGGACAGGTAGCGCTCCCCCGCGACCCGGTCCCAGTCCCAGTTCGTGATGGCCGGGAACGCCTGCTTCGTGGGAGAGGCCGACGGTCGGGTGGCGGTGCTCCGAGCGGCGGGCATTCGCCAGGACCTTCCGGGCGACGCCGAGGAGCCAGGGCAGGGCGTCGGCGGGCACCCGGTCGAGGCGGCGCCAGGCGGTGAGGAACACCTCGCCCACGACGTCGCCGGCATCCCCCGTCGTGCGGCGCCGGACGTACGCGTTGACCTCGGGATAGTGCTGCCTGAACATGGCCTCGAACCTCAGCCTCGCGTCGTCGTCGCTCTGCCCTGCGTTTCGGGGCATCCACCCTTCCTCTGTCCGGCAACCGGCGATTCTTACAGTCCACGGCGGCCGAACCGACAGGCCCGCCGCAGCGACGATGATTTGCCGAACCGGCGAGGGGGGCGGAAGACTACTCGGGTCGTGCCCCTGGGTACGACACCCACGGGACTCGACGTGAACCGTCACCGGATCCGACCCCGGACCGCTCGCCGGCTGCTCGCGCCGGTCCTCCTGCTCGTGGCGCTCGGCGGGTGCACGTTCGGCGCGCCCCCCGGCGCCACCGACCAGGGCCGGGACATCGCCGGCCTGTACCAGCTCATGTTCTGGATCGCCATCGGGGTGGGGGGGATCACCCTCGGTCTCATCCTGTTCTCGGTGATCCGCTACCGGCGCAAGACAGAGGAGCTCCCCAATCAGACCCGGTACCACGTGCCGCTCGAGATCACGTACACGGTGATCCCCATCCTCATCGTGCTCGGCATCTTTGCGGCGACCTACCGGGTGGAGCACCGGGTGGACCACGTGTCGCCGGACGCCACCGTGACCGTGGAGGCCACCGCGTTCCAATGGCAGTGGCGGTTCACCTACCCGAAGTACGGGATCAGCATCGTCGGGTCCCCCACGCAGTACCCGGAGTTCGTGGTGCCGGTGGGGGAGAAGATCCACATCGACCTGCACGCCCAGGACGTGATCCACGCGTTCTACGTGCCGGCGTTCTTCTTCAAGCGCGACGCCCTGCCCGGGCAGCCCAACGAGTTCGAGCTGACAATCCCCGAGCCCGGCCGGTGGTACGGCGAGTGCGCGGAGTTCTGCGGGCTGAACCACGCGGACATGGTGTTCTACATCCGGGCGGTCTCCCCGGACCGGTTCGACCAGTGGGTCCGGGAGCAGCAGGCCCAGGCCACAGCCACGCCGACCGCGCCGGCCCCGACCGCCCCCACTCCGCTCCCCACCGACACATGACGACGATCGGGATCGAACACGAGGCGCCGGAGCGGCGGAAGCTGACCCTCCTCGACTGGCTGACCACCACGAACCACAAGCGGATCGGCGTGCTCTACATCGTCACGACGTTCGGGTTCTTCATCCTGGGTGGGCTCATCGCGCTGCTCATGAGGACGGAGCTGGCCCACCCGGGGCTCCAGATCCTCACGAAGTCCCAGTACAACCAGCTGTTCACCATCCACGGGACCACGATGATCTTCCTGTTCATCGCGCCCATGGGCCTGGGACTGGCCAACTACTTCGTGCCGCTGCAGATCGGCGCCCCGGACATGGCGTTCCCCCGTCTGAACATGCTGTCGTACTGGATGCTGCTGTTCGGCGGCCTCACCATCTACGCCTCGTTCCTGGCGCCGGGGGGCGCCGCCCAGACCGGATGGACGTTCTACGCGCCGCTGTCCGACAAGCTGGGGAGCCCAGGGGTCGGCGCGGACATGTGGATCATGGGGATCATCCTGGTCTCGAGCTCGTCGATCATGACGGCGGTCAACCTCATGGCCACGATCTTCATGCTCCGCGCGCCGGGCATGACCATGTGGCGGCTGTCGCTGTTCACCTGGAACATGATCATCACGTCGCTGATGATCCTGGTGGCGTTCCCCCCGCTCACCGGCGCCCTGTCCCTGCTGTTCATCGACCGCCACTTCGGGGGGCATTTCTTCGACCCCACGAACGGCGGCTCGGTGGTCCTGTACCAGCACCTGTTCTGGTTCTTCGGGCACCCCGAGGTCTACATCATGATCCTGCCGTTCTTCGGGATCGTGACCGACATCGTTCCGGTGTTCAGCCGGAAGCCGATCTTCGGGTACGCGGGGTTCGTGCTGGCCTCGATGTCGATCGCCGGGCTGTCCATGACGGTGTGGGCCCACCACATGTTCACCACCGGCGCCGTGCTGAACCCGTTCTTCTCGATCATGTCGTTCCTCATCGCCGTCCCCACCGGCATCAAGTTCTTCAACTGGATCGGGACGATGTGGGGGGGCTCCATCCGACTGTCCACGCCCATGCTGTGGTGCCTGGGGTTCATGGGGAACTTCCTGATCGGGGGGATCACCGGCGTGATGATCGCGTCCCCACCGTTCGACTACGGGGCCCAGGACACGTATTTCATCGTGGCCCACATGCACTACGTGCTGGGGGGCGGATCGCTGTTCGCGATCTTCGCCGGCCTCTACTACTGGTTCCCGAAGATCACCGGTGTGATGCTGAACGAGCGCATCGGGAAGACGGTGTTCTGGCTGGAGCTCGTCGGGTTCAACATGACGTTCTGGCCCATGCACGTCCTGGGGCTGCGGGGGATGCAGCGGCGGGTGGCCGACTACCTGCCGGACCTGGGATGGAACACGCCGAACCTCGTGGCCACGCTCGGCTCGTATCTCATGGGCGTGGGCGCCATCCTGTTCCTGGTGAACGTGGTTCAGGCGTTTCGACGGAAGGCGCCGGCGGGGGACGATCCGTGGGGCGGGTACACCCTGGAGTGGATCACGTCCTCGCCGCCGCCCGAGCACAACTTCCACTGGCTCCCGCCGATCCGCAGCGAGCGGCCGGTGTTCGACTGGCGGCACCGAGGCCAGCCGGCGGTGGAGGCGACGAAGCGCGAATGAGGGGGGTCCGGGGGCCTCATGAGCGAGGCCCGAAGGCGAGAGGAGATCGACGGAGCCATGCCGAGCGGTAGGCCCCCGGTCAGGAGGCTCGTCGACGGGATGGCGCCGTGAAGACCGAACCGAAGTTCCTCATCGGGGCGGGCGCCTTCAGCGTGACCGTGGCCGTCGTGTACTGGTTCCTGGCCTACGAGGACGCCGGGTTCGCCCTGCTGCTGTTCATGGGACTGGCGTCCGCGTTCATCGGGGGGTACCTGCTGTGGAAGGCCGGCCGGGCCAGGCGGGCCGAGGACGACCCGGACGCGGAGCACGCCGCGGAGGCCGGCGCCACCGTCGGCCGGTTCTCGAGCGGGAGCATCTGGCCCCTGGTGATGGGCCTCGGGCTGGTGGTGGGGGTCCAGGGGTTCGTGTTCGGTGTGTGGCTGCTGCTGTTCGGCATCCTGCTGTTCGTGTGGTCCGTCGTGGGGTTGATGCTGGAGAGCCGCGATTGAGCGCCGACGACCGGGTGGTGATCCGGGGGGAGCGGGTGGTGCTCCGCGCGTTCCGGCCCGAGGAGTTCGACGCCTGGTACGCGTCGCGGACGGCCAGCGCCGGCGACCCGACGTTGAGCCCGGGCGGGCCGCCGGACCCCGACCACCTGCGGGAACGGACGGAGCGGTCCGGGGTGCTGCGCGATGGCTGGCTGGACCTGGCCATCGAGGTGGACGGCCGCCTGGCCGGCGAGATCGGCGTCTACGGCGAGACGCCGGAGGGGCGGCGGCCGCCCGGGAACTTCTTCTTCGGGATCGGGCTGTTCGACCCCGCGGACCGGGGCCGGGGCCTCGGCACGGAGGCCACGCGGCTGCTGAGCGACTGGCTGTTCCGGGAGGCCGGCGCCGTCCGGATCGAGACCGCCACGGCGGTGACCAACGCCGCCATGCGCCGGGTGTTCGAACGCCTGGGGTGGCGCCCCGACGGCACCGAGGTCCGGTGGGACGTCGAGTGGGCCCGGTACGTGCTGGATCGCGACACGAGGGAGCGGTCGGCGTCGACCGGGTGAGCCTCAGTGCATGCCGGCCCGCCGATCCGGGCATGCTCGAGGTGAGAGCCATGGCCACGATCGAGGGATACGAGTTCGGCCGGATGGTGATCGACGGCCAGGAGCACACCCGCGATGTGATCGTGCTGCCCGGCCGGGTGGTCTCGAACTGGTGGCGGAGGGACGGCCACTCGCTGGCGATGGAGGACCTGGACGACGTGGTCGACGAGCTGCCGGGCACGCTCGTGGTGGGGACCGGCGCGGACCAACGCATGCGTCCGGACCCGGCGACCCTGGACCGGCTCCGCGAGCGGGGGATCGAGGTGCAGGTCCTCCCCACCGGGGATGCCGTCCGCCGGTACGGCGAGCTGGACCCCCGCGGCACGGCGCTCGCCGCGCACCTCACCTGTTGACGGCTGCGGCGGATGGGGTTCCCGGGCGCCTGGTGAGCCGGGAGTAGCATCGCCGGGGCTGGCACGGCTCGGCTCGAACGCGGAGATGGCCGCGAACGTCCTCATGTTCGTTCCCCTGGGGCTGTTCGCGCCGGCACGGTGGACGGCCCTCGACGGCTGGGGGAGCTAGAGAAGGTCGGCATCACCCGAGCCCGGGAAGGTCAGCCGACCACCTCGGGCTCGGTGGACTCCTGGCCCTCGGGGTTGCGGAGGCCGCCGGCCTCGAACTCCTCGGCGATCTCGAAGCCCCCGGCGGCGGTGCGACGGACCGTGGCGATGGACGCCTCCCGGACCGGGTGCATGCCGCTCCGCTTCAGCTCGCGCATGAGCCAGTAGGTCACGGCGTACGCCAGCAGGGGCAGGGCGAACACCAGCACCCGGAGGAGCCTGGTGACCGCCTCCACGGACACCCCGAGGAACGCCGCGATGAGGTCGTTCCCACCGGCCACCGTGAGCACGACCATGAACGCGATGACGGCCGCGCCGAACGCGGTCCGCCACGGCAGGTCCCGGGGGAAGTTCAGGAGGTTGTGCTCCTCGCGGTCCCCGGTGATGCGGCGTTCGATGGCCGGCCAGAAGAACATCACCGCGAACACGACCCCCGGCAGCACCACCCCCGGGAAGAACGGCGCGGGGAGCTCGTGGCCGAATCCCCGGAGCTCCCACGGCGGGAACAGCCGCAGGGCGCCCTCGAGCCACCCGACGTACCAGTCCGGCTGGGAGCCACCGGAGACCACCGTCGGGTTGTACGGGCCGTACAGCCACACCGGGTTGATCTGGGCGATCCCGCCGAGCAGCGACAGGATGGCCCCGATGATCAGGAACAGCCCTGTCGACTTGAACGCGTAGCGGGGGAACAGCCGCTCGCCCTGGATGTTCGTCTCGGTCCGGACGGGCCTGCCGCCGGGGAAGTGCGTGTGCTTCTGGCGCCACACGATGGCCAGGTGGATGGCCAGGACCCCCGCGATGGCCGCCGGCAGGATCATCACGTGGAGCACGAACAGGCGGTTCAGGATGTCGGGCGACGGGTAGTGCCCGCCGAACACCAGGAACGCCAGCCACGTCCCGACGAGGGGGATCGACAGCGCGATCGAGTATGCGATCCGGATGCCCGTTCCCGACAGCAGGTCGTCGGGGAGCGAGTAGCCGGCGAACCCGATGGCCAGCGTCAGCAGCAGGAGGGTCACCCCCAGCATCCAGTTGATGTCGCGCGGCTTGCGGAAGGCGCCGGTGAAGAACACGCGGGAGGCGTGCGCCGCGACGGCCCCCACCATGATCAGCGCGGCCCAGTGGTGGATCTGCCGGAACACCAGCCCCGCGCGGACCTCGAACGACAGCCGCATGACGGACTCGTAGGCCCTGGACATCTCCTGCCCCTGGAGGGGCCGGTACGGGCCGTGGTACACGACCTCCTTCGCGTCGGGGATGTAGAAGAACGTCAGGAACACCCCGGTGACCACCAGGATCACGAAGCAGTACAGGGCGATCTCTCCGAGCATGAACGACCAGTGGTCCGGAAAGACCTTGTTGAGCGTTCGCCGGGCGAAGCTCGCCGCGCCCAGGCGGTCGTCGAACCACCGGAACATCCGCCGGATCACGGTCCGTCCCCCCGGTTCCAGAATCCCGGTCCCACCGGCGCGCTGAACCCGCCGCCGGCCACCAGGTAGCCGTCGCCGTCCACCTCGATGGGGAGCTGCGGGAGGGGCCGGGTGGCCGGGCCGAACACCACGGAGGCCCCGTCCAGCACGTCGAACGCCGACTGGTGGCACGGGCACTGCAGCTGATGCCTCGAGGCCACGTACAGCCCAACCGGGCACCCCAGGTGCGTGCAGAGCTTCGAGTAGCAGACGTTGCCGTCCGGGGCCCAGTCCTCGCGACCGGACGGCAGGTGCAGGTCGTCGGCGCTGACCCGGACCAGGATGGCCTGCGCGTTCGAGTCGCCCACGTGGCCCTGGGGGAACACCGTCACCACGCCGTCGGTGGGGAGGGTGTCCATCTTCACCGGCTCGCCGTGCTCGTCGAGGAGCCGGGCACCCTTGCGCCAGGACGTGACGAACAGGGACCGGCCGGGACTGGGGCCCAGCGAGCGGATGGGGAACACCATGGCCACGGCGAACGCGCCCCCCGCGCCGATCAGCATCCGGGTGAGGAACCGGCGGCGGGTCACGTCGGCCTCGGTCTGCTCGATGAGGTCCTCGGCCTCCTGCCGGGGGCCGGCCTCGGACTCGTGCGGTTCCCTGGGCTCCGTGACGATCTCGTGGGGGAACAGGTGCTTCCCCCACAGCACGAGCGCGAACCCCATGCCGCCCAGCGCCACCGCCAGCAGGACGCCCTCCAGCTGGACCTGGCCGCCCAGGGCGTACAGCACCAGCAGGCCGAGCCCCGCGCCGATCGACACCAGGAGCAGCAGGCCGATGCGCGCCCCCGCCCGGCGCTCGCCCTCGACGTCGCGGTGCCGCTGGATCGCCGCGCGCTCGCCGGGCTGCTCCGAGACCGGCGTGCGGGGGCCCTCCGGCTCCGGCGTCCGCCGGGACCTCCGCGATCGTCCGAACAGCCTCACGGCGAGGCCCCTCCCGGGCCGGGCGCGCTCACGACCGGGTCCCCACCGTCCTCGTCACCACCAGGATGAGGCCCAGGCCGCCCACCAGCGCCACGAACCCCTCGACGAGCGGCCCCACCCCGCCGAGGCCGCTCCCGCCGCGGTTCTCGGGCGTCCGGAGGTAGCCCACGTACCGGACCAGGGAGTCCAACTGGTGCTGGTCCACCGTGCCGGCGTCGAACACGGGCATGGTCCCCGGCCCGATCCGCACGGCCTCGGCGATCTGAACGTCGGTGGCCTCGTGCAGCGAGGGGGCGGTCTGCGTCCCCACCGCGCCGCCCGCCCCCGTGGTCCCGTGGCACGGCGCGCAGTTCGCCTGGTAGATGGCCTCGCCCACCGAGAGGCTGCCGGCGGCGGCGTCCACCTCGGGGATGGGGGTCCCGCCGGTCGAGATGGACTGGAGGTAGGCGGTGACGTCGCGGATCTCCCGGGGGGACAGGACCGGGGGACGCCGCCGGGCCTGGACCCCGGGCTGGTCGAGGGGCATGCGCCCGGTGGACATCATGAAGTCGTAGAAGGCCGGCCCCAGCCCCGCGATGGCCGGGGCCTCCGAGGTCCCCTCTCCTGTCGTCCCGTGGCACGTGGCGCAGCGCTCCTCGTACACGATCCGGCCCTCCCCGACATCCGAGGGCACCGGGGAGGGAGCGGCGGCCGTGGCCCGGGTCTGCGGGACGAGGACGGTCGCGGCCGGGACGCCCGCGGCGAGGGCTGCGGCGGCCATCACCAGCACCGCGCGCCGCCGGAGCCGGGCGGGCCCCCGAGCCGCGTCGCCGGCAGGACCACTCATCGGATGACGAACAGAGTGGAGAACAGGGCGATCCATACGATGTCGACGAAGTGCCAGTAGTAGGCCCCCACTTCCACCCCGGCGTGTTCGTCCCCCGAGTACGCCCCCTGCGCCGCCCGTCCCAGGATCACCAGCATCAGCACGAGCCCGGCGAACACGTGGAGGCCGTGGAAGCCGGTCATCGTGTAGAACGCCGACCCGTAGGCGTCGGTGTGGATCTGGAACGGCAGCGAGAGCCACTCATGGGTCTGCCCCCCCAGGAACACCACGCCCATGGCGAAGCTCAGCCAGACCCATCGGCGCATCGACGCCAGGTTGCCCTGCTTGATGCGGACCACCGCCATCTGCATGGTGCCGCTGGAGGCCACCAGGATCGAGGTGAACAGCAGGCGCGTGAAGTCCACCTTCACGTCCTGCGGCGTCCACGCGGCGGCGTGCGCGCGCAGGGTGAAGTACATGCCGAACAGCGAGGAGAAGAACATCAGCTCCGAACCCAGGAACAGCACGATGCCCACCACCAGCAGCGGGATGGTCCGCTGTTCCCGCGGAGCGGTGGTGGCCCGGGCGGTCGCGGCCGGCGCCGAGGTCACGGCGTCAGCCTACGACGAAGCGCTCCGACCGGGGTTCGCGCCGGATAGCCTCCTATGGACGACTGAACAGGAGGGACCGCCGAAGATGAATCCGTGGCTGGACCGGCTGGCCGACGCCCTCGGCGTGGAGCGGTTGTCGGGCGAGGAAGCGGGGACCCTGCTGGGGCTGACCCGGGACGTGGCGCACGGGGTGGAACGCCGGTTCGCGCCGCTCGCGGCGTTCCTGGTCGGGGCGGCGGTGGGGGCGGCGCGGGCTTCCGGTGGCGCCGGAGCAGGCGCGTTCGCGGATGCCGTGGCCCGGGCCCGGGAGGTCACGCCAGAGCCGCCCGGTGATCCGGGCCCGCCGGAGCGTCCGGAGGGCCGGGGAGGTCCTCCGGAAAGTTGAGGTTGAACGCGAACCGGCCCTCGGGGTCGGCGCTCCTCCACTCGCCGGGGCCGAGGATCGTGACGGCCAGCCGTCGCAGGGCCCGGTGGACCGCGCGCTCCCCTGATTCCAGCGCGTCGCGGAGCGCGGGGGTCGCGGTGCGCGCGTAGACCGCGTGAAGCGGCTCGAGGCGGCGGTCGGTGGCCGGCACCACGGCATCCGTCCCGTCCGCCCAGCGCTCGATCAACAGGCGGAGGACCGCGGGGCTGGCATACGGCATGTCCACGGCGACCGCCGCCATCAGGGGAGTGCGGGTGAGTTCCATCCCGGCCACCAGCCCGGCCAGCGGGCCGGCGCCGGGGACCGGATCGGCCACCTGCTCCAGTCCCAGCCAGTCCAGTCGACGCCCGTCGCCGGAGGCCACCAGGACGGTGTCGCACACCTCGCCCAGCAGGGCTGCCACGCGCCGGGCCAGGGGGCGGCCCTCGAACTCCAGCGAGGCCTTGTCGGTCCCCATCCGCCGGCCGGCCCCGCCGGCCAGGAGCAGTCCCGTGACGCCGCTCGCGCCGGTCCCTTGCCGCTCGCCCACGCCGCTCACGCCAGACCGGCGACGCGCTCCCGGCCGGCGTACACGTTGAAGCCGCCGGGGCGGAGGAACCCCACCAGGGTGGCGTTCGACTCGGCGGCCAGTTTCACGGCGAGCGTGGAGGGCGCGGACACGGCCGCCACCATGGGGATCCCGGCCACGACGGCCTTCTGGACCAGCTCGAAGGAGGCCCGGCCGGAGACCAGCAGGACGCGTCCGGCGAGCGGCACGTCGCCGTCCAGGGCGTGCCGCCCCACCACCTTGTCGACGGCGTTGTGGCGTCCCACGTCCTCTCGAAGCGTGACCAGGTCACCGCCGGCCGAGAACAGGCCGGCCGCGTGGAGCCCGCCGGTCCGGTCGAATACCCGCTGGGCCTCCCGGAGGCGGCCGGGGAGGGATTCGAGGACCGCCACGTCGACGACCGGGCCGTCCGGGACCGGCCCCGCCGCGACCCGGACGGCCTCGATGGAGGCCTTGCCGCACACGCCACACGAGGAGGTCGCGTAGAAGTTCCGCTGCCACCCCGCGGAGGCAGCGGCTCCGGGGTGGAGGCGGACGTCGGCCACTCCGCCGTCCCCTTCCTCCGACCGACACTCGGTCACCCCGGCGACGTCGCCGGGTCGGACGATGCCCTCGCCAACCAGGAACCCCACGGCGAGCTCGGTGTCGTGGCCGGGGGTTCGCATGGTCACCGCCACCTGCACCCCGTCCAGCCGGATCTCCAGCGGCTCCTCGGCGGCCAGGAAGTCCGGCCCTTCCGCGACCCGCCCGTCCCGGACCCGCACCACGCGGCGGCGCTCGGCTGGCCTCCCTCCGCGCCGTTCCAGGCCGGTGTCCAGGTTCATCGTCGCCTCACGATACGGCCGACGGGCCGACGGCGCGCCTGCCGTCCGGGCCGGCCACGGCCGCCCGGCCGGTGGCCTCGACTCCGCCGTGTCCGGCCCGCTGGTGGTGGAACGTCGCCCGAGGATCGCGGGCGGAGGCCTTCCCGGCGTGGAACACGGCGAACCGCATGGCGACGGAACCCGCCGTCCCCAGCAGCCCCTCCACGACCCGGCGCCCCCGTCGCCGGTTCCCCGGGAGCAGCGACAGGGCCAGGCCGGCCGCCGTCAGCGCCTCGGAGGCACTCCACAGGGCCCCGGACAGCCCCCCGTGGAATGGTGTGCCGACCTGGTGGATCCGCGAGGCGGTGCGCTGGACGGCCTGCGATGCCACCAGGTCGGCGACCTTCCCGGCCATCCCGTACCGGCGGACGACGGCCAGCTCGCGTTCGTCCAGATCGAACATCTCGAGCAGCGACGCCGCGGCGGTGACCGCGGAGGACATGAACAGCGCCGGCAGGGTCCGCCGGACCTCCTGCCACACGGGGACGGCAGTATTCGACAGCAGGACCGAGGTGTAGCCGGCGAGAGGCATCCCCAGCACCCCGGTGGCGAGGCCGGCCCCATCGGCCAGGGCGCCGAGCGCGCCGTCGGCGTCGTGGAGCACCGCGGATCCGGCGGCGAGCGGCGCGGCGCCGGCCAGGATCCACGACCCCACGCTCATCGGCGAGGACGGCCGGAACACCCGCAGCATGTTGGCGAACCGCGAGGGCTTGCCGAGGTCGACGATCAGCAACGCCGTTCCCACCGCGCCCCCGGCGGCGGCCACCCACCGGGCCCGCTTGATGAGCCCGTCGAGACCGTCGCGATCGGCGATCTGGGCCACCGCGGCCAGCGTCGCCGCGGCCCCGGAGGCCCCACCTGCATAGAAGTACAACGGCACCGCCGAGATCCACACCGGCTCCTTCAGCAGGGGCCGCTCGTAGTACGTGGGGTCGTCGAGGTTCGCGGTGGGGAGCTCGGTCCACGGCTCGGTGGGCGCATCCGGCTCGGGGCCCTTCACCTGCTGCTGCGCGGCCTCCCCGGCCAGGATGCCGCTCTCGGGATGGATGTGCCGCCGGTCGCCGTCCGTTCCGGGATCGGTCACCAGGTCACCGCCGGGCCCGCCCGCTCGAGAGCACCGCGGCCACCGCCGCGGCGGCCATGGCTGCGGCGGAGGCGGCCATCGACAGCCAAGCCTCCCGGGCCCTCTTCGCCGGGGCCACCGGGTCCGGGGGCAGGTTGTAGACCTCGGGCCGGTCCACCAGCAGGAAGAACGCGTTCAGGCCGCCCGTCCCGGGCTGGTTCTCCTCGTCCACGCCGTACAGGTACGCGTCACGGAGGCCCCGCTGGTGGAGTTGGGCCACCCGCTCCTCGGCCCGCCGGCGGAGCTCGAGGAGGTCGCCGAACTGGATCGAGTCCGTGGGACACGCCTTGGCACAGGCCGGTTCCATGTCCCCCTTCAGCCGGTCGTAGCACAGGGTGCACTTCCAGGCCCGTCCGTCGTCGTCGCGCCGGTCGATGACCCCGAACGGACATCCCGCCACGCAGTACCCGCACCCGTTGCAGATGTCGGGTTGGACGTAGACGGTGTCGAACTCCGTCCGCACGATGGCGCCGGTGGGGCAGTTCTCCAGGCACCCCGCCCGCTGGCAGTGCTTGCAGACGTCCGACATCATCAGCCACGAGAACTGCCCGTCCGGCGTGACCTGGTTCCCGAACGCCACCGGCCGCTCCACGAACGCCACGTGCCGCCACGTCGAGGCCCCGAGCGTCGCGGTGTTGTCGTACGACATCCCCGTGAACACGAACCCGTCGTCGGGGAGCTGGTTCCACTCCTTGCACGCCACCTCGCACGCCTTGCACCCGATGCAGACGGTCGTATCAGTGAAGAAGCCCTTCCTGATCGGGGGGCTAACGCTCGGCATCACTCACCACGCTCCACGTGCGTTCCGGCCTCGCTCTTGAGCCCCCGAACCCCCGATGTCGCTTCGTCAAGCCTGTTCGCCCTCCTTCTCCTTCGGGGCTTCCAGGCCGTGCTTGCCGGTGGGGCGCTCGCCGACCACGGGGAGGTCGCGGGGGGCGCCGGAGTCCTCGGGCAGCTCTTCCACCAACGGCCCGGAGGTGACGATCCGGCGCATCCGGCTCCAGCGGCCTGGGGCGATGGTCCCGGTGAGGGCCTTGGTCTCCTGGATCGACACGTTCGGGTCGGCCAGCATCGACACCAGCTCGTTGGCCGCGTCGCCGGTCACCAGCCCCCTCGACCCCCAGTGGTACGGCAGGCCGATCTGGTGGACCACCCGCCGCCCGCCCTTGCCCATCCGCAGGGGCCGGATCCGGTGGGTCACCAGGACCCGGGCCTCGATCTCGCCGCGGGCGGTGGTGATCGTGGCCCACTCGCCGTTGACCAGCCCGCGCTCCTCCGCCAGCTCCGGCGAGACCTCGCAGAACATCTCCGGCATGAGCTCGGACAGCCACGACAGCCACCGGGTCATCCCCCCAGCCGTGTGGTGCTCGGTGAGCCGGTACGTCGTGATGACGAACGGGAACCGCGGGTCGTCGTAGGCCCGGTGGTACGGGTTGTCGTCCCGGTCGTACTCGAATCGGGCGGGGTTGCACTGCTGGCCGTACAGGGGGTTCTCGATCACCGACTCCTGCGGCTCGTAGTGCGTGGGCAGGGGTCCGTCCATCAGGCCGCTGGGAACGTAGATCCAGCCCTTGCCGTCGGCCTGGCGGATGAACGGGTCGATCCCGCTGATCGTGTCCAGGCCCCTGGCCCCGCGCTTCGGCCGGTACGACGGCGGTCGGTCCTCGATGAAGTCGGGGACGTCCTCGCCGGCCCATTTCCCCTGCTCGGAGTCCCACCACACGTACTTCTTGCGCTCCGACCACGGCTTGCCCTCGGGGTCGGCCGACGCGCGGTTGTACATGATCCGGCGGTTCGACGGCCAGGCCCAGGCCCACTCGGGCGCCACCCAGGACTGCTCGCGCCCCGGCCTCTTCCGGGCGGCCTGGTTCACGCCGTCCGCGAAGATCCCGGAGTACAGCCAGCACCCGCATGCCGTGGAGCCGTCGTCTCTGAGGTCGAGGTAGCCGGAGACCGGCTTGCCGTCCTCGACGGTGAACCCGTGGACCTCGGCCAGCACCGCCTCCGCGTTCGGCTCCTCGTGCGGTTCGTCGGTGGGGTACTCCCAGGTGAGGTTCTTGATCGGGAGATCCTTCGACTCCAACGAGTCGGCGTACAGCGCCTTGAGGCGGCGCCCCAGGTGGTACGTGAACCACAGGTCGCTCCGGCAGTCGCCGGGCGGTTCGACGGCCTTCCAGTGCCACTGCACCAGGCGCTGGGTGTTCGTGAACGAGCCGTCCTTCTCGGTGTGGGCCGCGGCGGGGAAGAAGAAGACCTCGGTGGCGATGTCCTCGGGCCGGACCTCGCCCCGGCGGATCTCCGGGGCGTCCTTCCAGAACTCCGCGGTCTCGTTCGGCGCAAAGTCCCGGACCACCATCCACTGCAGCTCCCGGAGGCCCTTGCGCTGCAACGCCCCGTGCACAGAGCCGACGCTCGGGTTCTGCCCCAGCACGAAGTACCCGGTGACGGCGCCGTCGGCCATGTCGGCCACGGTGGTCATGTGGGAGTGGTCGCCCGAGATGCGCGGCAGGTAGTCGAAGCAGAAGTCGTTCCCGGGGCCGGCCGCGTGGCCGAACCACGCCTTCAGGGTCGAGACGATGTACTTGGGGAGCTCCGTCCACCACCCCGACGTGCCGGCGTTGTTCCCCAGGTACTTTCGATAAGTCTGGTCGTACTTCGCCTTGGGCATCGACATGTAGCCGGGCAGCAGGTCGTACAGGGTCGGGATGTCGGTGGATCCCTGGATCGAAGCGTGGCCTCGCAGGGCCATGATCCCGCCGCCCGGGCGGCCGATGTTCCCCAGCAGCAGCTGGATGATCGACGCGGTCCGGATGTACTGCGCGCCCTTGGAGTGCTGGGTCCACCCCACCGAGTAGACGAACGCCGAGGTCCGCTCCCGGCCGGAGTTGTCGCACAGGGCCTCGGCGACCTTCAGGAACATCTCCTTCGGGATGCCGCAGACCTCCTCGACCATCTTCGGCGTGTACCGGGAGAAGTGCCGGCGGGTGATCTGGAAGATGCACCGGGGGTCCTGCAGGGTCTCGTCCCGTTCCTCCGCGAAGCTCGGGTGGCTGGACTGGCCCTCACCGGCCTGGCCCTGGCCCTGCTCGTGGACCATCTCCACGTCCCCGGCCGAGCCCTCCACCGGCGCGTTCCGGTACTGCCAGGACTTGATCTGGTACCCGCTCTTCTCGGCGTCCCATCCGCTGAACAGCCCGTCGAGGTCCTCGGTGTCGCGGAACTCGTCGTCCACGATCACGGGGGCGTTCGTGAAATGCACCACGTAGTCCCGGAAGTACCGCTCGTTCTCGATGATGTGCCGGACGATCCCGCCCAGGAACGCGATATCCGATCCGGCCCTGATGGGGACGTGGACGTCGGCCATCGCGCTGGTCCGGGTGAACCGGGGGTCGACGTGGATGATCGTGGCCCCGCGCTCCTTGGCCTCCATCACCCACTGGAACCCGACGGGGTGGCACTCGGCCATGTTCGAGCCCTCGATCACGATGCAGTCGCTGTTCGCGAGGTCCTGCTGGAAGGTCGTGGCGCCGCCCCGGCCGAACGAGGTCCCCAGACCGGGGACCGTGGAGCTGTGTCATATGCGGGCCTGGTTCTCGACCTGCACGATCCCCAGGCCCGTGAACAGCTTCTTGATGAGGTAGTTCTCCTCGTTGTCCAGGGTGGCCCCGCCGAGGCTGGCCATGGACAGGGTCCGGTGGACCGGGTTGCCCTCGTCGTCGGTGTCCTCCCAGTGCTGGTCCCGGGCCGCCTTCACCCGCTCCGCCACCATGTCCATGGCCCGGTCCAGCGGGATCTCCTCCCACTCCGTGCCCCGCGGGCGGCGGTACAGCACCCGGTGGGCCCGGTATGACCCCGTGACCAGCTGAAACGTCGCGGCCCCCTTCGGGCACAGCCGCCCTCGAGAGATCGGGGAGTCGGGGTCGCCCTCGATGTCGGTGATCCGGCCGTCCTTCACGTAGACGTCCTGCCCGCAGCCCACGGCGCAGTACGGACAGATCGACTTCACCACCTCGTCGGCCTGCTCGGTGCGCGGGCGGAGCTCGATGCTGCGCTTGGAGAACGAGGTCTCGCCGTCGGCGTACGGGTCCCGCCGCCGGAGCTGCTTCACGGCCGGCCACCCGGACAGCGGCCCCAGGGAGTCCAGAAGGCCCACACATCCTCCCTTCGCCCAGATCGGTCACGCGATCCCCGACACGACCGGCCGCCGCTCGGTCGGCCAGCCGAATCGTCTCACGACCGTACTGTTCTGGTTCCCCGGGGTTCGGCCAGGCCAAACTCGCCGGCCCGTCCGGCCGGCGAGGTTGGCCTGGCGTTGCGTCAGCTCGCTTCGCGGACGCGCTGGGGGGTGCCGCGCTCCGGCCCGCCCGAGATGTCCGTGGTGGAGCCCGATTGCGAGATCTGCTCGAGGGTCTCGCCGACCTCCCGGCCCGAGGCGTCGGCGATGGCGATGTCGCCGAGCGACAGGATGCCCACCAGCTCGTCGCCCTTCATGACGGGGAGCCGGCGGACCCTGTGCTCCGCCATCATCTCCCGGGCCTCGGAGAGCTTCATGTCCGGGGTCACGGTGATCGGGGACCTCGTCAGGAAGTCGCCGAGCTTGACCTCGTCGGGGTCCTGCCGGGCCGCCACCACCCGCGTCACGATGTCGCGGTCGGTGACCAGCCCGATGAGCTTGCCGTCATCGGCCACGGGGACCACGCCGACGTCCAGCTGCTTCATCAGCCCGGCGGCGTCGGCGGCGGTCATGTCGGACTTCGCGGTCTGGGGCGACTCGGTCATGGCGTGCCGTACCAGCATGCTCATGGATTCCCTCCTTGCTTGCCCGCGGGGCGCCTCTGTCTTCGTCCCTACCCGTACCTTCCGGCGGGCACACCATCCGGCCGGGGGTTCGCCCCGCGCGTGCCTGGGAAAGCAGGGAATGGGGACATCGAGGTCCCGCCGCAGGTGTGCGGAATGAACCGAAGGAGGCGGACCGATGCCCAACAAGCGGGCGGGCGTGAAGAACGAGAAGCAGTACGAGGGCCTGCGGAAGAAGGGCATGTCGAAGGAGCGCGCCGCGAAGATCTCGAACACGCCGAACGCGTCGAGCAAGGGGGGGAAGAGATCGGGCGGCGGCGGGAAGAAGAAGTCGTCGTAGCATTCCCACCGCCCATCGAGGAGGGGAGAGGTTTCGAGTGCGTCCGATCTTCAGGTTCCTGGCCGATGCCGTCGGGCGGGCCGAGGGCCTCGACCCGGTGGCCGGCAAGGTGTCCGGGGTCGTCGCCAAGGCGGTCCCGGGCGGGTTCGTCAAGGACTTCCTGGCCGGGACGTGGCTCGGCCACCCGCTGCACCCCGTGCTCACGGACGTGCCCATCGGGGCGTGGGTCGCCGCCGGGTTCCTTGACGTGTTCGGGGGGGAGGAGAGCCGCCCCGCCGCGAGGAAGCTGATCGGGTTCGGGACCCTGACGGCGCTCCCCACGGCCGTGGCCGGCCTGGCGGACTGGGTCGACACCGACGGCGGGGCGAAGCGGGTGGGGTTCGTGCACGCGGCAGGGAACGTGGCGGCGCTGGGGCTGTACGCGTTGTCGTGGGCGGCCCGGCGGTGCGGCCGCAACGGGCGCGGCGTGGCCCTGTCAATGACCGCGTCGGCCGGCGCCCTCGGAACCGCCTATCTCGGCGGCCACATGTCGTTCGGGCAGGGCGTCGGGGTCGACGAGACCACGTTCGAGGAGGGCCCCAAGAACTGGAAGGCCCTGGACCTGTCCATCGACAAACTCGGCGACGGCAAGAAGGTCCGCGCGACGGTGGGCCAGGTCCGTCTGCTCCTGTATCGCAGCGGAGACCGCGTGTTCGCGCTGTCGGACCGCTGCTCCCACCGCGGCTGCGCCCTCGCCGCCGGCGAGATCCAAGGCACCGGCGACCACACGGTGGTGGTCTGCCAGTGCCACGGCAGCACGTTCCGCATGGTGGACGGCGCGGTGATGCGGGGCCCGGCCACCGCTCCCCAGCCCGCCTACGAGGCCCGCATCACCGGCGAGAAGATCGAGGTCCGCCTCCGCCGGTAGCATGTGCCACGCTTCGGGCGTGGCGCGTCCGATCACGCAGCGAGAGGGTCGCTTTCGACCCTCGACCAGGTTCGATTCCCCTCAGGTCCACTTTCAACGGCCTATTCGAACTCGGGCGAGAGAAGAGAGGCGCGAAGACCTCGGAGAACTCCGCCCGAGCGATCTTCCGGTCCTTTACGTGGACGGCTTCCAGGACGGCCTCGTTGAAGCGACGCCGGACCGACGGCCGCGCCTTGAGGTACGCAGCGTGGCAGTTGCCCGCGAGCCGTATGGCCAGGCTGAGGACGTCTTGCCAGCCGGCGAGATCCGCTTCGGTGACGTCGAGCTCCGAGCGCGCGGCCTGCTCCTCGCGGCTGATTCGGTCCTGCTCGGCCTTCAGGAGTTCGAGCGGGATCGCGTTCGAGTAGAAAGCCCGGAGGAGCTTCTGCCGGTCGTCGGCAAGAGGGGCAAGCTTCCTCGTCAGCACGACTCGGCCCTCGGACGCCTCGGCCTTGCGATCGACGATCTCGGCTTCGAGTTCCTCGGTGAGCTTCTTCACCCATGACGGCGGAAGCTGCACGCGGCGGTACACGTCCTCCACGAGCACCTCGGCGTTCCCCGCGAGGACGTAGGGCTCGCGGCATCCCGTCCTGGCGGGTCCCCGCTGTCCGAGGCAGTAGAAGTATAGGTACTTCCCCTTGGCGAGCGTGAGCGTTCGGAGGGCCGATGCAACCGACTGCGGGAGTGGACGCACGGCCCCAAGATTCTTCCTAGCGCTGTCTGCGCGAAGGCCTCCCGCGGACTTGTGAGGGTGAAGAGGAGTAGTGACTGCCGACCCGGGATTCGAGCGGTTCTACGAGACAGAGGCGCAGTCGGTGTTCCGCGCCGTCTACCTGCTGTCCCGCGATCGAGTACTTGCCGAGGACGCGACGCAGGAGGCGTTCGCTCGGGCGCTCGAACGATGGGAGCGCCTGGCCAGCCAACCGTGGTCCGGGGGGTGGGTCACGACGACGGCCCTGAACATTGCCAGGCGAGGGCTGCGTCGGCGGAGGCCGCTTGGGTCAGTTCCCCGCGACAACCCAGAGCCGGAGGAGACGATCGACCTATGGACACGGGTGAAGGAACTGCCCCGGCGTCAGCAGGAGGCGGTGGTCCTCCACTACCGGATGGGCTTCTCCGTTGAGGAGGTTGCCCGGGTCATGGGCTGCAGGGATGGGACGGTTCGAACTCACCTCGCTCGCGCTCGCGAGGTGCTTCGCGCCGCGCTGAAAGGAGTCTCCGATGAGGACTGACGAGAGGATTCGAGTCTTGCTTCAGCGGACGCCTGGAGACATTCCCGCCTTCCAGGGCGACCTCGACCGGGTGGTCGCCCGTGTCAGGGTCCGTCGCGGGCGGAAGCGAGCAACTGTCATCGCGGTGTCCATAGTCGTCCTCGCTGGCGTGGCCCTCCCGTTGGGCCTCCTGTACGGGCTCGGGAGCTCCAGTCACCCAGCCACTTCTCCCTCGCCCCCATCACCGCCCGTCCGCCCTGTCCTTGCTGCCCAGACTCATGTCTCATCAGGGGCGGTAGACGTCGCGGTGAGCGACGGCGCCGTGTGGGTGCCCGGCTTTGGCGCGGTCAGCCGGCTCGATCCGGCGACCGATCGCGTTGTCGGCAGAGTCAGGACCCCGGGCACCGGGGACTACAGCAGCATCGCCGTGGGCGAAGGAAGCGTCTGGGTGACGGCCGGACGCGGCGGTGTGTACAGAATCGATCCCGCGATCAACCGGGTGGTTGCGACCGTTCACGTCGGCGGGTTCGTCCAGGGGATCGCCGTGGGGGCGGGCCGCGTTTGGGTCACTCGGCCCACCGAAGGACCTGGCGACCTGATTCGGATCGATCCCCAAACGAACGAGTTCGCCGGGCCCGCGATCAAGGTGGGTCCTGGCCCGATCGACGTGACATATGGGCTGGGCGCAGTGTGGGTCGAAAACACGTCCCCGCCATCTGTGATGCGGGTCGACCCGACGACCGGTCACGTCTCCACAGTGCCTGTCGTCGGCGCGGTCGCTGTGGGGTACGGGTCGCTGTGGGCAGCCTCGGATGACTCTCTCACTCGGTTCGACCCAGAGACTGGCCGGATCGTCGCGACCGTCCCCGTGCCCCGCGCGCAAGGAATAGCGATCGGTGCCGGGGAACTGTTGGTTCTCGCCTCGCCCAGATCGAGCTCACCTACGCTCTTCTATCCGATCAAGCACACCACGGCGCTCTGGGAGGTGGATCCGGACACCAATCGGATCGTGGGGAAGGGGTCTCGACTGGACGCCCTTCAGCCGATCGCGATCGCGGCCAACAGCGAAAGCGTGTGGATCGCCGACTACGACGGGGGGACGATCACGCGATTCCGCCTCGCTCCGTAGCCCGGATCGAACCGCCCACGAGAGCTGGCTGAGGAGGGCCCGAAACGTTAGTCCTGTGCCTCCATGATCAGACGCTTCAGCCTCGAGGCGAGGTTTGAATGCCGTCCCCTCAGGTCCACAGGACAGCGGCCCTTTTCGCGGACTCCTCGGGTTTGTGTGGGTAGTCGGAGGAGCAGATACCGCTCCTGACCTGGGCAAACGGACTCTGGAGGGTGACACGTCACTGGCACGCGACGCCGAGCGGGCCGGGAGGGGATCGATTGCCGAACCGGTCGGTGGCCCGGACGTCGAAGCAGTACCTGTGCCCTGGCTTGCCCTTGAAGCGCGTACTGGGGCACGTGCGACTCAGCGAACAGGTGTTGGAGGCGTCCGCCCAGAGGTTTTGCGTCGCGCCAATTTCCTAGACTTGTGCGACGCCAGTTCCGATGTTCGAGCCCAAAGTTGCGTCGTGTCTATTTCTTTGGGCTACGCGACGCAAAATCGGCTACCCTACTCCCATGGCCACGTCCACGCGAGGGCGGAAGAGCCGGGAAGCGATCTACCGCCAGCTCGAGGAAGGCGTCCAGGAGCTTCGCACCCGCCTCGGGGGGCTGCCGTCCCCAGTGGAGGCCGAAGACATCTGGGGGGACATCTGGTACCAGGAGGCTCACAACTCGACGGCCATCGAGGGGAACACCCTCGTCCTGCGTGAGGTCGAGCTCCTCCTCAAGGAGGGGCGAGCTGTCGGAGGTAAGCAGCTCGCGGAGTACATGGAGGTCCACGGGTACGCCGACGCGACCCAGTGGGTGTACCAGCAGGGCCTCGCTCCCGGCGACTGGACCACGGGCGCGCTGATCACGCTGACCGAGGTCCGGCACGTTCATCGCCTGGCGATGGCCAAGGTGTGGGAGGTGGCGCCCCATCCCGACGCAACCGAGCGCGAGGGTCCGGGGTCGTTCCGCGAACACAACATCAAGCCGTTCCCGCGAGGGATGCAGCCGCCCGACTGGCCGGAGGTCCAAGCGCTCATGACAGATTGGGTGGAGCGAGCCTCCAAGCTGGCGACGTCAGAGCGGCCCCTGCCGGAGGCTCTTGCTGCAGTCCACGCGGAGTTCGAGCGCATCCACCCTTTCCTCGACGGGAACGGGCGCGCGGGCCGAATGGTGACCAACCTCCTTCTCATCCGCTTGGGGTATCCGCCGGCGATCATCCGCAAGGCCGAGCGGACCCGCTACCTGGAGCACCTCCGCCGCGCCGACACGGGCGACCCGGGGCCTCTCGGCGAGTTTCTCGCACGTGCGGTGCTCGACACTCTGATGCGCTTCATCGTGCCGGCGGTTGCGGGACCGGCTCGACTGGTGCCACTTGCGGCGCTGGCCGATGATCAGCTGTCCGCTCGGGCGCTTCGCACCGCGGCCGAGCGGAGCCGCCTCCGCGCCCAGCGCGACGAACGAGGTCAGTGGCGAAGCACCCGGAATTGGGTCGAGGAGTATCGCGAGAGCCGCTATCAGCGCATGCCATAAGGACGGAGCTTCGCGGCGCCCTCGACACGTTCCCGGTTCGGACACCTGTCATCTCGAAGTAAGCAATCCTTGGGTGTCGTGCGTCTTGCTGGTGGACCGTGGACGGGGCAGCGGGTGGCCGGGACCGAGGATTACCGCTGGACAGACTTCGAGGTCTTCTATCGTGCGCACTTCGACAGCGTCGCTGGAGCGGTGTTCCTCATGCTCGGAGACCGCGAAGAGGCCTTCGACGTGACCCAGGAGGCGTTCACGCGGACCTGGCTCGCCTGGCGACGAGTCCAGCAGCACGAGAGGCCCGAGGCGTTCCCGTTCCGGGTGGCCATGAACCTCTCGAAGAGCTACCTCCGCCGGCTCGCCACCTTCCGGCGCCTGGCTCCTCGCGCGGTGGAAGAGCGTGCGGGGGCCGGGCCGGACGCGCAGACTGACGACCGGCTGGTGCTCGCGCGTGCCCTTCGGGACCTATCTGCGCGACAGCGGTCGGCCGTCATCCTGTGCGACCTGGCCGGGTTCACCTCGGAGGAGGCGGCGCGGATCCTCCGTTCGAGGGCGTCCACGGTACGGGTGCATCTGGTCCGGGCGCGGGCGACGCTGAGGTCCGTCCTTACGGAGTATCGGCCTGGCTTGGCTCCGGAGACTCAGACCCACCGAGCCCGGGGCAACCCGAGGAACCAAGGAACGGGGTGACCTCGCCATGTCGCAGGACGACTCCTCCACCTCCACGCTTCGCGATGCGGCCATCCGGGCCAGGTTGCGCCCGGATCCCGAGGACGTGCTCAGGCGGGCTGGCCGCCGGATCCGGCGACGGCGGCTGAGAGCGAGCCTCCTCGGCCTCTCCGCCGGCGCCCTGAGCGTGGCGGTCGCCGCGTCGCTCTTCCGCTCGGTCGGATCGCACCCGAACGAACGCCCCACCCCGAGCCGCATACCCACGACCACGGGTGCAGCGCTGCCGGGAACGGTCACCGCCACGGGGGACGCCGTGCCGGAGGGACGCTTGGTGCTCCAGCTCAACTCAGGTATCGAGGTCCTGGCGAATGGGGACAGACGAAGCGTCGCGCTGGGCGGTGGCGCGATCTTCGCGTACGACGTCTCTCCGGACGCGACCAACATCCTCGCCGCGGCCTACGTGACGGAGCCGACTCACTACACGCGGGAGGACAAGTTGCTCACCATCGACCCGTCGACCGGCGAGCGGACAGTGCTCGTCCACGCCGGCCCGAAGGAGGATCTCGGGCCGGCCGTCTGGTCGCCCGACGGTCAACGCGTCGCCTATAGGCTCACCGTCCTTCCCGTCGACCCGGCGAAGCAGCGCCCGCAAGGCACTGCGGAGCAGACCGTCTGCATCGTGGAGGTGTCGACGCTGGCTTCGCGGTGCTTCCCGGACCTCGGGACCGTCGACTCGGTCGCATGGTCGCCCGATGGACACCGGATCGCCGTGGACGGGGTGGGTGCTGATCTGCCGCTCCGACTCCTGGACGTGGAAACGGGCGGAGTATCCGACTTCGCCTCGCCCCTCGATCCCGAGCTCGTGGCATCGCTCGGAGGGGACCCGCCAGGGTCGCTCGTGGACGTCGAATGGTCCCCAAGCGGGAACTACGTTGCGACGCACGCTGACTTGATCGCCGCGCTCTTCGATTCCGACGGGGGGTTCGTGACGCTCGGCCATGAGACAGAGGAGTTCTCCTCTGTCTTGGCCTGGTCACCAACCGAGGATCTCCTGGCGTACGCGATCGGCCGCCCGCCGTACGCCATCACCGACCTGTATGTGCTTGATCCCGCGACCGGCGAGGACCGATTGCTGTACTCCACCGGTGGAGGGGGGGCCGCTCCGATCATCGACGACGTCGCATGGAGCCCGACCGGGCGGTGGATTGCGCTTGCCATCACCGAACGGACTCTTCATCTGGAGAAGTCCGTGCGTATCATCGATCTCGCTGGAGGGCACACAAGGTCCATCGTGCGCCTGCGGGCCTCGGATGCTGCTGAGGTGCTGGCCGGCTGGGGGCCGTAACCTGAACTGATTCAGCAGCCCTCTCGACCACGACGAATGGAAGGGCCCGAGTCGTACGACCGCTCACGCTGAGGGACCTACGGAGCAGGTGAGACGATACCGGGCGCGGGACCCGCTACGCGCCTGGCGGTCGGTACTGGACTTGCTCGGCCTTGCGCAGGGCGTCCATCGTTTCTTCGACGGTCAGGAGGACCGTCGTCTCCAAGGAGCTCAGCGCACCGCCGCTACTGATCGCAAGCGCGACCGCGGCCATGGACACGTTGTCGGGGGCCTCCCACAGGTTGTAGCCGTCGTGCGTGCCGAAGGCGTACCAGAACCCGTGGAGCTTCCCACCGACCGACTCGATGTAGGACTGAGCGGCTTTCCGTCGGTCCTCTGGGTTGGCGATCAGCCTGGCCCAGGTCTCCGGCGTGTAGCTGAACTTCGACAGATAGAGTGGCATCGTCCCTCCTCCCGTGCGCCGGCCCTCGCGATTCGCCATTGGGTCGAATCGCAACACATCCAGCTTCTTCTCCTGGTCTCCCGCTCCTCTACCGTCCAGGAGGATACAGGTCACTCCCGACGTTCCCCTCCACGAGAGGCTGCAGCAGATCGAGCATCGCGGAGGAGTTCGAATACCGTCCCTTCACCTCCACCAAGGCTCGTATGTGGTCTGACCAGCAGCTCGACCCGCGGTAGCTAAGGGGATTCGAACGCCGGCCACCGTAATCTCTGCTGATGAGGCTCACTCGCCACGCCAGGAACCGGCTCCGGTGAATCGCGCGCCGCCATCCGGCGGTCTCCGAGGAGCTGTTGCTGGAGGCGCTTCCACGCGCTGAGACTGTCGGATACGATGAACAAGGCCAATCGACGAGGCCGCGTGACGCTCGGTGCGACTGGCTTGACGGTCGTATCGATGAGGCGCCAGGCGTCATCGTGACACTGTGGGTGGAGTGAGCGATATGGCCGTGTACACATACGACGAGGGGGCCGAGGTGCTGTACGTGCTTCTCGCCGATGAAGCGCAGGCAGCCATCGACCGCACTGAGGAGGTCGGCCCAAACCTGCACGTCGACCTTGATGCTCAAGGCCAGGTCGTCGGCGTGGAGTTCCTCTATCCCCGCACTCACGGCATCGAGGCGGTGCGCGTAGAGGAAAGATACGGCATCGACCTGGAGATCCCCTTCAGCTTCGCGGTCTGAAACCGACCTCGTCGAAAAGCTGCATCAGCGGCTTCAAGCGGTTTGAATAGCGTCCCCCCACCTTCACGGCGCCGCTGGCATTACCATGCCCTCTCCGCCCGTAACGCCGAGCTCATCAGGCAAGGACCCGGCAATGAGCAGGAACGACTCGATCTCCTGCGTAAGCACCGTGAACGCGTGATCGCGCAGATCGACGGCCTGAACAAATGTCTCGACCTCATCAGCTGGAAGGTCACGGTTTACGAAAAGCGCCTCGCTCAGGGCACCGCGAGCGACCTCTGGACGGCATCCGGGTCGGACAACGGAGAGGAGCCACAGGCTGCCCGCCTACTTGATGAGAGGTCCACAGAGGAGGTCCATCTGCGCACACTCCTCGAGCGCCACGCGACCGCGAACCTCGAGAACGTCTGGAACGGCCGACCGATCTCGAAGATCCTCCTCGCGGACCCGCTCCGCGTCCTCGACGCGACGCCGGTCCCCTCATCGAGCTCATCCCGTCGGTCCACCAGCGCGTCTACCGGATGGGCCTCGAGCATCTCGGAGTCGTCGTGGGCGAGGACGTCGACGCGTTCTCGCGGGAGCACCGCGCCGCCCTGACCGGACAGCAGTTCCAGGGCGCCGACAACGAGCCGTACTACGCGCTCTTCGAGGACTTCACCCACGTGAAGTTCTATCGCCGTTCGCTGTACGACGTGTGCGTCCTGGCGGGCGCCTCGTTCGACGGCTTCGTCCACGTCGACGACTGGGTCCCGCAACGCCTCGTCACGGCGACCGGCCCGAACCCGCTGCCCCGGTGACCGACGACCTCCTGCCCGTCGGGCTCCTCCTCGACCTGGCCGGACGTGTCGCGATCGTCACCGGTGCGTCGGGCGGCGTCGGGGCGGGGATCGCCGACTGGTCCCCGCACGTGACGGGGATCGGCGCGTCGTGGGTCGACGACGCCTTCTGGTTCCAGACGGGTGAGGCGCACCCGCAGGGCGCGCAACCTCGCGCGCGACCCCCGCTGCACGCTGAGCGTCGCGATGCGCGAGTTCGATCTCGTCGTCGAGGGAGACGCGCACCGGATCGATCCGCGGATGCGGTCCAGGCGCCAGCCCTTCTTCTCGAGAACGCGGATGAGATCCTTGGGCTTGACCGCCGGCAGTCTCGCGCTCACGAAGCGCGAACCACGACGCTGCCCCGCTCGCTCCCCGGCACCTCCCAGCCGTGATCCCGCATCGCGTCGAGGTAGCCCTCGATGGCCTCCTTGGCCATGGCCAGGGCCTCTTCCCGGGTCTCCCCTTCGGTGACGACGTCGGGGAGTTCAGGAACGAAAACGGTGAAGCCCCCCTCGGGTTGAGGGACCAGCACGACCTCGTACTCACGCTCTGCGGCCATCCGTCCACACTTCGTTCTGCTCCGCGGCCTCATTATGCCCAGAGCTCGGGAGGTGACCGGGAGGCGGGCAAGTCGGAACACTACCCGTCGTCGCTGCTCAGAGCGCATGACGCGGTTTGTGTACCCCTCACGGCATGACCGCCGCGGCAGGGGTCGCGATGCTGGTTCGATCGGAACGGCCGAACGAGGGCTCCACTTCGTCTACGCGATCCGGCCTTCGGGCTGATCCCCGTGGTCGACTCGATCGCAGCGCATGCGTCGGCTCGAGGGAAAGGCCTTGGCGAGGCTCGCGGGAGCGCTACTCGCGCTCGGCGTCATCGCCCGCCTGTTCGCGACCGGGTGAGCCGGCCGCGCCGGCGACGAGCAACAGCGCCGCCGGAAGCGCGCCCACACGGATGATCCGGGCCCCTGCGCCCGATCTCCTTCGCCCCCCGGGAGCCCCGGGGCCTTCGCGCAACCGCACAGACGTCCGGCGGCGGGCCCGGAACGAATACCGGCGGCGGGCACGGCGGCGGGGACCACGGCGCTCGTCCAGTCGGACGGCCATCCGGACGGGCCGCGTGTGGCGCGCGTTCAGGCGTTCGCGATCGCCAGGGACCGCTCGATCTCCGCGGCTTCCGCGGCGAGCTCCGGGGTGGCCGCGCCGGTCGCCTCCAGGACGCGGATGGCCTTGGCCAGCCACCACGGCGCCGAGCACCGCCGGAACGCCTCGGCCGCCCGGCGCGCCGTCGACGCCGCCGGCTCCACCCTCCACTCGGCGAGGTGCAGCAGCGCCTCGATCAGGGCGTGCGTTCCCCGGCCCAGGTCGCCGGTCAGAGGATGATCGTGCCACCGGGCCATCGCGGCGAGGAGCGCGCGGACGTCGTCGAGCTCCCCGCGTGCGATCCACCCCTCGGCGAGGGTCTCCGCGGCGTCCCACACGCTGCCCCCTCCCTGCCACTCGTCCCAGGCGGCCGCGGCGCCGGCGCCGGCCGACTCGTCGGGAGGCCGCACTCCCGCTGCCGCGAACCGGAGGTCCATCGCCCCGACCATGAGCTTCGCGTACGGCGACGGCGGGAAGATCCCCCGGTACCGATCGAACCAGGCGGCCGCGCGCTCCAGGACGTCCCGGCGGCCCCTGGCCAGGGCCATCGGCGCCAGGACGGACCACGTCCGGGCCGCCGCCCGGTGGTACGCGTTGCGCTCGGCCAGCTCCAGGGCACGGATGGCTGCGTCCCACGCGCGGTCCCACTCCCCGGTCACGAACCCCGCTTCGGCGCGGCCGTAGTCGATCCACGCCACGTCCTCCCGCAGGCCGTGCGCCTCCGCCAGGTCGGCGGCCTCCTCGAGGAGGGGCCACGCCTCGGCCGTCCGGTCTTCGATCAGCATGCCCGCGTTCAGGCGCATGGTGCGGACGGCGCGCTGCCATTTGCACCCAGTCCGAGCGCGAGCTCCCAGATCCTCCGGTTCCCTTCGAGGACCTCGTCGAGGGCGACCTCGCCTTCCTCGACCGCCAACTGGGCCAGCGACTGGGCCACCTCGAGCTCGAGCGCCGCGTCCCCGCTCGCCCGAGCCAGGGCCAGCGCTCGCTCGAAGTCTTGGCGGATCCCCGGCTGCACCGCGAACAGCATCCGGCTCCAAGCACGGAGGTGGAGCAGCCGGGCGACGGCCACGTCGTCTCCCCGGCCCATCACCCGGAGGCCCTCGTCGGCCAGACGCGCCGCCTCCTCGAAGCGGAGCTGCTGGCCCCACACCATGCCGAGCGCGGCGAGGGCCCGGGCGTACCCGGCGCGGGCCTCCTCCGCCTCGTCGGGCGAGCCGCCCTGCTCACCCATCGCCCGGCGGTACAGCTCCACGGCCTCCCTGAGGGCCCGTCCGCCCTCGTCCATGTCCCCGGCGTAGTCCGTCGCGTCGCCGAGACGCTCCCACCGGCGAGCCCGGTCGAGGATCGCCTCCGCGGGGGTCAGGTCGAGGGCCCGCCGGAACAGGGATCGCGCGGCGTCCTGCGCGGACAGCGCCAGCGCGGTGTCGCCGGCCCGTTCGAACCAGGTCGCGGCTAGGCCCTCGAGCTCCGCTCGTCCGAGCCCCTCGACCTGGCGGGCCAGGGCCGGCATCGACTCGAGCGCGGAGGCGTAGTGGCCGGCGACGACCTCGGCCACGGGTGCGGTCCGGTCTCCCGCCACGGTCTCCACCCACCGGGCCAGGCGGACGTGGAGCTGGGCCCGCTGGGCCCGGGCCAGGCTCCCGTACCCCGCGTCGCGCAAGAGCGCGTGGCGGAACGCGTTCGTCGTTCCCGCGAACGTGTCGGCCTCGGGGCCGCTCACGAGCCCGCGCCGGGCGAGCACCTCGACGCCCTCGGAGCCCCCGACCACTTCGAGGGGTTCGAGCGCGGCCAGCGGGAACCTCCGCCCCGCCACCGAAGCCCGTCGCACCACCTCTCGGGCATGCGCCGGGAGATCGTCGATCTGTGCCGCGTAGATCGCCTGGACCGTGGCCGGGAGGTGCACCCCGGCGCCCTCCGCCAGGACCCACCGCCCGTCGCGCACGGTGAGGAGCCCCGCGCTGGCCCAGGCTCGAAGGAGCTCCTCGATGAACAGGGGGTTGCCGTCGGAGCGCTCGCCGATCCGCTCCACCAGCTCCGGAGGGACGGCGTCGCCGACCAGGGCGTGCACCAGCTCGATCGCGGTGGCCTGCGAGAGCGGCGAGAGGTCGAGGACGTGGCGGTCCTGCTCGGGTCGCCCGGCCGCCCACGCCGGAGCAGCGTCGAGCAGCGAGGGACGACACGTCGCGACGATCAGCCTGCCGCGGTCACCCTCGGCGTCGACGGCGAACTCGAGGAACGCCAGGAAGTCCCCTCCGGCCCAGTGCACGTCCTCGCACAGGAGGAGGAGGGGAGAGGGCGTGACCAGCGCGTCGAGCGCCGACAGCCAGGCGGCGAACCGGGCCTCCCGGTCCGCGGTTCCGCCGGAGGGCGGGGCCTCCGACGGTTCCGGCCATAGCACTGCGTGCGTCTCACGGGCCACGACGTCCGCGCGGGCGGGCGTCGCTCCGGCCGCGATCAACCGCTCCGAAACGAACGCGGCCGCGCGGCCCCGCCGGCGCACCACGTCATCCGTCCAGCCGGACCGGTCGAACCCCGCCCCGGCCAGCCCCGCCGCGAGGAGCTGCGCGACGGGCTCGTAGGGGCCGAGGACGTCCGGCCGGCACCGGGCCCGGAGGAAGGCGGTCCCCCGGCGCCGCGCCTCCCCGGCGAGCTCGTCCACGAGCCGGGTCTTCCCGACCCCGGGAGGGGCCACGACCAGCCAGCGGCGCCGCGCGGCGCCAGCGACCTCCCCCAGTTCGCCGGCCAGCATGGCGAGCTCGCGGTCCCGTCCGATCATGGGGGCACGCAGTGTGCCCATGGCGTGGTCGCGCGACCGGGCGGGGCGAACCCTGACGGCGGTCCAGGCCGGGACCGGTTCGCCCTTGCCCTTCAGCTCCAGGGCCCCCGCCGGCTCGAGCTCTATCGCCTCCACCACGGCCAGGAACGTGGTTTCACCGACCAGCACCGTGCCCGGCCGGGCCGCGGTCTGGAACCGGGCCGCCGTGTTCACGGCGTCGCCGATGATGCGGTCCCGGTCGGGTCCCGACCCCACGTACGCCACCTCGCCCGTGTTGACGCCGATCCGGAGCCGGAGGTCCCCCGCCTCCAGGCCGATGCGGGCACCGAGCTGCTCGACCGCGCTGGAGAGCGCCAGCGCCGCCCGGACGGCCCGCTCGGCGTCGTCGTCGCGGGCCCGCGGGATGCCGAAGACGGCCACGACCGCGTCGCCGATGAACTTCTCGAGCTCGCCGCCGTAGCGGGCCACGGTCTCCCGGACCACCCCGAAGTAGGCGTCCTGGACGGTGGCGACGTCCTCCGGGTCGAGCCGTTCCGAGAGCGGCGTGAACCCCACGAGGTCGGCGAACAGCACCGTGACGATCCGGCGCTCGACCGCGCCTCCCGACGGCATGGTTGAAGAGGAACCTATCGGAGTCGGGACGCCGGATGAAGAGCCGGTCTCGGAGAGCGGCCGCCCATGACCCGGGCCACGGCGGGGTAGGCACCTGGGAGGAGCGTGCGTTCCGGAAGGAGGGCGGACGTGAACACCCGATCCAGCGACGAAGGGCCGAGCCTGCACCGGGACAGCCATCGGCGGACACCAGATTGACCGTCACGGGGACAGCGACTTCGCGCAGCGGGATCTGCTTCCCGACCTCCGCGATCGTGGCCACGCCGAGCCGGGCCATATCCGGGACGTGAAGCTCGAAGACGACGCGGCGGGTCTCGTCGGCGAAGGCGTCGCCGAGCTGGACCTGTACCCCGCCGGGCACCGGCACCTGCGGGTGGTCGTTTTAGGATACCCAGCACCTTCACCTCCTCGGTGGGCCGAATCTCCACGCTCACGTTCTGGGCCATCAGGTGCAGTAGCCCCTCGAACTCGCCAGCGAAGATCTCCGGGGCACCATCGGGGCTGGCCGCGTGGTAGGAACGCCCGCCACCTCGGCCATGGCCGTGAGGAGCTCCTCGGAGAAGTCGTGGCCGAAGCCGATTGTGGTGGTGCCGGCACCTGCCGCCTGCGCGTTGGTCGCCATGGCCACGAGGGACGGCGTGTCCGTGACGCCAACATTCGCCAGTCGGTGAGCAACAGGACCTTCCGGGGGCCGTCGCCGGACGTGAAAGGGCACACAAACTCCCGACCCACCTCATCCAGCGAGTTGATACTCGTGGATCAGCTTGCGACACGAAGTCGCACGTTGCGAGTGGACTCGCAGATAGGAGGGCCGTAGATGACGGCGGCGTAGTTCCAGGTCCGTGCTCATGGCCTGGCCCCGCCCTGACGTGCGTCGCGAGTGATCGC
>WNGB01001903.1_pt1 | contig 43371 bp, 39 predicted proteins | sample 5400681 | NCBI WGS metagenome assembly WNGB01 (sample SAMN13153367, study PRJNA577476) | soil metagenome | isolation source: 115 cm soil or saprolite under grassland replicate 2 | place: USA:California | collected 2016-06-15 | reverse complement strand
GGGCACAACTACCGCGTGCGGGTCCACTTGCAGGCGGCGGAGCTCGACGCGCTCGGGATGGTCCTCGACTTCGCGGACTTGAAGACCATGATGAAGGAGATCCTGGAGCCTTTCGACCACCACGTGATCAACGACATCCCGCCGTTCGACGAGCGCAACACGACCGCCGAGCTGATCAGCCAGTACGTCTACGAGGAGGTGGCGAAGCGGCTCGCCGGCCAGGAGCGGGTGCAGGTCGCCCGCGTCGAGGTCTGGGAGACGGATACTTCCTGCGCTCTTTACGAGCCCTGAGGGAAGTGCATAGAATCTCCTGGCACGCCCGGCGCCGGAAACCTTTGCCGCGAGGGACCGTACCTATCCCGGCCGCCGGCATCTTTCCAAGGACAGACGATGTCATCCGACAAGGCTACTCTCGACGGCCTGCGCATCGATCGCAGCGCCGCTCCCGAAGGCAGGGGGCGCCTCGCCTGGATCCTGGGTTCCGCCTGCCGCGCGCCTCCGAGGTGCGCGTCGCTCTGGTGCGCGAGCGCCCTGGCACGACCGCCGGCACGGTGCTCAACGCCTCCGGCTACGTCACAGCCCGCCGGCAGGCCACCGTCTCTTCCAAGGTGACCGGGAAGGTGACGGAGGTGCTCGTCGAGGAGGGGATGGTGGTGCACGAGGGGCAGGTCCTGGCCCGGCTGGACGACTCGACCACCGGCAAGGAGCATGCCCTGGCCGAGGCGCGCCTGGTCGCGCAGCGCGGCGCCCTCGACGAGAACCAGGTCCGCCTGCGCCAGGCCGAGATCAGCCTGCGGCGGGCGCGCAGCCTGCGCGAGCAGGGGGTGGCTCCCCAGGCCGACCTCGACGCCGCCGAGGCCGAGGTGAATTCCATCAAGGCTCGCCTGGACCTCGGCCGCGAGGAGGTGGCGGTGGCCGAGCGGGAGCTGGCGGTCAGCCGGCAGTCTCTCGACGACACGGTGATCCGCGCGCCGTTCTCGGGCGTCGCGATCAGCAAGGACGCCCAGCCGGGCGAGATGATCTCGCCCGTGTCGGCCGGCGGCGGCTTCACCCGCACCGGCATCTGCACGATCGTCGACATGGCCTCGCTGGAGATTGAGGTGGACGTGAATGAGGCGTATATTCAGCGGGTGCAGCCGGGGCAGCAGGCGGTCGCCACCTTGGACGCCTATCCCGACTGGCAGATCCCGGCCCGGGTGATCATGCCCGTGCCCACCGCCGACCGGCAGAAGGCCACGGTGCGCGTGCGCCTGGCCTTCGAGAAGCTCGACCCGCGCATCCTCCCCGACATGGGGGTCAAGGTCGCGTTCCTGAACGAGTCCGGAGGAGCGGCGGCGGCTCCTTCCCGGCCCGCCCTGGTCGTGCCGCGCCGCGCGCTGCGCAAGGACGGCGACCGCGACGTGGTGTTCGTGGTCAAGGGAGAGCAGGTCGAGCGGCGGGCGGTGGGGGTCAGCCCCGTGCCGGGAGACGAAGCGGTGATCACCTCCGGCCTGTCCTCCGGCGAGCAGGTGGTCATCGAAGGACCGGAGAATCTCGCGGACGGTGCCAAGGTCGCCGTCCAGGACGAATAGGAGATCACATGGAGACGACAGGCACACTGGTCCGGATCCGGGACGTCCACAAGATCTATCGCCGCGGCAGCGAGCGGCTGGACATCTTGAACGGAATCGACCTCGACATCCCGCGCGGGGACTTCCTCGCCCTGATGGGGCCTTCGGGCTCGGGCAAGACGACGCTGCTCAACCTGCTCGGCGGCCTCGACCGGCCGACCTCCGGGAGCGTCGAGGTGGACGGCCAGCGCATCGACCAGCTCTCCGACGGCAAGCTGACCGAGTGGCGCTCCCACCACATCGGCTTCGTGTTCCAGTTCTACAACCTGCTGCCGGTCTTGACCGCCGAGCGCAACGTGGAGCTGCCTCTCCTCCTGACCCACCTCTCCAAGGCGCAGCGCCGGAACCACGTGGCGACGGCCCTCGGAGTCGTCGGCCTGGCCGACCGCGCCGAGCACTATCCGCGGCAGCTCTCGGGCGGCCAGGAGCAGCGCGTCGGCATCGCCCGCGCCATCGTCACCGATCCGACGCTCCTCCTCTGCGACGAGCCCACGGGCGACCTCGACAGGAAGTCGGGCGACGAGATCCTCGATCTCCTCCAGGCGCTCAACCGCGAGCAGGGCAAGACGATCATCATGGTCACCCACGATCCGCACGCCGCGGCCCGCGCCCGGCGTACCATGCATCTGGACAAGGGCAGCCTCGTGCTGGAGCCGGCGGCATGAAATACATCCCCCTGATCTGGAAGAACCTCTGGCGGCGCAAGCTGCGCACCCTCTTCACCCTGGCGTCGATCCTCGCCAGCTTCGCCACCTACGGAGTCCTCTCGGCGGTGAACATGGCGTTCAGCGGCGGCGTCGAGGTGGCGGGAGCGGACCGCCTGCTGACCATCCACAAGGTGTCGCTGATCCAGCCGCTGCCCGTCTCCTATCTGGAGCGGATCAAGGCCGTCAAGGGGATCGAGGCGGTGAGCTACGCCAACTGGTTCGGCGGGATCTACCAGGACCCCAAGAACTTCTTCGGCCAGATGGCGGTCGACCCGGAGACCTTCCTCGAGATGTATCCCGAGTACCGGCTGCCGGAGGGCCAGAAGCAGGCCTGGCTGGCGGACCGCTCGGGCGCCCTGGTGGGGCGGCAGCTGGCCGACCGCTTCGGCTTCAAGGTGGGGGACAAGATCCCGATCCAGGCCACCATCTACCGCAAACCGGACGGCTCGAACCTGTGGGAGTTCACGGTCTCCGGCATCTATGAAGGGGCGGAGAAGGGGACCGACACCTCCAGCATGTACTTCCGCTACGACTACCTGAACGAGGGGATGGGGGGCAGGCTGGGCTTCGTCGGCTGGTACATCCTGCGGATCGCCGACCCGAAGCAGGCCGGCGCGGTCGCCGGCCGCGTCGACACCCTCTTCGCCAACTCGCCCGCCGAGACCAAGACGCAGACCGAGAAGGCCTTCGCGCAGTCGTTCGCCGACCAGGTGGGGAACGTGGGAGCGCTCGTCAAGGCGGTCCTGGTGGCGGTCTTCTTCACCATGCTGCTGGTGGCGGGCAACACCATGGCGCAGTCGGTGCGCGAGCGCACCAGCGAGCTCGCCGTGCTGAAGACGCTCGGCTTCTCGCGCGGTCTGGTCGTCGGGCTCGTGCTCGCCGAGTCGTGCGTCATCGCGGTTTTGGGCGGCGCCCTGGGCCTCCTCTTCGCCGAGGCGATGATCCCGGTCTTGGGCAAGGCCCTGCGCGCCTTCCTGCCGATCTTCTTCCTGCCGACCCGCGACCTCGTCGTGGGCGTCGTGCTGATCTTCCTGTTCGGGATCGCCGCCGGCTTCCTGCCCGCGGCCCAGGCCATGCGGCTGCGCATCGTCGATGCGCTGCGGAGGGTTTGACCATGTTCAACTGGCTCTCTCAGGTGGCGGCCGTGACCTGGGTCAACCTGCGCACGATCCCGGAGCGCCGCGGCGCCTCGCTGGCGACGGTCGTCGGGGTGGCCGGGGTGGTGATCGTCTTCGTCGCCGTGTTCTCAATTGCGGAAGGGGTCCGCCATGCCCTGGTCTCCACCGCCGGGGCAGACACCGCCGTCGTGCTCCGCTCGGGGAGCGACAGTGAGATGATGAGCGGCCTGCAGCGCGACGTGACGCGGCTCATCGCCGAGGCGCCAGGCGTGCGCCGGGGCGCCAACGGCCCGATGGCCTCGGCCGAGCTCTACGTGATCGTCGACGTCCCCAAGCGCTCGACCCATACCGACGCCAACGTGCCGCTCCGCGGCGTGCAGCCGGCCGCCTTCGACGTGCGCGACGAAGTGAGGATCCTGCCGGGAGGGCGGCGCTTCGAGCCGGGGAAGAACGAGGTGGTGGTGGGCAAGATGGCGGCCGCGCAGTTCGCCGGCCTCGACCTGGGCAACCACCTGCGCTGGGGGCAGAACGAGTGGACCGTGGTGGGGATCTTCTCCGCCAACGGCGGCCTCGCCGAGTCGGAGATCTGGTGCGACGCGGGGGTGCTCCAGCCCGCCTACCGGCGCGGCAGCACCTTCCAGTCGGTCTACGCGAAGCTCGACTCCCCCGCCGCGTTCCAGAAGTTCAAGGACGCCCTCACCGCGGACCCCCGCCTGGACGTCAAGGTGATCCGGGAGTCCGAGTATTACGAGTCGCAGTCCCGGGCGCTGATCAGCCTCATCCGCGTCCTCGGGGTCGCCATCACCCTCCTGATGGGGGTGGGAGCGATCTTCGGCGCGCTCAATACGATGTACGCGGCGGTGGCCACCCGCATCCGGGAGATCGCGACGCTGCGCGCCCTCGGCTTCCGCGCCGGACCGGTGGTCCTCTCGGTGCTCACCGAGTCGCTGCTGCTGGCCCTGGCCGGAGGCCTGGTCGGAGCGGTCATCGCCTACTCCGCGTTCAACGGGTTCCAGACCTCGACCCTCAACTGGTCGACCTTCAGCCAGCTGTCGTTCGCGTTCACCGTCACCCCCGAGCTCCTGGTCTGGGGTCTCGGCAGCGCGCTGGTGATGGGAGTGATCGGCGGCGTGTTCCCGGCGCTGCGGGCGGCGCGGCTGCCGGTGGCGACGGCGTTGCGGGAGCTGTGAGGCGAGGATAGAATCGCGGCGGGGAGGAGGAGACCCGCAATGTCTCAGCAGACGACAGATGTGGTGGTGGAGCCGGCCGCCGCCGCCCAGCCGCATACGGCCAAGCTCATCCTCGACGGCAAGGAGCTCGAGCTCCCCGTCGTGGTCGGCTCCGAGGGCGAGGTGGCGCTCGACATCACGCAGCTCCGCGCCAAGAGCGGAGCCATCACGCTCGACCAGGGCTACGGCAACACCGGCGCCTGCGAGAGCAGCATCACGTTCATCGACGGGGAGCAGGGCATCCTGCGCTACCGGGGCTATTCCATCGAGGACCTGGCGGAGAAGGCGGATTTCGTCGAGGTCTGCTACCTCCTGATCTATGGCCGTCTGCCGTCGCGCCAGGAGCTGGCGGACTTCAGCTCGCGGCTGACCCGCCACACCCTGCTCCACGAGGACATGAAGAAGTTCTTCGAGGGGTATCCGGGGGGCGCCCACCCCATGGCCATGCTCTCGGCCATGGTGGCCTCCCTCTCGGCCTACTACCGGGACGACGACGACCACGACCTCAACATCGTCCGCCTGCTCGCCAAGGCGAGCACCATCGCGGCGTTCTCCTACAAGAAGAACGTCGGGCAGCCGTTCGTGTACCCGCGCAACGAGCTCTCCTACTGCGCGAACTTCCTGCACATGCTGCATTCGGTCCCGGCAGAGCCCTACGAGGTCAACCCGGTGTTCGCGCGGGCCCTCAACGTGCTGCTGATCCTGCACGCCGATCACGAGCAGAACTGCAGCACCTCGACGGTGCGCATGGTGGGGAGCAGCCAGGCGAACCTGTTCGCCTCGATCTCGGCCGGCATCTGCGCCCTCTGGGGGCCGCTGCACGGCGGCGCCAACCAGGCGGTGATCGAGATGCTGGAGATGATCCGCCAGGACGGCGGCAACTACCGGAAGTACGTGGACATGGCGAAGGACAGAGACGCCGGCTTCCGCCTGATGGGTTTCGGGCACCGGGTCTACAAGAACTTCGACCCGCGGGCGCGGATCGTCAAGAAGGTCGCCGACGAGGTGCTGGGCCAGCTCGGCATCCAGGACCCGCTGCTCGACATCGCGAAGTCGCTCGAAGAGGTGGCGCTCCACGACGACTTCTTCATCTCGCGCAAGCTCTACCCGAACGTCGACTTCTACAGCGGCGTGATCTACCGGGCGATGGGCATCCCGACCAACATGTTCACGGTGATGTTCGCGCTCGGCCGCCTGCCCGGCTGGATCGCCCACTGGTGCGAGATGCGGGACGACCCCAAGAACCGCATCAACCGCCCCCGCCAGGTCTACACCGGCGAGACCCAGCGGCCGTACGTGGCGGTCGAGCGGCGGTAGGGCCTCACCGCTGCACCATCCGGTGCAGCCTGGTGTGGATCTTGTCGCGGAAGCTGTCAATCCGGCACCAGACCTTGGGCCAGCGCTGGAGGGTTCGGCGCATCCAGCGGTGGGCGAGCTCGCTCGCCACCGAGAGGATCGCGGCTCCGAGCAGGATCGTCAGCACACCCTGGATGCCCGGGAGGACCAGACCGGCCACCCCCACGAGCAGCACGATCCAGCCGACCAGCAGAACCACGATCCGCAGCCAGAAGGGGAGCGGGCGGTGGGGGCTCTCTTCGTAGGTTCCTGGCACCATCGACATCTCCGGCGCCGGACAGAGGTTTCCGGCGACAACTCCCGGGCCTTGCAGATCCCATACCGGGTCCCCAAATCCTCCCGGTTGACAAACAGGACCGTGGCAGTCCAGAATACTTTCACCTTTTTGAGAATGGATCTCAACAAGGCGAAAGACAGCCAAAGCGAGGGCAGAGAGGATCGGAGATGTCAGACGCGCGCGAGCGACAGAAGTTCCTGCAGTTCCTGCGGGAGCGGGGTCACCGCGTCACCGCGGAGCGCCTGGCCCTCTTCGACGAGATCTTCGCACAACACGGGCACATCGACGCCGAGGAGCTGCTCCGGTCGATGAAGGAACGCGCGCTCAAGATCTCGCGCGCCACCGTCTACCGCAACCTCGACCTCCTGGTGGAGTGCGGCCTGGCCCGCAAGCAGCGGCTCGGGCGCGACCGCTATCTCTACGAGCACGTCCACCCCGGCCAGCGGCACGACCACCTGGTGTGCACGGGCTGCGGCCGCGTGGTGGAGTTCGTGAGCCCGGGGATCGCCGCCCTGCAAGGGGAGATCTGCCGCGCTCACGGGTTCTCGCCGACCCAGCACACCCTGCAGATCAGCGGCCTCTGCAACGCGTGCGCGGAGATGAGGGAAGTGACCGCGGCCGTGCGCTCCCGGGTGGAGGAGGCGCTCCGTCATGTTTGAGTCGCTGATCGTCTCGTTGCGTGAGGGAGTCGAGGCGGCCCTGGTGGTGGGGATCATCGTCGCGTTCCTGCGCAAGGAGGGGTACGACCGCTATCTCGGCATGGTCTGGGCGGGGATCGGCGCGGCCACGGTGGCGAGCCTCCTCGGCGCCTGGGCGCTCTACCGGTGGGCGGTCAACGAGGAGGCCTTCGAAGGGCTCCTCTACCTCGGCTCGGCGCTCGTCGTGGGCTCGATGATGGTCTGGATGTGGCGGCACTCGCACGCGCTCTCCGGAGAGATGAAGGGATCGCTCGCGCGCATCCTGGCCCACGAGCGGACCGCCTCGGCGGCGGCGGGCCTCTTCGCCTTCACCTTCCTGATGGTTTTCCGCGAAGGGGTGGAGACCGTGTTCTTCCTCTCCGCCCTGTCGTTGACCACGAGCGGCCTGATGGCCAGCCTGGGGGTCCTGATCGGCCTCGGCACGGCGGTCGTCTTCGGCGTCCTCTTCGTGCGCGGCAGCCTGCGGATCGATCTCGGGCGGTTCTTCAAGATCACCGGCATCGCCCTCGGCATCTTCGTCCTGCAGCTCCTGGTGAACGGCTATCACGAGCTCTCGGAGGCGGGCTGGGTGCCGGCCAACGAGACGACCATGGCGACGATCGGCCCGCTGGTCAGGAACGAGGTCTTCTTCATCGCCGCGGTGGTCCTCCTGCCTCTCGTGATGCTGCTGGTTCCGGGCAGGGGCCGCGGCGGGGCGGAGGCGGTCTCCGTCACCGGTGGCGCGGAGGCGCGGCTCGAACGGGCCCAGGCGTCCCGGCAGGCACGCGCCCGGGTGCTCGGGGCGTCTCTCGGGATCGTCATCCTGGCCGTCCTCGGGCTCGGCTTCGTCTATGCCCAGGCGCCCGCGGCCCTCTCGCCGGCCGAGCCGGTCTCCTTCGCCGCGGACGGCCGGGTGCACATCCCGCTCGCGAGCTTCCATGGGACCGCGCTCCGCCGCTTCTCGGTGCGGGTGGACGGGCAGGCCGTGCGCTTCATCGCCGTGCCGATCGAGGAGGGCGGGGAGATCGCCACCGCCTTCGACGCCTGCGACATCTGCGGACCCCGCGGCTATTTCCAGGACGGCACCTCCATCGTCTGCCTGCACTGCGGCTCGGCCATCTACCCGCCGAGCATCGGACATTCGGGCGGCTGCAACCCGGCGCCGCTCGCCGCCCGGGTGGAGGGGGGCGAGCTGGTCATCGCCCGCGCCGACCTCGCCGCCGGCGCGCCGCGGTTCGCGGCGGGGGGGCGATGATGTACGCGCGCCTCCTCCTCGAGTCGCTCCGCCGCGGCACCCGCCGCAAGCTGCTGGCCGTGACCGCGGTGGCGCTCGGGACGCTGGGAGCGACCGCGCTCGGCACGGTCATGCTCGCCTCGGGCGACCGGATGGTCGCCGAGATGAGCTCCTACGGCGCCAACCTGGAGCTCGTGCCGGCCGCGGGCCGCGAGACGCTCGCCGTCGCCGACCTCCCGCGCATCCGCAAGATCTTCTGGCGCAACAACATCGTGGCCCTCGCGCCGTTCCATTCCCTGCGCGTCCGCATGGGGGAGGACCAGGTGGCGCCGCTCGTCGGCACCTGGTTCGACTATGAATTGGAGAAGGGGTGGCGCACCGGCCTGCCGCGCGTCCGTCCGACCTTGCGGATCGAAGGGCGCTGGCCTGCGGAGGGGACGGCCGAAGCCGTCCTGGGCCGGCGCTTGGCCGAGCGGCTGGGTCTGCGGACGGGGGACGACCTGGCCGTGACGCTGGGCGAGGGGTCCTCCTCCTTCCATATCGTGGGCCTGGTGACCAGCGGCGGCGAGGAGGACGAGCAGGCCTTCGCGCCGCTCGCCGCGGTCGAGCGCCTCGCCGGCCAGCCGGGCCGCTTCACCCGCGCCGAGATCTTCGCCTTGACCAACCCCGAGGCGCGGAACGTCCGCGATCCCCGCCGGCTGAGCCCGGAGGAGTACGAGGCCTGGTACTGCACGGCCTATCCCTCGTCCGTGGCCTGGCAGATCAACGAGGCCGTGCCGGGGGGCACGACCCGGGTGGTCTACCGGGTCACGGCGGCGACGGCCGACATCCTCAACCGGTTCCGCGGGGTGCTCATCGGGCTCGCGGTGGTCGCCCTGGTGGGGGCCGCGGTGGGGGTCACCGCCGCCATGACGGCCACGGTCCTGGAGCGGCGGCTGGAGGCCGGCCTCCTCGTCGCGATCGGCGCGCCGCGCCACCAGGTCGTGCTCTTCTTCCTGAGCGAGGCCGCGCTGCTCGGCCTCTTGGGCGGCCTCGCCGGGGGCGCCTCGGGCCTCGTCTCCGGACGGCTCCTGGGGAGCGGCGCCCTGGGCGTCGCGGTGCCCTGGACGCCGGTCCCGGCAGCTCGCGCTGATCCTGGCCGCGGTGACCGTCGCCGCGGCCACGGTGGCCGCGCTGGCCGGGTTCTCGGCGCGGGTGCGCGGCCACCTGGGCGAGAGCCTGTCGGCGTTCGGTCCCAACCTGATGGTGCGGCCCCAGATCGGCGGCCCGGGGAGCCTGCCGCCCGAGCTCGCGGCGCGGGTGCTCGCCATTCCCGGTGTGCTCACCGCCGTCGTCCCTACGGGGGCGCGCATCGACCGGATCGAGGTGCGTACCGAGCCCGCCCGCCTCCAGGAGGTGGCCCGCTCGATCGAAGCGCGGGTGGAGGGGGTCGAGGCGCGGCCGATCCTCAAGGTGAGCGAGTCGGATGCGCGGGTGACGCGGCGCCTCACGCTGCTACTTTTCGCCGTGAGCGGCGTCTCTCTCCTCCTGGCGCTCCTGTCGGTGGGCGCCGCCACCACCGCCCTGGTCGGGGAGCGCCGGGTGGAGATCGGGCTGCTCATGGCGCTGGGCTTCACCGGCCGGCGGGTGAGCGTGATCTTCGCCGCCGAGCTCCTGGCCGCCGCGGTGCTGGCCGGCCTGGCGGGCCAGCTCCTCGGCGAGCTGGCGGCCAGCGGCCTGGCACGGCGGATCCTCGGCGCCTCCGGCGGCCTCGCTCTGACCTGGAGCGGCTTCGCGGGGGCCGCGGCGGCCGCGGTCCTGGTGGTGGGCTCATCGATGGTCTTCGCGCTGCGGCGGGTCGAACGGCTCGACGCGGCCCGGGTGCTCCGAGGAGAGTAGCGGTGGCGTTCGTCGAGATCGCGGGGCTCAGCCGCCGCTTCGGCACGCTCCGCGCCCTGGACGACCTGACGCTCTCCGTCGCCGAGGGCGAGTGGGTGGCCGTCACCGGCCCTTCGGGCTCGGGCAAGACGACGCTCCTCAACATTCTCTCCGGGCTCGACCATCCGACCTCCGGCCGCGTGCAGGTCGGCGGCACCGACCTGTCCGGCCTCCCGGCGCGGGAGCTGGCGCGCTACCGCCAGCGGACGGTCGGCCTCGTCTTCCAGCAGTTCCACCTGATCCCGTACTTGACCGCGCTGGAGAACGTCATGCTGGCCCAGTACGTCCACAGCATGACCGACCGGGGGGAGGCCGAGGAGGCGCTGCGCCGGGTGGGCCTGGGAGAACGTCTCGACCACCTGCCGAGCCAGCTCTCGGGGGGCGAGCAGCAGCGCGTCTGCATCGCCCGGGCGCTGATCAACCAGCCGCCGCTGATCCTCGCCGACGAGCCGACCGGCAACCTCGACGCGGTCAACGAGGCCGTGGTCATGAGCCTCCTCGCCGATCTGCACCAGCGGGGGCACACGCTCGTCCTGGTGACCCACGACGCGTCGATCGCAGTGCGCGCCGACCGCGAGATCCGCCTGGAGCACGGCCGCCTCGCCGCCGCCCACGAGCCGGGGGAGGGGGAGTTGCAGCTGGTGCTCGCCGATCTCTGGCGCCTGCTCGAAGAGGAGGAGGCCAGGGTCTCGATCGCGCGCCGCGGCGTCGCCGAGCTGATCGCCGAGGGCCTGCTCCATTTCGTCGACGGCCGGATCGCTTTCACCGACCGCGGCCGGGCGCAGGCGGCCTCGGCCGTGCGGCGGGTCCGCCTCGCCGAGGTCCTGCTGGAGCGCACGCTCGCCTCGACCGCCGACTGCGGCCGGGCGCTGCCCGTGGCCGCCGGCTTCGAGGATCAGGTCTGCGGCTTTCTGGACCACCCCCGCCGCTGCCCGCATGGCCGGCCGATCCCCGCCGGAGAGGAGTGCGGCTGTGTGGAGGTGGATGCGTGAGACGGCTGCTCGCGCTTTCCCTGGTCCTCGCCGCCGCCTGTTCCGGCACGGGCGCGGCGCGGCCTCCCGTTTCCACACCCGCCCTGGCGGAGCGCCGGCTGTCCCTCATGGGAACCTCGCTGGACATCTCGGTCGAGGCGGTCGACCGCGCCACGGCACTGGCCGCGAGCGAGCGGGCCGTGGCCGCTCTGGAAGCCGCCGAGGCGCGCCTCTCCACGTGGCGGAACGAGACGGAGCTGGCGCGGCTCAACCGGGCGCCGGCCGGCGAGCCGGTGACCCTGTCGCCGGAGCTCGCCGCCGAGCTCGCCGCGGTCCGCCGGTGCTGGGAGGAGACGGGCGGCGCCTTCGATCCGGCCGTGGGGCCGCTGGTCCGCGCCTGGGGGCTACGCGAAGGCGGGCGCCACCCCTCCGCGGAGGAGATCCAGACCGCGGTGCGCGCCTCGGGAATGGGCGGGCTGCGCCTCGACGGCCGGACCGCGGTCCGCGAGCGGCCGGACCTGGTGCTGGAGGAGGGGGGCTGGGGCAAGGGGGCCGGTCTGGCCGATGCCCTGGCCGCTGTCGCCGCGGCCCAGGGCGTCGGACGCGCCACCCTCGACCTCGGCGGTCAGGTGGCCGTGTTTTCCCTGGGCGGCGCGCCGTGGCGGGTGCCGGTGGCCGACCCGCGGCAGCGCGGCCGCTCCGTGGTCGCGCTGACCATCGACCGCGGATCGGTCGCGACCTCGGGCAACAGCGAGCGGGGGATCGTCGTCGAGGGGCAGCATCTGGGCCACATCCTCAACCCGCGCACCGGCCGGCCGGCCCCGGATTTCGGGAGCCTGACCGTCTGGACGGCCGATCCCCTGACTGCCGACTGCCTGTCGACCGGCCTTTATGTCATGGGACCCGAAGGCGCCTTCGCCTGGGCGGCGGCGCATCCCGGCGTCGAGGTCGTGGCGCTCCTCCCGCGCGCAGGCGGTCTGGAGGCTCTGGTCACGCCCGGACTGGAAGGAAAGATCGAGGCGCTGGCGGATGACGTCAGCGTCCGTATTCGGAGGAGCTGAAGGAGAACCGAGGGCGGCGGGTCGCGGTGCCACCCGAAGGGCCCGCCGTCCTCTCAACCGCGCGGCTGAAGCCGCACCGTCTGAGGAGACTTTACATGAGATTGTCTCGCTGGAGGATCGTATCGCTGTGCGCGCTGGTGCTCTGCCTGGCCATTCCTGCGTTCGCGCAGACGCCGGAGGAGCGGATCGAGCAGTTGGAGCACGAGGTGGGGACCCTGAAAGCCGAGATCGCGGAGATGAAGGCGGCAGGAGGAGAGGCCCAGGCCGACCGCCTCGCCGAGCTGGAGCGCAAGGTCGACGTGCTCGCCCAGGAGATCGAGAAGCTGCGGATCGGCGAGGCGGCCGCCGAGCCCGACACCAGCTCCTACGGCTTCGGACCGGCAGCGTCCAAGATCTACCGCACCGAACGGGGCCTGTCGATCGGCGGCTACGGCGAGCTGATCTACAGGAACGCGCAGGGAGAGGCGGCGGAGGACGAGGAGGAGACTTTGCGCGCGGACGAGGGGGAGGACGAAGAGGACGAGGAGGAGGTCACGGGCGACTCGTTCGACCTGCAGCGCGCCGTCCTCTACGTCGGCTACAAGTTCAACGACCGCTGGCTGCTCAACTCGGAGGTCGAATACGAGCACGCCGGGGATGAGGTCGAGGTGGAGTTCGCCTACGTCGACTACCTCTGGCGGCCGCAGGCCAACTTTCGTGCCGGTCTGGTCCTGATGCCCATGGGCTTCATCAACGAGCTCCACGAGCCGACCGTGTTCCTCGGCGCCAACCGGCCGGACGTCGAGCGGGTGATCCTCCCCTCGACCTGGCGGGAGGACGGCTTCGGCCTGTTCGGTCACGCCGGGCCGTTCACCTACCGGACCTACATCGTCAACGGATTCGACGCCTCCGGGTTCTCGGAGCGCGGGCTGGCCGGCGGCCGGCAGCAGGGGGCCGAGGCCAAGGCGGAGGATCTCGCCTGGGTGGGCCGCCTCGACTACACCGGTGTGCCCGGCCTGCTGCTGGGCGGCTCGGCATATGTCGGCGACGCGGGGCAGGACCTGGAGCCCGCGGTGAGGACCCAGATCGTCGAGGGTCACCTGGAGTGGAAGTGGCGGGGGCTCGAATTCCGCGCCCTCGGCGCGCGGGCGACCGTGGACGACGTGGCCGAGCTGAACGAGGAGCTCGGTTTGACCGGGGACGAATCGGTCGGCGAGACGCTGAGCGGCTATTACCTGCAGCTCGGCTGGGACGTGCTGGCCGGCCGCGGAGAGCGCTCCCTCACCCCCTATGCGCGGTGGGAGAGCTACAACACCCAGGACGAGGTGCCGGCGGGCTTCGTCGCCGATCCGGCGCACGACGTGGACAGTCTCACCCTGGGCATCGCGTACAAGCCAATCGACCAGATCATCCTCAAGGTCGATCACCAGGATTACGACAACGCCGCGGGGGCCGGAGTCGATCAGTTCAATGTCCTGCTCGGTTGGATCTTCTAGGAAGGCCCTGCGGGCTCTCCTCGTGCTGGCCCTGGCGGCGGTCCCTGCCGCCGCCAAGGTCTTTCTCACCGTCGACGAGGCGCTGAAGCTCGCCTTTCCCGACTGCCAGGTCGAGCGGAAGACCGCCTACCTGACCGCGGACCAGGTACGGCGAGCCCGCGAGCTCTCGGGCGTCGAGGTCCCCAGCGCCCTCGTCACCTATTACACGGCCCGCCGCGCCGGCCAGCCGGCGGGGACCGCCTATTTCGACACGCACCGCGTGCGCACGCTGCCCGAGACGCTGATGGTCGTGGTCGATCCGCAGGGGCGGGTCGCCCGTATCGAGGTGATCTCCTTCCGCGAGCCGGAGGACTATCTGCCGCGCGGCGCCTGGTACGAGCAGTTCCGGGGACACGGCCTGGATCGGGACCTCCAGCTCAAGCAGGGAATCCACCCGGTGACGGGAGCCACGCTGACCGCACGGGCGACGACCGGCGCGGTGCGCCGGGTGCTGGCGCTGCACCAGGTGATCGGGAGCGCGAAGTGAGCCGCTTCGAGAGCTGGCTCCTGCATCTGTCGACCCTGCTCGTCGGGGGCACCGGGCTGGTCTATGCCTGGATGCTGTACTTCGTCCGGCCGGAGGACCCGTACGCCGTGGTCAACCACCCCTGGCAGCCGCAGACCCAGCACGCGCATGTGCTGTTCGCGCCTCTCCTGGTCTTCGGCGTCGGCGTCATCTGGCGGCGGCACGTCTGGGCCCACTGGCGGCTCCGGGTCCGCAAGGGGCTCGTCACCGGCGTTTCCCTGGGGCTCACCCTGGTCCCCATGGTCGCGTCGGGGTATCTGCTGCAGACCGCCGTCGACGACACCTGGCGGAAGGTCTGGGTCGGGGTCCACCTGACGGCTTCCGCCCTCTGGGTGGCCGGGTATCTCGCGCACCAGGCGGGGAGGGTCCTACCGCTTCGGCACCAGCCCCCATAGATATTCGATCGCCAGGGGCTCGCCGGTGCCGTTGCCCTGGAGCCAGAGCACGGACGGGCGCGGGCTGAGCGAGCCGAGCCGGATCTGCCCGTCGCCGGGGCCGGCGATCAGCAGCGCCACCGCCAGGGCCTGGGCATCGAGGGCGCTGCCGGTGACCACGGCCGCGGCGAGCGTCCCCTCGGCCGGCCGCCCCGTCCGCTGGCTCACGTAGGGCGGGAACGCATCGCCGGCCGCAACCCGCAGCGAGCCATCGGTCGCGGAGGCGACAGCCAGCGACTGGTCGCGCAGGAAGACGCGCCCCATGGGGACGGCCATGCCCGGCAGGCGCGGCAGCTGGATGTGCCACCCGTGGTCTTCGAGCCCCTTGCCGAAGCCGCGGTAGATGCTGCCGATCTGCACGAAACCGTTGCTCACGCCGCGCTGGCGCAGAACCTCGACGGCGCGGTCGACCGCCAGCCCCTCCGCGAAACCCCAGAGGTCGACGGCGCCGCCCGCCGCGAGCACGGCGGTGCCGGCCACGCCGTTGACCAGCAGGTTGCGGCAGGCCGCGGCGTTCACCGCCCGTTGCAGCGTCTCCTGGTCGTCCGCCGGATTGACCGCGGACGGCGCGCGGAGACCCCAGAGACGGTAGAGGTCGCGCCCCAGCGGGCCGTGCGTCTGCTCGGACCAGAAGCAGATCTCGAGCCCCCGGACCAACGCCGGGACCAGGCGCGGATCGACCGGCGTGGGTCCTGCTCCGGCCCGGGCATTGAGCGCGGCCAGGCTGCCCGCGATCGCATCCGGAGCCGCGTCCGGGTCGGTCAGCCGCTCGATCTCCGCGACCTCGGCGAGAGCTGCCTGGATCGCCTCGCGGGCGGCCTCTTTGGAGAGATCGCGAATCTCGATCTCCGCCGTCCGGCCGAAAGCCGGTGCGGCGAGGCGGAGAGGCTCGGGGGCGGCGGGCGCGGCGAGGACGCGATCGGCCGGAGCGCCGATCAGGAGCGCGAGCAGGAGGTGCAGCATGGAGACATGATAGCGCCTCTCCCGCGGCTCAGGCCTCGCGCGCGACGGGAGGCCGGCTGTCGGCGGAGGGCAGAGGAGGACCGGGCAGGAAGCCCGCGAGCACCGCGCGGAAGACCCTGCGCATCTCGTCCCTGTCGTAGCGGGCCGGATAGTCGACCCGGTCTGCCAGGAGGCGGTCGCGCAGGAGGCCCTCGAAGGCTCCGATCAGCGCCGAGCGGACGGCTTCCGGATGGAGGTCCTCCCGGAGCTGCCCCGCTCCGCTCATCTCGCGCAGGATCGCGTCGATCACGGCGACCATCTGGGTGAAGCCGCGGGTGAGGACCACCAGGTGACCGTGCCGGCGGATGCGGCGCCCCTCGAGGAGGAGCAGCGTCCGCATCTCCTGATCGCTCTCGAGCGCCTGGAACATCAGGTCGGTCAAGGCCACCAGCTTGTCGAACGGCGTCGGGCTTGCCTCCAGCAACGGACGGACGGCGGGCGCCAGCCGCTGCCAGGCCTGCTCGAAGATCGCTTCGAGGAGGCCTTCCTTGCTGCCGAAGTGCTTGATCAGCTGCGACTCGCTCGTCCCCGCGGTGCGCGCGATCTGGGACGTCGTGGTGTTCTCGTAGCCGGTGCCGGCGAACAGGGTGCGGGCAGACTGCAGGATGCGGTCGTGGGAGGACAGATCGGAAGCACCGTCTCCGTTGTTTGCAAGGGGCTTCTTCACAGGCGGAAGGATAGTAGTGTTACTATTTGCGCGTCAAGAGCGGCAGCCGCCCCTTTTCAGCTCCAACGCCGTCAGAAGTTGATGTACTCGAGACCGGCCCGCGCCAGGTCGGCGCCGCGCGGGGGCGCGTTGCGCAGCGGCGGGTGCTTGAGGTGCAGCGCCATCCAGGCGCCGAAGACCGCGGCGAACATCCGGTACCGGGCCTGGAATCCCCGGACGAGGCCGCGCTTCTTCTCCTTGACCAGATGCTTCAGGTTGTGCATCACCACGGTGGTGACGCACTGGTCGAGCTGCCGGCAGGACCAGTTGAGGCCGGTCTCGACGGCGAACCCCATGAGGTGGCTCTCGGGGACGGCCTCGAAGATCTCCCGCCGCAGGCAGCGGATGCCGGAGAGGAGGGGGCCTGTGCTGGCCTGGATGTGGTCGAGCAGCCAGCCGCGGTGGCGGATCCCCACGTTCATGTCGGACCGGCCGGAGAGGACGGGCTCGATGAGCCGCTCCAGGAGCTCCCCGGTCAGGTTCAGGATGTCGCCGTCCACGAAGAGGAGGACGGGGGCGTCGGTGTGCTCGACGCCCATGGCCATCGCCATCCCCTTGCCCTGGTTCTCGCGCAGATGGAGCGTTCGCACGCCGAGGTCGCGGGCGATCTCGACCGTGCGGTCGTCGGAGCCGTCCGAGACGACGAGGATCTCGTCGATGCTCGGTGTGGCTTGGAGGACGGCGATCACAAAGGCGATGGTCTCCTGCTCGTTGTAGGCCGGGACGATGGCGGCCACGCGCTCGCGCCGCTCCCTCGGAACACCCCCGCTTGCGCTCCTCATGGCTCGATCCTCCCCTCCTCCCGGGCCTCGGCTCCGGGTAGCAGCTCTCCCTCTGCCACGACGCGGGCGTCGCCGCTCAGGAACCAGCGCTCGTTCCGCGGGTCGCTGCCCACGCCCAGCTCGAATCCGCCGCGCGTCAGGACCCGGAGCGGAAGTCCGGCCTGCGCCAGGGCGAGCCCGACGGCGGCGCCGGCCAGGATTCCCGTCCCGCAGGAGAGCGTCTCGTCCTCCACCCCCCGCTCGAAAGTCCGGATCTCCATCCGGCCCCGGGTGAAGCGCACGAAGTTGACGTTGGCCCCCTCCGCGAACACCGGATGCCGGCGGAGGGCCGCTCCCAGGGTCAGGACCGGCGCCCTCTCCAGGCTCTCCGGCCAGACCAGGACGAAGTGTGGGACCCCGACCCGCAGAAAGAAGCCTGCACGAGCGATGCCGTCGACCTCGGGGGCGAGCTCCCCGGGGGGTTCCGGCGCTGGAACCTCCAACCGGATGCGGGTCTCGTCGATCCGCCGGGCCGTGAAGCTGCCGGCGGCGGTGCCGACCTGCAGCTCCCCGGCGGCCCAGCCGAGATGATAGGCGAGCTGTGCGGCGCAGCGGGTGCCGTTCAGGCACAGAGCGGCGGGCAAGCCGTCGGAGTTGAAATAGTCCATCGCCACCTCGCCGCCGGCACCCTCCGGACGCCGGAGGACGAACAGACCGTCGGCGCCCAGGGAGATCCCCCGCCGGCACCAGGCGCGGATACGCTCCGGCGAAGGGATGGAAGCGGGCTCGGCCAGAGCCAGGAAGTCGTTCCCGCTTCCCGAGACCTTGAAAAAAGCGGTCATGGAACCGCGGCACGGACCTCCGCGCTCGGTGCGCTCTCGTTGCCGGTCTGATCGACCGCCGTCACCCGGTACAGATAGAGGCCCGCTACGACCCCGGTGTCGACGTATTCGGGCGTCTGCAGCGGCTGCTCGGTGATGCGGCGGAGCTCGCCCTCTCCCTCCCGGCGGTAGACGAGGTAGCCGGCGAAATCCTCGGCCTCGCTGGCGCGCCAGACCAGGCGGACCTTGCCGGGCTCGGCGAGAGCGACGAGATCGGTCGGCGCCGGCGGCGGGAACCGGTCGACATAATGGACCTCGTGCTCGCTGGTCACGGCGCTCTCGATGATCGGATTGGGCTGGATGATCGCCGTCACGGCGTAGATGTAGCTCTGGCCGAAGCGGGCGGTCGTGTCGAGCCAGCTCTTCTGGTCGGCTCCCGGCACGAGCTGCACGGGCTGCCCGTACGCCTTCTCCTGGGCGCCCCGCCGGTACACGCCGTAGCCGAGCACCCCTTCGACCGGGGTCCACTCGACGAAGACGCCGTCCGTCCGGGCCGTGGCCGAGACGTTGGCCGGGGCCGCCGGGGGCTTCTTGGGGACCAGGGCGGCCAGGTTGGACAGATCCGAGCGGTCGCCGTTCTTGCCGACCGTACGGACGCCGTAGTAGCGCGCCCGCGCCGGGTCCTCCAGGGGCTCGGGGAGGGGGACCGCGACGATCAGGCGGTCGCCGAAGGTGACCGCGCCGACATCCGCCCCTTCGAGCGTCTGCTGGAGCTGGGCGGAGGAGTTGAAGACCCGCGCGTCGAGCGGCGGAGGAGCCCCCTCGCGCGGCGCGGGCTGGAGGGATTGGTAGACCTCGATGGAGCTCAGGCCGTCGAGCGCCATGCCCGCCGCGGTGGTCTTGGGATAGGTGAAATCGAGGAGGATGCGCGTCCCCTGCTGGTGCGCCTTGAGGTCATGGGCGGCGGCGGGTACGGCGCGCAGGGGGGGCTGAGGATTGCCCTGCTTGCCGCAGCCCGCGCACACACCGAGGGAGACCCCCAGGCATGAGAGCAGGGCGAGGGAGGCCGAAAGCCCCCGGAGATTAAAGGACATAGCGTGAAAGATCCTGGTTCTTGACCGTGTCGGAGAGGGCGCGCCGCACGTACTCGCCGTCGACCCGGACCGAGACTCCGGCCATGTCCGGGGCTTCGAAGGAGACCTCGTCCAGCAGGCGCTCCATCAACGTCGAGAGCCGGCGTGCGCCGATGTTCTCGGTGGTGGAATTGACCTCGACCGCCAGACGGGCGATCTCGGCGACGGCGTCCGCGGTGAACTCCAGCGTGACCCCCTCGGTGGAGAGGAGGGCCGAGTACTGCTTGGTGAGGGCGGTCTCGGGCTCCGTCAGGATGCGCACGAAGTCCTGCTCGGTCAGCGCGTCGAGCTCCACCCGGATGGGGAAGCGCCCCTGCAGCTCCGGGATCAGGTCGGACGGCTTGCTGACGTGGAACGCCCCGGCGGCGATGAAGAGGATGTGGTCCGTCTTCACCATGCCGTACTTGGTCGACACGTTCGTCCCCTCGACGATCGGCAGCAGGTCGCGCTGCACGCCCTCGCGCGAGATGTCGGGGCCGCGGGTGCCTTCGCGGCCGGCGATCTTGTCGATCTCGTCGAGGAAGATCATGCCGCCCTGCTCGACCTTCTGGCGGGCCTCGCGGGACACCTGGGTGCGGTCGATCAGCTTCTCGGCCTCCTGCTGCTGCAGGATCTCGCGCGCCTCGGCGACCGACATCTGCTGCTTCTTCTTGCGGCCGAAGAGCCCGGGCAGCATCTCCTTGATGTTGAGCCCGACCTCCTCGACCCCCTGCGGCGTGAACATCTCGAGGCTCGGATAGGAGGACTCGTCGACCTCGACCTCGACCCGCCGGTTGTCGAGCGCGCCGGTGCGCAGCTTGGCGCGGAACTTCTCGCGGGTGGCCTGGAGATCGTCCTCCTCGTCCTGCTCCTCCTTGCGGAGATAGGACGAGATCGGCCGCGGCGGCACCAGGAGCTGGAGCAAGCGGTCCTCGGCGCGCGCCTCGGCGGCCTCGCGCACGGCGTCGCGCTTCTCCTCCTTGACCATGGCGACCGCGATCTCCACCAGGTCGCGCACCATGGATTCGACGTCGCGGCCGACATAGCCGACCTCGGTGAACTTGCTGGCCTCGACCTTCAAGAACGGGGCCCTGGCGAGGCGGGCCAGGCGGCGGGCGATCTCGGTCTTGCCGACGCCGGTCGAGCCGATCATCAGGATGTTCTTGGGCGCGATCTCCTCCGCGATCTCGGCAGGGAGCTGCTGGCGCCGCCAGCGGTTGCGCAGCGCGATGGCCACCGCACGCTTGGCCTTCTTCTGGCCGACGACGAATTTGTCGAGCTCCGCGACGATCTGCCGCGGAGTCATGTTCTCGAGCTGGAGCCCGGCGGGGACTTCCCCGGAGATTTGAGTCGCCATGTGGTTTTAGAGCTCCTCGACAGTCAGGCGGTCGTTCGTGTAGATGCAGATCTCGGCCGCGATCTTCATCGCCTCGCGCACGATCTCGCCGGCGGATTTATCGGTATGGCGCACCAGGGCGCGCGCCGCGGCCAGGGCGTAGTTGGCGCCCGAGCCGATGGCGAGGATGGGCTCGTCGTCGTCCGGCTGCATCAGCTCGCCGCCGCCGGAGACGAAGAAGCTCTTGGTCTTGTCGCTGACCAGGATCATCGCTTCCAGCTGCCGCAGGGCGCGGTCGGTCCGCCAGTCCTTGGCGAGCTCGACGACGGCGCGCTCGAGGTTGTCGTTGAACTCCTCGAGCTTGGCTTCCAGACGGGTGAAGAGGGCGAGTGCGTCGGCGCCGCCGCCGGCGAAGCCGACCAGGATGTTGCCCTTGCCGGCGCGCCGCACCTTCCTCGCACCGTTCTTGACGATCGTATTCTGGTTCATGGTGACCTGGCCGTCGCTCGCCATGCAGACGGCGCCGTTGCGGCGGACGAGAAGGACGGTGGTCGACGAGAATCTGTCCATGGGCACGCGATTGTAGCAGCCCTCACCCTCGGCCTCCCCTGCTCAGCCCAACAGCCCGCGGCGGGCGGCGTAGCGGACGAGCTCGGCGGTGTTGTGGACGCCCAGCTTTTCCATCAGCCGGCAGCGGTGGTTGTCGGCGGTCTTGATGCTGATTCCCAGGGCGCGGGCGATCTCCTTCGTGGTATGGCCGTCGACCACATGATGGAAGACCTCCCGCTCGCGGGGAGAGAGGGCGCCGTAGGGGTCGTCCGGAGTGCGCTCCGGATGGCGGTACTGCTCGGCCAGGACCCGCGCGGCCTGCGGGCCAAAATAGCCGTGGCCGGCGTGGAGGGCGCGCACGGCGGCGAGCAGCTCGGCGACGGCGCTGTCCTTGATCAGATAGCCGGAGGCGCCGGCGCGGACGAGGGGGAGGACGTACTCCTCCTCCTCGTGCACGGTGAGGATGAGGATGCGGGTCTGGGGCAGCGCCTCGTGGATGCGCCGCACCGCCTCCAGGCCCGACAGGCGAGGCATCGAGAGGTCGAGGATCGCCACGTCCGGCCGCGTGCTCTGGGCTTTCTCGACGGCGTCGAGCCCGTCTGCCGCTTCGGCCACCACCTCGCACTCGCCGCTCTCGACGAGCAGGCTCACCAGCCCCTGGCGCACGATCGTATGGTCGTCCGCCACCAGCACGCGGACCCGGCTCATCAGACGGCCTCCAGGAGGGGGACGACCGCCGAGACGACCGTCCCCTGGTCCGGCGTCGAGACGATCTCGAGCTTGCCGCCGAACAGCTCGAGCCGGTCCCGCATGCCGCGCAGGCCCGAGCCGGTCACCGCCTCGCCCCCGGCCAGGGTGGTCTGCGGATCGAAGCCCCGCCCGTCGTCGGAGACCCGCAGCACGAGGAGCTCTCCGGTGCGCGACACGGCCACCCGGGCGCGGTCGACGCCGGCGTGGCGGAGGACGTTGGTCAGCGCCTCCTGGATGATGCGGAAGACCAGCGTCTCGAGCTCCGGATCGAGGCGCGTCTCGATCCCCGTGAGGCTCAGCTCGACGATCAGACCGGCGCGCTGCTCCAGGGTCCGGGAGAGCCAGGAGAGCGCGCTCGCCAGGCCGAGGTCGTCGAGGACGGGCGGCCGGATCAGGCGCGACAGCTCGCGGGTGTCCCTGAGCGCCAGCCGGGCCATCTCCACCGAGTCGGCGAGCCGGGCCGCGACCTCAGCCGCATCGCCGCCGTCGAGCTTCTGCTGCAGGCGCTCGAGCTGGTTGGTCAGCGCGGTCAGGGTCTGGCCGAGGCCGTCGTGCAGCTCGCGGGCCAGCCGGCGCCGCTCGTCCTCCTGCACCTTCCACACCGCCTTGGCCAGCCCGCGGAAGCGGCGCTCCCCCTCGATCAGCCGTTCGAAGAGCCGCTCGTTCTCGCGCGTGATCTGGTGTACGCGGTCGATGATGTCGTGCATCGGGTCCGGCGAGCCGGGCGGCGCCGCCCGCTCCGGAGTCTCCGTTTTTCCCTGCGGCCGTCTAGCCACCTTGGTGTCCATCCGCACGGTCCCATGCCTCCACGACGCGGTTGAAAGACTCTCTCTGACGGATGCTCAGGTCCCGGCCGAGGCGGGCGGTCTCTGCGGCGGCGCGCGCGCGCTCGGCCGCGGCCTCGGCCGGCCGGCCCTCGCGCTCCAGGGCGCGGGCCAGCAGCAGGTGCAGACGGTAGGCGCCGGAGTACCCGCCGCAGGCGTTCGCCACCTCGAGGCCCGCCTGGGCCGCCGTGCGGGCGCGTTCCGGCTCGTCCGCGGCGAGCGCCGCCCGGGCGCGAAGCTGGACGGCGCGCAGCCTCAGCCGGGCGTTACCCAGGGCGTCGGCCTCCGCCTGCAGCCGCTCCAGGGTGTCGAGCGCCGTGCGGGCGCGGCCGTCCGCGAGCTCCACCTGGGCGGCCGAGAGCCGGGCATCGAGCAGAGAGACCACGCCATGGCTCTCCCGGGCATGCGCCAGCGCGCTGCCCGCGGCCTGCCGTGCCGCGTCGCGCTCGCCACGCAGCAGGTGCCACTCGCCCTGGAGCCGCGCCAGCTCGGCCTGCTGCTCGAGGTTCGTCCCCGCGTCGAGGAGCTGCGCGGCGGCCCGCAGGTGCTCGCCGGCCTGCTGCTCGAGACCCAGCTCGAGCTCGACGTCGGCCTCGGCCAGCGTGAACTCGGCGAGCCCGCGGTGGTCGTCGATCGCCTTCACGACCGCGAGAGCCTCCGCGAACGAGGCGAGCGCGGCCGCCGGGCGTCCCTGGTACTGCGCCAGCCGGCCGAGCGACCCGAGAGAGGCGGCGATCACCTCCTGCATGCCGAGCTCACGGCTCGACCGCAGAGCGGCGAGGAAGGCCTTGGTGGATTCGTCCCACTCCCCGCGCGCCAGCTCGAGCAGGCCCAGGTTCTGCGTCGCCCGGGCGACGCCGCCCGGGTCGCCGCTCTTCCTGGCCAGCTCGAGCCCCTGGCGCCAGTAGACCAGGGCGTCGTCGTAGCGCCCGAGCTCGTAGCAGGCATAGCCGACGTTGCCGAAGCTCTCGGCGAGGGCGAGGTCGTTGCCCAGGTCGCGGCGGACGCGCAGCGATCTCTGGTACTGCGCGAGCGCCTTCTCGAACTGGCCGCGCTCCTCGGCCAGCCCGCCGAGGTCGTTGTAGAGGTCGGCGAGGTCCGGGCCGTCGCCCAGGGCGTCGAGCAGCGCCAGCGCCTCGTTGAGCAGCCGCTCGGCCTGGACGGAGTCGCCGCGGATCACGCGGAGGTTCGCGAGGTTGCGCAGCGAGATCGCATAGCCCCGCTTGTCGCCGATGCGCCGCCGGACCTCCGCCGCCTGCCGGTAGCTCTCCTCGGCCTGGTCCATCGCCCCGAGGTTGCGGTAGGCGACGCCGAAGGCGTTGAGCACGTCGGCCCGCCCCTCCTCGCTGCCGAGCTGGTTCTGCACCACGAGGGCGTGCACCAGGTAGTCGTCGATGGCGCGGCGGTTGTTCCCGGCCAGGATCGAGTATTTCGCCAGCAGGTACCAGGCGCGCGGATGATGGGGGGCGAGCCGGACGGTGCCTTCCAGGGTGGGGATGGCGCGCTGCAGATTCCCCTGCTCGCCGTACGCCTCCGCCAGCCCCACCTGCGCCTCGGCGTCGGCGGGATAGCGCGCGGCGAGCTGGGCGAGGATCTCCTGGGCTTTTTCGGGATGCCCGAGCAGGCGCGCTTCCATCGCCCGCGCCTCGAAAGCGCTCCGGCTCTCGCCCGGTCCCAGGCTCTCCACCGCATGCCGGGCGGCCTCCCGCGCCGCCTCGCGGCGGCCGAGGTCGTCGCGCGCGCCGGCGAGTTGCACCCAGGCGGCGCTGAATCCCGGATCGCTCGCCACCGCCCGTTCCAGGGCGGTCACCGCCGCCAGCGAATCGCCGCGCCGCAGGCTCTCCCGCCCCGCGGAGTACGCGGACAGCGCTGCCAGCGAGCGGCTGACCACCGGTCCGGCCGGCGCCGGAGGGAGATCGAGCCGCGCGCGCAGATCCGCGGCGAGCCGGTCGACGAGCCGGAAGGACTCCCCGGGCTCCACCTCGGCGTGGAGCCACTGCGCCGGCGCCCCCGGCGCATCCGCCGTCGCCAGCGACAGGTCGACGCGCAGCCGGCCTCCCGCTGCGCGCACCCGGCCGCCGACCAGCCGGTCGGCGTCGAGGAGCTCCGCCAGGTGCCGCGCTTCGGCTTCGGACAGCTGACCCTTGGACAGCTTCAGGCTCTCCATGGTGTCGAAGACCCGCCGGCTGTCCAGCACCCGCAGACCGGGACCCTCGGCCAGGGAGGCGGCGAGCATCTCCGGCAGGCCGGAGGCGACCCAGGCGAGGTCGCCGCGGCCGGTTTCGTCGCTGAGCGGCAGCAGGGCCACCGAATGGCGCGGGGCGGCGGCGGCCTGTTGCGCGGCGGGGACCCGGGGGGAGGGCACGGCGCGCTGGCGGACGGTCCAGACGAGGCCGGCCAGCACGCCGGCCAGCGCGAGGAGCCCGCAGGCGATCAGCGCCGGCCGCAGCCAGATGGGGCGCGCGGCGCGATCGAGCCGGCCGAGGTCTTCCCCGACCTCCCGCGCGCTCTGATAGCGCTTCTCCCGGTCGCGCTGCAAGAGCTTGCGGACGATCGCGGCGAGCGGCGGCGGCACGCTCACCCCGGTCGTGCTCAGGTCGCGGGTGGAGCCGGTGAGCCGTTGCGCCAGCATCTCCGCCTCGGAGCCGCCGGCGAAGGGCAGCCTGCCGGTCAGCATCTCGTAGAGCAGGATGCCCAGGGAATACAGGTCGGCCCGCCCGTCGACCTCCTCGCCGCGCGCCTGCTCCGGCGAGAGGTAGTCGAGCGTGCCGATGACCGCGCCGGGCAGCGTCATGCCGGCGCCGGCAAGCGAACGGGCGACTCCGAAGTCGCTGATCGCGGCCCGGCCCGCGTCGTCCACCAGGACGTTGCCGGGCTTCAAGTCGCGGTGCACGACGCCGGCATCGTGGGCCGCCGCGAGCGCCGAGGCGATCTGCCGGGCGATGCCGGCCGCCTGGTCCGGTTCCAGATGCCCCGCCTCGGCGAGCAGCTCGTCGAGCGAGCGGCCGGGCATGAAGTCCATGGTCAGGAAGACGATGTCTCCATCCGTTCCGATGTCATGGGTGCGGACGACGTTGGGGTGGCTGACCTGGCGGGCGAGCACCAGCTCCTTCTTGAAGCGCTCGATCCTCCGCCCGTCCTGCGCCAGATCGGGGCGCAGGACCTTGATCGCCACCGGCAGGTCGAGCTGCTCGTCGAGAGCCCGGTAGACCATGCCCATGCCGCCGATCCCGGCCAGCTCCTGAATCTGGTAGCGGCCGGCGAGCCGCGTTCCCGGGACGAGCCGCTGGATGGCGCCGTCGACGGTGCGGGTCGGGGACAGCGGGGGGAGGGGCGGCTCCCCCGCCGGGTCCGGTTTCATGAGCCGATCCCGAGAGCCCATTCGCAGGCGGTGGGCCGGACCGCCCGCAAGGAGCGCTCCAGGACGGCGGAGACTTCGCCGGCCAGCCGCACGCGCAGCCCCGGATCGGCTCCCGGAGCCTCGACGATCCGGTGGGCCAGCCCTTTCAGCTCTTCATCCAGGCGCGCCACCGCGATGGCGAGGCCCGCCTGGGCGGCCAGCGCCTCCAGGATCTCCAGGTCGAGCTCGGTGAAGGCCGTTCCCGGCTTGCGGCTGTCGGCATACATCACGCCGATCAGGCGGTCGAGGGCGTGCACCGGCACGCAGAGGAGGGCGCGGATGCCGGTGGCGATGACGCTCGCCCGCCCGGCCAGCTCCGCATCCGAGAGCGCGTCGGCGCTCACCAGCGAGGTCCCGGTCGCCAGGGCGCGCTGGACGGCGCCGAGGCTGCCGCCGAACTCCTCGGTCCTCATGTCGTCCCCCGACAGGCCCGAGCGGGCCGCCACCTCGAGGTCTCCCTCCGGGCCGGCGAGCAGGAGGAAGCCGCGCTCGGCGTTGGTCAGCTCCAGCATCGAGGCGACCACCCGCGGCAGCAGCTCGGCGAGTCCCATCCTGGGGTCCAGGCCCCGCCGCACCTCCAGCGAGGTCGTCAGCCGCCGCAGGCGCTCCTCCTCGACCCTCTCGATCGTCCCCTGCAGGACCTCGAAGCGGGCGATCAGGCCGCCGAAGCTGATCCAGCTCCGCTCCTGGAGCGCTCCGCCGCCGGCCGGCACACCGCCGACCAGGGTGCCGTTCTTGCTGGCCAGATCGGTGATCGACCAGCCGGAGCCGTCGGAGGAGAGGACGGCATGCCGCCGGGAGACGCGGTCGTCGTCCACCACCACGTCGCAGTCCGGATCGCGGCCGAGGACCGTCTCGCGACCGTCCGGGAGCAGGAGCACCCGGGCGGGGCGAGACGGGAAGTGGAGAATCAATCGCGCCGGCATCAGCCGCCTTGCGTCACAGGTTCAGAGATCTCTTCAGATCGAGGCTGAAGCGCAGCGTCAGGGCGCCTCCCCGCAGATATCCCGCCACGTTGTCGACGTCGCGGGCCGCGCGCCAGAGGTCCGGGATGTCCGTGCCGCTGTGCGCCTCGACGAGGTCGACGAAGTCGTCGATCTTCGCGATCGCGTCGACCGTATGGCCCTGGTTGAAATCCGTCCGGGCGTCCTCCAGGAGATCGGAGAGATCGTCGTAGAGCGGCGTGGAGAGCGACCCTTCGTACTCGTCCAACAGGCCCTCCAGATGGTTGAACTTGGCGTTGATCGCCTGGTTCACCGTCCGCAGGTCGGCGACGATCAGGAACTCCGAGAAGCCTCCGGAGGTTCCACGGGCACGGTAGCTGCCGGCTCCCATCGTGGTCGTGATGTCGTTGAAGGAGCCGCCGAGAGGCGCGGAGTAGATCCGGAAGGGGCAGCCGAGGCTGTACAGCAGGCTGTAGGTGTGGAGGTCCAGGTTCCAGACTCCGTTGAACGCCAGACCTCCGTTCACCGGCGGCTCGATGCGCAGCATCACGGGAAGGGCGGGGATCGTGCCCGAGGGGAGCCGCGCCAGAATGGCCGGGTCGAACGGGTTGATCAACCGGCCCGAGAGCCCGAGATTGCCGACGGTGAGCCCGGTGACATCCTCGAAGCTCAGGCTGAGCGTTGTGCCGAGGACACCCGGCAGCGAGAGCGTGATGTTGACCGAGCTCCCGCTCACCGAGGCGGTGAGGCCGGACAGGTTCAGGTTCAGCTGCGCCGCGGCCGGGAGGGAGGAGAAAACCGCGAGAGCGGCAAAGGTAAGAACATTCCTTCTCATCCTCATGTTCATTGCATGGACCTCCAAAGGGATTCCCATCATACTACCACCGGTCCACTCGCGTATCCCCCTTAGATCGCGCAGATGTTCAGTTGCTCATGTGCGTCCCTGTGCATCCCCGGCCTCAAACCGGCCGCAGGGCGAACAGATCGTCGCGTGCGCCGAACCCATACCGGGCGTAGAAGGAGCGGCTCCGCTCGCTGGGCCAGAGGAGCACCGCGTCGATGCTCTCCTGCCTGCACCAGGCGAGCGCGGCTTCCAGCAGGAGAGCCCCCACACCGGCGTTGCGGAGCTCGGGCAGGACGTAGACGTTCGTGATGTAGGCGTGGTGCTCCGGCTCCTCGACGGGGTTCGGAATCTTGTCGATGACCTGGAGCCACAGGGTGCCCACGATCCCCGCGGGCCCGTCCGCGACCCAGCAGCGCCAGCGCGGGTCGCCGGCGAGCCGCTCGGCCATCCACGCTGCGCACCGCGCGTGGAAACCGTCCTCCGGCTCGGCCGGCGCGGTGAGCTCGCTCCGGAACCGGAAGCGGATCTCCGCCAGCGCCGGTGCGTCGCGCGGCGCAGCGGCCCGGACGCTTGCGCGATCGAGGCTCATCCTCCGCTCAGGCCACTTTGTAGATCGCCGCCGCGAGAGCCCCCTGGAGCGCATGAGAGACGATCTGGTAGACCGCCTCGATGGCGACCAGGTCCGTCGAGTAGAAGGTCACGCTGAAAAAGTTGTAGAGGCTGAAGACCACGGGAGCGAGGATCGCGACCAGGATACCGATCTTCACTCCTCCCTTGATCCCGCCGCCGAACGCGGCGGCGGCTTTGACGATCAGATAGGTGAGGAGCACGGCGGTGACCAGGTCGAGCGCGATGAAGGCGGGGACCACCTCCCGGAACATCCCGGGATGGGCCGCGGACATCGCCGCGTACCGCCCTTGCATGGCATAGCCGTAGAAAACGGAGTTCAGCAGGGTCCGGACGATGAAGACCACGACCGAAGCTCCAACGAAGCGTCCAGCGTTCATGCCTTTGCCTCCTTGGCCCAGTTGAGACGGGGGTTGACGGAGGACAGCTTACGCACGGGCGGGAGCGGAGTCAATGCGGGTTGGGGAGGGTCGCCGGGAGAAGCTCGGAGGAGGGACCCGCCCGGGAGCGGAGCCCTCCTCCGAGGGTTGACTAACCGCGCAATCTCTTACGCGTAGATCGGGATCGGAGGAACCGACAGCGGCGGCCCCTCCAGCAGAGGATCCTTGAACCGCCGCGGCCGGAGGGCCTTGACGGCCAGGGACTTGGACTCTTCCACGTTCGTCGTCATCATCGGGACTTCTGTCATCGATCCTCCTTTGTCGGTCGAACAGGGCCCTGCCGTCAGTTGACGGCGGACAGGGCGCGAACCAGCTCGCTGTCGGGCCGGTTCAGCTCGGAGAGCTGATCGGTGTCCAGCTCATAGGAAGCAAACCCGCCGCTCGCCTCGCGGGCCAGGATGAGGATGCGCGGCTCGAGCAGGTCCTCGGTCAGCTCCTCTCCCGCCTGCAGGCGCTCGATCGCCTGCGGGACGTCGAGCGGCGAGAGGAACGCCGACCAGTTGTTGCCGGCGGCCGCGGCGGGCTCCGGCGCCGTCTCGCCATAGACGAAGAAGAGCCGCCACTCCTCGTAGGCGAAGAGCCCCGCGGCCAGGGTCCGCGCCTCCTCGCTCAGATCGGCGTGGGCGATCAGCGACTGGAACAGCGGCCGCAGGGCGCGCCAGTTCCCGTGCGGCCGGGCGGTGGCGTCCCAGGTGAGCTGCTCGCGCTGAAGCGGCCCCACCTCGGCCAGCGCCTCATAGAAGGTCGGGACCATCCCGCCGTGCGTGAGCTGGCCCAAGGCGGCCACGGTGTACGGAGCCATGGTCACCGCATGGTGGAAAAACATCTCGACCTGCGCCAGCTGCATGGGCGAGCCGGCGGTCGTATCCGGCACGAAATAGCCGCTGAAGAAGTCGTTGTCGGCGAGGATCGCCTCGACGTGCTCGGCCGGCACCTGCACGAACGGGTACTCGATGCGCAGCGAGTCGAGGTCGAACTCGACCGGCAGGGGAGAGGTGGTGATCGGCGCCGGAGGCCACATGCGCAGGCGGTGGAACTGCACGATGTCCGCCCCCAGGAGCTTGAGCCGCGCGCCCAGGGCGATCGACTCCGACAGCTCCTCCGCGCGCTCGTCGGGCTGCCCGAGGACGAACGAGCAGGTGCAGGAGATCCCGTGCTCGGAGAGCTCCGCCACCGTCGTCTCCGCCGTCTTGGGATCGAGGTGCTTGTCGATCACCTTCTGCACCCGCTCGGAGGCGGATTCGATCCCGAAGAAGAGCTTCCAGCAGCCCGACGCCTTCATCTTCGGCAGCAGGCCCTTGAGCCGGATGTCGGTGCGCGAGTTGGCCATCCACTCGACCGGTAGCTTCGCCGCCAGCATGGCGTCGCAGAATTCGGCCATGAACTTCGGGCTCACCGTCAGCAGGTCGTGCACCAGCATGAAGCTGTCGTAGCCGTGCTCCTCGTGGAGGTAACGGATCTCGTCGACGATCCGCCCGGCCGGCTTGACGCGGAACTGCCGTTTCCAGAACGGCGCCGTCGCGCAGAACGTGCAGGCGAAGGGGCAGCCCCGGCCGGCCTCTATATAGATGACGCGCCGGGCCGACCCCGGCTGGATGGTGCGGGCGTAGCGCTGGATGTCGAGAGCCTCGCCGAGCGTGCTCCACATCGGCGGCAGGGTCGCGAGGTCGATCTGCGCGGTTGCGGGGTTGATGCGGATCTCCCCGTCCTCGCGGTAGCAGAGCGACGGGATGCCCTTCCAGGAGTCGCCGCCGGCCGCCAGGGCGTCCAGGAGCCCCGAGAGGGCCGGCTCGCCCTCCCCCTGGATGGCGAAGTCGAGCTCCGGCAGGCGGCGTAGCGACGCCGACCCAAGAGCGCCGAAGTGCGCTCCGCCGGCCACCGTCACCAGGTCCGGCCGCAGCCGCTTGCCCGCCCGCATCAGGTGCTCGGCCTGCAGGCTGTTGCTGTACATCGAGGTGACGGCGCAGACGTCCGGCGCGAAGCCGGCGAGAGCCCGCTCGAAGAGGGGGACGTAGCGGTCCTCCTCCGCCGTCTCGCGCTCGCGGACCTCGAGATCGAGGTCCAGGATGCGCGTCTCGTGACCGTGCGCCATCAACCAGGAAGCGAGGGTGGTGAGACCGAGGGGCGGGGTGACTTCCGCCGCTGGAAGCAGCGGCGGCTGCAACAAGAGAACTCTCATTTGCACAACTCCTTACGGTCGGCGACGCCACCGATCGTTGCGCTACCTTATCTAGAGTGCGGACGAACCTTCCGGGCGAGACACGAGAGGCGTGGTACCATCGGTTTCCGACCGATATGATGCGTGAAATTGGACAGAGCGCCCGCCGGCTCCTCCGGCGTCCGGGCCTGACCCTCACCGCCGTCGTCACCCTCGCCCTGGCGCTCGGGGCCAACACCGCGATCTTCAGCCTGCTCGACACCGTCGCCCTGCGCCCGCTGCCGTACCGCGAGGCGGACCGGATCGTGAAGATCGGCGCCGCCGTCCCCGACGAAGGCGAGCTCCAGGAGGTCTCCTGGCCCAAGTTCGAGCTCCTCGCCGCGCAGAGCCGCGAGACCGCGGGCGTCGCCGCCTACTACCCGAACACCTTCGCTTTGACCGACCGCGACCGGCCGGAGGAGCTCTCCGGGCTGCGGGTGAGCGGCGGCTTCTTCGCCGTCTGGGGCGTCGCGCCGCTCCTCGGGAGGACCTTCTCGGCGGACGAGGAGAAGCCGGGCGGGGCCAACGTGGCCCTCCTCTCCTACGGCTTCTGGCGGCAGCGCTTCGCCGGCGACCGCGCGACCGTCGGCCGGACCCTCGACCTCGAAGGGCTGCCCACGACGATCATCGGCGTCCTGCCCGACGCTCTGCGCTTCCCCTTCGGCGACGTCCAGGTCTGGCTCCCGCGCCCGGACGAGCAGAGCTTCATGCCCCGCCGGGCGCTGGAGATGGGAGCGGGCTACCTCGAGATCGCCGCGCGGCTCAAGCCCGGCGCCTCGCTCGCCGCGGTGCAGCGCGAGATCGATCGTATCGCGGCGGCGTACAAACAGGAGCGCCCGGGCCAGCTCGACACGACCTATGGGCTGGGCGCCCGCTCGATGAACGAGCTGCTGGTGGGAGCGGCCCGCACCAAGCTCCTGGTCCTCCTCGGCTTCGTCGCCCTGGTCCTCTTGATCGCCTGCGCCGACGTGGCCAACCTCCTGCTCGCCGACGGCCTGGCGCGGCGCCGCGAGATCGCCGCCTGCGTCGCGCTCGGAGCCGGAAGGCGCCAGATCTTCGGCCAGTCGCTGCGCGAGAGCCTGCTGATCGCCGGCGCGGGCGGCGCGCTGGGAGTCGTCCTGGCGCACTGGGGCCTGCGCCTCCTGGTCGCCGCCAATCCGGCCGACCTGCCGCGCATCGGCGAGGTGACCGTCTCCGGCCGCGCCCTCGCCTTCGCCCTCCTGGTCACCGCGGCGGCCGGCGTCCTGGCGGGCCTCGCGCCGGCCTGGCAGACCCTGCGCACCGATCCCAAGAGCTTCCTGGCCGAGGGCGAGCGCGGCGCGGTGGGAGCCCGCTTCCACTGGGGCCAGGGGCTCCTGGTCACCTTCCAGGTCGCCGTGACGCTGGTGCTCCTGTCGGCCGCCGGGCTCCTGCTGCGCAGCCTGCAGCAGGTGAACGGCCTCGACCTGGGCTTCGACGCGGACGACCTGCTCTTCGTGCAGGTCACCCTGCCCGAGGCCAAGTACCCCGGAGTGGCCGAGCGGCGGTTCTTCTTCGAGGACCTCCTCGACCGTGCCCGCCGCATCCCTGGCGTGCAGTCGGCGGGCCTCATCGAATACGCGCCGACCGTCGGAGCCCCCCACATGGCGCTCTCCGTCGAAGGCCGGCCGCCGCTCCCGCCGGACCAGCAGACGCTCGTCCTGCGCGGGATCACCAGCGCCGGCTACCTCCCGACGCTCGATGCACATTTCCTGGCCGGGCACGACTTCGACCCCCGGATCTCGCCCGACGCCCCGCAGACGGCGATCATCAGCCGCTCGCTCAAGGACCTCGCCTTCCCGGGAGAAAACCCGCTGGGCCGGCGCGTGCGACTGCGCGGCAGCGACGCCCCGGTCGAGATCGTCGGCGTGGTCGAGGACATCCAGCAGAACCCCCTGGAAGCCGGCATGGAGCCGATGATCTTCCTCTCCCAGCACCAGGCCGGCCCCGACCTGTCGCCGCCCAACTACATGAACCTGGCGATCCGCACGAGCCTGCCGGTGGCGGGAGTCGCCGAGGCGGTGCGGCGCGAGGTGCACGCCCTCGATCCGAGCGAGCCGCTGCCCGAGATGACCACGATGGCGGCCATGCTGTCCACGGCCACGGCGCAGCGGCGGCTGACGACCGGCCTCTTTTCCGGTTTCTCCGCTCTGGCCCTGGTGCTCAGCCTGCTCGGGATCTACGGTGTCGTGGCGCACTCCATCTTCCTGCGCCGCCGCGAGATCGGGGTGCGCATGGCGCTGGGAGCGAGCCGCGGCCAGGTGCTCGGCAACGTGTTGAGGCTGGGCGCCCGCTGGATCGTCCCCGGGCTCGCCCTGGGGGCGATCGGCTCCTACTTCGCCGGCCGCGCGATCGTCAGCCAGCTCTTCGAGGTCGAAGCCACCGACTGGCTCCACTTCACCGCTGTCGCCGCCCTCCTCGGAGCGATCGCCTTCCTCGCCTGCCTGCTCCCGGCCCGCCAAGCCACGAGGATCGACCCGGCGACGACGCTACGGATGCCTTGAGGGGCGCAGAGGCCATGGAAGCAGCTCCAGAGAGCAGATGACCGACTCGGAGGGACGCAGGAATGAACATTGAGCTTTGGCACGAAATCACTTTGAGCGCCGGCACAGCCCTCGGAATCCTGGGCTTCTTCCGCACCCTGGAGCAGCGAAAGGATTCCGCGTTCGGCGACCTGATGGCAAGATTGTGCAATCAAGCTTCTCCCGTGATGCAGGCGGGAGCCGCCAAACAGTTGCCGTCCTTTCACCGGTATCGGCGCTTTCTCTTCCTCCATCGGCCTTATGGACAGCAGGCTCTGGATCTTGCAGTGAACGCCTTGAAGATGAAGGATGAACCGATCTTCGTGCGGCAGGCGCTGGTGGAGGCACTGACCAAAATGATGCCGTCAGAGCCGGCTAAGCGTGCGGTCCGCCTGCACCATGCTTATTTGGATGACCTGATCATGATGGGCTTCGATCTCAGGAATGTCGAGCTGATCGATTCCTCGATCACACACAGCGGCCTCGAAGGCGCCTGCTTGACCGGAGCGCATTTGTGGAGGACAAAGCTTTGCTTCTCCAATCTTCGCGCTGCGGATTTGAGTGATGCAAAACTGTGGAACGCAGACCTGAGCAGTACCAACCTTGAGAATGCAAAGCTCTTGACCGATCAAGTGAATAATGAGACGAACCTGTCGTCCGCCCGTCTCTGTGGAGCGATCGTCTCCCGGCGAATTGAGGAACTATGCCGGCAGCAGCATTGTGATCTGGATGGGGTTCGGGTCTCATAAGGGCGAAGGAGACGTCGCGTGCATGGGCGAGAAACGAAGCACCCAATCCTCTTCGAGATCAACGTCCGTCCCTGGCTCACGGAACTTTCTGCTCGCTGCGGAAAATCGCTCACTTTCAGTGACATCCCCGACCTGGAACTCGACCGGATTGAGCGGCTCGGCATCGACTTCGTTTGGTTGATGGGAGTTTGGGAGACCGGTCCGCAAGGAACCGAGATCGCTCGATCCCACCCAGGCTTGCTGCAGGAGTACCGCAGAGCCCTTCCCGACCTCACGCTGGACGACGTGGTCGGTTCGCCCTATGCGATCGCCCGTTACGTCGTGAGCTCTCGCTTCGGCGGTCCTATCGGTCTGGCAGATTTACGGCGCCGCTTGGCCGACCGGGGAATCAAGCTAATCCTGGACTTTGTCGTCAATCATACGGGAGTCGATTTCCCTTGGGTCAGAGAGCGTCCCGAGCTCTATGTCCAGGGAACCCAGGACGACCTGCAGCGGTCCCCGCAGGATTTTTTCTCAGTCGAGGCCATTTCCGGAACCCGTATCCTCGCGCATGGGAAAGATCCTTACTTTCCCGGCTGGACCGACACCGCGCAACTCAACCTCCTCCACCCTGCGACCAGGGAAGCTCTGCGTTCGATCCTCATTGAGATTGCGAACCAATGCGACGGTGTTCGCTGCGACATGGCCATGCTCGCCCTGCAATCGGTCTTCCGCGGGACCTGGGGAGACCACCTCGCCGGATACCCTCAGAGCTCCGAAGAGCTGTGGACCGAGCTCGTCGGCACTGGTCGTGCCCAACGCCCACACTTCCGGTTCATCGCAGAGGTCTACTGGGGACTGGAGGGCGAGGTCCGCTCTTTGGGGTTGGATTACACATACGACAAAACCTTGTACGACGGCCTCGTCGAGAACAATGCAGAGAGGCTTCGTCAACATCTCGGCACGGATTGCATCGTCCAACAGTGCAGCGTCCGCTTCCTGGAGAACCACGACGAGCCCCGCGCTGCTGCTGTCTTCCCGTTGGACCGGCACCGCGCCTCCGCAGTCGTCGCGAGCACTTTGCCCGGGATGCTTCTCGTTCACGAGGGACAAATCGAGGGACGCCGGATTCGTTTGCCGATCCAGCTTCGCCGTCGCCCGGTCGAGCCGGTCGAGCCGGAAATCCAACGCTTCTACGAACGACTGCTCGCAACCCTGCACGACCCCGTCTTCCGGCAGGGTGTATGGCGACTCCTTCCGATCCGACCTGCGTGGGAGGCGAATTCGACCTGGGAAAGATTTCTGGCCTGGGAGTGGTCACTGGGCAGCCGCCTATGCTGGGTTGTGGTCAACCTCGGATCGACGCAGGGGCAGTGCTACCTCTCCGTCAGCAATGCCGCCATGCGCGGTCGAGAGTTCGACCTCCGCGACTTGCTCGGGAAGGCTCATTACCAGCGCAATGGCTCAGATCTCCTAGATAAAGGGCTGTACCTCGACCTTCCCGCGTTTGGTTTCCATGCCTTCGCGATCGAGATTTAAGAGGGCGTTCGCTCACGAAAAGCATGCGTGCCTGCGCGGCGAGGAGCGCCTGGCGGAACCTCGGCGCCGTTGCGCAGGTCGGCCAGGTCGGTCCGCCGCTTCCGGCCGCTGCGCTTCACGATGCACGCCGAGCGCTCGCCGACGTCGATGCGCGCGATGTCGCCAGGGCGCGACGAACTGACGGAGGAAGAAGCGCCGGCCGACCCTGATTCCGCCGCCATCGATGCGCAGCGCCCGCTTGCGTCCGGCGAACGTATTCAGGCGGCCATGGGAGAGACCGAGGGCAAGGACGAGGATCGCGCTGAGCACCGTCGGCCGGGGGAGATGGTGGTGCGTGTGCCAGTGCTCCACCGCCTCGACGGCGAGGACGCCGGCCACGAAGACGTCGACCCAGTCGACGCCGTGCGCATGTTCCTCGTGGGAGCCGTGTCCGGAGCGTGCCGCCCTGAACGCCTTGATCAGCGCGCGGAACAGCAACGCGCTGATCGCGACCTCGGCGACCGCGAGAGCCGGCGCGAACCCCCGCTCGCCCTGCACGAGCCCCTGGACGCCGACCATCAGCAGCGAGCCGGCCGGAATCGCATGCTGGACCTTCTGCAGGAGCTCCGCCCGCTCGCGGCGCCGCGAGCGCAGGCGAATCACGACGTCCAGTGCGTCGGCGGCCGGCGAAGCGCTCTCGCTGGAGACCACAGCACCGAGTTTACCACTGCGCCGGCGCCGCCCCTCCTCACCGGCCCAACGGGCCGGGAGAACATGCCCAGGGCCGAGGCCGAAGGCCGACGCCCTGGGTCGTGGCACGCCATCCATTCCCCGCGGCCTGTAAGGCCGCGAGAACGCCTGTCGCAGCCGGTTCGTTCTCGGTGCCTTTCCCGCGGCCTTACAGGCCGCCGGGTTGCGGGGGCTGTTTGACCCAGGGCATCTGCCTTCGGCCTCGATGCCCTGGGCTGCGTTCTCCCGGCCCGTTGGGCCGGCCCGGCAGGCGGAAATCAGATCCCCGTCCAACAATTTGCCAGCCACCTGTGTCCTTATTAGATAGAGGGGACAGAGACCGGCCCCCGCGGGGAAGAACCCTGGTCTGTATGGTGGGCTTGCGACTCGATCCCTCGAACCTGACCGCCCAGCGCCACCCTTTCCTTGGAACTGCCCTGATCTGTATGGTGGGATTGCGACGGTCGCCCCCTCCGGGGGCTCCTTCCCGGAGGGGGCCAGGGGGTGCGGTGCCTACTCCAGCGCCCTGGCGAGCGCGATCTTTCCGGCGTGGTCGAGGGCCAGGCCTCCGGCCGCGTCGATCACCCAGGCGAGATCGCCGGGGAGGGAGACCAGCGCGTCCACGACGTTCAGGGCGGCCAGGAAGTCCTGATCGAAGAACTGCATGTGCCCCGCGACTTGGCCGTCATCCAGGATGGGGAAGCCGAGCAGGCTGTCCGGCTCCTCGCCGAGCTTGTAGCGCAGGCGGCGGCCGGTGCCGGGGAGGATTGCCGCGGCGAGCCGCGCCGCATCCTTCTTCTGGAAGACCGCCAGCGGCCGGCTCCCCTTGTCGAGGCTCTCGCCCCGGCGCAGGACGGTCCAGCCCTGCGCGTGTTGCTCCAGGTGCCAGGGACCGGCGACGTCCGCTTCCGCGGCGGTCACCGGCTCGTCGCGGTGCGCCAGCAGCTCCAGGTACTCCGGGGTGAACGCGTGGGTGGGTGGGGTGGACGGGGCGGGGGGAACGGGGGTGGTACCATCACGACGGGTGCGCATAGGACTGATCTCCTCTGCGTGCCAAGGGTCCGGGTGAGACGGCCATCTCGCTCGGGCCCGCTTTCCGATGTTCCGGAGCCGGATACGCTCCAGCTCCGGTCCTGCCGAAAAAGAACTCCGAGCGGCAGCCTATGCGGGAGTCGGGCGGAAGTCAAGCCGCAAGACGGAACTTTGTGCGTCCGGCGAGATGATTCGCGACCGATTCTCGACTCTGGGCCGCGCCACCCGGTCAGGGTGCCTCCTCCCCCGGTCTCCAGGTCGGGTATACCGCGAATTTCCCCACCCGATTGCATCTCGGAGTCGAGAATACCGAGCAATACGCGACCTATTCCTCCTGCGATCCTCTGCAACTTCCGCAAAGTGTGACCTGGGGCTCCCGATTCTCGACCTATTTCCCGGTACTCTCGACTCCTTGCGGGGAATTCTCGACTTCCTGGTGAATCGGCGTGAGCTGAAAAGGCATACTCTCGACCCGATTCTCGATTTTGGGTGTTGGGAGAAGCGGTCGGGTGGCTCGGAGGCTGGTGGGAGTCGCGAATTGAAGAGGTTTGCGCGACCTATTCCTGGGGGGCGCTCACTCCCCCGGCGGATTCTCGACCTGGATTTCATCGGCTGGCGCCACCGCGCTTATGCCCTTTCATCTATTCCCCGGAAAGGTGTAGACTACCCGTAGTCTTCGCTCGTTCAACTGGGAAAGAGAGTCCGTTCTTCGATCGGGAGTCCGCTGCATGCCGCCAACATTGAACCAGCTCCTCAAGGAAATGGTCGCGCAGGGGGGGTCCGACCTGCACATCACCACCAACTCTCCGCCGCAGGTCCGGGTGCACGGACACCTCCACCCGCTCGACGGGATCAACCCGATGACGCCGGCGGAGACCAAGCAGCTCTGCTACTCCATCCTCACCGACAACCAGAAGCACCGTCTGGAGGAGGACCTGGAGATCGACCTGTCGTTCGGGATCAAGGGCCTGGCCCGGTTCCGCGCCAACATCTTCCACCAGCGCGGCGCGATCGCCGGGGTGTTCCGGCAGATCCCCTTCGAGATCAAGGGGTTCAAGGAGCTGGCGCTGCCGGCGATCGTCGAGAAGCTGTGCGAGAAGCCGCGCGGCCTCATCCTGGTCACCGGACCGACCGGCTCCGGCAAGTCGACCACCCTCGCGGCGATGCTCGACAAGATCAACCGCGAGCGGTCGGAGCACATGATCACCATCGAGGACCCGGTGGAGTTCCTGCACTCGCACAAGAAGTGTCTGGTCAACCAGCGCGAGGTGCACGCCGACACCCATGGCTTCTCGAACGCCTTGCGCTCGGCCCTGCGGCAGGACCCCGACGTGGTGCTGATCGGTGAGATGCGCGACCTGGAGACGATCGAGTCGGCTCTCCGCATCGCCGAGACCGGCCACCTGACCTTCGCCACCCTGCATACCAACTCGGCGGCGCAGTCGATCAACCGCATCATCGACGTCTTCCCGGCGCACCAGCAGGGGCAGATCCGCGCCCAGCTCTCGATGGTCCTCGAGGGGATCCTCTGCCAGGCGCTGCTGCCCAAGGCGGACGGCAAGGGGCGGGTGATGGCGATGGAGATCCTGATCCCCACCTCGGCGATCCGCAACCTGGTCCGCGAGGACAAGGTGCACCAGATCTACGGCATGATGCAGGCCGGCCAGGCCAAGTATGGAATGCAGACCTTCAATCAGTCGCTGGCGTCGCTCTACTTCAAGCGCCAGATCACCTTGGAGACCGCTCTGACGCGCTCGTCGCTGCCCGACGAGCTGCAAGAGATCATCGCCCGCGGTCCAGCCGCACTGAACCCCAACATCGGGACCAACCCGGGCGCCGCCCAGCAGGGGAGGAGTTGACCCATGCCCAGCTTCGAGTGGAAAGGCCGTACCCGCGCCGGTGGCATTCAGGAGGGCGTCCTGCTCGCGGACAACCGCGACGCAGCCGTCGCCGTTCTGCGCCGGCAGCAGATCCAGGTGACCAACATCCGGGAGAAGGGGCGCGAGATCAAGCTGATGCCGCGCTTCCCCGGCAAGGTCAACAGGAAGCGCATCGCGATCTTCACCCGCCAGTTCTCGGTGATGCTCGACGCCGGCCTGCCGCTGGTGCAGTGTCTGGAGATCCTGGGCAATCAGGAAGAGAACAAGACCTTCCGGGGGATCATCAACGACGTGCGCAGCGACGTCGAGGCCGGCGCCTCGATCGCCGACTCGATGCGCAAGCACCCCAAGGCGTTCGACAGCCTCTTCACCAACATGGTGGCCGCCGGCGAGGCGGGCGGTATCCTCGACATCATCCTGCAGCGCCTCTCGACCTACATCGAGAAGATCGTCAAGCTGAACAGCCAGGTGAAGTCGGCCATGATCTACCCGGTGGCGGTGATCGTCATCGCCGCCCTGGTGGTGTTCATCATCCTGTGGAAGGTCATCCCGGTGTTCGCCCAGCTGTTCTCCGGCATGGGCGGCGAGATGCCTCTGCTGACCCGCATCGTGATCGCCTCCAGCAACTTCGTCGGGCGCTACTTCATCTTCATCGCGATCGTGATCGCCGCCGGGATCTTCGCCATCAACCGCTATCACCAGACCTATCGCGGCCGCCGGATCCTGGACGGGTTGCTGCTCAAGATCCCGGTGCTCGGCATGCTGCTGCGAAAGATCGCGGTGGCCCGCTTCTGCCGCACCTTGTCCACCTTGACCGCGTCGGGCGTACCGATCTTGGACGGCCTGGAGATCACCGCCAAGACCGCGGGCAACGCCATCATCGAGGACGCGGTGATGGCCGTCCGCAAGAGCGTCGAGGAAGGCAAGACCGTCAGCGAGCCGCTGGCCGAGACCAAGGTGTTCCCGGCCATGGTGGTGCAGATGATCAACGTCGGCGAGCAGACCGGCGCCCTCGACCAGATGCTGTCGAAGATCGCCGATTTCTATGAGGAAGAGGTCGACACCGCGGTGGCCGGCCTCATGAAGCTGATCGAGCCGCTGATGATCTCGATTTTGGGCGTCGTCATCGGCACGATTGTGGCCGCCATGTACCTGCCTCTCTACTCGATTCTCAGCAAGATCGGGTAGGACGGCCGGGACCGTACAATGGAACCGGAGGCGGCGCGCGCCGCCTCCGTGTCTCCGATGCCTCCAATGCCCACACTCATCCGCCAGCTCCGCTGGTACATCGTCCTGCGGCTCGTCGCGGTGTTCGCGGCGGTCCTGCCCTACGGTCTCGTCCTCCTGCTGGGCTCCACCGCCGCCGTTCAGCCGGAAGAGACCTCGCTGGTCGGCCCCCCCATTCCGCCCGCGGCCGCGCAGACCGGCCCGGCGCTCGCGACGGAGCCGAGCGCCCTCCAGCCGCAGGTCGTCTTCATGCTCCTCGGCTTCACCTGCGGCGCCACGCTCCTCTACATCGCCCTCCTCCGGATCCTCCGCGAGCGTCCGGAGGTGCAGGCCTACATCCAGTTCTTCGGCGACCTGGTCCTGGTCACCGCCATGGTCTACTTCCTGGGCGGGATCGAGAGCCCGTTCTCGCTCCTCTACCTGATGGTGATCGCCGTGGCCTCGACGCTCTTGCGCCGGGAAGCCGGCCTGACCGTCGCGAGCACGGCCAACGTCCTCTACGTCGGGCTCATCCTCTACCTCTACAACCAGGGGCATGGCCAGGCGTCGGTCTTCCGCGTCAGCTACAACCTGGCGGTCCACTGCGTCGGCTTCTATGCCGTGGCCCTCCTCACCTCCTATCTCGCCCGGAGCGCCCGCCGCGCCGAGGAGGAGCTGGTCGAGAAGAGCGAGCACCTGGCCGATCTCCAGGTCATGCACAGCGACATCGTGCAGTCGATCAACAGCGGCCTGATCACCACCGACCTCGACGGTGTCGTCACCCTGGTGAACCTCGCGGGCCTGGCGATCCTCGCCCGGCCGGAGGAGGAGCTGGTCGGCCGGACGATCCAGGAGTCGGGCCTGTTCTCCTCGCGGCAGTGGGGGGAGCTGACCGCGGCCTCCGAGCAGCGCGGCCGGCTCCGCTCCGAGGTGGAGGTCGAGCGGGGAGGCGAGACCGCCTTCATCGGCTTCTCCATCTCTCAGCTCAACGAGGCGAACGGCCGGCACGGCGGCTACATCGTGATCTTCCAGGACTTGACCCATTGGCGGAAGCTGCGCGAAGAGCTGCGCCTCAAAGACCGCATGGCCGCGGTCGGCGAGATGGCCGCCGGCCTGGCCCACGAGATCGGCAATCCTCTCGCCGCCATCTCGGGCTCGGTGCAGATGCTCGCCGGCTCCACCGGCAACGAAGCGGCAGAGCGCCGCCTGGTCGAGATCCTGCTCAAGGAGAGCCAGCGCCTCGACCGCACCATCAAGGGGTTCCTCCGCTTCGCCCGTCCGCGGGAGCGCGCCAACGTCCCGTTCGACATCGCCCGTCTGCTGGCGGAGAACTTCGAGCTGCTCAAGAACAGCGACGAGGTCTCGGCCCGGCACACCCTGGAGATCGAGCTCGATCCGCCCACAGCCCGCCTGCTGGGCGATCCGGACCAGGTGAGCCAGATCTTCTGGAACCTGGCGCGCAACGCCCTGCGCGCCATGCCCGAGGGCGGAGCCCTGCGGGTCGCCGGTCAGCTCGGCCACGATTCCTATCTCTTCCGGGTGATCGACACCGGCCGCGGCATGTCCGAAGAGCAGCGCGCCAACCTCTTCCATCCGTTCCGCTCGTTCTTCGACGGCGGCACGGGGATCGGCATGGCCATCGTCTACCGCATCGTCCAGGAGCATGGCGGCCGGCTGCATGTGGACAGCCGGCCGGGAGGCGGCACCACGATCACCGTGGAGCTGCCCCGGGACGAGGCCACAGCTCTGCGGGCGGCCGCGGAGCCCGCCCTCGTCGCCGCTTCGGAGCTTCCCTGATGGGTGCACGCCTGCTGATCGTCGACGACGAGGAGAGCCTCCTCGACTTCCTCTCCCTCCTCTTCCTCCAGGAAGGATACGCGGTGGAGACCGCCCGGAGCGTCGAAGGCGGCCGCCGGGAGCTCGCCCGCCAGAGCTTCGACGTGGTCCTCTGCGACGTCATGATGCCCGACGGCAGCGGGCTCGACCTGCTGCGCGAGATCAAGGCGGCCGAGCCGAGCCCGCCGGTGATCATGATGACGGCCTACACGTCGACCAAGACGGCGATCGAGGCGATGAAGCTCGGGGCCGCCGACTACGTCTCCAAGCCGTTCGACGTGGAAGAGCTGAAGATCGTCGTCCAGAAAGCGCTCGAGCGGGCCGAGCTGTCGCGCGAGAACATCTATCTGCGCCGCGAGCTGGAGCAGAAGTACACCTTCAACAACATCATCGGCAAGAGCCCGCGGATGCAGGCGATCTTCGCGCTCATCGAGCGGATCGCGCGCACCAACTCGACGGTCCTGGTCAATGGCGAGAGCGGCACGGGCAAGGAGCTGATCGCCCGGGCCATCCACTACGCCAGCCCGCGGTCGACGCGCCGCTTCCTCTCGCTCAACTGCGGCGCCATGCCCGAGAACCTCCTCGAAAGCGAGCTCTTCGGCCACGAGCGCGGCGCCTTCACCGGCGCGGTGCGCGAGAAGAAGGGGCTCTTCCAGGAAGCCGACCGCGGCACCCTCTTCCTCGACGAGATCGGCGAGATGACCCCCTCGATGCAGGTGAAGCTCCTGCGCGCCCTCCAGGACAAGGTGGTGCGCAAGGTGGGCGGCACCGAAGAGGAGCAGGTGGACGTGCGGATCATCGCGGCCACCCACCAGGACCTGGAGGCGCGGATCGTCTCCGGGGAGTTCCGCGAGGACCTCTACTACCGCATCAACGTCCTGCCCATCCACCTGCCGCCGCTGCGGCAGCGCCGCGAGGACATCCCGCTCCTGGTCGACTTCTTCCTCCAGAAGTACTG
>WNGB01001146.1_pt1 | contig 43419 bp, 53 predicted proteins | sample 5400681 | NCBI WGS metagenome assembly WNGB01 (sample SAMN13153367, study PRJNA577476) | soil metagenome | isolation source: 115 cm soil or saprolite under grassland replicate 2 | place: USA:California | collected 2016-06-15 | reverse complement strand
CGGGTCAACGGCTATCAGCTCAGCCGAGCGGGTGCACTAGTTTCGACCGTCGCTCCTCCAACTGGTACTCAAAAAGGCACTCAATAACCACGACAGATGCCGCACGTGGACGACACACAACGGACGCACGTCAAATTCGGGAGGCGGCTGCTGAGTACGAAAAAACGGCTCCGCCCTTGCCTGGCAGGCAAGGGGTCGGCGGTTCGAATCCGCCATGCTCCACCCACTATATCTGAACTCAGAATTAGCACTCGGGCACGAAGAGTGCCAGGCTCAGAAGGCGGGTCGCCGCGCTCCGAGTTCAGAATGATCCCTTGCCCGTCAAGCAAGGGGTCAGCAAAAGCTGCGGTAAATATGAGTTCGGCGCCACAGCGTGATAGTGGCGTACCGCAGTTTCTACCGCGGTTCGTTCGGCATGCTTCGCTCGACCGAAGCTGTGAACGCCTGGTCACTCGATCGTCGCCGCATGGGCATCAGGCTCGGATGCTGAGCCCGCTGCAGCGCAACACGCGCATGTTTGAGGCTTCGACTCTACGCGCGCCGCTCTAACTGCGCGCGAGCTCGACTTGTCGCACGGGCGGGCAGGCTCAATCCCTGACCCAGCGGCTGAGCCTGCCGCGCTGGCGCGAGTAGTGCAGCAGCGGCTGGCGGTGCAGTGTCCGTGCCGCCTCGACGAGGCCGATGACGAACGCGTGATCGCCGATGCGTCCCTGTTGACGATGCCGATCAGTGGTTCGCGGCGCCGCGCGATTCATTGTGGCTCAGTGTGACGTATCGACGGAACCGCCTCGGAGGTGACCCAATGCCCATTCGCGTGATTCGACCTGGTGATGGCGAGCCGGTGCTGAGCGGGTCTATCGGCCTGCGCATCATCGAGGACGGCTCTCCTACCGGCCATCGACTGGGCCTCGTCGAGTCCACGCTCCAGCCCGGTCCAGCACGGCCACCGCAGCACGTCCATCATGAACACGACGAGGTGTTCCTCCTCACCGCCTGCAAGCTCCGGTTCACAAGCGGCACCGAGTCCGTCGACGTGGATGCCGGGAGTGTCGTCGTGATCCCGATCGGCGTACCGCACACCTTTTCCAACCCTTTTCAGGGCACGGCAGTCTTCATCGGGACCATGACGCCCGACCCGTACATCCAGTACTTTCGCGACATCGGTCAACTGCCAGTTGGCCACGCCGGCGTTCCCGACACCAGAGACATCGCGCGAACCATGACGCGCTACGCGACAGAAGTCGTTCAGACGGCAGAGCGTCTCAACGAGGGAGCATCCTGATGGCTCGACCAGTTGTCGTTTTCAACTGCGCTCGCAACTACACACCTGGCTCGCTCGAGCGCGACATGCCACGTTTGATGGAGGCGTGCGAGGCGCGCCTGACGGAGGCGAAGGACGGACCGGATCTCGCGCGTGCGTTGGCCGCCGCACAGGTGCTCGTGGCGCGGCGCGACTATGTAGGGCGCGCCACGCTGTCACTGGTCGACGGGTTGCGCGGAGTGGTGACCCCTGGCGTAGGTATCGAGAAGATCGATGTCGCGGCGGCGACTGACCTGGGCATTGTCGTCGCGAATTCGCCGGGCAATTCCATCACCATGGCCGAGGCGACGCTCCTGCTCATGCTCGCCGTCGGGAAGCAGCTTCCGTATTGGATGGACAAGGCGCGGGCGGGCGCTGAACCCACGGCGAGCATGCGCGGTATGGAGCTGCACGGGAAAACTCTCGGACTCGTCGGCCTGGGCCGCATCGGTCGCCTTGTCGGCGATCTTGCCCGAGCGTTCGGCATGCGTGTGGTTGCGTTTGACCCGTACGCACCATCCTCTGACATGGTCGAGCTGGTCAGCCTCGAATCCGTGCTCTCGCAGTCGGATTTCGTTTCCCTGCACCCGGTGCTAACGCCCGAAACGCGCCACATGATCAACGCCGAACGCCTGGCGTTGATGAAGCCGTCGGCCTTCCTGATCAATACCTCTCGCGGTGGCGTTATCGACGAGCCAGCGCTCATTGCCGCATTGCAAGACAACCAGATCGCCGGCGCGGGCCTCGACGTCTTCGAAACCGAACCACCGGCGCCTGACAATCCGCTGCTCTCCATGGCCAACGTCATCTGCACTCCGCACGGCCTGGGCCATGCCGACGAATCGATCCGCCGCTGCGCCGCGATGACCGAAGAAAACGTGCTCGCAATGATCGACGGTCGCCTGCCGCCGTACATCGTCAACCGCGGAGTCCAGTGGCGGGTCCTTCAGGAAGCCTGACTCCCTAGATAGCCGCTCTTCGGCGATCAGGGCCTCTGCTGGGAGGAGCCCGTCGAGCAGCTGGTTCAGGGTCCGCGACTGCTGCACGGATATCGCTTCCGCGCTGCGGTCCGACAACCGCAGTGTGAAGTCCGGGTCGTTGCGAATGTCCTCGCCGCGCCGCTCGAGCGCGCGCTGGCCGAGTACGCCGGCACCGTGATCGCCGTGTCCCACGATCGCCGGTTCCTTCGCAGCTTCGACCGCGATATCGAGTTCCGCGGCGACGGCTCAGTCCAGGAGCTGCAGTAAATTGCTACCAGCGCGCCGGTACGTTCATCTCGGTGCGCATCACGGGTACGTCGCGTCGGGCTCGGACGGGTAGGCGGCCGCCGCCGGCGGTGATACGCGAAGGTCGACAGGTCCGCCGACGCGGCGCCCGCGGTGTTGACCAGCAGCAAAACGACCGATATCCCGTTGTTGAAGTAGCGGAAGCCGCCGTAGATGGGCTCTGGCTCTTCGAACCTGCCGTCCGCGATCAGGCGAACGTAGCCCGACACGGTGACGGTCTCGCCGTGCAGGGTATCGGTTTTCCCGCCAAGCGACAGCGTGACCATCGAACCAACGCCGGCCGCCACACGAGCTTCGACGGCCTCGGGATCGCGCACCGTCTGCAGCAAGCTTCGCGCACCAAGCCGCTGCGCTTCGGCCAGGATGAACGTCGTGTCACCAGCGCTGCCGGCGCCCACGTTGTCGCCGACGTCCAGGAGCAGGATCGACCCGCGTGGTGCGCGCGTGGCGTGCTCGAGCGCCTCGCGCGGCGTGAATGTCGGCGCGGTGGCAAGCTCAGCGCGACGCGCCCAGGCCCGCTCCGCCATCCAGCCCGCGGCCGCGCGCGCCGCCGGTAGATCGCCACCGGCCAGCGAGTAGAACGCAGCACCCATCTCCTCAACGTCTGCCCAGGGTAACCCTGACCCATGCTGGTGTGGATGATGCCGGGCCGCCGATTGGCCACCTCGACGTCCGCCATCACACCGCGCATCGGCTCCTCGCGGGTGTCCTGGCGCAGGATGCTGATGACCATCGGGGGCATCTCGAGCGCGCTGACAGGCCGGATCTCGCCCTTGATGGTCCGCACCAGGATCTCACACGCGTCGATCGCCCGCTCGCTGGCGTCCATGTGTGGATTGGTGCGATAAACCACGATAGCCTGGGTATGCTCGGCCATCTTCTGTGACAGGTTGGCGTGCAGGTCGAGCGTCATCACCACCGGGACATCGGGGCCGACGACCGCGCGGGTACGAGCTGCCACTTCATCGACGTCCGGGAAGTCCTCCGACACTGCAGCTCCCATCTGGTTGAGGAGCACACCGTCCCATGGTCCGCGTTCCCGTAGCAGGTGCGTTGACCGCGAAGAGCAGCGGCACGAGGTCGAAGCCGAATTCGTCGGCGGCCTGGTATAGCCGGCAAAGGTCGAGTGCGAGGAGCGCTGGTGTTCCTCGATCTGGGCGCCGCGCAGCAGACCACCATAACTCGACGTACTGAACGACTCGTACGTGGTGGCAAACGACGAGAAGGTATTGGTCTCGTGATGCAAGCCCAGGGCGGCGACGCGCGTGGGTCGATCAACGCTCATCGCGCCCCTCCCGGAACGATTGACCGCCACGTGCCTAAAGATACGATGCCGAGCGTCCGGCGGTTTGTCGGCGGGCGCAGACGCGATACGGTGAACCTATGCAGATCCCGAAGCCCACCGCGGCGGATAAGGCGCGGTTTGAATCACTCGTACCGGCGGATGCGCGCGTGACGGTCAAGCCGATGTTCGGCAACCTCGGCGCATTTGTGAACGACAACATGTTTATGGGTATGTTCGGCGCGGATATCGGGATAAAGCTCGATGCCGCGGGGCAGGGCGAACTATCGGCCGTGGGCGGTGGACCTTTTGGCCCGCCCGAACGTCCGATGGGCGGCTACGTTAGCCTGCCTGCCTCGTTCTCAGAGGCAGAAGCGAAACAGTGGGTCGGCCGATCGCTGGCTTACGTGAGCGCACTGCCGCCCAAGAAAGAGAAGAAGTAGCCGATTCTGAGCAGCGCGAGTCTCGCCCTACAATCCCGAGCGCCATGGCATTCAATGTCCTGGAATGCACAATCGCACAACTGCACGCGGCCTATCTGGATGGCAGTACAACCGCGCGCGTCGTGACACAGACCTACCTCGATCGCATCGACACGTATGACCGTCGCGGCCCGTACTTGAACTCTCTCATCGCCGTCAATCGTCGGGCACTGGAAGTTGCCGATCAGCTAGACTCCGAGCTGCGTACGCGCGGGAGCCTCAGCGGTCCGCTGCATGGCATCCCGATCATCGTCAAAGACAACCTCGACACCTGCGACCTGCCGACCACCTCGGGCGTCGCGTTGTTCAGGGACTTCGTCCCACCGCGCGATGCCTTCATCGTCGACCGTATGCGCGCCGCGGGCGCCATCATCCTCGCGAAAGCATCGCTTTCGGAGTTGTCGATGGGTCTGGCCGATACTGTGAACTCCGTCATCCCCGGCTTCACGCGGAACCCATACAACACCGCGTACGCGAGCGGCGGGTCCAGTGGCGGAACGGGCGTCGCCGCGGCGGCAAACTTCGGCACCGTTGGCGTTGGGACAGACACGGGCGGCAGCGTACGGGCGCCGGCTTCGATCAACAACCTGGTCGGGATTCGACCGACAGTCGGACTGGTCAGCCGTACGGGCATGGCGCCGCTGGACAGCCAGCGCGATACACCCGGTCCTATGACGCGCACGGTCGAGGACGCCACGCGCCTGCTCGACATCATCGTCGGTCGCGATCCGGCTGATCCGCGCACTGCGGACGCGGACGCGCACGTTCCGCAAACGTACACGTCGTTTCTGAATCGCGAAGGATTGCGCTCCGCGCGCATTGGCGTCTTTCGCCAGTCGCTCCGTCTGTCATTTGGCGCTGATGCGCGGGTCAGCGCACTGTTCGAGCAAGCCGTCCGCGATGTCGCTTCCGCGGGCGCCGTGCTCGATCACGAGTTCGAAGTGCCGGGGTTCGAAAAGTTCCCGGTGCCGCCGCAGACGGTGGCCACCTCGCGTGCGGATTGGGATCGCTTCTTTGCGTTCGAGGGCCGGACGTTCCCGGTCCGGAGTGTCGCGGAACTACGCGATGCTCCGGAGGGCAAACGCCCTCATCCCTTGCACCGCGAGCGGATATCCGAGATCGCGGCGTGCCAGACTCGTCCACAGGACGATCCGGAGACCGTCCAGGGTCGCAAGGACGAGCAGCTTTACCGCGAGGCTTTTCGCGAGGCCATGCATCGAGCCGAGGTCGAGGCGCTTGTCTTTCCCGTCTGGACCTATCCACCGGTCGTCAATGGCAATCGCGGCCAGACGCCCAGTGGACCACTCACCCACATCGGCAGCGCCACGCAATGGTCGGTCGTCGTGGTGCCCATCGGCTTCGTCGGCGAGAACTTGCCCATCGGCATGCAGATCTTCGGCTCTGCTTGGAGCGAAGGCCGGCTCATTGAGCTCGCCTACGCGTACGAACAGGCCACCCACCATCGGCGGCCGCCGCAGTTGCCCTAAGCGTTTACTGACGCTATTGCGTCGACCGGCCACAAATGCTTGTTGTGGCATGGCAAACGTTCCAGGTTCCCGAAAAGGTTGACGAGGTGGTGCCAGATGGCTCCGAGATTCGCCTACTGACGCGAGTGAAGGGCGGCACATGGCGCACTGCCTTCTGCCGCCGGGCCACCTGAGTAGAGCGACGCGCCATCGCTCGATCGAGGAAGTGTGGTTCTGCTTCGCTCGTTGAGGCCAGCTGTGGCGTCGAGACGCGACCAGGGCGGAGATCGATGGGCTCGTGCGCGGCGTGGCCGTGGGTATTCCGCCCGGCGTGGAGTTCCAGTTCCGTACGCTGGGCTACGAACCGCTACAGATCGTAATTACGGCTATGCCACCGTGGCCCGGTCCGGCCGAGGCTGCTTTGGTCGAGGGGCGTGGCCGCCGTCGCTGGCTGGCGATCAACCAACGAGATGAACGCGTCGACGAAGCGCGGGTCCCACCGCTGCTCGGTGCGTTCTAGCGAGAGGGGCTTTCATTCGGCTGCTCGCGGGGCTGTCGCCAAGCCCTGTAGCGCCTACTCGATTGCGTGCATCCGTGCTTGCAGCTTGTCGCACGGAAAATAGATCACGAGATCGCCGAATGCAGGCCTGGGTGCCGGTCACCGGGCAGTAGTCGCGAAACGACTTGAGTCGGTCATGCGTCGCTGGACGAGCGCGCGACCGGATCGTCGACAGCAGCCCGACCTGCCCGGTTGTGGTGATCTCGGACGTGATAATGCCAGTGGGAATGTGGAGTTGCATCGTATGCTCGAGGCTGTTGAGTGTGGCGGCGGCACGGGCCAAACCCGCAGCGGTCAAACGCGCCGAGATCGCCCAGGCCTGCACGTACGCCCACGGCGTGCTGAAGCGGCTGGAGCGAGACCTCAACGCGGCTAATCCATCAGCGCTGGCCGCGCCGACACCATGCGGCCGCGGCGTACGAGCACATTCGACGGCGGCCAGGTGGCGCCCAGAGCGGAAGAGCTTCGCGCCCCGCGCAGCAAACTCTCTGGCTACGGCGCTCCCGACGGAGCAGCGGCCCCGAAGATGACGGCGCGTTTGTCGGTAAGGACCAGCGAGTGCGTGACGGCCTCGGCATCTTTCGCTTCGCGATGGACATGCGCGATCTCCAGTCTCCGCTGACGTGAGGCTCGCGCCTCCACCAACTAGACCCCCAGCGCGTCCGAAACTGATCGGTCGACGCGACCACTGCTTGCGCGGTGGATAGACACGCGCCGTTCGCCGACGCACAATGGCTGGGGAGCTGGTATTCGGGAGGTCGACATGGACCGCAAGCCTGGCAGTTATTCGCGCAGGCAGTTCCTGGCACGCAACGCGTGGGCCATGGGCTTGATTCTGGTGGCGTGCGGGCAGGCTGGGCAGGAGCAGCCAGCCGCGTCCAAGCCCGCGGCCGCGCCGACCACGCCGCCTGCCGCGCCGGCGGCGCCAACAACGGTGGCGGTCGCCGGTGCGCCAGCCGCGCCTGCCGGCCCGCAAGGGGTCTTCAACGTGTGGTTCTCGGCCAACTGGAACGAGATCACCGATAAGGCAGTCGGCGACACCTTCGTCGAGTGGGGACAGCAAAAGGGCATCAAAGTCGAGTGGCAGTCCATCCCGGGCTCGCCGCAGCAACTGGCCAAGGAATCGGCCGCGGTCGCGGCTGGCCAGCCGCCCGAGCTGAACAATGCCAATCGCGTCTATTGGTACAGCCAGGGCGAGATGGCCGACCTGAAGGACCTGGTCAGCAAATTCCAGGACAAGGCCGGTGGCATGTATGAGATCGCCACCAGCTCGAATCGCGTCGCCGACGGCGCCATCATCGGCGCCCCGTACGCGATCGATGTGTGGCCGGCGCAGTGGCGCATGGACGTCATTGGCCAGACCACCGGCGGCCGCTTCTTCGATACCTACGAGGAGATGCTGCAGCTCGGACCGAAGATCCAACAGCCGCCGCGTACCTACCTGTACGCGATGGCGCTCGGTCACGAGGGCGATCACGTCAACAATCTGGTCAGCCTGCTGTGGGCTTATGGTGGTCGTCTCGCCAACGAGCAAGGCGTGCCAGACATGACCAACCCTGCCAACAAGGCCGGCATCGACATGGCCGCGCAACTTTGGAAGGCCAAGCTCATCCCGCCCGACAGCTTCGCCCAGACGGTTACCTCGTGGAACAACGAGACGTACCAGAAGGGCCGCGGCCTGATCGCGGTCAACCCGTGCACGATCATGGGCTGGCTGCTGGTCAACGACAAGGAGTTGGGTGACAAGACCGGCCTATCGCTGCCGCCCAAGGGCTCCGCGGGCAGCTTCGCCGAAGGCAGCTCGATCGCTTTCAACTATTACAAGAAGGCGCCCCTGGCCAAGGAAGCACCCTCAGCGCTCGAGTTCTTCTTGCAGCCCGAGAAGCTGGAGAAAATCTCCAAGTCCGTCGAAGGACGATTCGTACCGGTGTATCGCGACCATGCCAAGACGGAGTTCTGGACCACCAGCAAATTTGCCGAGCTGAAGAAGATTGCGGAGTTTGGTCGGATTCGCGAATATCCGTCCGCGCCGGTGCCATGGCTCGCCGACGTGACCGATGCGCGATACGTCATGTCCGACATGATGAGCAAGATCGTCAATGACAATATGGCGATCGAGGATGCGCAGGCGTGGGCGCAAGAGCAGATGATGGACTCGTATAACAAGCTGATGAAGAAGGCCTAACACCCGCGCCCTGGGTGACCTGATGGCTTACTCGCTTGCTCCAGCGCTCAGGTTCCGGCGGCTGCAGCCGGGCACGCTGCGCCGCGTGCTCGGCCCGGAGTGGCTGCTCGGCTGGCTGCTCGTTTCGCCCGTGGTGCTGATCGTCACCAGCCTGCTCATTTATCCCTTCCTCGACTCCGTCGCGCTCAGCTTCCAATCGCGCTTCATCGGCAAGGAGGGCAGCTGGGTCGGCGTCGCGAACTACGCGGAGCTGGTGAGCAGCACCAACACACCGTGGATCAGAGCGGCACTGGTGACGGTGCTCGTGACTGGTGGCGCGATCCTCGGCAAGTTCGTCATCGGCATGTCGATGGCGTGCGTGCTCAATCAGGACATCCCGGCGCGCAATGTTTTCCGCGGTTTGATGTTTCTGCCGTGGGCCGTGCCGGCCGTCGTCACCGCGTACGTGTGGCGCTTCCTCTTCGACACCACCGGGCCGATCAACGGCGCTATTGCAACGTTCGGTTTGGCCGACGACTACCTGTACTTCTTTAACGATCCGAAGCTAGCGTTGCCGGCACTGATCATGGTCGTGATCTGGTCGGGTACGCCATTCTGGACGATGAACCTGCTGGCGGGAATGCAGGCCATCAGCCAGGACATGTACGAGGCGGCCGAGATCGACGGCGCCGGTACCTTCCAGCGTTTCCGCTTCGTGACCCTGCCCAGCCTTCGCTCGGTGATCCTGGTCACCGCGCTGCTGTCGACGATCTGGACGTCGGCCAACCTGACGCAGATTTTCGTGCTCACCGGTGGCGGGCCGAATTACGCGACCACGACGTTGCCCTTGTTGGCCTACCTGGTAGCCATCCCCGGCACGCGGCTTGGGGCGGGCGCCGCTATCTCGATGACCATGGTGCCGATCTACCTAATCCTCGTGTTCGTTCTCACGCGGCGCATGTTGCATCAGGCGGAGTGACGTTAGAGCCATGGCTGTAGCAACTGCACCGCGTGCGCGACTGCGCGGACGACGACGCGTTCGAGCGGCGCGGCGTGGGATCGGTCGCGGCTGGACGATCGCCACCTACGTGGCGCTGGTGTTCTTCGTTCTGTGGACGGTGGTGCCGTTCATCTGGATGGTGCTCGCGTCGGTCAAGACCAATAAAGAGATCTACGACGACTTCACCCTTCTGCCCAAGTCGATCTATTTCGGGCATTACGTGTCGCTGCTGAGTGGCAAGTTTGGCGGCTGGTTGCGCAACAGCGCCTACGTGTCAATCGTGGTGACGACGCTGTCGATCGTGCTCGGAGCGCTGGGGGCGTACGCGATTACGCGCTTGCGCTTCTCCGGTCGGCGGATCGTCGCGCTCGGGCTCATCTTCACGTATTTGATTCCGCAGTCGCTGCTGTTCATTCCGCTGTTTCAGATCGTTGCCGGGCTGCGCATGGCAGACACGGTTGGCGCGCTAATCCTCGTGTACCCGACCATCACCCTGCCTTTCTGCACGTGGATGCTGATCAGCTACTTCCGCAGCATCCCGATCGAGCTCGAGGAGGCAGCCCTCATCGACGGCTGTGGGCGGCTGGGCGTGCTGTTCCGCATCGTGCTGCCGCTGTCTGGACCGGCCGTTGTGGTTGTTGCGCTGTTCTCATTCACGCAGGCCTGGAACGAGTTTCTGTACGCGCTGGTATTCACCAACTCACTGGCGAGTCGGACGCTGACAGTCGGCCTGACGCAGATGCTGGGCGAGGACGTTTTCTACTGGGGCCAGATGATGGCCGGCGCACTCATCACTGCCATCCCTCCGGTAATCATGTACACGCTGGCGCAGCGCCTGGTCATCAAGGGCCTGGTGGTCGGCGGCGTCAAAGGCTAGCGAAGTTACAGCCGCTGCCGCCCCGCCATGCCGGTCGTAGGCACGATGACACCTGCGACTGAATCTGATCGATGATGCGGCACGATCTAGCCACCTCCGCCACCGGCGCCGCCGCCGTCACCTCCGCCGCCGTCGAAGCCGCCACCGCCGTCGAACATTCCGCCGCTGGCGAACGCCGATTCGATCGCGCCCGCGGCTGCTTCGAGACCGCCGGACGAGCGAAGTTCGACCTGCTCCGCAAGCGTGTGCTCCTGGCGATCTGACTATGCCGCCGTCTACTTCCCACAATGAGCGTAGTGATCGCCACCCCCCACACCAACCGACATGCTCTCCAGACTCGGTATCGCCGGCTCAACGACGAGTTACTCGAAATTCTTGTTCAACTCGACCCGCTGAGCATCCACGACATAGATACGAGTGCACTCGCCCCAGAAGTTGCTAGCATCACGGCTCGTTTGCGTGAGGTGCGACTCGCCGACGATGTTGAACGCATCGTGCTCGAAGAACTCCACCGTTGGTAGGGTCGCCGCCGCCTCACCACCCTCGACGGTGATCGTCCCGCCGACGCCACCGTTGCGATCTGCACCGTATGGGATCGTTTCCTCGCCGATTGAACACAGATCGGCCGCGTCCATGCCTCGCCGCCGACAGCGGCCGGACCGAAACTCGTGCCAGTGACAGGATGGCGCCGCGGCCGAGATCGGCGGCGAGCGCGGTATGTTGCGGCAATGCCACGAGCGTTTCCGATCATTCACGTCGGCGATGTCGCACGCACGGCCGAGTTCTATGCGCAACTGTTGGGGTTCGTGGAAGACGTTCGAAACCCGCCCCCGGCGCGGGCACGCCGACCTACATCGGCATGCAGCTTGACGATTCCCGAATCGGCATTGTCAGTACCCATTGGCCGAGCGCATGCTGGGCACCCGGCTGGGTTCCGGTCCCCGGTACGAGCTGTTTGCGTTCGTCGACGCCGCCTTCAACCGGGCAGGTGCCGCGGGGGTCGAAGTGCGGCACGAACCCGAGACGATGCCTTGGGGGAACGCATCGCGTACGTTGCCGATGCTGAGGGTAACCCGTCGCGTTTGCCGCCCCCAACGCGACACGGGCATAGGTTTGGACGCTGCTTGCGCATCGGCATTTCGCTTCGAGCTCGGGAAGAGGCCGCCGCCAATCGCGCCACCGACGGCCGCTGCACGAAACTCGTGCCAGAGCCAATCTAAACGTCGCTTGACAGCCGGCTCGTTGGGCATGTTCGACGCAGTGCCAGCGCCGTCGAATCCCCGCCGTGATAGACGCAGCGTAGGCCCTGTTCCTCGTTGCGGCCAAAGAACGGTGACGCGCCACAGTGTGGGCATTTGTTGGAATCAAGCCCACGCTGCCGTCGGTCGTGCGGAAGCGATGAGGTACTCGCTCATCAGACGCAGGAGTGCCGGCCGACAGTCGGGAACTGACAATTCAGAGGCGAGCAGGAAGGGTGTCCAGTACCGTCGAAACAACCTGCCCGTTTGCGGGCCTGGCACAGTGCGGGTGAGCAGTTCGTTCTCTTCGCGCGTGAGCATGCCGCCCAACCTCTTGGCTCGAAGCTTAGCTCCCTGCGCCGCGCGCCCCACCGGGGCGCGGCTTCGGACGTCGGCCCAGCGTACCCGGCGATGGTGCGCCTAGCGGGCGCGCCGTTCGGCCACAGCTGGGGTCGTTTGTGACTTAGCCCTATTCTGACGGTCGTCTGTCCAGTCGCATATGGACCTGCGACAACCACGGCGGGCCGGGTGGGGGGTCGCTCCCCTCGCAAGCGCCGCCACAACCGGCGGCCCGGCCTAACTCTTCACCTCTTGTGGAGGTGGCGATTTGGGGCGCAAGCATTTACCCGAGCAGCGGTCATATCGACTGCTGTTCGTCTACTACGAGTTGTTGGCCGAACATTCTGAGTTCAGCCAGCCGTCAGTGAGTCCGCAGTGCCCATCACTCGAGAAACCGACGGCAAGTCGATGTCGTGGACGAACTCGCTCGCGACTGAGCGCCTCCGAGACGAAATTCGGGGCGCCCGAGGGCAACGGCTTACGCCGCCGTGAGTGACGCCCGCACTATGAGATCGCTGTGGCCGGCGTATCCGCCCGCAGCGCTATGGAACTAAAGCGAACTCGCACGGCAGCCGACCTGCGTGAGCCCACCGTGCGCAAGCAGTTGACACTCGTGCACGCGGCCCGCGATGATGGGGCGCTCCCGGGTTCTGGGGGTTCCGAAAGGGGGAAGGTACATGCGGTTCAGGCGCTCACAACGCGGTGCGCGCGCACGTCAGCTGGGAGCGGTCATCGTCTCGGTCGTGATGGCCGTCAGCATCGCGCCGGGAGTCGGGGCAACGGGGCCAGGCGACTTCACGGCGACAGACGTTGCTTCGAACGCAACCGAGACGATCAGCGTCTCGAAGAGTGATGCGGGTCGGACGGCCCAAACAGACCCGTCGTTGCTCGGCAAGACCGACAGCACGCCGATCAGCGTTCTGATCAAATATGACTTCGACGCAACGGCATCGTACGCGGGTCGGGTGACCGGTCTCGCGGCGACGAGCCCGAGTACGACTGGTAAGAAACTCAAGGACAATCGAGCCGCCGTCCAGGCCTACGAGGCCTACACTGGCCGACTCACACAACGAATCAACGCCGAGGTCAAGTCGACGGTGCCGTCGGCACAGATCGGCGCCTCGTACCTGACCGCGTACGGTGGCGTCCAGGCGGTCGTGCCAGCGAACGAGCTCGGCAAACTGCTGAGCGTTGCCGGCGTCGCCGCCGTCCAGAGCGACGTGCTGCAGCAGCCGCTTACTGACGCGACACCGCAGTTCATCGGCGCCACCGACGTGTGGCCCTCGCTTGGCGGCTCGACAAAAGCGGGCCAGGGCGTGCTCGTCGGCGTGCTGGACACGGGCATCTGGCCCGAGCACCCATCCTTTCGCGACACGGGCCTCGCGGCGGCGCCGGGGACGCGCAAGTGCGAGTTCGGCGACGGCTCGGATCCAGAGCTCGGAGCACCGTTCACGTGCAATAACAAGCTCGTCGGCGCCTATGCGTTCACCAACACGTACATCAACACGATCCCCGCGGTGGCGGGCGAGTTCTGCAACAACTCAACGAAGAAGTGCTCTGCGCGCGATTCCGAGGGTCATGGGACGCACACGTCCTCGACCGCGGCTGGCGACGGCGTGGCTAGTGCACCGCTCCTTGGGTTCGACCGAGGGCCGATCAGCGGCATCGCCCCTGGCGCGTGGCTGATCATGTACCGCGTCTGTCTGGAGCAGGGCTGCTTCAACTCGGACTCCGTGGCGGCGGTGCAGCAGGCAATCGTCGACGGCGTTGATGTGATCAACTTCTCGATCAGCGGCGGCGCGAATCCCTACACCGATCCCGTCGAGTTGGCGTTCCTCGATGCCTTCCGGGCCGGGATAGCGGTCAACGCCTCGGCCGGCAACAGCGGCCCGGGCGCGGGCACGGCGAACCACGGTGGTCCGTGGGTGACTACGGTCGGTGCCTCGACCTCGAACCGCTTCTTCACCTCCAGGCTGCACCTCGCGTCGTCCGATGGAGCGACATTCGACAAGGCGGGCGTGACAGTTACGAGTGGCATCACGACCCCCACACCAGTTGTCCTCGCGAGCTCGATCCCGGGCTATGAAGCGCTGTGCCTGACGCCCCTGCCGGCGGGAGCCGCGCAGGGCAAGATCGTCGCGTGCCAGCGCGGCAACAACGCCCGCGTTGATAAAGGATACAACGTGCTGCAGGGCGGCGCGGCGGGCATGATTCTCTACAACCCGACCCGCTCCGACGTGGAGACGGACAACCACTGGCTGCCGGCGATCCACCTCGAGGGCCCCAACGCCGACCTGACGGGCTTCATCAGCGGTCACCCGAACGTGACCGCGACCTGGCCGGCGGGCACGCGCTCAGCCACGCAGGGCGACGTGATGGCGGGTTTCTCCTCGCGCGGGCCGCTGGGCGACTTCATCAAGCCAGACATCACCGCTCCGGGTATCCAGGTCCTCGCAGGCCACACACCCGCCCCGATCGGGATCACCAACGGGCCGTCGGGTCAGCTGTTCCAGGCAATCGCGGGCACCTCAATGTCGAGCCCGCACTCGGCGGGTGCGTCCGCGCTGGTCAAGGCAGCACACCCGGACTGGACACCAGCCGAGATCAAGTCGGCGCTGATGGGCTCCGCCGTGCAGACGCCCGTCAAAGAGGACGGGGTTACGCCGTTCGACCCGTTTGACGCTGGTGCAGGCGCGCTCCGCGTCAACCGTGCCGTACGGACGCCGCTCGTCTTCAACGAGACTTACGATCACTACCTCGGATCGGCGGCGGATCCGCTCCACCGCATCGACCTCAATCTGTCGAGCGTCGACGCGCCGACCATGACCGGCTCGATTTCGACCAAGCGCACGGCCAGGAATGTCTCGGGGCAGAACGAGGTGTTCAAGGTCACCACGACCGCCCCGGCCGGGGCATCGCTTGTCGTCGGTAGCAACAACGCCAACCTGAGCGTCAAGGCTGGCGAGTCGATCACATTCCCGATCACGATTAGCGGCCCTACGCTCGCGAACGGCCAGTACTTCGGGCGCATCACGCTCGACGCGCAGAAGGCGGGTATCCCCCAGGTCACGATCCCGGTCGCGTTCGTGAAACGACAGGGTGTGGTGACACTGACGCACTCCTGCTCGCCGACGACGTTCCCGGTCGGCGCGCTCTCGCACTGCACGGCTGGCATGACAAATCTCGCCCCGCGGCCCGCGCAGGTGAACCTGTCGATCACCGGCTCCTCGGGCCTGGAGTACTTCAATGTCTCGCCCGGCGCCAGCCTCATCGCGCCGCATTTCGGAGTGCAGTGGAGCGGGACGCTGAGTCCAGCGTTGCCGCCGACGATCGACTCGATCACGGCCACGACTGGGCCAACGGGCGGCTACGTGCCGCTCTCGGCCTTCGGGGTCGCGCCGTTCGCAGCGGGCGACGACACAATCACGAACTTCAACGTGCCGACCTTCTACTACGGCGCCGAGCCGTACTCGCGCGTCGGCGTCGTGTCGAACGGCTACCTTGTGATCGGCGGCGGGACGTCCACCGACATCGTCTTCCTCCCCCAGACACTCCCCAATGCTGCTCGGCCGAACAACGTCATAGCCGGGCTGTGGAGTGACCTCAACCCCGCGGGCGGCGGTGGTGCGGGAGCCATCCGAATCGCCACCCTCACGGACGGCTCGACCACCTGGCTCGTGGTCGACTGGAACGGGATCAAGAATTTCAGTGACGCGACGACGCACACGTTCGAGATCTGGCTCCGGCTGGACGGAGGCGGGGCCGGAACCGGGCCCTCCAGCGAGCAGGTGACCCTTAGCTATGGAACCGCGAACACGGCTTCACCTGACCCTGCCTCGGGTGGGAACTCGGGCGCCGAGAACCGCGATGGAACGAGCGGGAAGAACCTCGCAACGCCCGCGAACGACACAGAGTGGAGCGTCAACACGAGCCCGCCGACTCCCGGTGGCTCGCAGGTCGTGACTTACGATCTCTCGGCCAAGCTCCCGAAGACGTATAGCTCGACGGCGAGCATGACGTCAAACCTCACACCCGGCAGCACGCAAGTTGTGCAGCAGGTAACTGTGACGCCGTAAGCCGCGGCTCGCGATCAGTCAGTACGGTGAGGGCCGCCCCAGGCGGCCCTCACTGTCTGGACAGACACACTGCTCGTCAGCCGCGTGGGTTGACCGTGAACCATCGGGTAGCAAGAGTTCGCTCGCGGCGGGAGCGTCAGTCAGGCTGCCGCGGTTGGGTGCAGCGCCGCAAGCACACTGCCATCGGGCGCGTTACCTGGAGGGACGCAGAGGCCTGGAATCGGCAGGTTTCGCTCCCGATTCAGCGCTTTGTTGAGGAAGCCGCACAAACGCCAGGAGCGCGCGATTAGTTAGCGCTGCTGCGGTCCAGCGTCAGCTCGACGGCCTCTTCGTGGGCATCGAGCCCAGGCGGATCCGGCCTGGCAAGTCGCAGCTGGACCCGCTGCACCGGCGCGTAGTGCTCCAGAACGCGCCGCGCGGCGTGCACCGCCACCGTCTCGAGCAGTAGTCGCGGCGGCCCACCGACCACCTCGCGCACGGTTGCGGCCAGGTCGGCCAGGTCCACCACGTCCGCGTAGGAGTCGCTGACCGCCACCGCCGCCAGGTCGATCTCGATTGACACGTCGACCAGGAACACCTGAGCAGCCTCGTCGGCACCCTGATCGGCGTGGCGCCCGGCGCAGCGTAGCCCACGGAGCTCCACCCTTGAGATCATCGGGATGCGACCACGCTAATCGCGGTCCGGCGACCATCGCACGCCGACAGGATAAAGGCTTCGGCGCGTACGGCCACGCTGAGCGGCCGGGCAAAGTTAGTCTGATCTAGGGCAGAGTCCCAATCGCCCGAGCGTTGCGCACGCTGATATAAGCGAGGCGCGGCGAACCGCCGGGACCGGTGACGGCCCACCAGTATTCCTCACGGTTCTTGTCCCAGGTCGGATCAGCCAGAGTCCAAAACATCATGACACCGATCCAGGGGCTCCAGTGAGCACGTGCGTACTGCATCGCTTCAACTATGTTGTTTGCTTTGGTCTGTTCGGTGATTGCGAACCACGCGTACGCCGGAGGCACAACGTCAGCGGTCCAGCCCTACTCCAACAGCCAGACCCGGTTGGCGGTGTCGCCATTGTCGACATGACCTGACGGAGTTGTTCCACGCGGCGGAAGTAGAAGCTCGGATATGGGAAATCCTTGAGCGACCCGAGTGGCGCGGCAACCTCGGGTGCCTGGGCGTTAGCGTTTACGCCCAGCGCGTCGAACGACCCGCTAAGCCCCGCGCGGTACATCCACTTCAAGTACTCGAGGTCGTCCGCGGAGTGCGCGTCGGTGATGCCGGTTGGCGAGAGTCCTGCGCTGAGCATGATGATATTCGGGTCCGCCGCGTGCGCTGCCTGGTAAGCGCCACGGAGCAGTCGGACATAGTCCACCGCGGAATCCGGACCAACTGTCTGATTGCCCCACTCACGGTCGAGGTTCGCTCATCCAGATCTGGATAGCGTGGACATGACCAATTGTCGACGTCGCGCCGTCAGGACCGCCCACGGGCCGAGCTCATCGACGGGGGTGCTGCCCAGGTCAGTGTGCTCACGCGCGATCTCGTCGCCGCCCACGAGTCGGGGACCCTCTCCCGTGAGGACTTGCTCGCGCAGTGCGTCATGCTGCTCTTCGCGGGTCACGAGACGACGACAAACCTGATCCGCAACGGTCTGCTGGCACTGCTGACGCACCCGACCGAGCTTGACCGCCTCCAGTCCGATCCCAGCCTCATCGAGTCCGCCGTCGAGGAAGCTCCTTCGATTCGACAGTCCCACACAGGCGACGTTTCGAAGCGTCGCCAAACACTTCGACTTACGTGGTCAGCACCTCAGGCAGGGCGACCACGTGTTGCTCATGCTCGGTTCAGGCAACCGCGATTCAAGTCAATTCGCGGAGCCCGACACACTCGACCTGGGTCGGCTCGACAACCGACATCTCACGTTCAGCCAGGGCCCGCACTTCTGTCTCGGGGCGACGCTGGCGCGACTCGAAGGGTTGCGCTGCGCAGCCCCCTCGAAACTTTCGAACGGCGCGCGCAGAGCGGTCGTTTCCGCAGCGTTCGCCGCGAAGCCGTCCATGCGAAGCAACCCGACCGGCCCGGGTAGCAACCGGTTATGCGGCATCGGCACCAACTCTGAGTGCAGCTGCAGGTCCATGGCGTGGGTGTTGCGCCGTCGCGTGGTACTCAAAAAGGCACTCAATAACTGCGACAGACATCGCACGAGGACGACACGCAACGGACGCACGTCAAACTTGGAAGCTGGTCGCCGAGTACGAAAAAGCCGCTCCGCCCTTGCCTGGCAGGCAAGGGGTCGGCGGTTCGAATCCGCCATGCTCCACCCACCATTCCTGAACTCAGATTTAGCACTCGGCACGCTGGAGTGCTAGAGATTTGGGTGTTGCATGACCCCTTGCCAAAAGCAAGTGGTCGCAGGGGCACTCAAAAAAGGTACTCAATTGCCAGGCTCAGCGAACGTACGCGATTGCCGGGGACACGTGGCGGCAGCCAGCGGATCGACGCGCAATGCCTGACAGCCAGTACGGGAGAGCCTGAAGATGGCCCAACGCCTCACACCGTGTCGTACCACACGCCTACGTGGTTGTTGTTGTACGTCCCACCAGCGCCATGCGGGTTGTACCTCGGCGTCACCATCAGCAGCGCGGTTGTCCATCCGTTGGTGAGTGGGTGGTCGAGATAGGTGCTCTTGCGTCGCACGTTTGACAGCTGGCCTGGTGCACGACCTTGACGGTACCTCATCGGCAGCCATGCCGTTGAAGCTGACCCGCTCAGTAGCGGTGCGATGTCTCGGTGGAAAATCGCCCAGCCATCGCCGTACCAGACGCCAAACGGATGAAAATCGTAGATGTGGCTGGGTCCCCAGTTCGGTGTCACGCTGACAGAGGCCCGCGGATTGCCGTTCGCGATTTCGATCGCAGCGACGGCGTTGTTCTCATCGCCGCTCCGCCCTCGGGGGGCGGAGCAGACCCGCGATTCGGCCCTGGTCGCCAGCGTTTCGTTCGCGCGCCACGTGTCGTGGCTGGTTCGCCGCTGCGTCTGCGGCAGGACGCGTCAAGCACGTCTGACACACGAGAGCCATCGCTACCAATCCGCCGTGTGGGGTGAGACTTGGGAACTGGCGACCTCGACCCGATCATCGCGATAGACCGTCAGTGTGCACGCGGCACAGCGCCTCGAAGCATTGTCACGGACGCCGGCCTCACTCAAAAATGGTGAGTGGCCGAAGGGAATCTCACCCTGCGGCTCCCGAAGAACTGAGCATGAGGCTCTCGACTCACCCAGCTCCGATTGTCCAGCCGTCGGGCCGCGACAAGCCAATGAGCAATCAGCGTCGGCTCGCGGCGCTTCGTGCGTCAGGCCGTGGTCTCGGTGCTCGGTGTGCGCGAGCGACCGGGTGAGGCACTCCTGGTGACGCTTGTCCATGCACGTTCAACACTTCAAGTTGTGCTCGTGCTCGACAACTGCGAGCACATGATCGAGGTCTCCGCCAGAATCGTGGAGCATGAGTGGCGGCAAGCGCTCGAAGCACGACTGACTCGTCGGGCATGCTGGTGGTGCCCGCGGCCCGACGCGGCTCGCGCTTGCAGGCGTCCCACGGATGGCCAGAGTTCGGCGGCCTAGAGATCCCGGTGCTTGCCGGCAGGCTGGCCGCCTGAAGCCGCGCAAGGTCACACCCGGCATCAATGGCTGTGGCTGGGCGGCGAAGACCTGCCGGGCGGCTCGGGGACGCGGAGTAGCGCCGACAGTAAGCGGCTAGCGCCCCCTGCGGCAACCCGCTTTGGCTTCGTCCAGCATCTGGATGTCGCACACCACTTCGGGTCTTGCGGATATGGTGTTAGTGGGGCCATCTTCTCTGTTCCTGCCGTGCATCAGCCCGCCTTCGGCTGCCCGCTCAAGCGTGGCTGTGAGTGCCAGCACACATATCCAGGGAAACAACCAGCGAACGATGCCGCGCTTCAGTAACGCTAGGCCTGACCGCAACCGCCAACATCGTGTGCACCACGTAGCTCACCACGTAACTTCTGGGCGTGCTACGCAGACCCAGGCAATCCGTGCTCGACGGCCCACGCCGCCAGTTCGGCGCGGCTACGCAGGTCGAGCTTAGTGAAGATGTTGCCGACGTGGGTCTCGGCCGTCCGCGGCGCGATGACAAGTTCTTCGGCGATCTCACGATTGCTGCAGCCGCGCGCCACCAGGACAGCCACCTCACGTTCGCGCGCGGTCAGCCAATTCGTGGCCCGCAAGGCTCGTGAGCGGACCGCGATAGTGGGTGGCCGTCCATCATCGTTGGGCAAGAGCGTGTCAGCAACCACCTGCTCCACCGGCACAGACCGCCCTGCATCCCAGGCTGCCTCGAAGCCCTTCTCGCCGAGGCGGTGCCGGAGCGCCGGCAGCCACAGTTCCGCCATGGCACGCTCCCGCGCGGTCTGTGGTCGCTGAAGCGCTGCTCGAAGGTCGGCGGCAGTCGCGAGCAGGCGCACCGCTTTCTCCGGCTGCCCACTGCTGGCATAGGCCCTTGCGAGGCTTTCCACGGATGTCGGGATGTGCGGCCAGTCGCCAACGTCGTAGCGGAGTTGAAGACTTTCGCGCAAGAGCGCGCCGGCACGTTGCTGGTCGCCGTGCGCCAAGAGCACGTTTCCAAGCGCGTCGAGAGAACTGGAGATGAAGTTGCGGTCACCTGACGCTCGCGCAGCCGTCACGCTTTCCTCGAGGATTTCGCGCGCCCCGGCGACCCTGCCCAGCCCAAATGCAGCTAGACCGAGTTGAGTCAGCGCCCCAGCTTGCATCCAGTCTGAGCGCAGCTTTCGTCCAAGTGCTAACGCTTGGCCCCCGGGCAACTCGACCGCCCCAAAGTCGCCAACGTCGACTGCGAGCGAGCTTAAGTTCCTAAGCGCCATCGCCTCCCCCATGGGGTCACTGCTGCCACGAGCGATTGCGAGCGCCTCCTCGAAGAATACGCGCGCGGTGTCATCGTCACCGTGCTGATGCGCACCAACCCCCATATTGATCAGCTCGCGAGAGACCAGCAGTGAGTCATTAAGCGTCCGCCCGATGGCCAGACTCTCCCTGTTGAGTGCCTCGCCTCTTGCGTGCTCGCCCTGGCACAGTGCCAGCCAGCCTGCCCCGTTCAGGACCCAGGCTCGCTCAAACGTTCGCGCCGAGGCCTCTGGCATCTCGAGCACGTTCGCCAGCCAGTAGCTTCCCTCCCTGAACGAGCCGATTCGATACCAGACTTCCGCGAGTGCCCCGGCCAGGCGCAGCGCTATGTCCGCCGCTCCCCTGTCAATCGCCCAACGCTGGTTGTCCGCGTTCCACTTGAGCTGCTCCGGGGCAGCATTCGCTTCTTGGCCAGTGCCGCTGACTACCGTCCCTAGCCGCTTCGCCAGGTCAACAGCTTTTGGGTATACCTCGTAACGAACTCCAGCGAGCGATTGCTGTGAGGCAGGCACTCGCTCGCCGGAGCTTCCCTGGACTAGCGACTCAATGGATCCCGTCGTCGTCTATCGCTGTACTGTTGTCGGTGAGGCGATTACGTTGTTGTCGCCCGGAAGTGCATCGCGCGCGCCAATAATGGTTGCGATCGCCGAGAAGGTTACTTTTCCCACGGTCGCATCGTCGCCCGTGAACGTGTAGTTGAAGCTGAATGCTGTGGTGCGATTCGCCGAGTTGACTGGCACGGTTTGCGTGAGTGTGCCTACAATCTGCGGGCCGCCGGGGGTACTCTTGAAGAGTTGCACCTGGACAGTCTCTGGATAGCGATTGTCGCTCATGCCGATTGTGATCTGGCGCGTCTGACTGGAGCTAGCCGCCTGTGGCACGGAGAACTTCGTTATCGCAACGTCGTGCGTCGCCACAGCAATTGCCTGCGAGGTCGATGCCGTGCGACCGTCCGTCGTGGTGATCGTGAGTTTCGCGCTGTACGACCCGTCCTTGGTATAGCGATGCGTGGGCGACGAGCCGGTTGCGGTGCTCCCGTCGCCGAAGTCCCAGCTATCAGAGAAGCCGGCCTGCGCGGGATCGAACGACTGGTCGTAAAACTGGACGGTGTCGAACATCGAGGGATCGCTCGGCGTGAAAAACATTCCGGCGACTGGTGGTGGTGGCACCGCCAGGTTGAACTGTAGTGGACCTCCTTGTGATCCGAAGCTACCAACTTGGAAAGAGTAGGTCCTGCCAGCGTCCACGTGGATGGTCACGGCCTGGGCATACCCGCAGGCGAGCGGCGTCAGGCTGCCCACCGATGTCCCGGTGTAGACCGCGACGGCGACGGGAGCAAAGGTAGCAGAGACGCTCGCCGAAACTGAACCGCTAGCCGTCGGCGTGAACCTGTACCACGCCGTCTTCTGTGCAGGCGGTGGCGTCGTACACAGACTCGGCTCTCCGGTTTCGACGCTGGCTGCGGTCGTATCAATGCTGTCGCTAAACGGCACCGAGGTGACGGGGGTGGCGTTCACGAAGTTGTCATTGGGCGGTGGCGGTACGGCTGCGAGATTTACCTGGAGGCTGCCGAAACCGCCAAAGAGATCTCCAGCCTGAAGATAGTAGGTCTTGCCAGCCTGTGCGGTGAACGCGAGCGAGTTAGCGAAAAAGGGTTGGCTGCAGGCGATGAAGCTCAGTCCGGTAATATCCGAGCCCGTCTGCTGAAACACGAGCAGGATCCCGTCCTGGCGGGTGCTCCCAGCCAGGCTGGCGCGAAAATAGCCGCTCGTGGAAGGGGTAAATGCATACCAGACGGTCTGCTGAACCCCCGCGCAGACGAACGGTTCGCCGGGCTCCGTCGTCGCCTCTGAGTTATTAACCAGATCGCTGAACGGTAGAGATGAGATCACGGTCGCGTTGGTGAAGTTGTCGTTTGTGGGTGGAGCAGCTAAAGCCGCTGATGGGATGCCCCAAGCGATGAACCCCAGGGCAACAATTGAGGCACACAGCAGCGTGTGTCGAGATCTCATGAGCACGGCCTCCTTGGCTTAGTTCTCGCGATCGGCGGAGCAGAGTCCGGGCGGAGTCGACGTGTTGCACTGGTTGTGCCCAAAGAGATCGCCAGTGCCCAGTCCGTCGTAGGCGAGGTCGAAGGGTAGGTTGTTCTTCGTCGTGTTGTCCACGATGGTGTTGCCCGCGGCGTCGCTCCCCAGGACTCCATTGGAGAAGACCGAGATATGTGCCGTGGAGACGACCACGATCCCCCGGACAGAGCCACGCCATTGACCGTGGTCGGCGGGCCGCCCGGCTGATTCGCGCGCACCGTATTGTCCCGCAGCACGATGTGCTGTCCACCGGCGATCAGGATGCCCAGGCCGGTCAAGGTGAAGGGCAGCCCCGTTGCACTCCCCGGGCAAGAGTTGTTGTTGTGGTTGGCGCTATTGTCAGTGGCCACCCAATCCTTCACGCCGGTACCTACACCCGTGTTCAGAAAGACCAGCCCCGAGCAGTTGTCGTGCAGCGTGTTGCCCGTGACGCGGCCCGTGGACGAGTCGCGCACCAGGATCCCCCAGAGATCATCATGGGCAGTGTTGTCTTTGATCGTGAAGTCGGCGTAGGGCGAGTTGCCCATGTACAGGCCGGCGTCGCCGCTGCCGTACACCGTGTTGTCGTCGAACTGCCCGTGTGTGTGGAGGCGAAGGCGGTGATGCCGTAGCCGCTGTTGTTCGCCGCCACATTATGGTCCGCGCGAGCTCCGCTCGTGCCGGCGAACACAATACCGACGCCCGGGAAGTTCTGAACCGTGAAGCCGTCACGCGCAAGTCGTGCACCGTCCCCACGATGTTGCCGTCCTGGTCGGGGTTGGCAACGCAGATGCCGTTTGGCCCGGCATCGAGCACCTCGACCGGGGGAAAGGAAAGCGGGCAGACCAGAGTCGACTGGGCCGGCGGCTTGAGCACGGTCCGTCCGGGTCCGGCGCCCTCCAGGGTAATCCCGTCTTTGGCGATGCGGAGGTTCTCCTGATAGGTGCCGGGTGCGCCCAGGTTTTCCACGTTCCGGCGGTTGGTTCAATTGTGGCGCCGCCCGCGATTTCCGCGGCGCGACTCGTGCCGCTGGCCAGGAGCGCCGCTCCTGCGATCGCGGCCCCTGCTCCGCTTGCCATTAGCATTCGCCGACGCACTAAGCGTTCACCTGGTCGTTGATCAACTGACATGGCTTCCGTTCCTTCTGTGCGTATCGGATCCCGCCCCGGAGTTGATGACGAGCGTCCGACCGGGCAGGGTCCTAATTCCTCTCGGGTTGCGTGATTTTCAGCAACACACCGCTGGTCTGGCCCATGAACTGGCAGGCCGTGGGTGGTCCGCCATCGGCGGGACACACGCTGTTGGCGCTCACGTACAGTGTTCGACCCTGGCTAACCGCCACCATGTTGGGAAAGTTCAGCTTGTCTGTCACGATCGAAGCGCTGCCACCCTCGACGTTGTAACGAACAACCGAGCCCGTATTGGGTGCGGGCAACCCGTCGGTGGTCCACAGGTTGACCAGGTAGATGACTCCATCGTCGTCGTTCGCTGTGCTACAGCCCGTCACGTGATGCAGCAGTGCGGCCCCGCTCCCGTCAACGACCGGAATTTGCGTCGGCGTGGACCCGTCCATGCGGAAGAGGCGGCCGTTCAAATCGCCCATCCACACGTGTCCATTTGCGCGAACGATGCAGGTGGGCACCTCGTCGCTCGGAAATGCCCCAACCGGTGGGTGAAACTGGAAGTAGTGCACCAACTTGATGTTGCCGCCGTTGGAGACGAAGTCCAGAGTGCCGGAGGCCGCGTTTGCCACGAGTGCGCCGTGCTCAGTCGCCAGAACGCCGAACGGATTCGACTCGTCTTTCTGCTGCGGATTCTCGGCAAGATGGTCGCCAATATGGTCGAAGTCGAATGCGCCGACTGAAGCCACCGGTCGCCATCTCCCATTCTCCGATACTGAGATCAGATGGCCTGACTCGGCAACCGCAGCGGCCTTGACCGTCGCGCAATCAGGCGGCTGCGCACTGCAGTCAATCGACTCGAATAGCCGCGAGTTGAGGCCCAGGATTGCTAGCACCTTCTCGTGGCGTACCGAGATTCCTTCGACACCGATCGGCCCTACCGCACCGAACACTGAAGAGAACAACCCGGATACCAGTGGGTGGTGTGCGCCCGTTCTCGCATCAACCAGCGAGATTTGCGAGCTCAGACCGATGCAGTTCGGTCCGTAAGGGCTTGGAATGCAGACGTCGCCACCGTGACCTGACTCACCTACCAGGATGTGGCCATCGCTGATGGCAACGCCGCGTGGGCTGTCGAAACCCGCGGCTACGACGCTCACCTGAACGCTCGCCGCGGCCGCGGCGGAGACATTCGTCGCGGCAGCCGCGTTTGGCAGAACCACTGCGCAGATGGCAAGCGTCGCAATCGCGACGGGAATGAGCCTCTTGATCATAATCCGTTCTCCTTTTGGAACACCGCCTCAGCGGTACAAATACGAGTCCCAGCACGCTCACAACCGAGATGTGGTCAAAGCAACTATTGTGCTCGGCCGCTGTCTAGAATGGACTCCGGCTGGACCGCCGTAGACGCTGAACGTGTTGCGTCTCTTGTCGTCTCTGTCACAATGCCGAGACACCTCAACGAACCGGCTCCCAATGCTGATCGTCTGGCGGTGGACAATTTGTGAGGACCTCTTCGCCAGGTTGAGCCGAGAAGGCGTGCGCCAGCCGGGGTGCTCGCAAAAGGGCGAACCCGGCCACAGCCATGCCTCCTTGTGGGAGTACGTCTCGGCGAGACATACGTGGTGTGCTCATCGGTAAACTCCAATACTCACGTGGATTAGCAGGTAGGCCCGGTCCCAACATTCCTGTACAGGAAATGCGAAAGAGCCTGGCCGACCCTGGCCTGCGCAGCGGCTCGATCGCGCAGCGGGTTGCGGCTGAAGAGCGGCCCTTGTCGCCCGCGAGCGCTAGCAGCTCGTCGAAGGCGGTTCGGGGCCATGCGCCGTGAGACTGCCGCCGCGCCGCCGAGGTGGGCGCCACTTCTTGCAGTCACAGATCACCGGCATGCCGCTCGCTCCTCTAGCGGTAGAAGTACGGGTCGAGCACGCTCACGCGCGTGATGTGGTCGACCGGCAAGCCGTTGTACTTGGCCGCTGTCCGAATTGCCTCCGGGTCAGGGCCGTCGTAGACGCAGAACGTGCGGGTCTTGTCGTCGCTGACATATGAGTGGACCCAAGTCACGCCTACGTTGGCGTTACGGTCGACAACCCCCAGGCAGATCGCGGCTCCATCCTCGGTGACCGGGATCTGCAGCCCCTCGCCGGAGAACGTGCGTTCCACTATGTAGCGTGGCATTGCGCCACCTCCCTAACTACCTGGTTGGCCGGCTATCCGCCAGTGCCAGTCGCTGGTTCTCGCGGTCGTGATCGCGGCGCGCTCGCCGCAAGCCCGATCAGCTCGTCACTCAGGACGCTCCGTGGCGGTGCGACGGTTTCAACAGCCATGGCGCCACGCTATGGCGAACTGCTACCGAGGTCTATCCACAAACCTGAGGATGGGCGGGGTTGATTTCTGGGACCGTGAAGCTATCCGAGCGGTGCAGCTTACTCGAATTCCTGCACTTCGAAGATGTCGTCTGGCTGCTCAGCGTTGGCTTCTCGGTGCACGGCCATGGCGGCGTCGCGGTCTGGCGCCAGAACCAGGCAGAACACCCGACCTCGAGCCGGGTCATACCAGTACTTCAGATACCGCACGCCATAGTTGTCCTGGACGGCCAGATCGCGCGCGTGCATTTCCGCGACATCAGCGGCTGTTGCACCAGCCGGAACAATGTGACTATCCAGGAAGAGAGGCATCGTGCACTCCTGAGTTCATACTTGGTTCATCCAGAAGCCCGTGCCTGGTTGCCCACACCGCGACTTGCGCACGAGAGTTCAACTGGAGTTTGGTCAAGAGATGCCGGACGTGCGTGGCAACCGTAGCCTCGCTCACGATCAGGCGCGCGGCGATGCGCCGATTCGTGTAGCCGTGGCCAACCAGCATTGCGACCTGGCGTTCGCGGCCACTCAGAGCTTGTGTTCCGAGCGCCATTGCTTCGGGCACCTCTCGCGAACCGGTGGCCAGCGCTTCGGCGATCGCATCCACCACGCCGAGTTCTCGTCCAGCGTTTAATGCCGCGTCCGCCATGCGGCCGAGCGCCAGGCGCGCCGTCTCGATCTGCTGATCGATATATTCCTGCTCGAACGCATTTGGTCGTACGCCGCCTTGCTCGCGCTGGGTGACTGCCGCACCTGCGAGGCGCAAAGCATGCTCCGGCCGACCCATCACTGAGGCAAGCACGGCAAACCGGTCGAACACGAACGCGAGCCCATGTGGGTCACTCAATTCGTAGTTGAGCCGGAGACTGCGAGACAAGTGATCATAGGCGCCTTTGATGTCCCGCCGCGCCGTGGCCGTGCTCCCGAGATGTGCGAGTGCCAGCGCAACACCCCGTCGGTCGTCCTCACGCTCCAGCAGCTGCAGCGCAGATTCCGCCAGGGCCTGGGCGCGCTCGTAATCACCCGTGTCTCGCGCGGCTTCGGCGACGTCAAGCTTGACCAGACCTGCGCCAAGCGTATCGCCGAGCATCTCGATCAACCGTTCTGCTTCCTCGAATTGTGGGACACCCCCCGCTTCATCGCCCCGGTCGTGCGCCACCCGTCCGATATTGGAAAGCGTCAATGCCATAAGCGCGAGGGTCGCGGGGGTGGCGGCGGCTGCGTTCAGCACGCGTAGTCTGGCCATGCTCCGCTCGAGATACTGCATCGCGCCGTCCAGGTCATCCCGCTTACGAGCGATTACGGCGAGAACGTCGAGCGCTGCAAACACGCCTTGGGCATGATTCAAACTTTCGAATATCGCCAGGGCTCGATGCTCGAATTCGGTACCAGCCTCGAGATCGCCTTGCGCAGTTGCCATGTGGCCGAGCGCATCGAGGGCGTCAGCGTGCACGCGCGCGCGCGTTCCAGTTATTGAACGCAGTGGAAAGCGCCCCAGGAGCACTTCCAGGAGAGCCCGGCCTTCGGCCATGTACCCGCGCACGCTCCAGAACCAGAACAGGCCCACGGCCAGGCGCAGACTTGCCTCGGCGTATCCGTGCGCCTGGCACCAGTCCAACGCCGCACGAATATTGGCATGTTGCCGTTCCACACAGTCCAGAAACACATCCTGGTGCAGAGCGCGCACGCCGGGCTCCGATTGTTCCACAAAACGCAGGTAGTGCCACGCGTATCGCCGCCACACCGCCGCGGCCTCCGGACTGCCTTCGAGGCGATCCAGCGCAAACTCCCTAACCGTCTCTAGCATCGAGTACCAGGGTTGTCCCGGCCCGTCATCCTCGACCTGCAGCAAGTTCCTGGTTACAAGGGACGCGACACCATTGCGCGACTCTAAGTTGAATCGCGGCAAGGCAACGGAGGACTGGCCCGGGCCAGTCGTGTCGGCGACGCACACGGCTTCGACGTCGTCGGTCGTGCATCCGCGGAAGGGGGCCAGGCGTCGGAACAGCGCACGTTCCTCGACCGTCAGCAGGTCATAACTCCAGGCGATCGTTGCACGCAGTGTCTGCTGGCGGGCGGGCGCATCACGTGGACCGTCTATCAGCACCGGCAGCCCGCCGGCGGCCGACTGCAACTGGTGCAGCAGCCCTCGGACCGGAATAGATCCCGTTCGCGCGGCCGCAAGCTCGATAGCAAGCGGCAACCCGTCGAGGCGCGCGCAGATGCTGGCCACCACTTCGCGCGTCTCCTTGGACGGGTCGAAATCGGCGTGCACCGCGCGCACGCGTTCGATGAAGAGCTGCACCGCTTCGCATGTCTCGGACTGTTCCCGCGAATCTGGGTCCGATAGGGCCAGTGGTGGCACCGGCGACTGCATTTCGCCGACGACGCGAAGTGGCTCGCGACTGGTAGCCAGGATTGTCAGGTGTGGGCAGGCCCGTAGCAGCGTGTGGGCCAGTGCTGCACAGCCGTCCAGCAGGTGCTCGCAGTTGTCCAGCACCAGCAACAGCCGCTGGTCTCGTAGAGTGTCGGCCAGTGTCCTGGCAAGCGGGGTGCGGCCGTGTTCGCGGATTCCCAGCGCCGCGGCGACGGCATTGGCCACCATGCCCGGATCGCCGAGTGGAGCGAGCTCGACGAACCAGACCCCATCGGGGTAGCTCTCAAGCGCGTGGCTCCCAACCTGAAGGGCTAGGCGCGTCTTGCCGACGCCGCCGGGGCCAACCAGCGTGAGCAGGCGGGCGGTGCCGAGCCGGTCAGCCAGCCGGGTGAGCTCGACTTCCCGGCCGACGAAGCTGCTGAGCTCAACTGGGAGATTGTGGCGAGGTCGGCCGAGCATGGCGTACTGCGGACGTTCGGCGGCGTGCTGCGGTCGTCGACCCGCGCGCTGTCCGCCCGAGCTGTCACCCACGCCCCGCTGGCTGCGCTCTAGCCGTACTAGGGTGCGCGCCACCTGTCGGGGATGGCCTACGCGGAGCTCGCCGCGCTCCCAGCGTGCCACCGTGTTGGCGCTCACCGCCAGCCGCTCCGCGAGTTCGGCCTGCGTCAGCCGGAGGGCTCGGCGACGCACGCGCAGCGTGGTTGGCTCCAGCGTTTCCAGCGGCGCTGGCTGAGCTGCACGGTCGCCCGACTTGGTCGATCTGGTGGCGCTCATCTGCGTCGGGCGCCACTATACGCCCGCATCGGGGAGGCGTATAGGCGCATCACCTTGGTGGGGTGGGCGGCTGAGTCTAGCGGGACTGACTAGCCGGGGAAGCGAAGATCACGCGCATCGTGTGAGGGGTGGGCGTAGCCGTAGCGCTTCCATGGGTGGAGGGCAGACGGTCGGCCGTTGACGATTGATTTCGCGCGACGCGCTGGTGGAGTGGTAGTTGGGCTGGGCTGGCCGGCGGTGACGGCGGCCAGCGGTGATGCGACTTCGACCGATGTTGGCGTAGGCGTCGGATGACGGGCTCGCCACCGCGCGCGGCGCCGCTGCTCGGCTTCGGCTCTGAGACGCGTCGAGATGCTCGGCCAGGCCGCGGCCCAGCGGTCGCTGCAGGCCACCGTTCGCAAGGCGACGAGTGGTTTAACCTGCGCGCGGGCCCAGTGCATGCCACTGCCCTTCAGTCGCGCTTCGACCACGAGCTTGTTGGCGCTCTCGGTGCTGCCGCTGCCGATCGGGTAACTGGCCGCTTGAAATGCCGCGTACTGCACCTGCGCCAGGCGCTTGGTGAAGTACACCACGGCTCCATCACGCGCCTCCGCGGCTAGGAGCGGGTCGGCGGCGGGGCTGAGGCTCTCTGCGAGCTGGACGAGTTGATCCAGTTCGCGGCCGGCGAGGACGAGCGACAGGCCACGGCGCGATACCTGCCTGGCAATACGGCGACCCATGCTGCCAGTCGCGCCCAGGAGAAGGATGGTTGACATACGCGCACCGTAGAGCTAACTCACTGGGGCGTCAGCGACAGAAGTCGGTTTCTCCGGTGACTTTTGTCACTCTCTTTAGTCCACCTGTGCGCTCAAGCCAGCGGGGTCCAGTAACACGATGCCTTGCCTGGTTGTGCGCACCAGACCTTCGTCGCGCATCTCGCGTAGCACTCGCGTGACCACCTCGCGAACCGAGCCGACGGCGTCCGCCAGCTCCTGCTGGCTCACCGGTGCCAGGAGCAGATTGGCGCGCGGCCGTTCGGCTGCCAGATCCAGCAAGTGGCGAGCGAGGCGCTGCCGGATGGACCCGAACGCTGTTCCAGCGAATGCCTCCAGCACCTCGTTGAGTCGACGCGCGACCTCCTCTGCAACGGCCCACGCGACACCGGCATCGTTATGGCCAAGATCTCGCACTCTATCGGCGTTGACGATCAGGAGGGTCGAGTCAGTAATGGCCTGGACACTTACCCCAATAGGTCCAATAACTGAGACCGCGGTGCCGAGCACGTCTCCCTCGCGAGCGTACCGGACGGTGACCTGGCGGCCTGCCGAGGACGTCAGGTACACGCGGATCAATCCCGCTACCACCAGGCCCATCCGCGACCCCTCGCGATCGCGGTACAGCACGCTGCCGACGGGTACGTCTACGCTTACTGCATCGGCCAACAACCTGGCCGCGCGTGGTCTCGTCCAGAGCCATCAGGAAGGGGCCAAGCCTCGATGTCATCCACAGGAATGTACCGCCACAATAGGTCGAGTGGAGATCCGGGGTTGCTAGCAAGGAAAGAGCCGTGCCCTCGTTTGGATGCCCGTCGTCGTGGTGGATCGACCCGGACGGAAACCGCCATCGCCTCGCCCCACTGGTCCATCAGCACCGTAGTCGAGGCACGGGGATCGGCGCCGTGCGCACGCGATTGCGCTTGCCGGCCATGGCACGGCAAGGGTCACGGCCAAGCGAGTCTGACGCGGCGGAGTTGACGGCGCGGCTGAGACCACCACCCCAACCACCGAGCACGCCGTCCAGCGTCGGGTAGTGGCTGTGACGCATCCAGGTAGCCGGCTGCGGCCGCCAACTGGGCGTACTTCTGGACAGTCATCCGCGCCAGGCCGAGGTCGTGGGCGATCGCGCGTTGGCTCGCGCCAGCACGAAGGCGATGGACCTGTTCGCGAAGATAGTGCGGGTGTGGCCGCTCCACTCTGGCCCCTCCGGGAAGGCACTCCCGAAAGGCTGCTGCGCCGCTGCTGCAGACCGTCGCTGGCCTACACCAGCCGGCGATGCAGCGGCCTACATCGGGCGACCACGGGTGGCCTGCACCGCCCGACCACGCCTGGCCTATTCTCGGGCGATCACTGACAAGGAGCAGGCACAGCAAGGGCTGGGCATTGCTGCGCAGCAACGACAGACCCGAGAGTATGCGGCCGTGAGGGGTGGCCGATTTCGGCGGAGTTCAGTGACGTCCTGAGCGGAACGGGTGCGGATCGCCTCGACTATTTTGCGGCTGCTCGCCCACGCGCGCCGCCAGCGAGAACAGGGGCGAACGGCCGTCGTGGTCGTCTGCCGGCTCGACCGCCTCGGTCGCTCGGTGCTCGAACGCGCCCGTAGTGCGGAGGAATTGAGGCAACTCCGAATACCGATCCATTCAGTCAATGAGGGCAGATTGCTGCCAGACTTGGTGGGCGACTAGCGCCTGCGCAACCTTTACGAAGTTGAGTCCCGACGCTTCTATGTTGCAAGTGGCTATACGGCGGCGCCGAGAATCGTGAGCCGGCGAGGCACTCGCGCCACAGATGCTAGATGCGACGTGCGAGGAAGCGCTTGAGTGCACGCCCTACGCGAACGTCCTTCTCGTCGCAGGCGTCACGTTCTACAGCCGCCGCGCTTCAGCGGTCCGCTTGACCGCCCTTGTTAGCCCTTCGCGCGCCTGCTGCGATCGATTCTGAAGCTCGAGTCCAGCAGGTGTGAGCGGTTTCACCGAGCGGCGGTGAAATCGCTCATCTAAAGGCGCCGATCAACGCGCTAGTTTTGCCGCATCTCGATTCATCACGTGGGGGAGTTCCCGAGAGATGCAGTTCCTTAGTGCTTTCGCCCTGCGAGGCCGAAGCCTCGCGCTGGCCGGAGTGATGGCTCTGGTCATCGCCGCTGCACCAATGGCCGCAAGTGCCCACTTCCTGGGCGGCAAGTGGTCGTATGGCGGCGGAGTCCTGCTGCCGCTGTCTTACCAGAACGCCACGGGTGGGTACCCAGCGTACACCAGTGCTGTGTCGCAAGGCGCCAGCAACTGGTACTACACGCCGACGCCGTCGGACCTGTATAGCGTCTCCAGCAGCCCGAACATTTACTTGAGCACCTACTCCAGCTCGGCGGACAGCTTCTGGGCCGTCACGCGGATCTGGGCAAGCCACACCACGTGCATCTGGTTGCTATTTGGCAACTACTGCTGGACCAGCAATGATGAGATCCCGTACGGCGCCTACACGAGCCCAAGCGGCCTCGGCTCTGGCTGGGGCAACTACGTCTCCTCGACGATTGCCTTCAACCGCTACACCATGGACGGCCTGAGCGACTTCATGAAAACCAAGGTCGCCACGCATGAGCTCGGACACGCGCAAGGCCTTGGCCATGCCTATAGCCCGAACTGCACCTCGATCATGCAGCAAGGAAATCTTGCCTTCAACACGCCACGCGATCACGATAAGTACGACTTCGACGCGCTCTACCCCGGCTACTGGTCCTTCGGGTACAGCTGCTAAGGCCTTGAATCAAGGAGTGATGTGGGGATAATCATGAACACCAAGCGAATCATCCTCGGCCTGGGTAGTATCGCTGCCGTCGTGGCCATTGGCAGCGCAGCTCTGCTCAACGGATTTGGTATCACGGAGCGCTCCGAGGCTGTGTATATGACCGATGGCCCAACCTACGCGGATGTGGCCGATCTGACGAAGGCCTCGAAGGCCGTAGCGCATGTGCGGGTGCTGTCGGCAGGCGCCTCATACATCATCCCGTTCGACAACGCGACCACCGTGGTCACGCCCCGACTGACCGACAGCGGGCCGAAGGGTCAGGCGGGCGCACAGATATCGAGCATTCCAGGCGCAGCTAACATCGACAAGGGCATCATCAAGACGGATTTCACCGTCGAGGTGTTGGACAACGTTCGTGGGACAGGCCTCAACAAGGGTGACCACATTGTGGTCAGCCAGATCGGCGGCACCTTGACCAAGCCTCAGTCGGACGGCTCCCAAGCGACCGTGGTGGCCGCCAAAGCCGAGCACGATCCGCTCTTACAGGTCGGAGATGAAGAGATCATGTTCCTGAACCAGGACTCGGCCTCCGGCAAGTTCTTCACGACTGGCGGCGGTTTGGGCCGCTTCAAGGTTCAGTCGAACGGCACCCTGCAGGCGATCGATCACGAGTCGGCCGTCGGTCGCATCAACAACGGTAAGCCGGCCAGCTTCCTCGAGAACGCGGTGAAGGCGGCCCGCTAGACAAAGTCCATTTCGGAGCCGGCAAAGGGGTGGCGTTGCCGTCGGTACGCCACCCTTTTGCCGCGTGATTGACCCCTTGCCACGTGCCGGGGCACTCAATCAGGCAGCAAACCCGCTGTCGGGGACTATTTGCCGTCGATCCAGCTAGCAAGTACACGCACGCCGGCCGACTCGGGGGATACGCGCGGCCTGAGCGGTGCCGATCAGTTGCTTCGACGGCGGCCCTAACCGCCGCGCCGTCAGTGCCGGCCGTGTACGCCCTCCCGTTCGCCATGAATTGGCGCTGCGTCGCTAACCTTCAGACGTGACGGCCGTTGCTCCGAACCAGAAATGGGAGTTCACCGCGCGCTTTCGACGCCATGCCTTCGGCTGGCGGTCGCAGCCGGCGATCCAACGCATCAAACAGGCGGTCAGCGAGATAAGAAACGCGGCGCGCCGAGATCCGATACTTGGCGCCGAGGGAGCCGTGGTGCTGCTCGAGCGTGTCTCAGCGGCGCTCGAGAACGTCGACTCCTCGTCAGGTGCCATCGGGACGGCAGTCAACAGTGCGATTGCCCAACTGGTGCCTATCGTTGCCGATGCGCCGGCTGATGCCAAGACGCGAGCGAAGGGGCTCGAGCGGCTGTGGGCGGCGTACGAGGCCGACCAGATCCCGTACGTTGAGGAACTCGGCGATCATTGGGGCGAACTGTGCGCAAGCAAGCAAGTCGCCGCGGCGTGGGCCGACCGGTTGATCGACATCACGCGGTTGGCGGTCAGCCGCGACAAGAGCATACGCAGCTTCTTTTGCGGCACGTCCGCCTGCTTGAGCGCACTGTACCGTGCCGAGCGGTACCAGGAGATTGTGGACCTCGTGAGTGGGGATGAGATCTGGCCCTACAAACGTTGGGCGGTAAAGGCGCTCGCGGCGCTGGGCAAGAAATCCGAGGCGATCCGCCACGCCGAGGCCAGTCGCGGCGTGTGGACGAGTGACATCGCGGTCGACCGGCTGTGTGAGGAGATCGTGCTCTCGTGCGGGTTGACGGACGAGGCGTATCGGCGCTATGGCCTGCGTGCGAACCGGGCCGGGACGTATCTGGCGACGTTCCGGGCCGTGGTTCGCAAGTACCCGCACAAGCCGCCGCGCGAGATCCTGCACGATCTGGTGCAGACGACACCTGGTGACGAGGGCAAATGGTTCGCCGCGGCTAAGGAGGAAGGTCTGTACGATGAGGCCCTGGAGCTAGCCGGCGCCTCGCCGTGCGATCCGCGGACCCTTACGCGGGCCGCGCGCGAACTGGCCACGCAACGGCCCGACTTCGCGATCGGCGCCGGGCTGCTCGCACTGCGCTGGCTCGCCAATGAGTTCGGCTACCAGGTAACTGGCGCCGATGTCTGGGCGGCCTATTCGAGCACGATCACGGCGGCGGAGCACAAAGGCAACGTCCCAGAAGTACGAGAGCGGATCCGCCAGATCATCGCCGTCGAAGCCCCGGGCGGGTTGGTCACCAGGGCTCTGGCGAAGCATGTCGAGGGATGATCCAACGAGCATTCATTCACATCGCCGGGCCGACCGGATCTGGCAAGACGGCATTCGTAGAGGCCCTCCTCGCGGCGGACGATGGTCCGACCCTCGTCGCACGTTGCGTACGGGACGACAGTTTGCGACGTTCGCGCGAATCGTCGCCTCGGACTCATCCCGAAATGCAGCGTTATCGGCAAGCCGGTGCGTATGCCACCGCAACGTTCGCTTTTCCTCGCCACGATCCCGATCCAATCGAGTTCTACGAGACGCAACTGATGCTGAATTACTCGCGCGCAGTGATCCTGGAGGGTGACAACCCCGCGGGCTACGCCGACCTGGAGGTATTTGTTGCACCGGCTCCACTCGCAGAAAAGACGCTGTACGTGCGGCGGCACCAGGATGTCGCGGCGTCGCAACGGGCGAGGGCAGACGGGAGGGAGGAGCTCCTACGCCGACCCGATGGTATGTCCACGTGGATGCAGGAGGTCATGGGCCTACCGGTCGGAGACTTTGTCCGCAAGAATCCGCGTCTGGCGGAGGACGTCCGCTCCAGGATGCTGGCCGGCATCGCGCAAGTTCGCAGTGGACCACCGCCCAGGTCTATTGAACATTGGGGCATTTCGGAGCGATTTCAGGGTATCCAGGGCGCGGGTCTGGTCGTCGTCAATATCCGCTCGTCGACCGAGCGCCCGGCAGCTGAGCAGTTGCTCGTGGATCTCGCGCGGCTTCGCAAGGACGACGCGCTGTTCAGTGACATCCTGGGAACGCGCGGCCACCGCACGCCGATCACGGCCGTAGTGGCCAATATGGCGGACCCTCGTGACGCACGGCGGAAGAAGGCTGTCGCCCGTGTTCGCAGAACAATTCGTTCGCAGGCAAGGTGAGCTCCCATCGGTAGCGTCGGGTTGTACATCGACTCCGGCGCGGCGCCGACTGTGGTTTGTCGTTTGAAGTCATTCAGGAGTTCCGAAAGTGAACGACGAGCGGCCCAGACGCAAGGTCCGGGTTGACCTCCAAGAGCTTCGGTTCGCATTGGAGGACGCGTTTTACGAGCACCGCCATTTCCTCGATACCGAAACCGTTGCGCTAATTCTGGTGTCCGAATTGTTCGACGACGAGGAAGCCGAGCGGCAGCTTGCTGAGATCGATGAAACGGAACCAGGGCGCTATCTGCAAGTACCACCTGCCGACTCGCGCGAAGGCTACGATGACATGCAAGACTTCATTGCAACGGTCAGCGATGAACATCTCCAGGAGTTACTGCATGTCGCGATTCAGGGTCGAGGCGCATTTCGCCGTTTGAAGGATGTGCTGGCACGCCATCCCGCCGAGCAAGACGTACTGCCCAACCGGTCCCGAGCGACTCTCCTACGCAGACGCGGCACTTGTGCTCTCGAAGGTGCTCGGCCGGGAGATCAGCTTCCGTCCGACCACGTGCGAGGAACAGAAGCAAGCGATGATTAACGCGGGCCTGCCCGAAGTCGTCGCTGACGACAATGCTAAAGCACTGACCTTATTCGCCGATGGTGACGCCGACTACGTCACCGACGACGTGCCCGCGCTGCTCGGCCGGCCAGCCCGCAGCTTCGAACAGTTCGTCACCGACTACGCCGCGGCGTTCTCATGATTGCCAACCGGCTGCGAGAGCGGTCTCCGCCTGGACTCGACGCGATCAACGCGCCTTCCTGTCAAAGGGGGAACGGCGCCACGCTCGCTGCTGTCGTGGTCACGACATCCGACAGCCACTAACACCCAAACGCAGTAGCCCGTACCACGCCGACTCCGGCCGTGGCACCAATCATGACTGACCCAAAGAAAGGAATCGTCATGCCAAGTGCAACACCAGACACCAGCCGGACCGCACGCCTGCTCGAGCTCATGAAGAAGGGCGACGACGCCTTCAACGCGCACGATTTCGCAGCGGTGGATGCTGTGCATCACCGGACATGGTCGCGCACATTCCCGGCAACACGGAGCCGATCTATGGACGGGAAGCGCACTCGAAAGCGATGGCGCAGTTGATCCGCATGTTCCCCGACATTTACGTGCAGACCGATCCATATCCGATTCGGTTCGGAAGCGGTGACTGGATCACCGTGGTTACCAACGCGACTGGAACGTTCACGGACGAGATGGTTCTGCCAGACGGCAAGGTGATTGCTGGGACAGGCAAATCGTTCGACCTCGAATTCGGCCAGACCACCAAGTGGGTGGGCGACCAGTTGATCATTATTTCCGCGTTCTGGGACGCCCATCTGCTGGCGAAGCAGATCAGTCTCGCCTGAGAGCGAGGGGGTGTTCGGCCGGCTCGTCGAGATCGGATTCCGCGAGCCGGCCGACTTGAAAGCAAACTTGAACAGGACGAAGACCCATGACTGTCTACGCCGTCACCGGCGCCTCCGGCCATCTCGGGCGTCGCGCCGTTCAGCAGCTTCTGGCTCGCGGCGTGCGCCCGTCCGACATCGTGGCTGTCGTGCGCTCCCGAGCGACAGTTGCCGACCGCGTCGCACGTGACGTCGAGGTGCGCGAGGCGGACTATTCCCAGCCAGACACAATGCGCGCGGCGCTCGCCGCGGTTGACCGGCTGCTGCTGGTGTCGAGCAGCGAGGCGGGCCAACGTGTCGTCCACCACGTCAATGTCATCCACGCGGCGAAAGCGGTCCAGGTCTCCCGCATCCTGTACACGAGCATGCTCAAGACGGACGTCGCTTCCAACCCGTTCTCCGCTGATCACCTGGGCCAGCGAGCGCGCGCTCCGCGAGAGCGGCGTCGCGTTCACGCTGCTACGCAATGGCCTGTACACGGAGGGCTACACAGACCATTTGCGCGAATACTTCACCAGTGGTGAGATTCTCGGCGCGGCTGGGAACGGTAGGGTCTCGGCGGCTACGCGCCAGGACTACGCCGCGGCAGCCGCGGCAGCACTCCTTCGCGACGAAGGTGGCAACGTGACGTACGAGCTTGGCGGCCCATCGTTCGATCTCGCCCAGCTCGGTCGCACCATCAGCGACGTCACCAACACGCGGGTGACCTATCGTGATTTGCCGCAAGAACAGTTCGTTGATGTCCTACAGCAAGGCGGCCTCGCTGAGGGGACCGCCCGCTTCGTCCCGCGATTGACTCGTCGATCGCGCGTGGTGAGCTGGAGACGGACCGGCACGACCTGGCGCAACTGCTCGGCCGTCCGCCGACGCCGCTCGTCGAGCTCGTGCGCGCTGCCTACGACGCCGTGACGGTCAGCGAGTCCGGCCAGTCCGGTCTCTCGATGCTCCGGAAGCGCTGAGCCACCGGTCGAGTTCGTCGAGAACGCTTTTCACGATCGGATGCAGCTCGTCTGTAATCTGCGCCTGGGTCTGGCCCTCGCGGGTGCGGCGGCCGGTCTCATCAATGATGATCTGGAAGACTCCGGCAAGCGCGATCCCATGCAGCCGAGCAACCCCCGGTGTGACGGCAGTGCTGTCGCTGATGGCAGCTGCGAGCGCGGCAGCCTGGCGATCGGTCAACTCCAGCGCCAGCCGGTGGACGGTCGGACTCATGGCCGCCAGATAGCCGAGCTCGCCACGCCATTGCTCCGGTGGGATACTACGAATCCCGTCGACAACCTCGAGGACGAAGTCGCGCACAGCGGCCGCCGGAGTGACGCCCGATGGTCGAGCGAGAATCAGATTGCAGAGCTGATCCTGAATCTGCTCGTCGCGATCGGTAACCAGGTGCTCCTTCGTCGGAAAATAGTTGTAGAGCGTTTGCTCGGCGACCTCCGCCTCGCGCGCGACGTCCCTGACAGCAACCCGCTCATAGCCGCGCTCGGCGAACAGGCGGGCGGCGGTATCGGCGATAAGTTGGCGGGTGCGGGCCTTCTTGCGCTCGCGCAGTCCAACGGTGACCACGCGTGTGAGTGTAGCAAATCTTGGATCTCACGCTATAGTTGTGGCGCACACTATCGACGAGCCTACCGACACCAGCCGTCACATGCCGGTCGTCGAAGCGGCATAGAAGGCTCGGCCCGCAAGGCCGCTCGACCCGTCCAGGGACGCGCCCCAACTCGTCCAGCGGGCGCGCGCCGCGCTCTCGATGGCTGCCGCCGTGTCATCGGCCGAGCCGCCCTGCGCCTGAAGTTGGCCAGCCATTTCGTGTGTGATCGACGCCTAAACCGGTGTGCGCCTGAATCTGCGTCGGATGGAATCTGCCCGCCGCGGTCGTTGCGGAGTTAGTGCGTAATGACTGCGAGGACATGGTCGACGATCGCCCCCGAGTGTGCCCGCGGAAACGGATAATGTGCCACAACCCTGCGATAGAAGGCGGGCCCAGGGAGTAGGTTGACGGCGAGTTCGACGTCCGTGGTGGAGGTGACCTCGCCGCGCTGGCGGACCCGCTCGAGCACCGCGTGGAACGGCTCGCGACGGCGTTCCGCGAGCTGCAGGTGCAAGTTTGACAGCCTAGCGTCCCGTTCAGCCAGGCCCTGTTCGGCCAGCAGGGCAAGTGCGGCGCGCAGCACCTGTTCCCTCGCGCGCCGTCCACGGGGGATTGGGCGTGCCGGCAGTTGAGCCGCGAGCTCGGCCGCGCCAGTCTATCGACAACGGAGGACTCGCACTCCCTGGATTTGAGGAACGCTGCCGACGGTGTGCTGGCGCCGCCAGCAAGGGGCGCACGCTCGTCATGTTGGTAGCCGGGAAGTTCATAGCGAACGTCGACACCTCGATCGCAAACATAGCCACGCCGTCCATCCTCGCCCGCCTCGGCGCCAGCGGAGCCGAGCCGCAGCCGACGGTCTCGGGCTACATCCTCGCGTCCGCGGTGCTCTGATCGACGGGTGCGCGGCCTGGTTTCGCTTCTGGGAAGCGCACGCGGCCATCGTCGCGACGCCTCATATACCTGGTGACCGCACGCTCAGGCGGCGACTTCGATCTTGTCCTTGACGGGCGCGACAGCAGCGGCAGCCTGCGCTGGTTTTCCGCGCCGCAGCGGCACTTCCTGCGTGAACAGGGCGTTCGCGACACCCGCCACGGCCACCACTTCGCTGGCGACAAAGGCATCGTGCAGCGAGGAAGCCAGGGCGACCGTGATGGCGCCGTGCAGACTGTCGTACAGCTGGACGCCTTGCGGGCCGATCTGCGCGAGACCGTCGCGGATGAGCGCCGCTGCCTCCGGATTGAGGAGCACCATCGGGTTCTGGAGCTGCGCCAGCCGGTCAAGCGGCAGGCTCGCAAGCTGCGGTGGCATCGCGCCGGCAGTGTCGAGGTCGTCTGCCTATGATCAAGATCGGCGAGCATACCGCGCTCGCAAAATTAGCTCAAAGTGGGCGCTACCGCTTACGAGCGGTGTGTCAGAATCGGCGCATGTGCCGGATCGCTGAGATCGTCGGGACTCTGGCGATGGCGACCGACCTCGGCCTGGGGTTGCCTATTGAGCACGCAATCCGCGCCTGCCTGATGAGCATCGAGATCGGGCGTCGGTTGGGTATCGCCCCAGCTGAGCTGAGTGAGCTGTACTACCTCACGCTCCTGCGCATGCTGGGATGTACCAGCGGCTCCGCGGATAACGCCTATTTCTTCGGCGACGAGGTCGCCTTCGGTCGCGACACCCAGCACCTCGACTACGGTGACTCATCTGCGTTCGGCGCGTGGGTGATGGCGTCCTTTGCCGCCGACCGGCCGCCTCACGAGCGCGAACAATTGATTGGGCAACTGTTCAGCTACACGCCGGAGACGCGAAACTCGTCCCTCCGCGGCCACTGCGAAGTTGCGCAGATGCTGGCAGCGCGGCTTGGTTTCGGCGGAACCGTCGTCCAGGGGCTGGCGCTGGTGTTCGAGCGCTGGGACGGCAGCGGTGCCCCGAACGGAGTTCCCGGCCCGAACCAGCCCCTGGCCGTGAGGATCATGCATCTGTGCAATGAACTAGAGATTCATTACCGACTGGGCGGAAGGGCGGGTGCCGTGGCGATGGCCCGCCAGCGATCCGGCAGTGAGCTCGAACCCGCCCTGGTGTCCGCATTTTGCTCCGACCCCGACGGTGTCCTGGGCGCGGTGGGGCGCGCCTCGCTGTGGGACGACCTGCTCGCGGCAGAGCCTGAGCCACACCGGCTCGCGGATGACACGGCTCTTTTGGAAGCAGCCCGCGTCATGGGTGACTTCGCTGACCTGAAGTCCATCCACCTGGCCGGTCACTCGACGACCGTGGAGGCGCTCACGATGGACGCCGCAGAGCGCCTCAAGCTCGATCTAGCGGAGTGTTTGATTCTGCATGTCGCAGCTCTGGCGCACGACCTGGGACGAGTAGCTGTGAGCGCAGCCATCTGGGATAAGCCCGGACCCTTGAATGACTCCGAGTGGGAGGCTGTTCGCCTGCACCCTTATTACTCAGAGCGACTGTTGTCGCGGGCTCGCTCACTCGCACGAGCCGGCCAACTGGCCGGGATGCACCATGAACGCGTCGACGGCTCTGGATACCACCGGGGCACCCGTGCAGCCGCGCAATCGATCGCAGGCGGTCTGGTCGCGACAGCCGACGTGTACGCCGCGATGCGACAGGCGCGGGCGTACCGGCCCGCCCTGGATCCTGAGCAAGCGGCGGCTGAGCTTCGGCGAATGGCCCGCGACGGCGAGCTTGAGACAACCGCGGTGAACGCTGTCCTCGCTGCCGCGGGGGACAAGGGACGGCCCGTGCGGCGGCGATGGCCGGCCGACCTGACCGATCGTGAGGTCGACGTTCTTCGGCGCATTGCGGTCGGCGGCTCAATCCAGACGGCCGCCGCCGATCTGAACCTCGCTCCCAAAACGGTCGATTTCCACCTCCAGAATATTTACTCGAAGGTCGGCATCACCTCGCGCGCGGCCGCCACTCTCTTCGCAATACAGAACGACCTCCTACAAGCCTGAGACGAAAAACAGGGAGAACTCCCGATCCGCGCGCGCTTGTCGTGGCGCATCCTGGCATGGAAATAAGTCCTGAGGAAGGGTCGCCAGAATGTCTGAAGCACGTGAACTCGCGCAAAAGCATGTGAGTGCCTTTAACGAACGGGCCTGGAGCCGAGCCCATGAGCTCTACGCGCCGGACCTGGTCATGATCGAGCCCGCTGGTACGACTCACGGAATCGAGCCCTACCTCCAGACCGCGAGAGGCTTCATCAAGGCGATGCCTGACTCGCGGATGGACGTGACGGCGATCATCGAGTCGGGCAATCGCGTCGTCGTCGAGGGTGCGTACTCCGGTACACATACTGGCCCGTTGGGCACCCCGCAGGGCGAGGTTCCGCCCACCGGTCGGAAGTTGAAGCTGCCCCTATGCGACGTGATCGAGGTCGCGGCAGGGCGTATCACGCGGATTAGTGCGTATTACGACCAGATGACCTTCGCCGCGCAGCTCGGTCTGCTGCCTGGGCCTGGCTCTGCCGGCTAAGCCTCAACGCGCACTGCGGGGGCTGCATTCACGATTCGGCACTCAATCCGTCGGCGGCGGTGCGTACCTCGACCTCGTGCGGTCGTATGGCTGGACTGCAACGTTTCGGAGCCGCGGCAAACAAAAAACTGAGGCGGACTCAGACGCGCGTTCCCGCGAAAGGAAAGGTTCCGCCAGCCTGGATCGTGATTTCCCCCGAGATCGCGTCGCGGTCAACGATCCCGTCGTACCCGATCTCCATCTTCACTGGATTCTTCATCGGAGCTTTGAACGAGAACCGGTTACTGTCCACCCTGCCCTCGGCGATCGGCACGGTGATCCCCAACGCCGGGTTTGTCACCGAGCCCGAGATGCCCCCGTTGCTCGTCTCGATCACGAGCGCGAGATCCTGGTCGCCGGCTGGATGATGGAAACGATCTGCCAGGTTCCGTCTACCCCCGAACCCGTCTGCTGAGTAGTCGTTGCTGCGGTCGTGCTGCCCGTCGCGGACGGCCGCAGCGCCAGCGATTGCGGTGGGCTGGCGAAGCACTGGATCGGCGATGGCTCCGAGCTCGACCAGCCAGACACCGTCCGCAAAGGT
>WNGB01004865.1_pt1 | contig 43421 bp, 34 predicted proteins | sample 5400681 | NCBI WGS metagenome assembly WNGB01 (sample SAMN13153367, study PRJNA577476) | soil metagenome | isolation source: 115 cm soil or saprolite under grassland replicate 2 | place: USA:California | collected 2016-06-15 | reverse complement strand
GATCGAAGCGGCGTGGGGTGTTATCTAGAATATCACTTGCATATGCACCAGTTCTCCGCTCATCCGGTCTGCACATATGGTAGCATAGAAGCGTCTGCTCATCGTTACGGAAAGCGTTACGAAGCTGCAGTTTCTGTGCTTCGCTTGGCAGATACGGGTCAAATTGAACGTCAAGAGAGGTAACTCATGCGTATCGTGATCTTCTCCGATGTCCACGGCAACGTCGCCGCACTCGAGGCGGTGCTCGCCGCGATCCGCCGTACGGCTGCGCCCGACGCGCTGTTCGTCGCCGGCGATCTGGCGATGCTCGGGCCGCGCCCGGCCGAGGCGCTGGCGCTGCTGCGCGCGCTGGACGGCGCCCGCTTCGTGATGGGCAACACCGACAAGGATCTGCTCGATTTTCCGCCCGGCGACGCGGATATCGATTGGACGCGTACGCGCCTCTCGGCCGACGACATGGCCTTCCTGCACGGCCTGCCGTTCGAGCAGCGCCTGGAGGTCGCGCCCGGCCACGAACTGCTGGTGGTTCACGCCAACCCGCGCGACCTGGAGGAGCCGATTAAGCCCGACAGCACCGAGGCGCTGGTCCGCCCATTGCTGGAAGGCGTGACCGCCGAGGTCATCGCCTTTGGCCACTACCACGTTCCGTTCGTGCGCACGTTCGATCGCTGGAAGCTAGTGGATGTGGCCAGCGCCGGCATGCCGCGCGATGGTGACCAGCGCGGCGTGTATGCAACGCTGACCTGGAAGGGCGGCACCTGGCGGATCGAGCATCACCGCGTCCCATTCGACATCGAAGCGGTCGCCCGCGATTACACGGCGGTCGGCTACCCGGATGCGCAGCAAGCGGCGCAGCGCCTCCTGAAGGCCAGTTATGGCTAGAGCATTGTACGAACTGCACATTTGCCTCATTCTCTTCGAGCGTATAGAGGCGCGTACCATCGCTCACCTGCCATCGTCGCACTTCGATATCACTCGATCCTGACTCCAGCGTCCGGCCATCTGCCGAAAACGCCACACTTCCGACCCAATGAGTATGGCCTGACAGTTCATGCAATAGTACGCCGTCACTCACTCGCCAGTGATACGCCGTACTACCGCCCCTGCTGCCAGTATCCCACTATCGGGCGCAAATGCCACGCTCCAAAAAGAATTACCATTCCCCTTAAGAGGATGCACAGCCAGGCCATTATTAGTGTTACGACTTTCATCGTAGAACAATCGGGACATGTTCCCGACCAACGAGATTGGATGTTCCCGATCTGAATCGAGCGCCGGCCGCATACCCACTCGGGCAGCGCGTGATAGGCTATACGCATTCACGAAGGCAATCGTATCTGCAAGGAGAAGCAGCATGACACTTGAAAATACCTCGATCGGACGCAACTTCTGGCGCAACTGGATATTGGCTAACGCGCTCGGTTTCGGCGCAGGCATGGCGCTCTTCGCGGCGATTGCCGAAGGTATGGAGCAAAGCGGCGTGCTGGGATCGGCCGAATTGGGCGACAAAGTTGGGCATATCATTGGTCTCACGCTCGCTGGCGCACTGCTTGGGTTCATGCAGTGGCGGGCATTGCGGCGGCATGTTGCCATGGCCAGCTGGATGGTGCTAGGAAGCAGCGTAGGCCTCGCGCTGGGCTACATCGGCGGCTATGAGGTTGGAGGCTTTCCGTTTGACTATCTGTTAGGGCCAGCCCTGGCTGGCCTGCTGGGCGGTGTCGCGCAGTGGTTTGCGCTCCGGCGGCGCGGCGCGGGAGCTGGCTGGTTGGTGGCGGCAGGCACATTTGGGTTCTTGCTCGGCGGCATCGCCGCGATCGCAATCGGGTTCCTGGGCTTGGGTGAAGCGATCGGAGGCAGCTATCTCGGGTGGATCGCGCTCAACGGCCTAATGGGGGCAGTCATTGGTGCGATCGGCAGCGCGATCAGCGGAGCCGTGCTGGCGCGGCATCTGCGCCGCGCAACTGCCGCGCCGATGCCCGAGCTCTTGTCGGCCGGCGCGCGATAGGTATCTGCACGAACCGGAAAGGAATACTTCCCATTGTTGAGGTCAGAGATTGGAGATTCAGCCGAAAGCGCGCTGCGCGATCTGGCGGAGCGGTAGCGTTGGTTACTGTCATTCGTTTTCGTTTTTGCGTTCTGCGAGCGCAAAAACGAAAACACTATAATCGGAAAGTACCTACATAACACTTGACTCCAGCGACCTATAAGCAGATTTGATCGTCAGAACAGTAGGCACGATCGCCGAACCACAATACTGCTTTGCCGAAAATGCGCGGAGGCGCTATCATTGAGTTCCGCGAGCCGAGGGTCTAGCCTCAACACTCTACCTTCCCGGAAGTTTGCGCATCGCGGCGAATCGCTGAACATCGCCGAAGCGCGAACTTCCGGGAAGGTGAGCAGGCGTTTTTTCAAAGGTATTGGGCCTGGTCCAACGCCGCAAAGCGGCAGGAGAACCGCCATGCAGGTGCATTCCACATCAGCGTATGCCGCACGCCGCGAGCCGCGCGCGGATGATCGACCCGCGCAGCTACGCGGCCACGCGCTGATTGCCGCGCGGGTGGCGCTGGCCGGCGTGGCCGCGCTGGCGCTCGCAATCTTCGTCGTCAGCGTCCCCGCGCGCTACACCCAATTGCGAACGCTCGCGGCGACAGGGCTCGGCGAGGGCTGGACAAGCGAGGAGGCCCGCGCCGCGCTGGCACAGCTCGGCCTACCTGTCGCGATCTATGCCGCGTCGATCGTCACGCTCGATATCATCTTCGTCTCGGTCTTCTTCGCGGTCACGGCCTTGCTTGTCGCGCGCAGATCCGACGAGCGGATGGCGCTGTTCGTCGCAATCTTCCTGGTGTCGTTCGGCGTCAACTGGACCACCGACCCAGCCTGGTGGGCCGGCACGATCTGGTACGCGCCGGTGAGAATCCTGAACTATATTGCCTGGTCGGCGTTCACAGCCTTCTTCTTTCTGTTCCCGGATGGACGTTTCGCGCCGAGCTGGACGCGCCATTTTGCGATCGGTTGGATCGCAAGCAATCTGATCGTGGATCTCTTCATACCACTACCCCAGTGGATCGTGTTTCTGATCTGGTTGAGTGGGTTAGGTATCTGCCTGTTCGCTCAGATCTACCGCTATCGGCGTATCTCCGGGCCGGTGCAGCGCCAGCAGACTAAGTGGGTCATCTTCGGCTTTGCGGTGCCGTTCGTGCTGATACTCGGGCTGGCGCTGACCGGGGCGCTATCCCCGTCGCTCGAACGGCCAGGCGTGCCTGGATTGATCTATGGCATCACCGGGCGATTGCTGTCCTATCTGCTGTTCCTGCCAATCCCCTTGTCGATCTGCGTGGCGATCTTACGCTACCGGTTGTGGGACATCGACATCCTGATCAACCGCGCGCTGGTCTACAGCACACTCTCGGCCAGCATCGTTGCAATCTATGTGCTGCTGGTCGGCGGGCTCGGCACACTGATCCAGGTCCAGGGCAACCTGCTGATTTCGCTGATTGGTACGGGCGTGATCGCCGTGCTGTTCCAACCGCTGCGCGCGCGGCTCCAGCACGGGGTGAATCGGCTGATGTATGGCGAGCGCGATGACCCCTACGCAGCGCTCTCGCGCCTCAACCAGCGTCTCGACGCCACACTCGCGCCCGATGCTGTGCTGCTCGCGATCGTCGACACTGTCCGTGAAGCGCTCAAACTGCCATACGCAGCTATCGCGCTGAAGCAGGGCGATGAGATGGTGGTGGCAGCCGAGAGCGGACACAAGGACACAAGGACACAAGGACACCAGGAGACGAGCGGACGAGATGAAAGCCTCTCCTTGTCTCCCGTACGTCTTGTCTCCTTGTCTTTAAGCTACCAGGGCGAGCAGGTGGGCGAGCTGCGGCTGGCGCCGCGGCCGGGCGAGAGCGGCTTCAGCACCGCCGACCAGCGACTGCTCGACGATCTGGCCCGCCAGACGGGTGTCGCCGCCCACGCCGTGCGTCTCACCGCCGATCTGCAGCGCTCGCGCGAGCGATTAGTCGCGGCGCGGGAAGAAGAGCGCCGCCGCCTGCGCCGCGACCTGCACGATGGGCTGGGGTCGACGTTAGCGGGGCTGAACCTCCAGGCTGGCGCGCTGCGCGGCTTGATCGCGCGCGACCCAGCCGCGGCCGATGCACTGGTGGTCGATCTGCGCGCCGATATCCGCGCCGCAATCGCCGATATTCGCCGCCTGGCCCACGATCTCCGACCGCCGGCGCTGGATGAACTCGGACTACTCGGCGCTATTCGGGCGCGCGCCGTGCACTACGGACACGGCGAGCACGGCGCGCACAGCCTGCGGGTCGCGGTGGAAGCGCCCGAGGATCTGCCGCTGCTCCCGGCCGCCGTCGAGGTCGCCGCCTATCGAATCGTCCAGGAGGCGCTGGCGAATGTAGCGCACCACGCCCAAGCGCGCAGCTGCGTCATTCGGCTGGCGCTTGCCGATCGGCTGCTGCTCGAAATCGTGGACGATGGGGTTGGGCTGGCGGCCGAGCGCGGCACTGGCATGGGCCTGCTTTCGATGCGCGAGCGCGCGGCCGAGCTGGGCGGGATCTGTTCGATTGAGCCAGGGACTGGCGGTGGCACCTGCGTACGTGCGTGGCTACCTCTAAACTGACTTTGCAGATTGTAAATTGCAAATTGTATATTGCAAATTGTATAATTTGCAATTTGCAATATACAATTTGCAATCATCAAGAGAATACTGATGGAAACAATCCACATCCTGATCGCCGACGATCACCCGCTGTTCCGCAAGGGCATGCGCGCTCTGCTGGCGTCGATGCCCGATGCCGAGGTCGTTGGCGAGGCGACCACCGGATCGGAAGCGATTGAGCTGGCCGCGCGGCTGCAGCCCGATGTCATATTGATGGATCTGCAGATGCCCGACGGCGGCGGCATCGCGGCCACGCGCCAAATCACGCAGGCAAGCCCGCACATCCATATTCTGGTCGTGACGCTGTTCGAGGATGAAGACTCAGTCTTTACGGCGCTGCGCGCCGGGGCGCGCGGCTATGTGCTGAAGGATATCGACGAGGACGAGATGCTGCGCGCGATCCGCGCGGTCGGCCGTGGCGAGGCGATCTTCAGCCCAGCGATCGCCGCCCGGCTGATCGATTTCTTTGCCGCCCCGCGCCCCGCCACGCCAAAAGAGGTCTTCCCCGATCTCACCGAGCGCGAGCGCGAGATCCTCGGCATGATTGCCAAGGGTCAGAGTAATGTCGAGATCAGCAACAGCCTGGGCGTGAGCCTGAAGACTGTGCGCAACCACGTCTCGAATATCTTCAGCAAAATGCAGGTGGCCGACCGGGTGCAGGCGGCCTTGCGCGCCCGCGCCGCCGGGCTAGGCGACGAGCGGCCCAACGATCCCAAAGCGAACCGAGCGCGCTGAGCGCCTGCCTGAGCCCCATGGCAGCCAACCAGCGCTAACGCGCCGGGGATCTGATTATACTGCAGTGCCGCTTGCATTTGCATCCTCACAATCTCCACACTGCTTCTTAACAATGTCTGAAAATCTTCTTGCTATCCTATCGCCATAACCAAATAGATTGGCGCGACGGCGCGTGCCCGAGCTATGGTAGCACTCGACCGCGACTCCACGTCGCACTGTTTTAAATGACAGGACTTACGGCGTCACTCGCAAAACACGGATTTTTGTTCTTCGAATCGAACGTTTTTTCGTTCTGCGAACGAAAACCTTCGATACGAGAGAATATTTTAATCCGTGGTGGTTGAATGTGCGCGTCCACTGCGTAAGTGCTGTAAATGAAAGGTATCTCGAATGGCAACGACGACTCTTCCAGAGCGCCGCATTGGTCGCCGTCGGGGGCGTTGGATCGGCACCGGCATCGCCGTGATCGTTATCGGTCTGATTGCTGCGTTGCTGCTCAACCGCACCAGCAGCAGCAGTTCATCCACCGCAACAGTGGCGACGACGAATGTCACGCGTGGCAGTGTGATGGCAACCGTCGCCGGCAGTGGCACGGTCGCACCCGCCCAGGCGCTCGACCTGTCCTTCCAGACCAGCGGCACCGTCACACAGGTATTGGTCACAGAAGGTGACACCGTCTCCGCCGACCAGACCCTCGCCCAGCTCGACAGTCGCGACCTGCAACTCGACGTTGCCAGCGCCCAGGCCGCGCTCGACAGCGCCAACACCAGGCTGACCCAGACCACTGACGGCAATGTCCAGCCCGTCGATATCAGCGCCCAGGCTCAGCTCGCCGCGCTCAAGGACCCGAGTGCCGACAAGATCAGCTCGGCCCAGACCGCCGTGCGTCAGGCCGAACTCGATCTGCAATCACAGCGCGACAGCAGCTCGGCCAGTAAGACCAAGGCCGAGCAGGATCTGCACAAAGCGACCGATTCGCTGACCCAGGCGCAGTCGAAGTATGCCACCGCGCTGAAGAATTGGCAGTATGTCCAGGAGACCAACGCCGACCCGACCAACCCGACGACGACCAGCGCGGATGGCAAAAAGGTCAAGAACAAGCTGAGCGACACCCAGCGCCAGCAGTACTACGATACATACGTGCAGGCCGAAGCGGGGCTGCACAGCGCCGAGACGGCGGTTGCGCAGGCGCAGGTGAGCTATGACAATGCTCGCCAGGCCGAGCCGACCAGCATCCAGCAGGCCGAGGCCAAGCTGGCCGACGCGCAGGCGCAGTTGGCGGCGCTGCAGAATCCGAACAGCAGCGACATCGCGCAGAAGCAGGCCAGTGTCGACCAGGCCAGGGCCGCGTTGACGCAGGCGCAGGCGAATCTGACCAAGCTGACTGCGCCTGGAACGGAGAGCGATGTGGTGATAGAGCAATCGTCGGTGACGCAGGCCGAGCAGAGCCTCAAGCAGGCGCAGCTCAAGCTCGAGCAGGCGACGCTCAAGGCGCCGTTCGCCGGCGTGGTCACCGCGGTCAATATCGTGCCGGGCGGAAGCTCGTCGAGCAGCAGTTCGTCGAGCAGCAGTTCGTCGAGCAGCGGTGCGATCAGCCTGATCGACCGCAGCACGCTGCATGTCGACCTGAAGCTGAGCGAGAACGACGTCGCCAAGGTCGCGCTCAACCAGAAGGTCGCGCTGGCGATCGACGCGCTGAAGGACTGGAAGGCCGAGGGCACGGTCAGCTACATCGCACCGTCGGCCGAGACCAGCAATGGTGTCGTGACCTATGCCGTGCGGGTAAGCTTCCCCGACACAGATGATCGTGTTAAGGTCGGCATGACCGCCAACCTGACGATCACGACCAATGAAAAAGACGGCGTGCTGACAGTGCCGAACAGTGCGCTGCTGCCGAAAGGCGCCGGCCACTCCGTCCAAGTGCTCAGCGCAGATGGCACGACGCGCGAGGTTGACGTGCAGACCGGCCTGACCGACGGCGCTAACACCGAGATTACCAGCGGCCTGAATGAAGGCGATCAGGTCGTCACGACCCCCAGCACCACCACAACGACGCAGCGCCGCGGTGGACTGTTTGGCCCGCCCTAATCGTGACACGCTGACAAGATGACACGGTGACGCTTCGTCGATCAGCGTTATCTTGTCACCGTGTCATCTTGTCAGCGGAATGAGGAAAGTTATGCAATCAACAATGATCTCCATCACCGACCTACACAAGACCTACCAGATGGGCGATGTCACGGTCCACGCACTGCAGGGGGTCTCGTTCTCCATTCAGTGCGGCGAGTTCGTGGCGATAATGGGCCCATCGGGTAGCGGCAAGAGCACGCTGATGAATATGATCGGCTGCCTGGATACCCCGAGTAGCGGCAGCTACCAGCTCGACGGCGAAGAAGTCGGTGCGCTGACCGGCAACGACCTCTCAGCGGTACGAGCGCGCAAGCTAGGGTTTGTGTTCCAGCAATATATGCTGCTGCCGCGCCAGAATGCCGTGCGCCAGGTCGAGATGCCGCTGATCTACCGTGGGGTCAGCGCCTCGGAGCGGCGGCGGCGGGCCGAAGTGGCGCTGAAGATCGTCGGGATGGCCCAGCGGATGCAGCACAAGCCGACCGAACTCTCCGGCGGGCAGCAGCAGCGCGTGGCGATTGCCCGCGCGCTGGTCGGCAGCCCGGCCGTGCTGCTCGCCGACGAGCCTACCGGCGCGCTCGACAGCAGGACTGGCGAAGAGATTATGCGCATCCTGCAGCGGCTGAACACCGAGCAGGGCTTGACGGTGGTGCTGGTGACCCATGAGCACGATATTGCCGAATACGCCCGGCGCGTGCTAACGATGCGCGACGGCGTGCTGATTAGCGACACACGAAATTGAGAATGCAGATTATTGCCTGCCCTTCGACCCTTCGACAAGCTCAGGGCAGGCAGGCTCAGGATAGACGGCAGCATGGTACTTCCCGATTCACCCAGAGGGTACCCGGTTTTTCATTTTTGCGCTCTGCGAGCGCAAAAATGAAAAACGAAAAAAGATAAAGTACCACGGTTCCGGTTCCTGAGCTTGTCGAAGGGGAGCTTGCCGAAGGGCTGCCGAAGGCTATGACGGCATTTGGGATGCGACCGCGTAAGTCCTGTCAATTTATGAAAGGTATAAAGCGATGGCAACAATGATTGCCGATGCTCCAGCAGCAACGAGCGAGCTTGATGTGCTGGCGCCGTTGGATGAAACCGCCCAAGGCCGTATGAGCCTGATCGAGGTCGGCCGGCTGGCGTTCGAGAGTCTTTTCGCCAACAAGGTCCGCGCGCTGCTGACCATGCTCGGCGTGATCATCGGCGTGGCCTCGGTGGTCGCGCTGCTGGCGATCGGTAATGGCGCCAGCGCCTCGATTACCAGCCAGATCCAATCGATTGGCACCAATCTGCTGACGATCATGCCCGGTTCCCCGGACCGGCGCGGGCCCGGCGAGCAGAACCAAGCCCAGACCCTGACTATGGCCGACGTGGCGGCGATCGCCGCGCTCAAGCTGCCAATCACCGGCCCAGCGCCGCAATTCGGCGGCAGTGGGCAGATCGTCGCACCGGCGGCCGACACCAACGCTACCGTCACCGGCGTCACCGCCGCATACCAGACGATCAGCAACCTGAAGCTCGCAAGCGGTGTGTTCTTTACCGACGACCAGATCAGCGGCGCGGATGGCGTGGTGGTGCTCGGCAATACGCTGGCCAAGACACTCTTCGGCAGCGGCACGGCGGTGGGTCAGACGGTCCGCGTCGCGGGGCACACGCTGCGAGTGATCGGGGTGCTAGAGGCTAAGGGCAGCGGCGGGTTTGGCTCCGTCGATGACCAGGCGCTGGTGCCGATCACCGTGGCGCAGCAGCAGCTGTTTGGCGCGCGCACGCCGGATGGCAATGGCTGGAAGGTCTCGTCGATTCAGATCTCGGTGACCAACAGCGCGGATATCGACACGGTACAGGCGCGCATCGAGTCGCTGCTGCGCGAGCGGCACAACCTGAGCGTTGACGGTACCAAGGACGATTTCCGGATTATGAACCAGGCATCACTGCTCAGCTCGCTGTCGACGGTAACGACGCTGCTGACCTATTTCCTGGCATCGATTGCCGGCATCTCACTGCTGGTCGGCGGCATTGGGATCATGAATATCATGCTGGTCAGTGTGACTGAGCGCACCCGCGAGATTGGGCTGCGCAAAGCGGTGGGGGCGCGGCCGCGCGATATCCTGATGCAGTTCGTGGTCGAGGCGCTGGTGATCAGCCTGGCCGGCGGCTTGATCGGCCTGGCGATCGGCGTCGGCATTGCGCTGATCGTGACGTTGACAGGCCTGCTGACAACCGCAGTGACCCTAAGCTCGGTGCTGTTGGCGGTCGGCTTCTCGCTGGCAGTCGGCCTGTTCTTCGGCATCTATCCGGCCCAGCGCGCGGCCAAGCTGAACCCGATTCAGGCGCTGCGTTACGAATAGTAAGAACAGCAGCCAAAGCTTAATCGACTGCGCTCGAGTGAGCACGCGCGGTGCGGGCCTGCAGGTCGCGCAACACGCCTAGCTCGGTCGCATTCGGCGGCAGCGTCTGCTCGACCATCTCCGCGAACCGCAGTGGCCAGCCGGTGTTGGCCTGAACCTGCTCGCGCGTCGCGCCAGGGTGCATTGCGACGACCGTCAGTTCCTTCGTCAGCGGGTCGGGCCGCATTGTGCACAAGTCGGTAATGACTAGCGTTGGTCCCTGGGTGGGAATGCCCAGGCGCTGCCGGTGGTCGCCGCCCGCGCCGTGCCCGAATGAGGTAATGAAATCGACCTTTTCGACGAACGAGCGGCGCGTCTGCGGCATCACGACATAGACCTGCTGGCAACTGCTGGCGATCTCGGGCGCGCCGCCGCCGCCAGGCAGCCGCACCTTGGGCCGCGCGTAGCCACCGATCACGCTGGAGTTGATATTGGCGAACTTGTCGAGCTGCGCGCCGCCCAGGAAGCCCACCGAGATCCGGCCGCCCTGCAACCAGTACTGGAACATCTCTGGCACTGAGACGGTGCAGCGGGCAGTTTCGCACAGCTCCGGGTCGCCGATCGAGAGCGGCAGCACGTCGGGCCGCGTGCCGATCGTGCCAGACTCATAGATCAGGGTGATATCGGGGGCGTGGGTCAGCCGCGCCAAGTTGCAGGCCAGCGAGGGCGCGCCAATCCCGACGAAGCAGACATCGTCGTTCTTCAGCGCGCGCGCCGCCGCCACGGCCATCATTTCTGTTGTTGAATATTCCACCAGATTCCTCTTATTTTACAACATACTCAATGCCTAGTTTGATGTGATCTATAGCCTGCGGCAGCATGGTACTTCTATCTTTTTCTTTTTTCGGTTTTTGCGCTCTGCGAGTGCAAAACCGAAAAATGATAATAAAAAGTACCGCGGTTCCTGAGTTGGCCGAAGGGCTGCCGCAGGCTAAAATGGCTTTTAATAGGTGACCGCCTAACTACTGTGCTGAAGGATTAGCCAGAACATGCTGCTGCATCCAACTAAGAAAGCTGTCGCGATCGCGCGCGATCGCGTCCCATGCGGTGTAGAAGGCATTGTCGCGCCCATAGTAGCCGTGAGCGTAGGATGGGCGCGCGCCGCCTGGCGCCGCGACGATCGCACTGATTGTCCAGTATGGCAGAATGGTCGAGTTTGGGCTTGGCGCCCGCAGATCGTCGACGATTTCCTCCACCGTCACAATCGCCTGCTTCGCCGCGAGCACAACTTCCTTCTGCACACCGGTGATGCCCTCGATCAGCACGTTGCCGGCGCGGTCGGCGCGCTGGGCATGGACGATGCCAAGGTCCGGGCGCAACGCAGGCACGGCCGCCAGCCGCTCGCCGGTGAATGGGCACGTCACAAAGCGAATATTTGGGTTATTGTCCACCAGATCGGAGCCAAGGTAGCCGCGCAGAATCGCGCAGGGCAGGCCGGCCGCGCCCGCGGCATAGGCATTCGCCATCGCGGCGTGGCTATGCTCCTCGATTTCCAGCGGCTGCGGCCAGCCATGCTCGACCGCATCGCGCAGCCTGTGCAGCGAGCCCACGCCGGGGTTGCCGCCCCAGGAGAAGATCAGCTTGCGCACGCAGCCCATGCCAATCAGTTGATCGTAGATCAGATCCGGGGTCATCCGGATTAACGTCAGATCACGTTTTTGCTGGCGCATGATTTCATGGCCGGCGGCAAAGGGAATCAGGTGCGTGAAGCCCTCCAGCGCGATCGCCATGCCATCCTGGACAAAGGTGGCGATCGCCTCGCGCAATGACAGAATTGCAGGCATCGGCGTAGCTCCGTCAGAGATTGAAAAATACAGTCTCGCCCGCGCCCTGAAGGACGATATCCAGGCGGTACACGCTGGCGCCATCGACACTGGCGGGCTGCGCCAGAAGCGTCGCGCGGCGCTCGGCGGGAATGCTGCTCAGCAGGGGGTCGTCGCTGTTGGCCGGCTCGTCGGCGAAGTACAGTCGGGTCGCCAGGTGGTTCAGCAACCCACGCGCAAAGACGGCGACGCAAATATGCGGTGCCTGCAGTCGCTCGCGATCGAATGGCACGCGGCCGGGTTTGATCGTCTCGAACCAGAAGGCGCCAGCCGCATCGGTGCCCGCGCGCCCGAACCCGGTGAACGCCGGGTCGAGCGGCAGATCGCGCATATCGGCGGGGTGATTGTAGCGCCCGTAATGATTCGCCTGCCAGATCTCGAGTACGGCGTCGGGCACGCCGACGCCATCGCCGTCGAAGACGCGGCCCTCGATTCGAATGCGGTCGCCTGCGGTCGCGGCGCCGACGAGCACATTGCGTACCGCGTCGGCGCGGAGCAGGCAATCGTGGAAGAACGGCCCGACGGTTTGCGAACCCGTGCGTAGATAGGTCGTCATTGCTGCACCGCCTCATTCGCCTCAAACGGCGTAGCCGCCGCGCCGCCCAACACGATATCCCAGCGCCAGCCCAGCGCCCATTCCGGCTCAGTGACCTCGTGATCGTAGCTGGCGATCAACCGCTGCCGCGCCTCTTCGGTCGGGACCGCATTGAAGATTGGGTCTTGAAAGAACAGCGGGTCGTCCTGAAAGTACATCTGCGTGACCAGCCGCGACATCCACGTTGAGCCAAACAGGGAAAAGTGTATATGCGCCGGCCGCCAGGCGTTGGGGTGGTTCTTCCAGGGGTAGGCGCCCGGCCGGATGGTCAGAAAGCGATACATGCCGGCCGCATCGGTCAGGCAGCGGCCGATGCCCAAGAAATTGGGGTCGAGCGGCCCGGGCCACTGGTCGCGCCGGTGAATGTAGCGCCCGGCGGCATTACACTGCCAAACCTCGACCAGCGTGTGTGGCACGGGCATACCATACTCGTCGAGCACGCGCCCGGTGACGATGATTCGCTGGCCGATTGCCTCGCCGCCGGTACCGGCGTTGCGCGTCAGGTCGGCATCCTCCGGCGTGACGGCGCTGATCGCTGGGCCTGGGCCGGTTAGCTCCGAGAGCGTCAGCGGCACGTCGACCAGCGGCAGATTCGGCGCGCGGCGGATCGTCGACTGGTATGCCTGGTACAGGTACGGTGGAAAGATCGCCCGATCCCCGCGCACGATTTCGCCGATTGTGGTGATCATTTTTGCTCCTCCTCGGGTTCTACCAGCACCTGTTTTGCCAGCGCGATAGCACTATTCGCGGCTGGGATGCCGGCATAGATCGCCACATGCAGCAGCGCCTCGGCGATCTGCTCAGGCGTCGCACCCGTGTTGCGGCTGGCGCGCAGATGCAGCGCCAATTCTTCGCTGCGACCCAACGCCGCTAACATGGCGATCGTTATCAGGCTGCGCGTCGGGCGATCGAGGCCCGGGCGCGCCCACACCGATCCCCACGCCGTCTCGGTGATCAAGCGCTGAAAATCGGCGTCGAACGCCGTCGTGCGCGCCTCGGCCCGATCGACGTGCGCGTCGCCCAAGACCTCGCGCCGCACCCGCATCCCCACGTCATAGCGCGATTCATCCATTCTCATCGTTCCTCATCCACAGATTACACAGATTACACAGATATATTTACTATAATCTGTGTAATCTGTGGATTAGACTCGCTCCAATCCCACATAGTTCTCGGCCAAACTGGTGGCAGCCGCGCGTGAGCTAACGGTGTAGCGCAGCTGCGACAGCTGCAATTGATGTTGAAATGCGTCTTCGTGGTCGAAGCGATGCAGCATGGATGTCATCCACCACGAGAAGTGCTCGGCGCGCCAGACTCGCCGCAAGCACGTTACCGAATACGATTCGGTCAGGTCGGTGCTGCCATGGTGGAACCAGGCGGCCAGCGCCGGCGCCAGCACTTTCACATCGGCCATCGCGAGATTCATCCCTTTGGCGCCGGTGGGCGGCACCACGTGCGCGGCGTCGCCGGCCAGGAACAGCCGCCCGTACTGCATTGGCTCAACCACAAACGAGCGCATGGTCGTGATGCCGCGATCGAGAATCGGCCCCTGATTGACCGTCTCGCCGCCGGAGAGGGCCAGGCGGGCTTGCAATTCGGCCCAGATCCGCTCGTCGGGCCATTGATCGAGCGAATCTTCGGGCGAGCACTGTACATACAGCCGGCTCAACTCGGGTGAGCGCATACTCTGCAGCGCAAAGCCACGCTCGTGGTAGGCGTAGATCAGCTCGTCGACGGCCGGCGGGGTGCGCGCCAGAATGCCGAGCCACGCAAATGGGTAGGTTTTCTGATAGACCGCCAGCGCATCTTCCGGGATCGACGTGCGGCTGACGCCGTGAAAGCCATCGCAGCCCGCGATAATGTCGCACTCCAATTCGTGGCGCGCGCCGTGGTGGCTAAACCGTACCGACGGATGATCGCTCATTATGTTATGGAGAGTAGCGTCGCTGGTTTCAAAGCGGATATCGCCGCCCGCTGCCAATCGCGCCGCGATTATATCTTTGACCACCTCGTGCTGGCCATACACCATGATCGATCGCCCGGTGAGCTGGGTCATGTCGATGCGATGGCGCTCGCCGGCGAACTGCAGATAGATCCCATGATGCGTGAGCCCCTCGCGATCCATGCGTTCGCCAAGACCGCTTGCGCGCAGCAGATCGACCGTGCCTTGTTCCAACACCCCCGCGCGCAGCCGTCGCTCGATGTAGGTGCGATCATGGCGCTCCAGCACCACCGATTCGATCCCATGCTGGTGCAGCAAATGGGACAGCATCAGGCCCGCGGGACCGGCGCCGATAATCGCGACCTGTGTACGCATGGTGTGCATTCCTCTTAGCTGCTATCGCAAGTGCGATCCTAGTTCCAATAGAAACCGACAGTTCCCTGGCATGGCCAAAGGGAAATATGGGAACTGAAGGAAATAGCAACGAATTTGCGATTGCTTGCACTTAGGGTGCGCCCCAGACCTCGCGCGCCACCTCGGCGACGAGACGCAGCTTGGCCTCTTGATCCGCCTCTGTCAGCAGGTTGCCCGCTTCAGTCGAGGCGAACCCACATTGTGGGCTCAACGCCAGCCGCTCTAGCGGCACGAACCTGGAGGCATCCTCGATCCGCCGTTTGAGCGCATCCTTGTGCTCCAGAGTTGGCTTCTTGGTGGTCACAAGGCCGAGCACCACCGTGCGATCTCCCGGCACATGCCGCAGCGGCTCAAACCCGCCGGAGCGTTCGTCGTCGTACTCGAGCAGGAAGCGTTGGAACCGAGTACGCTCGAACACCGCGACAATCGGGTCGTACCCGCCGCTCGCGTAGAACTTGCTCTGGTTGTTGCCACGGCAGAGGTGAATGCCGAACGTCACGCCGGGATGGCCCTCGATGACCGCGTTGTCGAGCTCGATACAGCGGTCGAGCAGCTTGTCGGGGTCGGTACCGCGCTTGCGGTAGCCTTCGCGGATGGTCGCGTCAAGTAAGCCGGCGTACTGCGGCGCGTCGAACTGAATGTAGGTGCAGCCCAGGCGAACCAACTCGGCGACCTCGGTGCGCAGGATGTCGACGATATCGGCCAGGTAGGGCTCGATCGTCGGGTAAGCGCCTTTCGACTTTTCGGCATCATAATAGGCGGCCGCTTGCTGGGCGTTGATCAGCGTGACCTTGAGCGGCCGGTCGGCGCGCGCGCGGGCATAGGCAAACTCTTCGGTGCACATCGGCCGGATACGCTTGAGGCGCCCAACGACCACTGGCCGCTTGAGTACGAGCTCGTTGCCCTGCTCGTCGTGAAACGGAATGGCCCAGCCGCCGTACTTATCGAAGCCTTCGACCGAGTCGATGAAATGGCCATAAAACGCATAGCGGCGCATCTCGCCGTCGGTCACGACATCGAGCTCGGCCCGGGTCTGCAGATCGAGCGCTTCGTTCGCCGCGCGATCCTCGATCCGCTTAAACTCGGGCGGGCTGATCGCCCCAGCCTCGCGCTGCTCGCGGGCCTGCTTGAGGTAGACAGGGCGCAGCAGGCTCCCGATCACATCACTCCGATAACTCTGCATGATCATACTGCTACCTTTCTTGTGTCCAAACGTGTACAAACATACACGTTATCTACAATCCAGTTCCTGCTTCATCCGCGACCGCCTGCTTCAGCAGGTCTTACATCCCGTCCACAGGCAATTGACAGCCCGACGTAGCCACTACCGGGCTGGCCCTCAATCTGAGGGCTTCATCACGAATATTGCGCGCCGCATTGAGGTCGCGATCGACCTGGGTGTGACACGCCGGACAGACCCACACACGATCAGCCAGATCCAGATCATCCTTGTAGCCGCCACAGCCGTTGTGGAGCTTGCTGGATGGATAGAAGCGACCAATTGCTTGTACCGTACTCCCATGCCATTCGGCTTTGTAGTGCAACTGTCGGTGGAATTCGTGTAGGCTTGCGTCACTCAGCGCCTGCGCCAGTTTGCGGTTTTTCAGCATCCCGGCCAGGTTCAGATCTTCGACACCGATCAATGCCGCCTTGCGCACGATCTGGGTTGTCGCTTTATGATGCACGTCAGCGCGCAGACAGGCGACACGGTAGTGTGCCCGTGCCAACTTCACTACGGCCTTGCGGCGGTTCTGGCTGCCCTTTGTGCGCCGACTGACCCGACGAGAGAGGCGTCTGAGGGTGCCAATAGCTTTACGGAACAGTGCTTGGTTCTCGTACCGCAGCCCATCGCTATCGACTGCCAGGTCTTTGACCCCTACATCCACGCCAACCGCATGCCCCTGATGGGCGGGCGGCTGATGTGGCACATCCACCTGAATGCTGACCCACCACCAGCCCGCGCGTTCGCTGATGGTCGCGCCCAGGATTTTGCCCACGACGCGCAACGGCTCAGTCATGTTCACGCGGCCGAGCTTCGGGACGTTAAGAAAGTGGCCGTCGACACTGAACTTGTCGTTCGCCAGGTAGAACGAGCCGAACCCTTTGCGCCTTGATTTCCACTTCGGGAAGCCCATCGGCTTGCCCTTGCGCGCACCACGCTTCGAGGCGAAGAAGTTGCCCAACGCGGCCCCTAGGTTGCGAAACGCTCCCTCGACTGCGCACTTCGTAACCTCGTAGACCCAGGGAAACCGCTCACGCGTGATAGCGTTGAAACGCGCCTTCAAATCGAGTGCGCTCGCTGGCTGCTCGCCTTCGTCGAGTGCCCGCTTGATCTCGGCCAGTCCCCAGTTGTAGACGAAGCGGGCAGTGCCGCTGGCCTTGCGGAAATACTGTTCCTGTTCAGGCGTCGGATTGAGACGGATTTTGTGAGCGCGCTGCATCGGTAAGAGCTTTCTTCAATGCTTTGCGGTAGTTCCGCATAGCACACATATGTACACAATATTAACTATTTTGTAGGGGGCAAACAGATGTTGCACACCAACGCGACTCGCCGGCGCGACTTCGGGCTGCGATGATGCCCTTCCGTCTCGCGCCTTGGCGCAGGGTGTGGGAGGCTGCCACATGTGCAGCATGTCACTGCCCCCTACACAATATTAACTATTTAGACCAACCTCCTTTACGCCAGCGACGCCGCAGCCGGCGCCATCCCTCGATCAGCCCGCCGGGGAAGATGAGCACGACCACAATGAACAGCACGCCAAAGATAATCTGATGCGCCTGCTCCAACGAGAGCGCCAGCCGATCCTGCACCAGAATAAAGAACAGCGCGCCGAGCACTGGCCCAACGATCGTGCCAAGCCCCCCGACATACGTGATCAGCAGTGCGTCGAACGTCCAGATCGGGCTGAATGGCGCCGCAGGATAGTAGCTCACCTGCTGATACGCAAACACCCCCCCAGCCAGGCCGGCGAACAGGCTGCTTAGCGCCAGTGCCAGCAACTTGTGCAGCAGCACATTCACTCCGGTGGCACGCGCGGCCTCTTCGTCCTCGCGTACCGCCTGCAACCCAAGGCCCAGCGGCGACCTCAGCAGCAGGGCCGCCACCGCCGAGGTTGCGAGCGCCATCCCCAGCGCCAGCTCATAGCGCCCGGCCAGGCTGTAGCCAACAATCTGTTGGGCCGGCAGCGACGTAATCAGCGGCATGCCCTGGGCCACGGTGATTCGCAGTACCTCGGCGATGCCAAGTGTGCCGATCGCGAAGTAGGCGCCGCGCAGCCGAAAGGTGGGCACGCCGATGATCATGGCAAAGGCTGTGGACGCCAGACCGCCGAGCATGAGCGCGCCGGCGAACGGCGCGCCGGCAAGCCAGAGCCCGCGCGTAACCAGCGCCCCAATCCCAAAAAACGCCGCATGCCCCAGGCTGGTCTGGCCCGTGAAACCCGCGAGCATATTCCAGCTTTGTGCCAGCGTCACAAACAGGCAGATTCGAAACAGCAGGTTGATAATGTCATCGCGAGCGACCAGCGGCGCCACAGCGGCTGCCAGCGCGAGCACCGCCGCCACGGCAGGCCAGCGCCAGCCCCGCGCGCCCAGCGCGCCTGCTTGGCTCCTGACAGCGCGCTCAATCATAATCGGCCACCGCACACCCACGATCCGCCATCCACTGTCTACGCTCTGCAATCTGCAATCTGCATCAGGCCCTCCCAAACAAGCCACTGGGCCGCAGCAGCAGCACGAGCAGAAACATCACCAGCCCGGCCGTCTCGCGATAGATCGAGCCGAACGCCATACCGCTGATCGCCTCGACCAGCCCAAGCAGCAGCCCAGCCGGAAACGCCCCCAGGACGCTACCGGTTCCGGCGAGCGTGATCACCACCAGCGCCTTGAGCGTCCAGCTCAGCCCGATGTCGGGCGCGATGCCGTAGCCGATCACCACCAGGCTGCCGGCCATGCCGGCGAGCGCCGCGCCAAGCGCCATGGTGTACAGATACACGCGACCGACGTTGATTCCGGCCAGCGCCGCGCTCTCGCCATCTTCGGCGACGGCGCGAACCGCCTTCCCCGGATAGGTACGCTGCAAAAACAAGTGCAGCGCGACAATGCCAATGAATGTGATCAGCAGACTGAGCAGGCGGGCGAGCGGCAGCGTGATACCACCAATCGCGATCCCGGCGGCGGAATAGCTTAATTGGATGGTGCGCTCGTCGGCGGTGAACGACGCAAGTGCTGCATTCTGCAAGATCAGCGTCAGGCCAAAGCTCACCAACAGCGAATTCTTGATCCTTGTCTCGCCATGTAGATGAGTCAGGTAGCGAAACACCAATCGGTCGAGCACGATGCCGATCACAAACAGGCTGAGCATGGTGATCAGCAGTGAGACGAATGGATCGAGACCCAGCAGGCTAAACAGCCAGAAGCTGATGTAGCCGCCGAACATGAGCAGCTCGCCGTGGGCGACATTCAGAATCTTGAGCACGCCAAAAACCAGGGCTAACCCGGCGGCGGCAACCCCATAGATACCGCCGACAAACAGGCCAAATGCCAGATTTTGAACGATGGTTTGCATTCGCCCGCGATCTCCACTTTAGGTTAGTCGCCAGGATGCAGGATGCAGGATGCAGTTCAGTGTCGACTGCCTACTGCCTACTGGCGACTATCAACCAGATAGCACTTCTGCCGATGCATACTAGGCTCCAGTCTCACGCGCTGTCTGGAGCGTAGCCAAGGTATGCCTGCCGCACCGCTTCATCGTGCAGCAGCGCCGCACCCGCGCCCGTGCCCACGACGCGGCCCCCTTCCACAATATAGGCGCGGTCGGCCAGCTCCAATGCGGCGCGCGCGTTCTGCTCGACCAGCAGCACCGTCACGCCCTCGCCGTTGATCGCACGCACCACCTCGAAAATGTGTTGAACAATCAGCGGCGCGAGTCCCAGCGATGGCTCGTCGAGCATCAGCAGGTGCGGCAGGCCCATGATCGCCCGGCCGATCGCCAGCATCTGCTGCTCGCCGCCGCTCATCGTCTGCGCCCGCTGATAGCGCCGCTCGGCGAGCCAGGGAAAGATCTCGAACACCCGCTTGATCGTGCGCGCGCGCTCCTGCCGAGCCCGCGGCGTGAACGCGCCGAGTTCGAGATTCTCCAGCACGCTCATCCCGCCGAACAGCCGGCGGCCCTCGGGTACCAGCACCACACCACGCTCGACGATCTCGTGCGGCGGCAAGGCATCCAGGCGCGCGCCCGCGAACGCGATGCTGCCGGCCAGCGGGCGCTGCAAGCCTGCGAGCGCCCGCATGAGCGTCGTCTTGCCCGCGCCGTTCGAGCCGATCAGCCCGACGATCTCGCCCCGATCGACATGGAGCGAAATATCCCATACGGCCCGTACATCGCCATAGGCGACCGCCAGATTGGTGACCTCAAGTAGCATGAGCCGTACCCAAATAGGCGTCGATCACCCGCGCGTCGCGCGCGACCAGCGCGGGCGTACCCTCGGCGATGCGCTCGCCGGCGCTCATCACCGCCACACGATCCGAGATGCCGAAGATCGCCGTGACGACATGCTCGACCATGATAATCGTGGTGCCCGACTCGCGTAGCGCGCGAATCAGGTCCATTGTCTCCAGCACTTCGGTCGGGTTCAGGCCGGCCAGCAGCTCGTCCAGCAGCAACAGGATCGGGCGGGTAGCCAGCGCGCGGGCCAACTCCAGCCGCTTGCGATCGACCAGCGTCAGGTGTTTCGCCTGTTCCTGTGCGCGCCCGGCCAATCCAACGCGGTCCAGCATTGCGAGCGCATCCGCCTCGGCGCGCCGGCGATTCCAGACCGCGTCGCGCCCATAGATGCGCCCCACGGCGACATTCTCGAGCACCGTCAGCTCGGGAAACGGGCGCACCAGTTGGAAACTGCGAGCGATCCCGCGCTTGCAGCGCTGGTGCGCGCTAAGCCTGGTAATATCCTCGCCGCGCAATAGCACCCGGCCGGCGCTGGGCCGATACACGCCGGTTATCATGTTGAACAGCGTCGTCTTTCCAGCGCCGTTAGGCCCGATCAGCCCAAGGATCTCGCCCTCGTGCGCCGCCAGCGATACCCGGTTCACCGCCCGCAGCCCGCCAAAATCCTTGGATATGTTGTCGAGTTCAAGGAGTTCAGGCATATATCAATCCGACAATATAGTCAAATGTTCTTCCAAGCCAGGTGATAGGTTAGAGGCAATAGGCGAGAGGGGATCGGAGTTTCGTCTATCTCCTATCGCCTATGGCCCATAACCGATTACCTCGCCCTAGCGCTCGGTGAATGGTTTCGCGGGGAACACCACCGCCTTGGCGGCCTGTTCCTTGGGCCAAACCGCCACCTGCACGCCGTCCTGGTACTGCGTGACAATTGAGATCACCTGGCCGGTGCCGTCGGGATTGAACTTCACTGGGCCGATCACCGTCTCTTTCAGATCGGTCGCCGCAAGCGCGTCGCGGATGGCCTGCCGATCGGTGCTCTTGGCGCGACTGATCGCGTCGGCGAGGATCTGCACCGCGGCATACGCTGAGCCGACGCTCGACTGCGCCGGTTTATTATACTTTGCCTGATAGCGCTTAGCCATGTCTTGCGCGCCGGGGAAGTTCACTGTCGCGGCCCAGCCCTGGATCAGCATCACATCGTCGCCGTCCTTGGCCAGGTTCGACGCCCAGGTCGCACCATCGGGCGCGCGGATGAGGAACAGCGCTTGCGGCGTGTAGGCCAGTTCCTTCATCTGTTTTACAATTGTGGTGCCATCCGGCCCGTTCGGCAGCCCCAGCACCACCTGCGCGCCGGCATCTTTGGCCTTGCCGATCAGCGGCGCGAAGTCCTTGGCGCCCGGCGCATACTGCTCATCGTCGACGAGTTGGTAGCCGCGCGATTGGATTTCGTTGCGCCAGAGGCCACCAAGCTCGTTACCCCAGTCGGTCTTTTCTGCAAAGATCGCCACCTTGGTCGGCTTCGGGTTCAGGCTGTCGAGCAGATCAAAGCTGGTCTTCGCGATATCGGGCGACTTGGGAAATGGCGAGAACAGATATTGATAGCCGTTCTCGTGGATCTTTTTCAACGCGAAGGCGATGCCGATGTAGGGGATCTTGTTCTTCTCGGCCACCGCGGCGGCGGCGGCGTGCAAGTCGCTGCCGAAGCCGCCCAGGTAGGCCGATACCTGATTGCTTGAGTTGAGAGTCTCCAGGCGCTGCACCGTCTTGGTCGCGTCGGACTCGTCATCGAGAACGGTGAGCTCGAGCTGCATCTTCGTACCATTGACATCCACGCCCCCGGCCTTGTTGATGTCCTCGATCGCCAGCTCATAGCCGTTCTTGACCAGCTCGCCGCCCGCGGCGTAGCGCCCGGTGGTTGGCACCACTGCGCCGATTTTGATCGTCGCGCCCGATGCAGGCGCCGCGCCGCCGCAGGCCGCAAGCGCCAAGGCGAACAGCACGAACAGGCTCAGGCGTCGAAATCGCCGACACGTTGGGGTCATCTGTCATGCCTCCTTCTTCGCATATAGCAAGGCGCCCAAGCAGTCGGCGCCCGCAACCACTGGATCATCGACGATCAATAGTGCTCGAAAGAAGCCCGAGATCTGGAACCTCAAACACCGCCGACGAGTGCTTTGCCGCCGCTCGCAGCGTACGCATCGACAGGCGTGCGTGCTCGCGAGCCAGCGCCTCTGCGCGCGCGCCCTCGCGCTGCTCGATCGCTTCGACGATGCCCCGGTGATGCTCCTGTGCGGCGAAGAACACTTTCCATTCTTGCCCAAGCTCCCACTGCGCGATCACGAAGGCATTGGGCGAGGCAAACGGGAGGGCGACGATATGATCGAGCATCCGCGCGACCACAAAGCTTTCGGCAAGCGCGATCAGCTGCCGGTGAAACGAGCCATTGAGCTCAAGATAACGATCGATATCATCGCTGGTGACCGTGCGTTTTTCGACCAGCCCGTCGATCCCGGCGATGCAGGCTTTGATCCGATCCAGGGCAAGCATGCCGACCCCGCGCTCGGCGGCGAGTCGTGCGGCCAAACCTTCGATCGTGCCCCGTACTTCGACGGCATCGAGCACATCGCGCTGGGTAAACTTGCGCACCATGTAGCCCGCGCCGGGCATCTTCTCCAGCAGCCCTTCCTGGGTCAGCTGGGCAAGCGCGGCGCGGATGGGTGTGCGCGACACGCCGAGCCGATCGACGAGGGCGACCTCGAGCAGTTGCTCGCCGGGCGCAATCTGGCCATGAAGGATCAGCTCTCTGAGTCTGACGATCGCTTTGGTTGTTTGTGACATCGTTACTCTACCTGCAGCGCTGGAGTAGAATAGGCCGATATGTCGAGGTTTTACGAAGAGGACTGCTTAGAAGGTGTAATCGTGCTGGAATGCCGAAAGTATACAGCACGTATACATGAAGCGCAAGCGATCTTTTGTTTTGCTTGAAGATTTCGCCAGCACATGCTCAGTTCTCAGATAATGAGCCGCAGGAGCTTCGCGCTTTTGATGGAGCGGTGTATACATTGATGGGATTTACGCAGTGGACGCGAACAGTACACCTCCACGGATTAAAAAAACTCGAATCGAATGTTTATTCGTTCTGAGAACGAATAAACATTCGATTCGAAGAGGAAAAATTCGTGTTTGTGAGTGAGCGCGCAACCCCTGTGACTTGCGAAGCGTTCTATTCAGCGGCTGAGGGGCGCGCGGGCAGCGCCGCATCGGTCGCCGGCCGGCGGCGTGTAAAGCGATAGCGCAGTTGAGTGAGCGCACGCCGCACGCTGGGAACGCGCAGCAGCAGGAGCCCGCCGAGGATCGCGCCATAGAGTAGCGGCTCGCGAATGTCGGCCTTCACCAGCCAAACAAAGTGAATAATCACCAACACCGCCGCCAGATACACAAGCCGGTGTAATTGCTTCCAGCGCTTGCCCAGGCGCCGCATCCAGCCCTTAGTCGAAGTAAGCGCCAGCGGCAAGAGCAGGAGAAATGCGGAGAACCCAACCAAGACATAGCGCTTCTCGACGATCGTCTGCTTGATCAGCTCCCAATCCAGCCCATAATCGACCACCGCGAAAATAAACAGGTGTATGCAGATATAGAAGAAGGCGTAGAGACCGAGCGTCCGGCGCAGGGGCAGAACCTGCTTCAGCCCAAACAGCGTATTCAGCGGCGTACACAACAGCGAAAGCAGCAGCAGCGTCAGCGCCGTTTTGCCGGTACGGAAGGTTGCTTCCTGAATTGGGTTGGCGGTCAAATGGCCGGTGAATGCGTACACAATGATCAGCGCGAGCGGAATCAGCGCGCCGATATGCACCAGGATTCTGAGAATGGAGAATGGAGAATGGAGAATGGAGAAACGTGCGACCGGGCGACGTTCTCGGTTTTTCGGTGATGTTTGTATGTCTGGCATGATTTTATCTATACATGTTGGATCGCATCAGAAAACGTAGAACTTAATCTGCAATCTGCAATTTGCAATTGCACTAGTAGTTGGCGCGTAGGTCCATGCCGGCGTAGAGCTGAGCCACCTTATCGGCGTACCCGTTGAACGGCAGTGTCTTGCGGCGGCTGAACTCGCCGATCCGCCGCTCGGTCGACTGCGACCAGCGCGGATGCGGCACATCCGGGTTGACGTTGGCATAGAAGCCATACTCATTTGGCGCGGCGTTCATCCACAGGCTGGTCGGCTGCTCAGCCACCAGGTCGATCTTGACGATCGCCTTGATGCTTTTGAAGCCATACTTCCACGGCACCGACAGGCGCAGTGGCGCGCCATTCTGCGGCAGGGCCGGCTTGCCATACACGCCACTCACTAAGATCGCCAGATCGTTCATCGCCTCGTCCACGCGCAAACCTTCGACATACGGCCAGGTATAAAACCCGCTCGATTGGCCGGGCATCTCTTCGGGGCGCAAAACACTCTCAAAGCGGACATATTTGGCCTGCGCGGTCGGCTCGACATCTTTGAGCAGCTTATTCAGCGCAAACCCTGTCCAAGGGATCACCATCGACCAGCCCTCGACGCAGCGGTGGCGGTAGATTCGCTCTTCCTGCGGGTAGCGCTTGAGTAGATCTTCGATCGCGATCTTCTGCGGCTTGTTGACCATACCGCCGATCTCAAGCGTCCACGGGGTGGTCTTGAAGTCCTTCGCCAGATCGGCCACAGCCTCTTTTTCGGTGCTGAACTCGTAGTAGTTGTTATAGCCGGTCACCGCGTCGTATGCGGTCAGCGCATCGCCGAGCTCATCAGTTTTCCCCTTGACCGGCCCTGGGGCAGCTGCCGCGGGCGCGCCGCTTGACGCCGGCTGGTCCTGGCCACACGCCGCCAACACCAGCGAACCAACCGCCAGCGCCCCGGCCCCACGTATGAATTGCCGCCGCGAGCGGAACAAGTGCTCGGGCGTAATTTCTGAAGCAAGGATTTTATCCATGACCATACTCCTCGGTTGCATGATACCATATTAGTCTTGCTCGGCCAGCATTCGTTACGCATTGCCGGACTGTATACTGCCATAATTGTAACGCTGGAATATTAGTAAGTTATGACGCAAATATTACGGCTTAGCCTGTTTCAATGCGAACATTATCGACAAAATGGTTTTCATATTCTACTACTATGTACGTAGCGTAGCCAGTTGCGGGATGTCTCGCAAAAAGTCAAAGCGGTTGGCCGTACACACCTGTTGAACGAAGCGCAGCGCGCAGGTGAGTCCGATACGGATAGCATACTGCTTACCGCGCAGAACAGCGCCGACACGGTCGAGCAGGCGGGGGTATTCGTACTCAGGCGAAGGGATCCGCGCCATACTCATAGGCAGTATGAAGAGGCTCACACGCGCGGTGGCGACAAGAGACCGACGAGAATCCAGATACTATACCACAGCGTCGGGCATGGCCGATACAGGTCGATCTATATCAGGCGTTCCAGCGTCACACAAAGGTTCACGAAAAGGGTTATACTTTGGTTACTTATTGGTGTATCTTCGTGTCGCTTGGCGGATAACATCTGTTCAAAATACAGAAAGGACCAGCATCAATGTCGATTGCAACCGTGCGGGAGACGGCGGCGCAGGCCAGCCGCAGCTACGAGCGCTACCCAGTGAGCGTGCAAGAGTATGTGGCCTTCCACGAGCAGGGCTTCCTGATCGTGCGCGGCCTGATACCGCCGGAAGACACTCAGGAGATGATCGAGCATACCGAGGATCTGCTGGCCGGCCGCGTCAGCGCGCCCGAAATCGTTGGGCTGAGCGATAAACTCACGCCGGATCAGCAGATCGCGCACTGGACTCGCGCGCATATGTTGCACCGTATTCTACCGATCCACGAGCGCTTCCTGCTGCACCCGCGCACGCTCGACGTACTAGAGGCGCTGATCGGGCCGGATGTGCTGGCGCTCCAGTCGATGCTGTTTTTCAAGCAGCCCGGCCAGGATGGCCAGGGGTATCACCAGGACTCGTACTATATTCCGAGCTTCCCCGACACGCTGTGCGGCGCGTGGGTTGCGATCGAGCGGGCCGACGAGGAAAACGGCTGCATGTGGATGACGGTCGGATCGCAGCACGAGCCAATCTATCCCGATGTACAGCCGCGCGCCGGCCATAACACCATGCTTGGCGACATCGCCGCGATCACCGGCGCCAGCAGCACCGACGAAGCGCTGAATGGACTCACCCCGGTGGCGCGGAAATATGCGGGTCGCGAGGTCAAGGCCTTACTGCAACGCGCGCTCGCTGGTGCCCTGGAACCACGGCCAGCCCTACGAAGGCGATTCTGCGAACTACCAGCATATTCTCGCTCGCGGCAGCACGCATCTCCCATACGCGCAGCCGCGCTTCGGCACGCCCTGCGCGGCCAACCAGCCCGCCCAGCGCGCCGGCGCCGGCCCGGGTCAGCCGATGTCGATGATGGGTGGCGGCGATGGGCTGATGGGCCCTGCGCCGCACGGAGATGCGGATCACGATTAATTTTTGCTCCGCCATGAGGGGCGGCAGCGCGGTTCTTTTCGATTATGTCGTGTTGAGTAGTGGTATAGCGTATCGGTTAAAGTCTCGGCACGTCGTGCCGCTCAGCTGGCATGCAATTGGCTCCCGCACCTCGGCAGCAAAACAGGAAACGCCCGACATGCTAACGCTTTTCGTAACGTTTGGCGGACGCTCCGGTGCTATAGTATGCTCTGAAGTGCAAATGCGAAAGGTCAAACCATGCCCAGGGACATGGCTATCAGCAAGCTGCAAGCTAGGGCTGCCGCCCGGCGCGCTTGGGCGCTCTGGGGGTCTACCTGCTGCTGCACATGGCCGCCAGTGTGCTTGCGTTCCTGGCACGTTCATATCCTGCCGACGCCGCTGACCTGCTTGGCCTCTTCAGTCGTCTCTGGCTGTATCTCCCCATCATCGCTGCCTTTCCAACCATTGGCGCGTTGATCGCCGCGCGTCAGCCGCGCAACCCGATCGGCTGGCTGCTTCTGTCAATTGGGCTCGTCGGCGCGTTTGGTCAGATTGCCGAAGGCTATTGGCGCTATGCCCTGTTCGTGCGGCCCGGCGCCTTGCCTGCCGGGGAGCTGATGCTGTGGGTCAACACGCGGCCGTATTTGATCGTTGCGCTTCTCAGCGTGTTGCTGATCTTGTTGTTTCCGACCGGGCGCCCACCGTCGCGGCGCTGGTGGATCGTGGGCTGGTTGATCGTTTTTGGGGGCCTCGTGAACTTCGGAGCGCTTGCGCTCATGCCTGGCCCACTCGAACCGAGTGTGAGCATTACTAATCCGCTGGGTCTTTCTGGCGCTGCCCCATTCTTGCAGTTCAGCGCCGATCTCGGTGCGTACCTGCTTTTACTCGGTGCGCTCGGCGCGGTGTTATCACTGATTGTACGGTTTCGGCGGGCGAATGGGATCGAACGCCAGCAGATCAAATTGCTCGCCTATCCGCTCACGATCTATGGCGTCCTGTTCGCAATGATCATCTCCTCAGCGCCACCGTCCGGGGAACTGCCGCCGATCTTCAATCTGCTCTTCGCGCTTCAGGCGCTCGCAGGCGTCTTCGTCGCCGTGGCAGCCGGCATCGCGATCTTGCGCTACCGCCTCTGGGATATTGACGTGGTCATCCGGCGCACGCTGATCTATGGCGCGCTGACGCTGACGCTCGGCCTGGTGTACCTGGGCTGTATTCTGCTCAGTCGTACGCTGGTCGCACCGTATACCGGCGGCTCAGAGCTGGCGATCGTGGCCTCGACGCTGGCGATCGCCGCGCTATTTAGCCCGTTGCGGCGACGCATTCAGAACCTGATCGACAAGCGCTTCTACCGCCGCAAGTACGACGCCGCCAAGGTGCTGGCCGCCTTCGGTGCGACCGCCCGCGACGAGACCGACCTCGAGCGGCTGACCGCGGAGATGCTGCGCGTGGTGGACGAGACGGTCCAGCCGGAGTTCGTCGGTCTATGGCTACGCCCAGATTGAATACAACCACACTGCGATTATCGCCCGATCACTCCACGACGATCTGCGGCGCATACGACGGGTTATCTTCGATCGAGCGATACGTTGCTACATGATCGGACTCAGGCACGATCGCCAGCGTGACGATGCCGCTTGGCTGAACCGCGGCGGCTACATCGATCGTGACCCAGGCGCCTTTTTTCACCTGACCGATCTTGGCCACCGGCGCACCGAGCGGCGGGCGCGAGCTCCATGTGATGTCGCCGTTCCAGCCACTCGATACGGCATACACCACCCCGCCATGCTTGGCGGTGTTCTGGGCATACAGCTTCAGCAGCGCACGCCGGCCTGCAAGCTCTTTTGGAAGCTCAAAGCGCAGCAGCGCCCACATCTCGGGCGTGCGATCCACCTTTATCCGCTCGGCGACTAGGTAGCTGCGGTCCGGCGCGCCGCTATTGATGTACGTGTCGACCACGGGCTGATATGTCTGTGGCCCGGCGCTGGCTGGAGTGGCCGGAGGTGGGGCTGGGGCAGTTGCGATTGTCGGCTGCGGCAACCCTGCGGGAGGTGCTTGGCTGGGGCAGGCCCTGGCCGGGTCGAGCGCCGTGCGCCCGGCGCCGACGAGATTGCCACCGCGATTATTGTTCAGCGTATTCCCGCAAAGACTCTGCGGCTGGCGCACGAGCTTGATGCCACCAGCCTGGTTGTCGTGAAGATTGTTGCCGTACACCTGGTTATTCAGGCCGTCGGCGGCGCCATCGCCACCCAGCCGGATACCCGCGCCACGATTGCCAAAGCTCTCGTTGTAGCGAAAGATATTGCCGCCGCCACGCGCGTCGAAGCCGCCGGAGTTGGGGTCTTGCTGGCCGGTGCAGCTGTTGTGCTCCACGATATTACCCGACGAAGCCTCTTTAATATCGACACACTCGTTCGCCTGGGTGTTGAACGTATTGCCATGAATCCAATTCTCGTTCGAGCGATCCGGGTCGGCGGTCGGATTCTCGCCATTGCCGAGCTGCTCGGGCGCTGTGCCGATGTAAATCGCCTCGCCGTTGCGCTTGCCGGCGTGGAAGCGAAAATCATGCACACCGCAGCTCTCGAAGCGCGAAGCGCCAATTTCGTTGTGCTGCGCGAAATAGCGCATCCGCAAGCACTCGCCGCCCGCATTCTTGAAGGTCATTTGCAACACCCTTAGGCCGGTGACGCCGTCGTTCGGCTGCCGACCGACGACATACAATAGCTTCTCGCGGAAGCCCTGTTTGGTTTGGGGCGAACCCCACAGCCCGTCGATCGTGAAGCCTTCGAGCGTCAGATAGTCGTGGTTGATCTCAACGATGCGTGAGCCCCCGGCGCCTTTGACGACCGCGTCGGCCGGCCCCGTGATCGTGATCGGCGCGTTCGCGGCGCCATCGCGCCTGGAGACGACATCCTGCAAATAGATGCCCGGCCCCAGGGTAATCAGATCGCCAGGCTGTGCGCGATCGACCGCCTTTTGGATGGTCGCAAAGGGGTGCTCACGGCTGGCGCCGCTGTCCCAATCGCTGCCGGTTGGGCTGATGTAATAGGTTACAGGGCCGCGCGCGCGCGAAGGGTGCGGCGCAATCAACAGCAGGAGCAGCACAAAGACGCCAGCGAGTACTACAACGGCGCCGATTTGCATAGCCCGGAAATTGATCTTCATGGCTGATCCTCCATCGCACCGGCCGGCGGCTGATCCGAGCCACGGCGCAGATCGGCCTCGCGGTTGCTATGGATCTGGTTGGCCTGTTGCGAGATCTCGACTGCGCCAGCGGTGTTGAGATACACACCAACGGTATTGCCGGCCACTTCATTCTGTTCGGCGGTCAGCTTCCCATCGCTCTTCACATAGATCCCGTAGCGGGCATTTCCCAAGATCAGGTTATCGCGCAGCACGGAGTTGTCGACGTCGCTGTAGAGCGTGATGCCGTCCTTGCGATTGGCCTGCACCTTGTTGCCGACGACCTGGGTGGCGGATGCCTGCTGGCCCGCGCCGATGCCGGCTTCGAGATTATCGTAGACGGTGTTGCCGCGAACGCTAGTATTGGTCGAATCATTAATATTGATGCCCTGCCCGCCATTACTATAGGCGGTGTTCGCTTCGACCAGATTGTTGTTCGATCGCTGATAGATCACGATGCCGTGGTGCAGATTGTTATACGCGACGTTATTGCGAATCACGCCATCGCTGCATTCCTCGGCCAGAATAATGCCGTGCTTGCCGTTATCGTGCGACACATTGCCCTCGATCACCAGCCGATTCGATCGGGTATGCGGGTCGATGCCATACATCACGTTATGGTCGGTCTCATTGTTGCGAATCACGAGATCGTTGACTTCGAAAGTATATACGCCGTAGAAATTGTGCGAGACAAAGCTATCGACAATCTGGCCGGTGGTGCCACGCACGCGCCAAGCCAACCCATACGACTCGGGGCCATCGTACCCAAGATAGCGCAGGTCGGATCGCTGGATATCCATCCGAGCGCCATCGCGCGCCAGCACAAAGCTGCGCCCATCCTGGTATGTCTCGTCGTAGCGCTGGGCGACTGGATCCCACGAGCTCACGCATGTGTCGGCGAACTCAAGCTGGCCACCGAGCGCCTTGAGCCAGACGAAACCGTCTGCGTTGCTGCGCAGCTTCAGCCAGCGCACCTCGGGCGCGGCGACGCGCAGGCGCGCCCCGGCTTCGACGCGCAGATTGGCGCTGAGCAGCCATTCGCCGGGCGCCAACTCCTGCAGCGCGTTGGTTGCGCCAAGCGCCTGGTGGATGCCGGCCAGCGTCGTTTCGGCGCCCTTGCGCAGCAGAATCGTGTTGCTGGCGTCGTCGTAATGCGCCGACCCGGCCGGCAGTGCGGCCGGCGCCGCATTGCCAGTGTTTGGCGGCGCACCCTTCGCTAGCACATCGCAGGGGCGAACCCGGCCAGCCAGCGCCGCTAGCGCCGCCGGAGTTGGCTGGGGCGGAAGCGCGCTGGGTATCGGCTGAGGCCCCGGCGGCGCGGTCGATGCTGGCGCGGCCGCGGCGCCACAGGCGGCGCATACTGTCCCGATCGCAAGCATGAGACCAGCTCTGCCGATCATTTTCCCTATAAATGAAAGAAGGCTTTTCATGGTTTCCTCCTACCCGCCCCATTTGTGGATCCAGGCTGCCAACTCGGCGCGCTGGGGCGCGTCGGGCGCGAGGCGCAGGTAGGTAGCAAACGCTTGTTTGGCAGCACGGAAATTGCCGAGCTTGCGCTGGGCCAGGCCGATACCATAATAGGCAGCGGCGTTCTGGGGCTGAAATTGGGCGGCCAGCTCATAATTCGCCAGGGCACGCCGGTAGTTGCGCAGCGCATAGCGCATCTGGCCGGCGTCAAGATAGATCGGCGCCGGGTCGGCGACACTTGGCAGGATGCCACGGTAGATCGCCAGCGCATCCGAGAGCCGGTTCTGCTGCTTCAGCAGCGCCACCTGGCGTAGCGCCAGATCGATATTGCCCGGCTCGAGCGCCCGCGCGCTGGCAAGGTCGGCCTCAGCGCCGGCGGGGTCGCCAAGCTGCTTCGCTAACTCGGCGCGCGCCTTGAAGGCCGCGGCATCCTGTGGCTGGGCGGCGATCGCGGCGTTCAGATCGTCGAGCGCCTGGTCGGGCATTTGCTGCCGGCCATAGATGCTGGCCCGCAGCACGCGCGCCGCCGCATTGTTCGCATCCAACCGCAACACCTGTTCGAGATCGGCCAGCGCCGCCTGCCAATCATTTTGTAGGATATACAGTCGCGCTCGCGCCAGTAAGGGTTTGGTCTGACTGGGCTGCAGCTTCACGGCGGCATTGGCGTCTTGGAGCGCTAGGTCGAAGTTGCCCTGCGCGCCGGCAAAGCGCGCCCGCGCCAGTAGCGCGGCGACATTCTGCGGCTGCAGGCTCAGCGCGCGATCCAAATCGGCGCGCGCCGCATCGCCATGGCCCTGCCCGGCATGCACCTGACCGCGCTCGACCAGCGCGGGCACATCGTCGGGCCGCAAGCTCAGGGCTTTATCCAGATCGGCCTGGCTCTCGGGCAGCAGGCCCTGGTCGGCGTAGAAACGTCCGCGCGCCGCATAGGCGCCGGGCTTGTCGGGTTCGAGCGCCAGCGCATGGTTGAAGTTCTGCAAGGCCAGGTCCAGATTGCCCGCGGCCGCCAGCGCCCGGCCCAGCTCGACATACCCCTCGGCCCAGCCTGGATCGGCGGCGACCGCCTGGTTGAACTCTTCAAGCGCGCTCTCGGCGTCGCCGATCTGTTGGAAGATCTGCCCGCGCGCAACGAACAGCGGCGCATTGCCGGGCTGTCGTTGCAATACCTCGTTGTAGTCGTCCAGCGCGGCATCGAACTCGCCGCGCGCCGCATGCAGCTCCGCGCGACTGGTCTGCGCGCTGGCGTTGGCTGGGTCGAGCTGGAGCGCCCGATCGAGGTCGCGCAGCGCTTGCTCGGTCTTATCAAGCACCTGTTCCAGCCGTGCGCGCTCGACGTATAGGTTCGCATTGCTACCGTCCAGTTGAATCGCCTGGTCGAGGGCCTGGATCCCTGCCGCGGGCTTGCCGCCGGCCTGATAGGCCTGCGCCAGCGCCAGGTACACCGCTGGCGACTGCGCATCGAGCGCGGCGGCCGCGCGCAGGTCGGCGATCGCGCCGTCGAACTGCCGGGCTTTCAGGCGCACATTCGCGCGCTGGAGGTATGCTTCTTTATCCTGCGGGCGCAGCTCGATCACCTTGCTCAGGCTGGCCTCGGCGCCGGCGAAGTCTTTGTGCATCGCTAATAGCGCGCTTAGCCGCAGCTGAATCGGCACCACATTCGGATCGAGCGTGACAGCCTGCTGGTAATCGTCTTGCGCCCGCGCAAGGTCGCCGCGCCGCTCGTAGTAGCCGCCGCGGCGGCCATACAGCGCGGCGTTCCGTCGATCGAGCTCGATCGCCCGATTGAGATCGCCGAGCGCGCCGACAAAGTCGCCATTTTGCTCGCGCACGTCGCCGCGGGCCAGCAACACCGCAACGTCGCGCGGCGCCAGCGCCACCGCGTGGTCGAGATCGGCCGCGGCCGGCTGCCACCAACCAAGCGCGGCATAGGCCCGCCCACGCCCGGCGAAACCAGCCGCAGCATGTGGGTCGCGCTCAACCGCGGCGTTGAAGTCGTTTAGCGCATCATTGGGCTTACCGAGCCGCAGATTGCTCGCGCCACGGCCCAGGTAGCCGGCCGGCTCGGCTGGCAGCAGGGCGATGTAATGGGTGAAATCCGCCGCGGCATCGGCGTCGGCATTGATCTGCTGGCGGGCCAGGCCGCGTTGGAACAGCGCGCGCGCGTCGGAGCGATCGAAGAACAGCGCCTGGCCGTAACACAGCTCGGCTTCCTGATATTGCCGCGCCGCAAACTGGCGATCGGCCTGGTTCACCAGCACAATATGGATTCGCCGCGCGGCGAACCAGGCCAGCAGCAGGCCGAGCAGCACCGCCGCGGTGCCGAGCGCGATCATTGTGAGGCGCCGGCCGCGCGGGTTGATATGATCCAAGTAGATATACTGGGTCACTAATGGCAGAATATATTTGGTTTGAGCATCCATAGCATTTATCTTCTGTTGTTTGGCTTATTAACACGACTCATAAGATCGCTCACATAACACGGATTTTCTTCTTCGTATGGAATGTTTTTCGTTCTGCGAACGAAAAACATTCCATACGAGAGATTATTAATCCGTGGCGGTCAGATATTCGCGTCCATACCCAAGCGCACGAGAGCGTGCGAAGCCTGACACGATGCGAACGCTAGTGTATGACCACTGGCAGGAACAGCGTACCTCCAGGGGCGGCCGCGGCGCAGTTCGCCGCGTGGGCAACCACGAAATTGATCGGCGCGCTGTAGCCACCGGTATAACCGAACCCGATATGCCCGGAGCTATCCGCGCGGAATCGGCCGATCACCTTGCCGTTGGCGCTGACGGCGTAGCATGCGCCGGCGGTGAGCGCGCCAACCTGATGCGGCACAGCGCCAGTCGTAGAGCGCGAACTCTCGCTCCAGGCGTGTGTATCGGCGTCCCAAGCGGTCGCCTTCACCGCGAGAGCGCCGTTTTTCGGCCGAAGTTCCAGGTCGAGCGTCGTGACAGACACGCTTGAGCCGGCATTTGCATAGTTCAGGTTCAGCACTGTGCCCGACGGCATGACCAGGCTGTTGAGCCCAGCGCTCGAGAGTTGCCAGACCGCGCCGCGGCTGTCTTCGAGCGTCAGGCTGCTGGCGCTATCAAGCCCGACCTGGAACTGTTTAGCGATTTCGCTATCGCGCACGATGTTACCTGGCGCATTGCTGAAGACCAGATCGACCGCACTTCCCATGATCGTATTGCGCTCGAACAGGTTGCCGGTCGCCTGGCCAATTTTCATCAACGGAGTCTTGTAGCCAGCCAGCCGATTGTTGCGGAAGATGTTGTTCTTGGGCAAGCCATCGCCGGCTGTCGGCGGGTCGCTGCCCTTAAAGGTGTAGATGACATAGCCAGAGCCAGTGGCGTTCGTCGCCAGCCCACTGAGCGCGTTATTCTCGATCAGGTTGCGCGACGACCCCACGCTCAGCCGCACCGCCGACTCGCCGTTATTCGTCACGGTATTGTTGCGCACCACCGCGTCGTGCGAGTCGAAGATCGCGATCCCGGCGCCGCGGTTGTCGCGGCTGATATTGCCCTCCACGATCGCGCCATTGGTGTTGCGATGCAGCATAATGCCGTGCTCGTTGCCATACGACTGGTTATCGCGAATGATCAGGTGATCGCACTCTACCGAGCAGATCACGCCATGGGTGCCATTGTCGTGAAACACATTACCAGCGATCGTAAGGTAATCCGAGTCGTCGTGCGGATCGAGCCCGTACATCACATTGTTCGCGAACGTGTTAGCGGTCCAGTTCATGCAGTAGCCGCCGAAGGTATAGCTGCCGAAGTAGTTGTGGTGGAAGCTGCTGCCGGTGACATTGCCAAATACGTCGACCATGGCGTAGAGCTGGCGGCCAGGCGGCGGCGCGTCGGTCGGGTCGGCCGGGTCGACCTTGTAGTAAACTTTCCAGGCCATACCATAGGATTCGCCGGCATAGTAGCCCAGGTAGCCGAATTCGGAATGATCGGCGTCCATGCGCCCCTCATATGGCTCTTGCGTGCCGCCATTGACTGAGCACGCCGTCGGCGGGGCGGTTGGACGGCCCTTGGTCAGCAGCGAGCGCGCGGCGATGTACGAGCGGCCACCGCTGCCATCGGCCGCGACGGTTGGGTCGGTGTCGGGGCCATTGCTGGCCGGGTCCCACGAGGTCACTTTGGTGTACTGGAACAGCAGGGTGCCATTCTCGGCGCGCAGCCAGATGCCGAAGCTGGGGGTGCTCAGCAGTCGCAGCCAGTTGGCATCGCCATTCGCGCCGCCGGCGATCGTGAGCGTCGCGCCTTCTTCAACCTTGAGCTTGACCTTCAGCAGCCAGATCTTGTTGGCCGGGTCGACCAATTCGAGCTTATCGGGGCCAATACCGGCCGCGGGAATATCGCTGAGCCGGAAGGCTTGCCCGCAGCCTTCAAGGTGAATAACACCATCGGAGGTATAACGGATGGCGCGCGCAGGTGCGCCGAGGCAGGTGGTCGCGGCCGCCGCGGCTTGCGCGGATGTGTCACTCCGCGCGCCTGGCCGCGCCGAGGCGGGGGCGCTTTGATCGTCGGCGAGGTCCCAGCGAGCCGGTTTTCCGGGCGGACCCGGCTCGTCGGAGCCGCCTGCGAATGCGGGCGAGCCGCTATGACCTAAGCTGAACATCAGGGCGCACAGCAACGCCAGCAAGCCGCGCCGTAACCAGCAATAGTAAATAATTGTAAGGTGCATATCTATCTCCAAATGTATAGCAGCAGATACTCACTGTTATCGCCAGTATGCAGGAGGCAGGATGCAGGGTACTGCCGCCTGCATACTGCCTACCGTGGACTATTGACTAGAGAACAACTTTTGCCCAGCTGCACTAGCTCCTCTGCGCCGCCTCGCTTACCCGCATCACCTTGCCGTTCACAACCGCCACCGCGCGGGTCAGCCATTTGTGCTGGGTCAGCGTGCATAGCGCGTAGGTTTTAATCAGCGACATGTAGTAGGTCATTGCGATGAACAGCAACACGATCCACAGATCGGCCGGGCGGCGGCGCAGGTGTGGGATGATCTTGACTGTGCGGCTCACGAGCCACCAGATCAGCAGGGCGGCTACCAACTGCCAATTGCCGACCAGTATCGATACCGCCAGGACGATCGGCCCCAACAGCAGGGTGAACGGCGCGATCGTCTTATCGATCAGCACACATGCCAGGTAGGGGTAGCGCCAGACCCAGCCCTGCCAGAGCGCGCGCAGGTCGCTGCGGAAGCTGTTGCGGCTCCAGCGAATCCGCTGGTTCACGAAACCGCGGAAGTCCGGCTTGAAGGTCGAGTAGACGCGGGCATTCAGCTGGTTCCAGGTGTGATAGCCGCGCTGGAGGATCAGGCAGGTATAGCGCTTATCATCGCCGCTCATACAAGGCGTACCCAGAAACGTCTCGTTCAAAAACGCCTCGCGCATGCTCTGCAGTAGCCGGGTGCGATATGCGGCGGTGCGGCCCGAGAGGCAACTGACCGCGCGGCCCCAGCGCGTCGTCGCCGGCACTTCGTCGGCGTAGCGAATATCGAGATAGATGTCGGCGATTCGCTCCCACACCGTCGGGCGCCAGCCATCGGTCGGGTACATATTCTGGCGCGTCCCAACGCCACCAATGTGCGGATCAACGAATGGCATCTTGATCTTCCGCAGCACATCCGACTCCCAAATCACATCGCTATCCACCAGCACCACAATGTCGGTGGTCGCGGCATCAACCCCAGCCGCCAGCGCCGGGCGCTTGCCGGGAAGATCGATCGGGATGACCTGGACTTCGGGATACGATCGCGCAATCGCCATGCACACCGTATCGGTTATGTCGACCACAGCGATAATGCGATCGGGCTCATTGGCGATCCATGACTCGATCGCCATGCGAAAGAGCAGTGGATCTTCGTTGTAGACCGGCGTAACGATTGTAGCAGTGCAATTGTAGTCGTTCTCGATTGGGCGATAGAACAGCGCCGGTATGCGCTTCGCCAACCACATAATCCAGCGGAAGGCGCCCAGCGCACCAATCGGGATCAGCAGCGCGGTGCTGGTGATAGCGTCAACAAGTATGTGCCAGTAGTACAGCACTGAAGTAACTCCGAATGCAGATTAAATCGGGAATAGACCATGGATAGAACGGATTGGACGGATTCGCGCGGATATTACTAATAGTAATCCGTGGAGATCCGTACTATCCGTCAAATCCGTCGCCCATTTCCGCACCCCTGGGACAAGATTAGCGATAAACCCGCATCGGCGCTTCGCTGCCCAGCTCGATCGCCAGCTCATTGCCGGCGGCCGGGCGGCCCTGCGCCGCTTCCAGCGCCGCGTCGATCTCGCCGGGCGAGGCCGCCGCCGGCACAGTCTGTTCCAACCGGCGGTTGACCTCGATCGCCGCCTCGAGCATCAGGTGATCCAACCCCTGCTCGCGAACGAACTGCAGGAAGGCGGTGGTGTCTTTGGGCAGGCACGCGCCGCCGAAGGGCACCCCGCCGCGCGTGCCGTAGAGCGCATTCCACATACCCTCGGCCGTGCGCGCCACAGCCGAGCCCACCAGGTTGCCGTCGATGCCAAGCTGCTCGCAGATCGCGTGGACTTCGTTGAAATAGCTGATCTTGACCGCGTTGTACACATTGTTGACATACTTAATCATTTCGGCCTCGGTCGGCGTGCAGTGAACGATCAGCGCGCCGAACGGCCGGAACAGCGCGTCGAGGATCTCGGCGGTGCGTCGATCGGTCGTGCCCAGCACCGTGATCCATGGGCGCGCAAAATCCTGCTCGCTGCTAACTTGGCGCAGAAATTCGGGGTTCATCGCCACGCCGAAGTCGGTTCCGGCCTGTTTGCCGCAGGCGCGTTCCAGGATCGGCGTGATCCGATTCTCGGTAGTGGTTGGCGGTACAGTGCTGCGCACCACCACCGTGACAAAATGGTCGGTTTGGGCCAGGCCGCGCCCGACGGCCAGCGCGGCAGTCTCGATATAGTCCAGCACGATCTGCCCATCGACGCTGGGCGTCGACACCGCCAGCATGGCGACATCGACCGCGTTCCAATCGACATCACCTGCAGTCATTGCGTTCAAGCCCTCGGCGCGCAGCTTCGCAATCGTTTGTAGATTGATGTCGACGTAGCTGACACAGTGCCCCTTCTTGGCGAAGCCCTTACCAGTCGCCTGGCCGACCACGCCGGAGCCAACGATCAGAATTCTTGCCATCTACTCTCTCCATGAACGTTTGTTTTTGTAAGCCGGGCGCGCTTCGCAGCAAAAGAATGGGCTGCGACATAGCTAACGCCCAACTATTGGAACTGCTCGCATAGCCGCGTTGTGGCTGTGCGGGTCGCGTTACCAAACGACCTTATGGAGACAGCATAGCCGAACCGTGTGCCAATCGGAATGATGCGCTGGCGTCAAGTGATCGTCATTCGCCGAACATGTGGATGACATTAAGTGATCATGAAGCTGACATGTGGCGGAGCGTGTAACCGCCAGGACGCCGGGTACCCACACCCAGAGAGGGTACCCGGTGATGCTAAGAGCTTATGAAGAAATAAGCGATTATCCGCTCGCAGATCGAGATTAGCGATTCGAGATTGCAATGCCGCAATCAATCTCGAATCGCTAATCTCCAATTCCTTCATATGTGAGGCACGCGTATGGCCGGAGATTGCCTACATGGCTATCGCGCGCTCTTTGAGCGTGGGCGAGTGCGAGGCGGAGGTCAGCCTCACTTCGCTATCCAGCCGGAACCCAATCCGCTTAATCGTGGTGACCTGTGGCGGCGGCCGGCTGGCGACCTCGGCAGCGGCACGAAGATTGCGACGTAGCCTGGCGACACATGCATTGAGCGCGTCCTCGCAAGTGGCATGGTCGTAGGGCTGGCCCCAGACCGCCAGGAAGCACTCTTCGCGAGTACAAACTTGGCGCGGGCGTTCGGCCAAATAGTGCAGTAGATCGTATTCCAGCGTCGTAAGCTGCACCGGCAGGCCGTACACCTGGACAAGCCGCGCGCTTTCGTCGATGATCAGCGACGGTGGCCCACTGTGTAAGGCCACACCGAGTGTCTCATCGGGATCGGAGAAACTGAGTGACACCTCGTTCGATCCCAGCCAGATCTCGTCGTCGGTGCTCAGCTGGCGGCCGCCAACGATCAACTCGCCGTTGAGGTAAGTGCCGTTGGCGCTCCCTGCGTCGAACAACATATAGCGGTCGTGTTCGAGCACGATACGGGCGTGCAGCCGCGAGACCGTCGCGGAGGGTAGGACGACGTCGCAGCTTTCAGAGCGGCCAATCGTTGTGACTTCCTGACCGAGCGGAATATATTCTTCAGCGCTGCTCGTGCTCCGGCAAATAAGCATCGCTGGTCGTGCGCGTGGCATAGCCGCCTCCCTAGGTCGCAAGTGTCGAGTAAACATGCTGTAGCAAGAACAACGCCATGATCGATGTAGCTCATCGCAGCCCGGTATAACGACAATGCAAGACTTAACGAACACATATCTTGGGCAATATTATTTAACCGAAGTCGTGGGCCGCGGCAGCACGTCGACAGTCTACAAAGCGTTTCAAAGTTCACTCAACCGCTTTGTGGCCGTAAAAGTGCTCGCGAACACCATCGACCCGCACTTCGCCGCGCGCTTCAAGCGCGAGGCCTACGCGGTGGCGCAGCTGCAGCACCCAAATATCCTACCGATCTACGACTACGGCGAGCAGGGAGGGGTGCGGTACTTCGTGATGCAGTACGTCGAGGGCAGCACGACGCTCGAACACTTGCTTGGCGGACAGCCGATGGAGCCAATCGCGGCGATACAGCTGATGCTGCCACTACTCTCGGCGCTGAAGTATGCGCACGAGCGAGGCGTGGTGCATCGCGATATCAAGCCGGCCAATATCATGCTGCCGCGCCCGGATTGGCCGATGCTGGCGGACTTTGGCATCGCCAAGTTGATTGACGACAGTCAGCAACTGACGCCGCCGGGCCAGAGTGTTGGTACGGCGATCTATATGGCGCCGGAGCGGGCGACCAGCCGGGCCGTGGATGTGCGCACCGATCTGTACTCGATCGGGGTGGTGCTCTACGAAATGCTGACCGGTAAGGTTCCATTCGATGGCGTCGGCCCGGTTGAAGTGCTGCGAAAGCACCTGCATACGCCGCCGCCAGCGCCGCGCAGCATCAACCCACGGCTGCCCAAGGTCGCCGAGCTGGCGCTGCTGCGGGCGCTCGAGAAGAATCCAGCCGATCGCTACCAATCGGCCGGCGAGATGGCCCAGGCGCTCCAGCGGGTGGTCGGCCAGATTGAGCGGCTGAATGCTCAGCGCCGGCTACAACACCTGCTGCAGCAGCCCGCCGCCGACCCAGCCGAGTCGGCGCAAGCTAACCCATATGAGACCAGCACGCTCCCCGAGTTTAGCGCGCCGACCCCGCCGGGCGCAGTACGGCCAGCGCCCGCGAGCGAGCGGAATGATTGGCTGCGATTTGGTCTACCAGCGCTACTCGTGCTGCTGGCCCTGGGTGGCATCGTGATGGCACGCGGAGTGTCGGGCGGGCAAGAACCCCTGCCTCCGCCTACCAGCATCCCCGCGACCCCAACCAGCGCGCCGGTCGCCGTAGCCGCACCAACCAGCGTGGCGACTGCCCCCGAAGCAGCCCCGACCACGCCCGCGGTCGAGCCGACGCAGGAACTACCGACCCCAGCGCCGCCTGAGCCAACGCCGGCGCCTGTGCCAACCACGCCACCGGCAGCGCCGCCGTCTTTGCCATCGACCCCGCAAATAACCCAGCTTGAGCAGCTGACGAGCATCCGCTTCGAAGACACCGACTGGCAGGGCGGCTTCCGGCGCGCGGGCGGCCGCACGTATGGCGGGCGTACGGCGACCTGGATTTATGGCACGACCACGCCCTACAGCGCCATGCAGGTCAGCTTCGAACTCAGCGCTCGGCCCACCGGAAGCGCCACGCTCACGATCGAGGGGATGGACTCGGAGGATCGGATCAAGACGCCAATCAGCATTCAAGTGAACGGCGTGGAGATCTTCAACGGCCCGAATCCGCTTCCCGACGACGATCATCCGCTCGAGACCGGCACGTGGGCAAGCTACGTCTGGTCATTCGACGCGGCATTGCTGCGCCCCGGCCAGAACCAGATCCGGATCGCGAATCTCGCCGAGGGCGCGTTCAGCTTGCCGCCCTTCTTTATGCTAGACTATGCCGATCTTAGCTATAGCACGCGCTAGCGCCATTACAGATTGCGATTTTTGTTCTCCACCATAGCATGGGTTTGGCAGTTCTTCACTTCAATGCCCTATGCAATATCTTTGTTTCTCGGCTTTTAGGCGTAATCATTTGTTAAGACCTTGGTTACCGGCACATAAGCCTAAAAGCGCATACTCAATCATGGCGACGGTTTGTGCGCAGCTGTCGATTTGCCTGCACGCCGAACAATCCGGTACAATGTCGCGCGCGATGATTTCTTAATGACAGGAGTTACGCAGTGGTCCGCATTGGACCGGATTCTGCCGCAGGCAAAAACGCCGACTGCGTAAGTCCTGTTAATGACAGCGGCATACTCTTATGAGCGGTGAAACCATCTTAATCGTCGATGACGAGCCGACGATCGTCGAGGTTGTCGGGCTCTACCTAAAGCGCGAGGGCTTCCGTGTAATGACGGCCGACGACGGCAACGCGGCGCTGCAGGCGATCGAGCAACAGCGCCCCGATCTGGTGGTGCTCGACCTGATGCTGCCGGGGCTGAATGGCCTGGAAGTCGTCAAGCGTCTGCGGGCCGGCAGCGCGCTGCCGATCATTATGCTCACGGCTCGCAGCGAAGAGGCCGACCGGGTGGTTGGGCTCGAGCTTGGCGCCGACGATTATGTGACCAAGCCGTTCAGCGCGCGCGAGTTGGTAGCGCGCGTCAAGGCCGTGCTGCGACGCACCCACCCCGAAGCCGCGCCGGCCGAGCCGTCTGCCTCGAATGTGGTGGCGATCGGCGGGCTGCGGCTCGATTCCGCCGCGCGCACGGTCACGCTGGATGGACAAGCGATCAATCTAACTGTGCGCGAGTTCGATCTGCTGCAATTTCTGATGCGCAATCCTGGCCAGGTTTTTACCCGCGAGCAACTGCTCGACAATGTATGGGGCTACACATTCGCCAGCGACATGGGCACCGTCACGGTGCATATCCGGCGACTGCGCGAGAAGATTGAGCCCGACCCGGCCAACCCTATATTTCTGCAAACGATTTGGGGCGTGGGGTATAAGCTGGAACGCCCCTGATGATTGCACATTGTAAATTGCAAATTGCAAATTGAACTGGCGTAATTTGCAATTTACAATATGCAATTTACAATTCGAAACCTATGCAAACAACAATTCCTCTTCGCCGCTCGTTCGCGCCATTTGGCATCGGCTTATTTGCGCTTGGGCTGGCGCTGCTACTGGCGCTCGGATGGCTGGGCGTGCGCGGGCGCGATATGGCCGAGCTCACGCTGTATTTAATTATCTCGCTGGCGCTTTCGCTTGGCATCGGCGCGCTAGGACTGGCCTGGTTGCGCCGCGCGCGCGTCCGGTTGTGGCTCCAGGTGACGCTGACCTATATGCTTGGCATCGTGGTCGCGATTCTGAACATCTTTTTGACCGCGCAACTGATGTTCATATCCAGCAACCACGACCTGCCGCTGCTGGTCCTGCTGCTCCTGTTTGCGGCGGTGGTCTCGTTGGCGCTCGGCTATGCGCTGGCGCAAACGCTCGCCCGCCGCGTGACGGCGCTGCACGAGGGCGCCCACGCGATTGCGAACGGCGATTTCCAGGCGCATGTGGTCGAAAGCGGCGGCGATGAACTGACCGCGCTGGGAGTCGAGTTCAATCGCATGGCCGCTCAGTTGGCCGCCGGCGCCGCCGAACGCCAGCGCCTGGAAAGCACCCGACGCGATCTGATCGCGGCGATCTCGCACGATCTGCGCACGCCGCTGGCGTCGCTGCGGGTCATGACCGAGGCGCTCGCCGACGGCATGGTCGATGATCCGGCCACTACCACGCGCTACCTGGCGACAATGCGCAGCCAGATTGGGCATCTCAATGGTCTGATCGACGACCTGTTCGAGCTGGCGCAGATCGACGCCGGTGAGCTGAAGCTGGAGCTCGAGCGCAGCTCGCTTGGCGATCTGGTGAGCGATACGTTGGCGGG
>WNGB01003775.1_pt1 | contig 43458 bp, 34 predicted proteins | sample 5400681 | NCBI WGS metagenome assembly WNGB01 (sample SAMN13153367, study PRJNA577476) | soil metagenome | isolation source: 115 cm soil or saprolite under grassland replicate 2 | place: USA:California | collected 2016-06-15 | reverse complement strand
CAGGAGAGTACGATCTGTACGAATCGGTCAAGCCGAGTGAAAATCTAGACTTCTCCTGGCAGTGGTACGACCGCGAGGCGTCCCTCACGGTTGCCCTCCATACGAGGGCTGACTTTATTTTAACGTATAAGAAAATATGAGCGACTGCTACGCACCTGCTGAACCGATCGAATGCACCGGGCCGATTCACTCGCGCCAGCCTAACCGCCGCGCCCAAGCGCCGATCCGCGCCCAAGGCCCGCCCGGTGTTCGCCCGGCCTGCGCCCGAGGAACTCAATGTCGTCGATCCTGCGCCAATCTGCGCATGCTCACCGCGCCAAATCCCAATGGTTCTTGTTTGCCATAAGATGTTTGGGAAGCCCGGTAGTCGAGGCTTTAGCCGGTGAAAATAGGCTATCCGGCTAAAGCATTCTCCAGTGAATAGCCGAATTCGCTATGATTGGCTGAAGCGGAAAGATCGGCGTCATGGCTGAGCAGGACACGATCATCCAACAACAGGATCTGTTACAAGCCCACCGCCGCACGCTGGCGCACTTGCTGCAACAGGCCGAGCTTCATGGCGGTGAAGCGTTGGCGCCGCCGCATGTCGTGAATGGTATCGACCAAGCGCGGGCTGAAATTCGGCAGCTCAAGGCCGCACTGCGCGCGCTTGGGACCGAGGCCGCCGATGCGCCGGGCGACGAGCCAACGCTTGCGGGCGCCATCTCGACCAAGGGCAGTGCCTACCTCGCTCGCATTCACAGCCGCGACGCGCAACTAGCACTGCGCAATCGCGCAGCGATGCTAGAGAAGATGCGCTTGACCTGGATCGATGGCGTATTGCACCAATCGCTCTACCACGAAGCGCAGTTGAATTTGGGGTTGCTAACCCGGCCAGATGCTGTGGCACTGCCATTACGCGCACAAGTACAGGAGCTCGGCAGTACGCCGGAGCCGCTGCCAGTCGGCACGAGCATTACGGATATGTACAACCGCTACCAAGGCGCGCTGCTGATTCTCGGCGCGCCGGGTGGCGGCAAGACCACGCTGCTGCTTGAGTTGGCCAACGATCTGCTCGACCGGGCGCTGCGCGAGCCGACCCATCCGATCCCTGTTGTTTTCCCGCTGTCGACCTGGGCGGCGAACCCACGCCCGCTCGACCAATGGCTGCGCGATGAACTAAACCAGCGCTATGACGTGCCGCGCCGGCTGGGGCAAGCCTGGGTGGAACAAGAGCAAATCCTGCCCTTGCTCGACGGCCTTGATGAAGTTGCCGAGGGGCAGCGCGCGGCGTGTGTCGCAGCAATCAACGCCTTTCGACAGGAGCATGGCCTGCTGCCGCTTGTCGTCAGCAGCCGGATCGAGGAATACAAGCAATTGACCGAGGGCGACGCACGTCTCCGGCTGAACGGGGCGATTCTGCTGCAAGCGCTCACGCGCGCCGAAGTGCAAACATATCTCCAGCGCATGGTCCCCGCGCTCGACGGCGTGCGCATGGTGCTCGACGCCGAGCCGCGGCACTGGCTGTGGAAGTTCGCACTGAACCCTCTGATGCTGAGCATTGTGTCGTTGGCCTACAAAGACGCGCCGGCCGACGAGCTCCGCCAAATCGGCACGCTCGACCAGCAGCGCATGCGACTCTTCGATGCCTACACCGCGGCGATGTTCCGGCGGCGTGGTGCTGATCACCGCTATACGCAGGCGCAGACCGTGCGCTGGCTCATGCGGCTGGCACAACAGCTGATGCAACAGAACCAGACAGTGTTCTACCTCGACGGCTTGCAGCCGACTTGGCTGCGCACACGTGGGCAGCGGGCGCAATATTGGTTGGGGGATCGGCTGCTTGGCATCTTACTCGGTGGATTGGTTGGCGGGCTGGTTGGCGGGCTGGTTGGCGGGCCGGTCTTCGGGCTGGTCTTCGGGCTGGTCTTCGGGCTGGTCTTCGGGCTGGTCTTCGGGCTGGTTTTGAGCTGCTTTGGCGGAGAAATCGATCAGTATCCTGGTGAGCACCGACCACTGAGACCTCAACTACGTGATGCGCTCTTGGGCGGTGGGCTGGTCGGCGGGCTGGGCAGCGCGCTGGGCGGTGGGTTGGCCAGCACGCTGGGCCGCGGGCTGGCCGTCGAACTGGTCGGCGGGCTGGTCGTTGGCCTGGTCTTCGGGCTGGGCGGCGGGCTGATCGGTGGGCTACTCGGGCGCCCACGGCTCGGCATGCGCGTCGTCGTCAGCGTCGAAATGACCCAATGGTCGTGGCGGCGCGTCGTACAGTCGGCAGCCAATGGGCTGGTCGTCGGGCTGGTCGTCGGGTTGGTCTTCGGGCTGATCACCGGACTGATCTTTCCGCCGGGCAACACGCTGCTCGTCGGGTTGCTCGTCGGGCTGGTCTTCGGGCTGGTTTTCGGGTTGGTCTTCGGGTTGGTCTTTGGGCTAGTCGGTGGGTTTAGTGGCGCGGCATTAAGCCATAAAACCCGCCCGAACCAAGGGATCCATCGGTCGTTGCCGAGCGCCCTCCGTATCGGATTAGTCGGCGGGCTGGTCGGTGGGCTGGTCGGTGGGGTGGTCCTTGGGCTGGTCGGCGGACTGGTCGGCGGATTGGTCGGCGGATTGGTCGTCGGGCTGGTCGCCGGGCTCAGCCTGGGTTTTGTCTACGGCGGCTACGCGCTGCTCTCGCACGTGGCGCTGCGTGTAGTGCTCTGGTGGGCTGACGCGATGCCCTTGAATTATGTGCGCTTCCTTGAATATTGTGCCGAGCGGATCTTCCTGCGCAAAGTTGGCGGTGGGTATATCTTCGTCCACCGCACCGTGATGGAGTATTTTGCTGGGTTAGAGCAACCTCAAGATAATCAGGCATCCGGTATGCGCAAGCAAGCGACACGAGCAAGCATTGTGCGTGCTGCCATCCCAGAGACGGATACCACGAGGACGCCATGACCAAACACCGCGAGCGCACGTTTGAAGATCAGGTCGTCGAGCATCTCACCGCCAATCGATGGCCAAGCAAGTGCTCAACGACCAGCACGTGCGCGAGGGCTTCGCGAGCGTGGTGCTTGATATTGTGTACGAGGCGCCGCGCAAGCGGGCTGCGTGAGGAGGTTACCCATGGACGACTATACATTTGATTGGGTCGCGCTCGCGCCGATCGACGCGGTGGCCGCGCGCGCCGAGCAGTGCTGTGTAGCGCAAGGGATGTCCGGCATATGGTATTCCAGCGCGCCGGGCGGCATCCCAGTGAAAGGCTGCCGGATCGTGGACGCCGACGATGCGACATTGGCCGTTCTGACGCTGCAAGGTTATCAGGACGATCAGACGCATCTGCGGCTGCAGCCCGCCGCGCGCGCCGCCGATCCCGCGCAAGTGATTGCATTGGCCGATACGCTGTATGCGGCGCTGCGCGCCGAAGGCTGGATTCCTTCGGAAGCGCCGCTGCTCGAACATACCCCGCGCTTCGTGCGCCCGTATGGCTTCAAGCCGCGCCCCGGCGAATCCACGCCGTGAACTGAAGCTTGACGCACAATTCATCAGATGATATTATCACCAGACCATTTTTCCTCCAGACATAGATTTTCCAGAGTCCGTGGATAGTTGGGGGGCTATCGCCCTGTCACATACTGAAGCGGTGGTTGGCGGATGCTCAATCATTCCGCTAAAGCCTCGACTCCCATTCGGCATTCAAATCGAATTGCGATAGCGCCGAGAAAGGAGGTGCAGCGCAGACGAATACCTGTCCAAGATCGCAGATTCCTGGTTGCCGAAAAGTATGATCGGCATATCTCATCTGACAGTGTTTGTCAGATCGAAGAGGAGGCTAGCATGCTGAATCACTCTCGTGTTTCCTCGCTTGTGTTGCTTTTCGTGATCGTGGCGGCGTTGCTCGCCGCGTGCGGTGGCACTGCGCCGGCCCCAGCAGGCCAGGCCGCGACCGCGGCGCCTGCGGCGGCTGCGCCGACCGCTGCAGCTGCCGCGCCTGAGGCGACCGCTGCGCCCGCTGCCGCCGAGGCGACCGCCGCGCCCGCGGCTGAGCCGTCCGCAGGTGGCATTCTTAACGGTGTAACGCTGCCCGACGACGCGGCCCCGCCCGATCAGCAGGTGTTGATCGAGCACTACGATAACACCGCCGATTTCACGACGATCGATTTCTGGGAGTCGGTCTATAAGCGTGGCGGCTCGATCGCCGACCTGCTCACCGAGCCGCTGGTGCGGATCAACAAGAACTTCGAGATCGTGCCGGCCGCCGCAACCGAGTGGAGCGTCGATTCGAGTGGTCTGGTCTGGACGTTCAAGCTCGACCCAAATCTGATCTGGTCGGACGATACGCCGGTGACCGCCGACGACTTCGTGGCGACCTTCCGCTACGGTGCCGACCCCAAGCACGCCTGGGACTTCACATGGTTCTTCGGCGGCGTGATCAAGAACTGGAACGATGCCGTCGCTGGCAAGGTGCCACTCGACCAACTCGGCGTGACGGCGGTCGATGCGCATACGCTCCAGATTACAACCGAGTCCCCGGCGCCTTACATACCGGCGATGATGCTCTACAGCCAGGCGCTGCAGAAGAAGGCGCTCGAGGCGCACGGCGGGCTGTACAATTCCGACCCGGCTACCTCGGTCTCGGATGGTCCGTTCATTCTCAAAGAGTGGCGCAAGGGCGACCGGCTGATCTACGAGGCCAACCCCAAGTACAAGGGTAAGAACAAGCCGTTCATCCAGAAAGTCATTAGCATCGGCGCCGCGACCTCGACCGATTTCGCCGCCTACCAGGCCGGCGAGATCGACTTCGTCGGCGGCGGCAATCTGTCGCCGGCCGACAATGATATTATCGCGGCTGATCCGGAGCTGTCGAAGGAAATCCACCCGCACTACGGCGACTTCCGTACCCACTACCTATTCTTCGACACCAAGAATCCGCCATTCGACAACCTGAAGGTGCGCCAGGCGTTCAGCCATGTAATCGACCGCGACACGCTGATCAAGCAGATCATCAAACCCTCGCAGGGCATCCCGGCCTACTCGTTCCTGATGCCTGGCTTCCCGGCCGCCAACTCCGAAGGTCTCAAGGATATTCAGAACTACGACGTCGCCAAGGCCAAGCAGCTGCTGGCTGAGGCCGGCTTCCCCGACGGCAAGGGCTTCCCCAAGCTGACGCTGTGGCTGCGCAACGAGGCGCCGGTGCGCCAGGCGATGGCCCAGGCGATCGCCGCATCGATCAAGCAGAACCTGGGGATCGACGTCGAGGTCTCGAACAAGGAGACCAAGAGCTTCATGGACGCGCTCAACGCCAAGCCGACCCAGGTTCAGTTCGGCATGGTCTCCTATGGCTTCGACTTCCTCGACCCCTTTAACATGCTGGGCGTCTGGCTGGGTGGCGGGCGGCACAATTGGAACAACGCCCAGTACGACGAGATGGTCAAGAAAGCCGCGTCGTTCACCGGTGACCCGGCCGAGCGCACCAAGATGTTCCAGGAGGCCGAGAAGCTGCTGGTCTCGGACGTGCCGGCGGTGTTCATTTACCACCAGACGGTTGGCGACCTGTACAAGCCCTACCTGAAAGGCAGCGAGCTCGAGCCCGACAAGAATGGCTTCGCGGCGATTCACTGGCCCGGCTACGCGAACATGAGCACGCTGGTCGGCTCGTTGTACGTCTCCAAGGACGTGGGGAACCGCACCATTCCATAGAGCCAGTTAAGAGTTAAAAGTTAAGAGTTAAGAGTTAGAGTGTTGTAACTTTCTACTCTTAACTCTCAATTCTTAACTTCAAAAGGGTGGTTTATGGCCCGCTATCTCGTCGGCCGCGTGATCGGCCTGATCATCGTCTTTGTGATCGTCTCGATCATCGCCTTTTTGCTGATGCACTCGATACCGGGCGGCCCATTCGACGAAGAGAAATCGCCGCTGCCGCCGGCCGCAAAGGCCAACATTCTGCGGAAATATGGCCTCGACCAGCCGCTTTACGTGCAGTACCTGCGCTATATGGGCAGCGCGCTGCGCGGCGACTTCGGCATCTCGTTCCAAAGCCCGACCGAGACGGTGATCCAGCTGATAGGGCGGACCTGGCCGGTGAGTATGCGGCTCGGGGGGATGGCGATTCTGGTAGCATTCACGAGCGGGCTGGCCTTCGGCATTATCGCGGCGGTAAAGCAGAACACCTGGATCGACTACATCGTCACGTTTGTCTCTACGTTGGGGCTCACTGTGCCGCCGTTCGTGATCGCGATCTGGCTGCTGCTGGCATTCGCGGTGCGCCTGCGCTGGCTGCCGACCGGCGGCTGGCCCAACGGCACTAGTGGCGATTGGAAGACCATGATCATGCCGGTGATCACTCTGGCGCTGGGTCCCTCGGCGCTGGTCGCGCGCTATACTCGTTCCAGCCTAGTCGAAGTTATCCGATCCGACTATATCCGCACCGCGCGCGCCAAAGGCTTATCCGAGCGGGTGGTGGTGCTGCGCCACGCGCTCAAGAACGCGCTGATCCCGCTGATTACGATTCTTGCGCCGCAAATTCCCAACCTGATCACCGGAACAATATTCGTCGAGGTGATCTTTCGTGTTCCGGGCCTGGGCAAATTCTTTGTGTCCAGCATCTACCTGCGCGATTACCCGATGATTATGGCGACCATGCTGCTGGTGGCGGTGCTGTGGAGCATCACCTATCTGCTGAGCGACATTCTGTATACGGTTGTCGATCCACGTATCCGACTCTAGTGTGATTGTAGATTGCAGTTTGTACCAACACAAAACACGGATTTTTGTTCTTCGTATCGAACGTTTTTTCGTTCTGCGAACGAAAAAACGTTCGATACGAGAGAATTTTATCCGTGGTGGTCCAGTATTCGGGTGCACCGCGTAAGCCAAGCGCCCGCGCTGAAAGCGCACTAGGGAGAGAGTAATGAGCGTAGTAGCCAGGACCCAAGCGGCGATAAGCGAGGCCGGAATGCGTCCGGCGGCGAGCCTATGGCGCGATGCGGCCCGGCGCTTCGCCAAGAATAAGCTGGCGGTCGGCGCGTTGGCGGTGATGGCGCTGCTGGTCTTCGCGGCGGTCTTCGCCGATTTCATCGCGCCGGCGCCCTACGATTACTCGGTGCTCACCGAAGCGAATCAGTTCCCGAATTCCCAGCATCTGCTTGGCACCGACACGGTTGGCCGCGACTTCTTGAGCCGCCTGATCTATGGCGCGCGGGTCTCGCTGATCGTCGGCTTTTCGGTTCAGGCGATTGCGCTGGTGATTGGGATGACGCTGGGGACGCTCGCCGGCATGTTCGGCGGCTGGGTCGATTATGTTATCATGCGCTGGGTTGAGGTGCTGACGTCGATTCCGATCTGGTTGTTCGCGCTGTTTATCATCTCGGTTTGGCGCTCCTCCGGCTCAACTGGCGGCAGTGGGCTGCTCAACGTGATCGTGGCGATCGGGCTGATCGGCTGGGTCGATATCTGCCGGCTCACGCGCGCCCAACTGCTATCGCTGCGCCAGAAAGACTTTGTGCTGGCCGCGCACGCGATCGGCGCCAGCAGCTTTCAGATCGCATACCGCCATATGCTGCCCAACGCCCTCGCGCCGTTGATTGTGGCGGTGACACTCGGCGTGCCATCCGCAATCTTCACCGAGGCGGGGCTGAGCTTCTTGGGGTTCGGCATCAACGACCCACTGCCTAGCTGGGGCAAAATGGTGGCCGACTCCAGCTCGTATATCCGCGTCTATTGGCACCTGGGTCTGTTCCCAACACTGCTGATCGCGATTACGATGCTCAGCTTCTCATTCGTGGGCGATGGCCTGCGCGACGCGCTCGACCCGCATCTCAACAAGTAGCGGTTTTATGCTATAATCACGCTGGTCGTAGCGCCGGTGGGTTCATTCGTCCGCGCCAAGCGCCCGCGAAGCCGTTGCTGACCTGAACGTATACAATCCAAGATATCGTTGAGGCGACCCGTAGCCCGGATGCTAGGGCATAAAGGTGGAAGCTGGTGAGAGTCCAGCACTGTGCCGCAACTGTAATCGGTTTCTGTCGCTCGTGAAATAGCCATGCGCGATCAGGCCGAAAGTCAGGACGCCTGCCTCAATGTTGCTCGTTTTCCCTTCTCGTCGCAAGGAGGTGGAGCATGCCGCATTCGTATTGAGACGAGATGATCTCTTCGTCCGACGCATTCGGTTGGTTCACCCGATCTTCAGATAGAAGGTCGGTTTTTTTGTTTGTTATGGTTGTTCGTTTTTTCGCTCGTAGAGCAAAAACGAACAACCAAACTAATAAAGGAGACCCAATGTTCATTCGCCGAAGTGCTTCGTTACTGATGCCTCTGTTCGCGCTGGTGCTTAGCGCGTGCGGCGCGGCTGCGCCTACGGTCGCTCCAGTGCCAACCAGCGCCCCCGCTGCGACTGCGTCGGCGCCAACCGTGGTGCCAACGGCGGCGCCGACTGCCGCACCTACCGCAGCGCCGACCGCGGCGGCTACGCCGGCCGCGGCAGGGATCACGATCACCGATGTGGCTGGCCGCCAGGTGACGATCGCCGCGCCGCCGAAGACGATTGTCTCGCTGGCGCCAAGCACCACCGAGATAGCCTTCGCGCTGGAGCTTGGCCCGCAGGTGGTGGCCGTCGATGATTTCTCGGATTTCCCGGCCGAGGCGAAGAACCTGCCGAAAGTCGGCGGCTCGAATAGCACGTATAATATCGAGCAAATCGTGGCACTTAAGCCCGATCTGGTGCTGGCGGCAGGTATCACCACACCGGAGGCGATTAAGAAGCTCGAAGATCTCAAGCTGACCGTGGTGGTGCTCGGAACGGACCAGACCACATTTGAGAGCATTTTCAGCGACATCGCGCTGGCTGGCACGATTACCGGCCGGGCCGATCAAGCCACGCGCTTGGTCGATACGCTGAAGCAAAGGCTCGAGGCGACCAAGGCCAAGGTCGCGGCCGCTAAGACCCAACCGCTGGTCTACTGGGAGCTGGACGCGACCGATCCCACGAAGCCGTTCAGCGTCGGCCCGGGCAACTTCGTGAGCGACCTGATCACACTAGCGGGCGGCAAGAATATCTTTGCGGATGCCGGATCGCCATTCCCACAAGTGAGCTCCGAGCAGGTCGTGGCCGCCAAGCCCGAGGTGATCATCCTCTCGGACGCGGCCTATGGCATCACAGTGGATTCGGTGATGCAGCGGGCCGGCTGGCAGGGGATCCCGGCGGTCAAGCAGCAGCGCGTCGAGCCGATCGACGATAATCTGGTCAGCCGCCCCGGCCCGCGGATCGTCGATGGTCTCGAGGCGGTCGTGAAGATTATTCACCCGGAGCTGTATAAATAGCAGAATTTACGCGGTCAGTCGCAAAACACGGATTTTTCTGCTTCGTATCGAACGTTTTTTCGTTCACAGAACGAAAAAACGTTCGATACGAGAGATTTTTAATCCGTGGAGGAAATCACGTGCAAAAGATCGATATGCGCACCGAGATATTTCAGCCAGCCCAAGCCGATACGGCGGGCCGAATCGCTCCCCGGCGACAGTGGCTGCTGCTGGCCGGCGTGATCACGGCGGTGCTGCTGATCGGGCTACTGAGCGTCGCGATTGGGAGCGTATTTATCCCGCCGCTCACAACGCTGAAGATCTTGCTGGCGCGCGTGCCGCTGGTGCGAATCGACGCCGACTGGCCGAGCACCTTCGACACGATTCTATTCGACATCCGGCTGCCGCGCGTCGCGCTGGTTGGGCTGACCGGCGCGGCGTTGGCGTGCTCGGGTACAGCATACCAGGGCCTGTTCCGTAACCCGCTGGCCGACCCGTATCTGATCGGCGTGGCGTCGGGCGCGGGGCTGGGGGCGATCGGCGCAATTGCGCTGCAGATCGCGCATCCAGTCTTTGGCCCGCTACTCGTGCCGCTGGGCGCATTCGCCGGAGCGCTTGTGACAGTCGCGCTGGTGTATGCGATCGGGCAGGTTGGGCGCACCACGCCGATCACCACGCTGGTGCTGGCCGGCGTCGCCATTGGTGCGCTGGCGACCGCCTGCGCGACGTTTGTATTGCTGCGCATGAGCAGCCAAACCGGGCGGGTGTTGGCGTTCTTGCTCGGCGGCTACGGCAGCTCGGGCTGGTCGGCGGTGCTGGCGGTGGCGCCGTTCACGCTAGTGGGATTTGTGCTGCTGTATTTGCATGCGCGGCCGCTCAACTTGCTGCTGTTCGATGTCGAGCAGGCCCAGCAGTTGGGCGTGAATGTCGAGCGCACGGCCCTGGTGGTGATTGTGGCGGCGACGCTGACGACAGCCGCGGCGGTGGCGTTCAGCGGGCTGATCGGCTTCGTAGGGCTGATCGTTCCGCATACCGCACGGTTGCTGGTGGGCGCGGATCACCGCCGGTTGCTGCCATTGGCGACGCTTGGTGGGGCCGGCTTTCTACTGTTGGCCGACCTGCTGGGGCGCACCGCGATCGCACCAGAGGAATTGCCGCTGGGCGTGATCACCGCGCTGGTTGGGGCGCCATTCTTTCTGTGGCTGCTGCGCCGCGCCCGGCGACGAACCGGATTTTAACGCGGAGACGCAGCGACACAGAGATACCAAGAAATAAGAGTCTGACGATTGAAGTTGCGGCCAACAATTATACTCCTCTGCGTCTTTGCGCCTTTGCCTCTTTGCGTTGAAAACTCTCGTGATAGACTGTGATGAGTGATCTGACGATCTCACATGTAAGCGCGGCATATGACAAGCTGCCGGCACTGAGCGATGTGTCGCTTGTGGCAGCGGCCGGGCAAATTGTTGGGCTGATCGGGCCGAATGGCGCGGGCAAATCGACGCTGCTGCGCGCGCTCAGCGGCACGCTCGCCCCGTCGTCCGGCAGTGTACACTTAGGGTCGCTCGATCTCCTAGGCATGTCGGCGGCCGAGCGCGCTCGGCGTGTGGCAATGGTGCCGCAGCTGGCGCACCTGCCCGAGGGCTTCAGTGTGGCCGAGGTGGTGCTGATGGGCCGCGCGCCGCATCTGCCGCGCTTCGGCGGCGAGCGAGCGCGCGACTACGAGATCGCGCGCCAGGCGATGCAGCGAACCGACATCTGGGATCTCGCGGAGCGCCAGGCCTGCGAGCTTTCAGGCGGCGAGCAGCAGCGGGTGCTGCTGGCGCGCGCCCTGGCGCAGGAGCCGCAGGTGCTGCTGCTCGACGAGGCGACCGCCCATCTCGATCTCAAGCATCAGATCGCGACGCTGAATTTTGTACGCCGGCTCGCGCAATCCGGGCTGATTGTGATTGCCGCGCTCCACGATCTGAACTTGGCCGCGCTCTATTCGGATCGGCTGGTGCTGCTCAGCGGCGGTCGGCTGCTGGCCGACGATGCCCCAGCGCAGGTGCTGACGCCTGGCTGGCTGCGCGCGGCTTACGATGTGGAGGCGATGGTTGGCACGCATCCACTGTATGGCACTCCACTGGTGGCGCTGGTTTCTGAGGACAATGAATAAGCTATCTCCCACCCAAACTATCATATTGCTCGCGCTGGCGCTGGATCTGGCGTTTGGCGAGCCGCCAAACGAGCTGCACCCGGTGGCGTGGATCGGCCACTTGATTGGCGTGCTCGAGCGCCGCGCGCCGCACGGCCAGCCGCGCCGCGAGCTGATCTACGGCGCCGGCATCGCTCTGGCGGTCCTGCTGACGACCATGTTGCCGGCGTTGGCACTGGAGATGTTGAAGAACCGAGAACAGGCGCCGGCAGACTCAGTCAAGAACCATATGTCTACGGACTCGGTTCTTGGTTCTTGGTTGTCGGTTCTTGCTCGCGCAGCTTTGCTCAAGCCCGCTTTTGCCGCCCGCGCATTATTCCAAGCTGTCGCGGCCGTGCGCCGCCCGCTGACCGCCGGCGACCTCGGCGGCGCGCGCGTGGCGCTGCGCTCGCTGGTGAGCCGCGATCCGAGCCAGCTCGACACGGCGCTGATTGCGGCGGCGGCGATTGAGTCGCTGGCCGAAAACGCCTGCGATTCGTTTGTCGCGCCGCTGTTCTACTATAGCCTGCTCGGCCTGCCGGGCGCCTGGGCCTATCGCGCGGTGAATACGCTTGACGCGATGATCGGCTACCATGGGCGCTATGAATACCTTGGCAAAATCCCGGCGCGGTTCGACGACCTGCTGAACCTCGTCCCAGCGCGTCTGACCGCGCTATTGATCGCCGCCGCCGCTGGCCTGGTGGGCGCGGACCCACGCCAAGCCTGGCGGGCGCTGCGCCGCGACCACGCGCAGACCGAGAGTCCGAACGCCGGCTACCCAATGAGCGCAATCGCAGGGGCGCTGGGCATTCGCTTGGAGAAGGTCGAGCACTATTGCCTGAACGGCGGCAGGCGCGCGCCACAGGCCGACGATATCGTGCGGGCCGAGCGCGTGGTGGCGCTGGCCCTGGCCATGGCGGCGTGCCTGTGTATCCTGGTAAAGAGATGAGTATTGTCCAAACTGAAGCGGATGGTCGCGCCACCCCGATCGCGCCGCGCCCCGAGCTGGCCGCGATTGAAGCAGTGCCGCACGGCGGCTTCGCCGAGACGACCGGTGGCAATCTGCTCGATTTTAGCGCGAACGTCAACCCGTTCGGTCCCTCGCCGCGCGTCTGGGGCGCGATCTGCTCAGTGGCGTTGGGTCGCCACCCCGAACCGCGCGCCGCGCCGCTGCGGCGATTCCTGGCGATGTACGACGATGTCGCCCCAGCCCGGCTGCTGATCGGCAATGGCTCGATCGAGCTGATCTATAACCTCGCGGTCGCCTACCTGCGCCCCGGCGACTGCGTGCTGGTGGTCGAGCCGACTTTTGGCGAGTATGCGGCCGCCGCGCGGATCATGGGCGCGCAGGTGCTGCCCTGGCGGTCGGGGCCTGAGCAAGGCTTTGCCCTGGATCTAGATGGACTGGTGCGGTTGGCGTTACGAACGCGACCACGTTTACTATTCCTGTGCAATCCCAACAACCCGACTGGCGCCTACCATGCGCGCGAGGTGATCGAATATCTCCTCGGTGCGCTGCCTGAGACGCTGATCGTGCTCGACGAGGCGTTTGTACGGTTTATCCCCGACGCGTGGATGTCGCGCGATCTGGCGGCCAATAACCTGCTGGTGCTGCGCTCGCTGACCAAGGACTATGCTTTGACCGGCTTGCGGGTTGGGTACGCGCGCGGCGCGCCGGCGGTGATCGCCGCGCTGCAGAAGGTACAGCCGCCCTGGAGCGTGAATGCAATGGCGCAGGCCGCCGCGATCGCCGCGCTGCAGGACGAAGAGCATTTCCAGCACTCGCTGGCGGCGTTGGTCGAGGCGAAGGAACTGTTCATGCGCGATCTCGCCGCGATTGGGCTGGCGCCGCTGCCGTCGCGACTGTGCTTCTTTCTAATCCATGTCGGCGCGGCGGCGATCTGGCGGCAGCGCCTGCTGGAGCGTGGCATGCTCGTGCGCGACTGTACGTCGTTCGGCCTGCCTGGCTACATCCGGGTGGCCGTGCGGCGCCCGGCCGAGAACGCGCGGCTGGTGGCGGCGCTGATGGCGCTGAAGGAGGAGCTATGCCTGGCCGAGTTGTGATGGTGCAGGGCGCGATGTCGTCGGTCGGCAAGAGTCTGCTGGTGGCGGCGCTATGCCGGATCTTCGCCCAGGATGGCCTACGGGTCGCGCCGTTCAAAGCGCAGAATATGGCGCTGAACTCATTCGCGACGCGCGACGGCCGCGAGGTCGGCCGGGCGCAGGCGATGCAGGCCGAGGCCGCTGGCGTCGACGTGACGGTAGAGATGAACCCGGTGCTGCTGAAGCCCGAAGCCGACGCGGTGGCACAAATCGTCGTACTGGGCCGGCCATGGGAGCGTCTCGCCGCGCAGGATTATTTCCGCCGCCGCCAGGAGTTGTGGCAGATTGTGACGGGGTCGCTCGACGCGCTGCGGGCGACCTACGACCTAGTGGTGATCGAAGGCGCTGGCAGCCCGGCCGAGCTGAACCTGAAGCGCGGCGACCTGGTAAACATGGCGATCGCGGCGTACGCCGACGCGCCGGTGCTGCTGGCCGGCGATATCGATCGCGGTGGCGTGTTCGCCCAGCTGTTGGGCACGCTCGCGCTGCTGGAGCCGGATGAGCGCGCGCGTGTGCGCGGCCTGATCGTGAATAAGTTTCGCGGCGACATTGCGCTGTTCCGCGATGGCGTCGAGATCCTCGAGGCGCGCGGCGGTGTGCCGGTGCTGGGGGTGGTGCCGTTCATCCGCGACCTGCGGATCGCCGACGAGGATTCGGTCGCGCTCGACGACCGCAGTGAGAACCAAGAATCAAGAACGAAGGACCAAGGCGCCGCCGACGGTTCTCGGTTCTCGTTTCTCGGTTCTGGCGCGGCTTCGCCGATCGACATTGTCGTCATTCGCCTTCCGCATATCAGCAACTTCGACGACTTCGATCCATTGCGGGCCGAGCCGGACGTGACCGTGCGCTTTGTGGATCGGGCCGACGAGCTGGGCTGGCCCGACCTGATTGTGCTGCCTGGCACCAAGACGACCGTCGCCGATCTGGAGTGGTTGCGTGCGCGCGGGCTCGCCGATGGGATCATAGCGCTGGCGCAGGCAGGTGCGGCCCTGCTGGGTGTGTGCGGCGGCTACCAGATGCTTGGGCAGACAATCTGCGATCCGCTGGGCGTTGAATCGGCTGTGACCGAGACCGCCGGGCTGGGCTTGCTGCCGATTGTCACAAGCTTCGCTGCCGCCAAGCAGACGGTGCGCTCGCGCGGCGTGGTCGTACACGACGCCAGCCTGTTTCGTGGTGCGCGCCAGATCGACGTGGCCGGTTATGAGATCCATATGGGCCAGACCTGGCTGGTCGGCGACGGCGCGCCGTTGGTGCATCTGACCCGTCGCGGCGAGCATGCGACCGACGACCTTGATGGACTGGCGTCGCCCGATGGCTGGATCGCCGGCAGCTATCTGCATGGCTTGTTCGACAACGACGCACTGCGCCACGTTATGCTCGACAACCTGGCCGAGCGCAAGGGCGTTGTGCGGGCGCCGAGCCGCGCGCGCTTCGACCGCGCCGCCGACTACGACCGGCTGGCCGCGACGGTGCGCGCGAATATTGATATGGAGCTGCTGCGCCAGATTATTGGGTAGTGCGTAGTGCGTAGTTGCGACGCCTACGTACTACGCACTACACACTTCCGAAAGGCGACGTACACATCAAGTGACCCACTAGATGATAGATAATGGGTTATCGGTTATCGAAGTTCAGCAAGCCTATGAACGATAACCCATCACCCATCACCCGCGCTGAAAGCGCACTAAGGCGCGATGATCAGCACGGGCGCGGGCGCGTTGGGATTGCCGAAGACATACACCACGCCGGTCTCATTGATTCGCACGAGCAGCGCAGTGCTGAACAGCTGTGTATCCACGGTGTGCGGTTCTGCCTGCGGCTCGATTGCCCAACCGATCGCGTCGCGCAGATCGGGATGCTCCATCCACAGCTTGCCGAAGCCGTGCCAGGGCGCATAGAGCCCAGCGTGCGGTGGTGCCGCGGGCGCGGTATCGGGGTCCTGGCCGGCTTGCCACGTATCCGTGTACTGGGCAACCTTGGGTCCAGGATCGATGAGTGTGATGATCGTCGTTGGGTAGCCCATCATCCGCGGATACGTCGTGCGCTCGCTTAGCCAGATCATCGTGCCGTGCTCGAACTGTTGGGTGGCGGCCGGAAGCGCGACCCACGTGGCGCCGGACGGGCAGCCGATTGGTGGGCCGAGATGCAGCTTGGCGATCGCCGGGAGCAGACTCGGCGGCGCGTACGTCAGGCAGTCGGGGTAGCTGGTGCTCGGCGGCGGGGTGGCCTGCACTTGGTTGCCAAGCAAGCCCAGCAGAATCGGGCTGCCGGGTAGCTCGGGGTGGATCTCCATCCGGCGGCGCTCGAAGTACTGTATCTGGAGCAACGAGTCTTCGACCCATTCATGGAATGGTTGCGTGATCGGGTAGCCGAAGCGCTCGAGGCCGCCATGTTGCTGCCAGTAACTGAGATACGGCTCGCACATGCTGTGCCTGGTCTGCTCAAAGAGGCGACATGTTGCTGGTGTGCCGGCGCGGTCGACCTGATCGAAATATTCCCAGGGCCGGTAGGTCATTTCGAGGTAACGGGCGCCCAGCCGCCCGGCCATCACGCCGGCGGCGCCGTGATCTTCCAGCCGGTCGCGCTCGAACCACTGCACCGGCAAGGTTTGCCCTTCGACCGTCTCGATTTGCTGCGGTGTGACCGGGTAGCCAAAGATCGGGAGCCCGCCGCCTCTCTCCCAGTAGGCGCGGATCGGGCCGGCGATACATTGGTTGGTTTCGGCGAAGCAGCGCTGGCCGGTTTGCGCGCGGGCGGCATTGGCAGTCGAACCCGTGATCAGCAGCGCCAGCAGCGCCAGGATGAAAGGGACTCGCTTGCGGATCCGCAATGTCGTTTTCATGGAACCTCGCTTATACGATAGGGACGAATAAGTGATATCTTCAGTATAGATTGGCAACGCGCGCATTACGACATTGGGCGACTGACAGGTCGCTGAAATGTCGCTCGCGCGGGGCTGAAATATGGAGTTGAGCCATGCCAAGACAATTTACACTGATTCTCGGCGGGGCGCGCAGCGGGAAGAGCGCGTATGCTTCGCGCCTGGCCGCCGCGCGCGGTAGCGAGGTGCTGTTCATCGCCACCGCCGAAGCGCGCGACGGCGAGATGGCCACGAAAATCGAGCGCCACCGTGCCGAGCGCCCATCGCACTGGCGCACGCTCGAAGCGGCACATGCGCCGGCCGCGACCCTAGAGCGGGCGCCGGCCGCGCCGGTGGTGCTGCTGGATTGTGTGACGCTGTGGGTCAGCAACCTGCTGCTCGCCGACGGGGCGACCTGGGAGGCCGCCGCGGCCGAGCTGGACGCGCTGCTGGTTTGGTATCGCCGGAGCGACTCGGAGCTGATTGTCGTCTCGAACGAGGTTGGGTTGGGGCTGGTACCAGGCGATCCGGTCAGCCGCGCCTACCGCGAGTGGCTGGGCTGGTTCAACCAGCGCCTGGCCGCCGAGGCCGATCGGGTGTACCTGCTGGTCGCCGGGCTGGCGGTCGACGTGAAGGCGCTGGCTGTGTAAAAAATGGTATCATGGGCAACCGACTCCCCAATAGATCGGAGGATCACTATGGAAGTCGCGCCCTTGGATATCGCGATCATTAGTCTGCTGCTGATCATTTGGGCGGTTGGCATCGCCACACGCTCATCGCGCGTGCCCTACCCGGTAGCGCTGGTGCTGGCTGGCCTGCTGCTAGGTACCTTGCTGCGCAGCCCGCTGCCGTTTGTGGATGGCTTCGAGTTCGACGTCATTCATCTCACCCCGCATCTGATTCTGGTCTTGTTTTTGCCGGCGCTACTGTTTGAGGCCGCGCTGCATATCGAGGGCGCAACGCTGCGCAAGAGCTTGCTGCCAATTGGCCTGCTGGCGATTCCTGGCGTGCTGCTGACCGCCGCCATTGTGGGGGCGCTGGTCTACTGGGGGGTGGGGCTCGATTGGCCGACCGCGCTGCTCTTTGGCGCGATCGTCGCCGCCACCGATCCGATCGCGGTGTTGGCGATTTTTCAGCGCACTGGCGCGCCGCACGATCTCGCGATGCTAGTCGAAGGCGAGAGCCTGTTCAACGATGGCACTGCAGTGGTGCTCTCGCGGATACTGATCGGCGTGGTTCTGACCGGCGCCTTCGATATCGCCGGCGGGGTCTTGGATTTCGCGCTGGTGGTTGGCGGCGGGCTGTTGGTCGGCGGGGTGGCCGGCGCCGTGGTCTCACGGCTGACGGCGCGGATCGATGATCATCTGATCGAGATTACGCTCACGACGATCCTCACTTATGGCACATTCATCCTGGCCGAGGCGCTGCATTTCTCTGGGGTGATCGCGGTGGTGACGGCTGGCCTGGTGCTAGGCAATATTGGCACCCGGCGCGGCATGTCGCCGACAACGCGCCTGGCATTGCTGACGTTTTGGGAGTATATCGCATTTCTGCTGAATTCGGCAATCTTTTTGCTAATCGGGCTGGAGATTGATCTTAGCAAGCTGTTGGTCGATCTGCTGCCGGCGATCGTCGCGATCGGCGCGGTGCTGCTGGCGCGTGCGGTGGTCGTCTATGGGCTGGGCTTGATTGTCTTGCCGCTGCCGCCGGTACTGCCGCGCCGCTGGCTGCACGCGCTATTCTGGTCGGGGCTGCGCGGCGCGGTTAGTCTGGCGGTTGTGCTTAGTCTGCCGTTTGATCTGCCGATGCGCGACCTGCTGCTCAACCTGACGTTCGGCGTGGTGCTATTCACACTATTGGTGCAGGGATTGACCATGGAGCCGCTGGTGCGGTGGCTCGGCCTGTCGGGCGATGATCACCAGCGCCGCGCATATCAGCTGCGGCGCGGCCAGCTGCTGACGCTGCGCGCGGCATGGCGCGAGCTACGCCGGCTCGAGGACGACGCGGTGCTATCGCCGCGCGTCTTTGCGCAGCTCAACGCCGAGTATCAGGCCGCTGGCCAGCAGCTCGATCGCGAGCTTGACGGGCTCTACCAGAATCAGTCTGAACTGGAAGCGCAGGAACTGCGCTCGACCCGCACCCAGCTGCTGCGCGTCGAACGTACAACCCTTCAGGAATTATTTCGGCAGGGCGCTGTCGATACTGAGACTGTGCAGAAGTTAGCGGCGGAGATCGACGCGCGCCTGGTTGCCGTATCTCATGGCGGCGATCCTGAGCCGCCCGCGAGTAAGCCGGAAGAAGATGAGCGCCCTGTCTCACAGCCAGGTGCAACCGATGCACAGCCCACCCAAGAGCCGACATCATAGTCGCCCGACAGGTGGAACCGCTTCCTGAGCAGGAGTGGGATCAGACCTCATTTACACCAGTCCCGAGAATCGATCATTCACATACGCCAGTTTGGCTTCCTCATCGCGTTGGGATGAAAGGAAGCGTACCCATGCGTGCCGCTCATGCCAGATCGGACCCAACTCCCAAACACAGAAGGTTCCGCGATGGCTGCTCTCGAAGTCTAGAAGATCATACGCCCCTGCCTGCGCCACATCCTTCACATAGATCGATTCCCACAGCTCATTCGTATTGCGCCAGGTAGTGAGCAACAGCAGCAGCACCGGCCCAGCACGATGCAACAACACAAAGCCCAGCTCACCCGCAAACTTCAGCCGCTCAACCTCCGCCGCTACAAAGGCGCGGCTCTCCGCAACCTGCTCTTCAGAAATCTCCACCTCAGGAAGGCGAATGTCGTACCACTTGAGGTACGCATTCGGCAGGCTGAGATCCCTCCCCGGAGTAACAAGCTTCCTGGCGTACTTATACCCCTCAGGAACAACATTGCCAAAACTGCCCAGATGAGGTATCGTTTCCACAATCTGTGTATCGGACATGTGTATCCTCCTTTAAGTGCGGGACTATTTCGTTGCAGTCTCCTTCCGAAAGACCAGAATGAACTGATGTACCTGGTTCGCCACGAATGTGAACGGGTAGCCGAATGGATACAAGTTCTGGCTCATGTCGTGCCAGATCCGGTACGAATGGATACAAGTTCTGGCTCATGTCGTGCCAGATCCGGTAGCCACGGTACGATAGATCGGGCAACTTCAGCAACTCGGCCACGATGTCGGCGTGCAGCATGTTGTGGTGCGCGCGGGTTGGCTGGAGATCTTTGGTGAATAGCACCATGTAGCCGCGTGGCTTCAGATGGATCAGCGCCGACGCCAGGATCGCGCGCAGCTCGCCGAGGAATGCGTGGTAGCTCAAATTCCCAAGATCGGCCGGGTCGCCGGTGAAGGGCGTGGCGTCGGCGCGGCCCCGCTTCTTGCGCTCGCCGGTTTTGGGCTTGGCCATCATCTGCGCATAGGGCGGGTCGGTCAGGAACAGGTCGAACGGCGCTTCTGCGACGGCGGTGCGTAGACTGCGGCGTACTCAGACGACAGCTCGACGCCCACGCCCTGGCGGCTTTCCAACGTGCAGGCCAATAACGTCCCGCCGACTCCGGCGAACGGGTCGAGCACGCGGCCGCCCGCGCGGGTGAAGAAGCGGATAATCTCGGCCATCAGCTGCGGCGGTTTGGGCGAAGGGTGCGCGCGCCGCAGCGCATGGGCGTAGCTCTCGTCGCCATTGGTTGGGTAGCGTGTGGAAAATACCGAGCGCAGCGCATAGGTCCACTCGCGCCCGGTCAGGTCGTTCAATGTATTACGCGGATCGGTCGCGTGTTCTTGGGCAGCCTGCTCGAGCGGTCGCTCGTCGTGGTCGTTCATGATCTGCCGTTCTATGTGGATATCGTTGTTGTGCATCATAGCACACTATAGGGTCGTTTTTGCGGGTGCCGCGCTGCCTGGGCAATAAAGCTTGCGTTACCGGCGACTGGCGCTGCGGCGTGTGGTGAGTCTTGGGCGAGATGTGCCACGGCGCTTGCATCCGCCGGTATACAGCTTGCCAAAGCAGATTGCACTGAAACCGATATTTCGCTGAACGTCCAGCGATGGTGCTTGAACCGAAGAGGCGTATATGCCGCCCCAAGCGTCAACAACCCACCCGCGGACGATGAACCAATCACATGCTCAAACGCCGCTCGTGCAGCGGCCGCACTCCGTCACGGGCATGCACATTGGCTTCGTGTCCACTCGCTTGGCCGGCACCGACGGTGTGTCGCTCGAAACGCAGAAGTGGGCCACCGTGCTTGAACGCATGGGTTGTCGCTGTTTTTACTTCGCCGGGGTGGCGGATACGCCAGCTGAACGTAGTCGGGTCGTACCCGAAGCGTTCTTTGATCACCCGTACGTTCGCGTGCTCCAGCAGATCGCGTTCTCCCGTACCGTGCGTCCGCCCGCGATCACCCGCCGGATACGCGAGCTCACGGCGTATCTCAAGGCGCACATCGCCGCGTTCGTCCGCGATTACGATATTGACTGCTGGTGGTCGAGAACGCGTTGACGATCCCAATGCATCTGTCGCTGGGGTTGGCGCTAACCGAGTTGATTGCCGAAACGGCAATCCCGACGATTGCGCACCATCACGACTTCTATGTCGATCGGTTGGACACATTGGCCTCGGTCCGGTGGCACACAGTTTGCATAACACATATGTGTGGATGCACAGTGGCATCCCAGGAATGTACTTAAGGAGGCATCGACCATGATCAACTTCATTCTGTGGCTGCTGTTTGGCGCCTTGATCGGCTGGCTCGCGAGCATTGTGATGCGCACCGACCCTCAGCAGGGCCCGATTCTCAATATTGTCGTGGGGATTATCGGCGCGCTCATCGGCGGGCTGCTGATTGGCTATCCGACGATCAATCAGAACGCCTTCAATCTGACGGCGTTGCTGGTGTCCTTCCTCGGAGCGATCGTCCTGCTGGCGATTGTCAACCTGGTTATGCGCGGCCGCGTCCGCTAATCCGCGTGCGCAATCGCATGTCGATGACGACCGCGACGATGAGGAGCGCGAGCGCACCAATGAGGCGCATGTCCGCGATCGTGCCGACCTGACGCGCTCGCCCGGCTAAGGTCAACACAGCTGCGTGTGGTTGAAAAGAGCAGATCGTGAGTAGAATGAAAGGTGACCATCATGCCAGCCAATTGGGATGTGATTAAGGGCAAATGGACCCAACTCAAAGGCAGTGCGCGTTCACAGTGGGGACGGCTTACGGATGATGAGTGGGACCAGATAGCTGGCGACCGCGAGCGCCTGCTCGGCAAGCTCCAGGAGCGTTATGGCTGGAGCCGCGAGCAGGCAGAGCGCGACGTCGAGGATTACTTCGGCCAGCAGACCTACTAACGAGCGCAGCCGTACGCCAGCGCGGAGGACGACGCGCGGCCGATACGCACCTTCCCATCCGCAGTCGGTGGATAGCGACGTTGCCGGGTTCGTAACGATAGTGTCTATCTGTGGAGAGGCAGCGCGGCTGCGTATGGGCTGTGCGTTACCGCGCCGTCCGCCGCGCCGGATAGAGCTGTAATGCTTCATTCGCCTGTTTGTGACGCAACCGCTCTGGTTTCACCCAGCGGAGCAAGATATTCCCCGCGGTATCCCGGAGGCGAATGCGGGCCCGGAACAGTCCGCCGGCAAGGGTTTCCCTTTTGTCCAATTCAGTGCATTTCAGTGTGTGCGAATGCTCGCATCGGTTGTGCGCGATGGTGTGCAGCTACCCTGCGGGCGAACGTAGCGACCCACACACGCCAGAAGAGTCTCAAGATCGAAGGGTTTGAGGAGATACTCTGGGAACTCGGCTGTGGGCAGTTGCGCCACGGCCGCTGTATCGCCAGTCATGAGCACGACAGGCACATGTGCCAGAGCGTGGCGCTGCAGCTGTGCCACGACATCAAAACCGCTCAGGCCTGGCAGATGGAGGTCCAGCAGGACCAGCGCGGGCCGGGCGGTCTCGATCGCCAACAGTGCACTTTCGCCGTCGTAGGCTGCGCATCCCAGGTAGCCCGCCTCATGGAGTGCTCCGATCACGAAGTCGACCAGGGCGGTGTCGTCGTCGACGATCAGAATATCGTTCATAGTTTGCATCAGCGCTCTATACCGGCCACCCACCAGCCCGGCGCGCTGGACAATAGACTCAGCCGATCCACGAGGATGAAAGTAACATCTGCGCGGATCGGCCGAATCCGTCTAATCTAGCGGTCTATTCTGCTCGGTTCTCAAGTTAATCGACCGCGTCCTTCGCCCGCTCCCAGGCGTAGCGCACCGAAGCCTTGAAGCGCTCCCAGGTGTTCGGGTTGCGCTCCTCCCAGCGGCGCCGCGCTTCCGGCTCGATCCGATCCCAGTCCCAGCCACTATACTTTGTGTCGTTCGCCAGGCTGTAGCCGTAGCGGTAGACTGGCTGGTACTGTTCATAGGTGTAGCCGCTGTTGGCGCCGTAGGTTTGGTAGTGGGTGCGATAGTCGCTGTCGTGGCGCCGGAAGTAGTCCTCGGCTTTCTCGCCCGCAATATCTCCGACCGCGCCGAGCCCCGCGCCAGCGGCTGCACCAGCAACTCCGCCAGCCACCGTCCCGACTGGTCCAGCCGCCGAGCCGATCGCCGCCCCGGCGGCCGCGCCGGCGACACCGCCACCGACAGTGCCAACTTTGCTGCTCTCGCGCCACTCCTCATCGGCGCTCGTCACGCCGGTGTACGGCTCGGCGTTTTCATCGAAGCGTGTCCAGCCGCTCGCGCGCCACTCCGCGTCGCGCTTGTCGACATCCACTGCGCCATAGCGCTGCATGATGTCGTAGGCGCGATTGGCCATGTCATCCGAGGCCTTGACGATCACGAGCGTGCCACCGCGGCGCACGCCTTCGGCGTAGAAGCCGGCGTCCGCCTCCGGGATGCCCGCGCCGACTAGCGCGCCGAGCACCCCGCCGGTCGCCGCGCCGACCCCAGCCCCGACCAGTGTGCCGGCCGCCGCCGTTCCAAGCGCCGCCGCTAGCGGGCCTGCCGCCAGTACCGGGCCAATGCCGGGGATCGCCAGCGCGCCGACGCCGACCAGTAGGCCCAGCGTGCCACCAAGCACGCCGCCGCCCACCGCGCCAGCCGCCGCGCCTTCGCCGGCCGCACTTTCCGTACCGCCGACCGTGCGGGAATACTCGCCGCTGCGGTCGCTCGCCAACAGGCTGATATCATTGCGCTGGAAGCCGGCATTCACCAACTCCTGGGCAACGTTCTGCGCGGCTGTAAAGGTGTCGAATAGCCCAACAACTGTCTTCGCCATGGTTGATTCTCCTTTCGCTGTCTGCCACAGCACTGTGTTTGCGGCTCAGATGAACATGAGACAGATAGTCGCTACTGTGGGAAGCCACAGCCGGCGGTAGCATGAGCCGCTCTATCAGACACATTTGGTGTACAGCAGAATGCTTGCCACGATTACTCGTTCTTGTCCAAGACCTTGCCGAATGAATATTGCTGGCGACCCACGAACATAACCCCAACGCATTGACGCACAGCCACAATTACGATCGCGGCTACGAGGAATGCGAACACGCCAAACAGGCGCATGTCCATTCCCCATGCACGGGCAACGGCGTTACCGAATTGGTGACGTTGCTGCCTATCTTTGCCGTATAGCTCATCTTGTGTCCAGGGCCGCAGCCCCAGCCGTGAGGAGCGGTGCCGTGTTGGCTGCGGCCAGCTGAGTGGCGCGGGACTCGGAGGCGCGCAGCCCTCGAATAGTGCATGGAGTCTGCCTTATGGCGTTCGCCACGCCGGCGGGCACACAAAATATCAGGGGTAGGTATACGTGCTCACGACCGCGCCTTGGGTATCGCGCAGTGTCGCGGTGTCGCCGCCGTTGTTCCACACCGCCGATGCGCGGTTCCAATACAGATTCGCCGCGTCGTCGGTGCCAGTCTTGACCCAGACTTTCACCTCGGCGCCGGCGGCCAGCGTGAACGCCGGGAAGGTGTAGGTGTTGTTTGCCGCGTCGCTGAGCTTCCACCCGCCCATGTCGAGCGCCCCGGCGCCGATATTCTTGATCAGCACGTACTCGTCGAGCGCCACTGGCGGCGCCGCGTCGATGAAAGTGATTTTGGCCTGCCCGGCCGGGGATGCTGGCGCGCCGTGCACCAGCGGCAGGTACTGCTGCGGCTGCTGCGCCTGGTTCGGCCCAATGTTGCACGCGAAGCCGCCCGGCGCAATCGCGGTGCGCAGGCGCGCGAAGTCGCCGCCGAAACCGCTCGCCAGATCGGCGCTATGGACGATCAACAGGTTCTCGTCGTTGGCGCTGACGGCGTTGCCGGTCCAGTTGGTGCTGCCGGTCACAATCAACGGATCGCTGGTGGTGTTCGCGTCGACCACCGCGTACTTATCGTGTAGCTTAGAGTCCCAGGTTTCGACCCGCACCGTCACGCCTGCCGCGCAAAGCGGGCCGCGCTGGCTGAACTGGCTGCCGTCGGCCTGGTCGTCGAGCAGCACCTCGACCGCCACCCCGCGATTTTTGGCCGCGATCAGCGCCTGGCCGATCGTCGCGTTGGTGAAGGTGAACATTGTGACATAGATCGACGTATTGGCGCTGTTCAGTGCGTTGACGATACGAGTTTCGACGCCGTCGGTCGGTGCAAAGGCGATCTCGACGGTGCTACCGGCGACCGTGGCGCTGTGCGCTGTGTTATCGATCTTATTGTTGTGAAATTTGCCGCCGAACATCTCGTCGAATTCGGTCGCGTATATATTGGCGACGACGGTAGAGGTTATCACCACGACGTTCTCGCCGTTGCGCACAAACGCATTGTCCGAAAAATTCGCGCTGCCGGTCCACGTCACGCTGTTGTCGAACACCGCGAACTTGTTGTGCATGAGCGCCGTGGTGCTGTCCAATGTTAGCGGAATGCTGGCGGTTACCAGGCTTTGGTAGAACGGCGCGTATGATGAATCGATCGAGTCTTCGTTATCGCCAACCACCCGCACGGCCACGCCGCGCGCCTTGGCCGCGAGCAAGGCATCGCGCACGCTGGCGCGGTTGAAGTCGTAGAGTGCCACGTCGATGCTGGTTTGAGCTTGTTGGGCCAGCGCCGTAAATAGACCGTCGGCAGGTGTCTGTGCCTGTGTGTCGGAATTGGCCAGGCTGCCGAGGAATAGCGGCGTAATGGCTTCGGCAGGCGCGGCCGCGCCAGGTTGTGAAGATACCCCGGCGAGCGATGCCAGCAACACCACTCCCGCTAGCAGCCAGCCGAGCGTGTGGCGGCGATGATCGAGTTTCATTCAATTCGCTTTCGTCGTCGACAACAATGGGGTGCCGTTACTATAATGAACGCGCGGTGCCTGCACGTTCGTTACGCGACGATCGTGGCACTTCTCGACTGCCGATTATTTGAAGCCCAGGCCGCGCGCAATGATCCGGTCGACGATGCGCCGTGGCAGCATCATTGGAAGCGTCCAATTCCTGAAGCGCTGAGGAACAACAGTATACCGAACACGCGGCTTGGGCACGGTCAGCGCATGCAGAATCGCCTCGCCGATCCGCTCGGGCGGGTATCCCTTGCGCCCCTGGCTTACGAAGTACTCGCCGAAGCGCCGGAAGACCTCGCGATAATCGGTGTTAGCGTAGATCGCGGGATCGATCTGCTCGGCCTTATCCCAGATCGGTGTCGCGACGGCGCCCGGCCCGACGATGATCACGTCGATGCCATACAGCATCAGTTCGCGGCGAAGGCTCTCTGATAAGCCCTCCAGGCCGTGCTTCGACGCGGCATACGCGCCGAGGAATGGAGCAGCATTCTTGCCGCCGACAGAGCTTACGTTGACGATGCGCCCAGGTGCGCCGCGCAGCGAGCGGTCCGCGCCGAGCAGCGGCAAAAATGCCTGTGTTACGATCAGCGGCCCGATCAGGTTAACCTCAATCTGATGGCGGAACTCGTCGATCGGCTGGTGCATCAGCGGCCCCGCTACGCCGATGCCGGCATTATTGACCAGGCCGAAGAGCGTTTCGCCGCCGAGTTGCTCGCGCACCTGTTCTGCGGCCGCCCGCACCGCCGCCGCGTCGGTAATGTCGAATACAAGCGGCGTGAAAGCGCTTCCGAATTCCGCCGCGAGTCGATTGGCGTCTTCTTGCTTGCGAACGCTTCCGAACACCCGCATGCCATTGCGAATGAGTACGCTGGCCGTGCCCCAGCCGATACCGCTCGATGTGCCCGTTACGACGACGCTTTTCATGCTCTTGCTCCTGCGCTTGATGCCTCGTTATAAGACGAGGTTGCCCACCCTTTTGTGAAACTTTAGTGTCTATTGTCAGTTGTCCGTTGTCAGTTGTGCGTACTGGCGACTGACAACGGACAACTGACATCTCCATACGAACCTTCTCTAACGCTTGCCAACGTCTCTACTCTCGTGTATGATGACAGTGTAAACATTATAGTCGCCAATGTTGACAATGTCAACTTGTCAAATTCGTTCTACGACACAATGAAGAAGCGCTACCATCACGGCGATCTGCGAAATGCTCTGATTCGGGCTGGGCAGACGATCCTGGCCGAGGAGGGTGTGGCGGGCTTTGACTTGCGCAAGGTTGCGCGCGCGGCGGGCGTCAGCCATGCGGCGCCATACCGTCACTTCGCCGATAAGCAGGCGCTGCTTGCGGCGATCGCCCAGGAAGGCTTCGACCAGCTGACGGTGCGGATGAGCGCGGCGCTTGCCGAGGCGCCTGAGGATGCACAGAGCCAGCTGACTTGCCTGGCCCACGCCTACGTCCGGTTTGCGCTCGAACATCCGGCACATATGCGTGAAATGTTCAGTGGGCTAACTGTCGATCGCGCGGTATACCCGACGCTCCACGCCGCTGCCAAAGCGGCATTCCAACACCTGATGCAGGTTGTGGAACGCGGGCAGTCGCGACGAGCGATTGGGCCGGGCGATCCGACCAGCCTTGCGACCATTATGTGGTCGCAGATTCACGGTATTACGATGCTTCTAATCGAAGATCAAATCATGGGCGTCAAGGGCGACGAGCAAGCTGTGGCACAGTTGATCGCACAGTGTGTGCGCGTGCTCTACGATGGGCTGCGCGCGGGTCTAAGCGGCTGAAGTGCACATTCTCCAGCTCTACAAAGACTACTATCCGGTGCTCGGCGGGATCGAGAACCATATGCGCGACCTGAGCGAAGGACTGGTCGCGCGCGGCCACCGCGTGACGGTGCTGGTGACCAACCTCGCCAATCGCACGATGGTCGAGCAGCCGCATCCCGGCCTAACAATCATCAAAGCCGCGCGGACGCTGCACCTGGCTTCCACGCCGCTAAGCCTGGCAATGGCGCGCCTGGCGCGGCAGATCCATCCCGATCTGGTGCATCTGCATTTTCCCTACCCGCCGGGCGATCTGATCTACCAGGCTATGCCTGCCGGCCCGCCGCTGATAGTGACCTATCACAGCGATATCGTGCGCCAGCAGATGCTGCTGCGCGTTTATCGTCCACTCATGGAGCTGACGCTGCGGCGCGCCGCGCGTATTTTGCCGACCAGCCCAAACTATATGGTCTCCTCGCCGTTTTTGCGCCGCCATGTCGCGCGCTGTAGCGTCGTGCCGCTCGGCATCGACCCCGCGCGTTTCGCTCAGGCCGACATGCGGCGAGTCGCGGCGATCCGCGCGCGCTACGACGCACCGCTGCTGCTGTTCGTTGGGCGGCTGCGCTATTACAAAGGGCTGCATATTCTGCTCGATGCGCTGCCGAGGGTGCGCGCCGAGCTGCTGATCGGCGGCAGCGGGCCCGAGCGCGCGCGCCTAGCGGCACAGGCCAGCCAGCTTGGAATCGCGCGACGAGTCCACTTTCTGGGCGACATCCCCGACGGCGATCTACCGGCGCTGTTCCGCGCCGCCGATATCTTTGTGCTGCCGGCCCACCTGCGCGCCGAGGCGCTTGGGCTGGCGCAGATCGAGGCGCTCGCCAGCGGCCTGCCCTGCGTGAGTACCGAGCTAGGTACCGGCACTAGTTACGCTAACCTGCACGGTACGACTGGCCTGGTCGTGCCGCCTGGCGACCCCGCCGCGCTGGCCCAGGCGATTAACGCGCTGCTCGCCGATCCAGCCATGTGCCAGCGCTTCGGCGCGGCCGGCCAGCGGCGGGTGGCAGAGCTGTTTTCGCAGGCGCATATGCTCGACGCGGTCGAATCGGTTTATCGTGAAGTGTTGACATAATCACACGTCGCTAATCTTCACGGATTCGATGAAAGAATGATCATCTTTTGGCCCGATGTTCCTGCTATACTAATAGTGTTAATAATCACGGCTGCCCAACGGTCTATCATCGCGCCGCGGCCGGTATTACTCATGGAGCTAGTACATGCAACGTCTCGCCATCACCTTAAGCACCCTGGCGTTGATCTTCGTAATGCTGGTCAACGTCGCGCTCTTCTATCAGAATATTCAGCTCCGCAATCGTGCCGGCGGTCCCGCGCCGTTGCCGACCCAAGCTGCCCCATCCGCCGATCAAGCCAGTAAGATCGCCGAGCTTGAGCAGCAGCTGAAACACGCCGAGCAAGATCGTGTCAAGGCCACCCGCGACGCGACGAATGCGCGCGGTCAGTTCGACCAGCTCCAAGCCGCCGCGCAAGAGCGCGATACGCTGAAGACCAAAGTGCAGACCTTGGAGCAAGAGAACTCGCAGCTGCACACGCAGGTTGGCAACCTGCAGACGATGAACACTATCAATGGACAGGTTGCGCCATTGCGCGGGTTGGCGCCGCTTTCGCAAGTGCCACGCACGTTTATGAACCACGATCAGTTGCGCGCGTACTTCACCGACATGCTGGCCAGGGAGTGGCCGCCGGAGGAAGAACAGCGCCAGGCCGCGATTCTGCGCGCGCTCGATATGGGCTCGGCCACCACCAATCTGCGCGAGAGCGAGATCGACAGCATGGTCAAGGGCATTTTGGGCTTTTACGACCAGCAGTCCAAGCAGCTGGTCATCGTGACCGACCGCGCTCAAATCGGCGTGCGCGACCGCGTCACCTACGCGCACGAGTTCACCCACAGCCTGCAAGATCAGTACTACGACCTGACCGCGCTGTTCGATCGCGCCAAGGGCAATGCCGACTATGCCATGGCGCTGCGGGCGTTGGTCGAGGGCGACGCGACACTGACGATGGGCCTCTACGCTCGCAAGAATCTTACCGCTATGGATATGGCCAATTACCGGCTAGAGGAGTTTCAGAGCATCGATCTGTCGAGCCTGACCTATGGCGACGGCGGGCCGCTGGTCGAGTCGGCGACATACTTCCCGTATCGCGACGGCACCGAGTTTGTTTCGATGTTGTATCAAGCCGGCGGATGGAACGCCGTGAATGCCGCGTTCAAGCAGCCGCCGCGCTCCAGCGAGCAGATACTGCATCCCGAGCGCTACTACGCCGGCGACATGCCAATCGCCGTTACACTGCCGGATCTACGCATCGACGGTTGGCATGTCGTCGCCGAAGATACGCTCGGCGAGCTCTATCTGCGGATCTACCTGGAGCGATTCATTTCTATGGACGAGGCCATATATGCGTGCGGAGATTGGGGAGGCGATCGCTACCAGGTGCTTGGCGACGATCATGGCCGCCTGGCACTGGCTCTGCAAACAGCCTGGGATAATCCTGATGCCGCGCAAGGCTTCTTTGAGGCAATGACCTGGTTTGTCGCTGGGGTGTCGGGCGGCAGCCCGGCTGCGCTGCAGTCCGACGGTGCGCACATGCGCTGGCAGTTGGCCGATCGGCAGTTCTACCTGAGCCGCGCCGGCAATCGCGTGCTGGTGCTGCACGCGCCCGACGCCGCGACGCTGGATGCGCTGATTGCGCGGTTTGGGCAGTCATAACCACCAAGACGCCAAGATTTTCTTAGTACAGCCGATCGCAAGTTGGATCCGAGTTCCCATAGTTCCTTTATTTCCCTGGCAAGACCAAAGGAACTATGGGAACTTGGTTTTTACTTTGGCAAGCCTAAAACAGCGCGTTCGCCAGCTTGCGCCGCCCATCGATCACGAGTGGGTTCTGGTCGCCCAGCGCCGCGAACAGTGCCAGCAGCATCTTGCGCGCGCCGTCGTCGCGGAAGCCGCGGTTGCGCTCGACGATCGCTAGTAGCTGAGCGATCGCCTCGCCGTACTGCCGCTGGCTGGCCAGCCGCGCGGCCAGTTGGTAGCGCGCCTCGAGATCATTCGGATTCGCAGTGATCTGATTCGACAGCGTCTCGGGCGCATGCCCATTCGCCTGCCCGAAGAAATCTGCCAGCGGCAGCCAGGCCTGGGCCTGCGCGTATTGCGGCGTGCCGGATGGCACCTGGCGCAGCGCCTCGACTCCCTCACGATCGCCCTGCAGCACCAACAGCCGGCCCAGCCCAACCAGTGCGTCGATGTTGTCGGGGTCGTCGCCCAACGCCAGGCGGTAGCGCGCCGCCGCCTCGGCTGGGTCACGCTCCTCCAGCGCGATCGCCGCCTCAAGTGCATTGTTGGCCGAAGCCGGCGCGAGCTTCTTCAACCAGGCGCGCACCTGCGACTCGGGAATCGCGCCGGTGAATTCGTCGACGACTCGGCCATCGCGGAAGGCCTTGACCGCTGGGATACCCTGCACGCGGAACATTTGCGCCAGCCGCTGGTTGTTGTCGACATTCACCTTGGCAAGCACAAAGGCGCCCTTGGCATCGGCCGCCAATCGTTCCAGCATAGGCCCGAGCACACGGCAGGGGCCGCACCATGGCGCCCAGAAATCGACCACCACCGGCGTCGTGCGCGAGCGCTCCAGCACCTGTGCCTGGAAATCGCGCTCGTCGACTTCGATGACTGTGCTTTTTGCGGTTGGCCTAGGAGTCTGTGTTGTCATGAACGTCACCTCAATATTTACAAGATGATATCGGTCAAATACATACTGCAATTATATCCCATCGAATGGCAGCAGCGCTAGAATGCGCAGCTTGAGTGTTTCTTCTACCGCATACCAGATACCGGCTAACCCGTTGGCTGGGAATGGCTGTGGCGGCAGCTGGCTCTTGCCACCGCGCGCGAGCAGCAGTGGCGCGCTGCGATCTTGCGGCAGATCGGCCAGCGCCTGGGCCTTCATAAGCGCTTCGGGTAGCCCGCCGAGCTGGTCGACTAATCCAAGATCGAGCGCCTCCTGGCCGAGCCACACCCGCCCGCCGGCGATTAGTTCCAGCCGTTCCTCGGACAGTCTGCGGCCCTCGCACACGCGTTGCTTGAAGTCGGCGTAGATCGTGAAAATCAGGTCACGCAGCGCTTGACGCTCGGCATCCGTCGGCGGCTCACTGATCGAGAACAGCCCGCTATTCGCGCCGCGACTCAGCACAACATTGTTGACGCCGGCCTGCTCGAATAGCCCGGCCAGAATTGGCCGCAGTGAGAGCACGCCGATGCTGCCGGTGAGCGTGCCCGGCTGCGCCACTATCGCCGATGCCGGCGCGGCCAGGTAGTAGCCACCCGACGCCGCCACGTCGCCCATCGCAACGACCAGCGGCTTCTTGGCGCGCACCCGCAGCACCTCACGCCACATCAGGTCTGAGGCGAATGCGTCGCCGCCGCGCGAGTTGACGTGCAGCACCACCGCCGCCACACGCGAGTTGCGCTCGACCGCGCGCAGCGCTTGAGCCACACTGTCGGATCCGGCCTGCTGGCCGCCCAGCAGCGGGATGGGCACCGGCAAATTGTGGCTGCTGCCAGTGGTGATGGTGCCCTCGACCGATACAACTGCCACCAGCTTGCGGAAGTAGCGCGCCGGCTGGAGCTGTAGCGCTCTTTGCGCAGCATCCCAATCAAGAATCTTTGGCGCGTGCTCGCCGGCTCTCAGATAAGCCTCGAGCTCATCCTCGTAGCACAGCGCGTCGATCATCCCGCGTTCGAGGGCCGCGTGCGCGCTCAGCGGCGCCGCGTCGATCGCGGCACGCACCTCGTCGTCGGTCTTGCCGCGCGCCGCGCCAATCGCCCGCACGAGTTCGGCGAAGCGCTGATCGATGATCCGTTCGAGTTGCGCGCGGTTCTCGGGCGAGATATCCGAGCGAATGAACATCTCGCCGGCCGATTTGTAGGGCGATACTGCTTCGACCTCGGCGGTGATACCGAGCTTTGCCAGCGCATCGCGCAGAAATTGAATCTCGGCGCGCAGGCCCAGCACCGTCAGAAACGCGGTCGGTGGCATTACAATCTGATCGGCGGCACAGGCGGCGTAGTATCCAGCGACGTCGGGCGTCACCAGATAGGCCACCACACGCTTACCGCTCTGGCGCAGGCGCTCGATCTCGTCGCGCAAGCTCTGCAATGTGGCCCAACCAGCCGCCAGGCCGTTGATTGCCAGCAGCACGCCGCTGGTCTGCGGGTCGGCGGCGATACGCTGGAACTTGCGACGTAACCCCTGCATGCTATTCGGCTCGCGCATGCCCAGGAAGCGGCGTTGGACCCAGCGCGGCACAACCGAGAATTCCGGCAGCGGGCCGCGCAGTTCGATCCGTACCCAATCGACCCGGCGCCGCAGCAGCTTGCGCCAGCCGTTGCGGGCCGCGCGGGTGAGATTGATCAACCAAATGATGATAATGCCCATGAGTTTGTTGTCTGTTGCCCGTTGTCCAGCATATTGCTACGGACAACGGACAATGGACTACTGGCTATTCTTACTAAAATCGACAAACCGATACCCGATGCCGCGCTCGGTCAAGATGTACTTCGGATTCGCGGGGTCTTCCTCGATCTTCTGCCGCAAGTAGGTAATATATAGGCGCAGATAATGCGTTTCGTCCCGATATTCCGGCCCCCAGACGCGCGTCAGCAACATCTCGTGGGTCATAACATAGCCGGCGTTCTGTACCAGATGGTAGAGCAGCCGGTACTCGGTCGGGCGCAGGTTGACCCGCTCGCCATTGACCAGCACCTCACGCCGGGCGAAATCAATCGTTAGGCGGTCATCGACCTTGACGGTGGTTTGGGGCGTGGGCGGCGGCGCATAGTGGCGGCGCAGCACCGCGCGGATGCGGCTGACTAACTCGCGGTGGCTGAATGGCTTGCCGATATAGTCGTCGGCGCCCAGCTCCAGACCCTTGATGCGGTCGTCCTCGTCGTCTTTGGCGGTCAGGATCAGCACCGGCACCTGCGAAAACAGCCGCAGCCGCCGCAGCGTCTCGAAGCCGTCCATGCCAGGCATCATGATGTCGAGCAGCACGACGTCGGGCATTTCCTCGCGGGCCTTATCGAGCGCCTCGCGGCCACTCGGCGCGCTGATCACCCGGCAGCCTTCGAGCTCCAAATTCATGCGCATAAAATTAATCATGCGATTCTCGTCGTCGACGACGAGGATGAGTTTATCTTTGAGTTCGGACATAGCTTTGTTCCTAGTTTATTCAGTTTTGATAATTGCCAAAGCGCTTTTGAGCCTGCCCTTCGGCGAGCTCAGGATAGACGGCAGTATGGTACTTTATTTTTGTTGTATGCGGCTTTGCGCCCGCAGACGCAAAACCGCATACAAGCCTATAAAAGCCTGCGAATCGCGTAGCGCAAGATTGCATCGAGCAAGATCTCAGCAGTCGAGCAGCTTCCGCGCCTGATTTGCGGTTCCCTCCGCTTCCTCCGGCTCTTCCAGCGCTCGCGGTTCCGCTCCTTCCGCGGCTTCCGCCGTTCCCCGTTCCGAGTCCACCAGTTGCGGTGTGGCGAGCGGCAGAGTGAACGAGAAGCGCGCGCCGCGGCCGGGCTGGCTCTCGACCCAGATCCGCCCGCCCTGCGCCTCGACAATCGCGCGGGCCAGGAACAGCCCGAGCCCGGCGCCTTGGGTCTCGCGCTGCAGCCGGTTGTCGACGCGGTAGAAGCGGCGAAACAGCTTGGTCTGCTCCTCGGGCGGGATGCCGATGCCTTGGTCGCTGACCGCGACAATCGCGTGGTCGTCGGCGACGCGCCCGGCGATGCGGATGACGCCGCCGTCCGGGCTATATTTCACCGCGTTTGAGATCAAATTCTCAAGCACCTGGCGAGTGCGTTCATAGTCGGCATGGACCGGCGGAAAGTCGTCGGAGAAGCGCAGTTCGAACGAGAACGTATCGCCGGCCTGTGCTGCCGTCCGCTCGACCACCTGCGCGGCCAGCGGCGGCAGCGGCCAATCGGTCGGCTCCAGCCGCAGTCCGCCGGCTTGCAAGCGCGACACCTCCAGCAGCCCGCCAATCTGGCGCGCCAGCCGGTCGGACTCTTCGACAATCACCTGCAGCCCCTCGACCAAGGTCGCGCGATCCCAGTTGGCATCTTCGCGCGCTAAGGTCTCAGCATAGCCTTTGATGATACTGACCGGCGTCTTCAGTTCGTGCGAGATCACCGAAATGAAGGTATTCTGCATCTCGGCTTCGATCTTTTGCTCGGTCACATCGCGCACATTCGCGATCGCGCTGAGAAATTCACCGGTTGGTGCGCGCTGGATGGCATAGTTGCTGCGGACATACAGCTGGCGCCCGTCGCGGGTCGTGATCCAGCCCTCGACCGTCGGGTTGCTCTCGGGTGAGTGGCGCTGCAGCGGGCAGTCGACCAGGCAAATATTCACGCCGCGCTCATCCTTGATCGCCAGAACCTCGGCGCACGGGCGGCCGAATGCCTCATCACGCGGCCAGCCAGTCAGCTGCTCCATGGCGCGATTGAACGTCGTGATGCGCCAGCGGCTGTCGAGAATCATCACCCCGTCGGCGCTCTGCTCGATAATCGCGTCGAGCTGTTGCTTGTCGTGCAGCACACTTTGATATAATCGCGCGTTGCTGACAGCGATCGCGGCCTGGTCGGCAAAATCCTTCAGCAGCTCCTGCTCTTCCGGCGTAAACGCCACATTCAGCGCGGCGCGAAAGACATAGATCACCCCCACACTGGTCTGGCGAAAGACCAGCGGCAGCGCGACGACCTGACGCAGCGGCAGGCGGGTGTTCGCGGCGACCTCCTGGAGCCGCTGCGCCAGCGCACGGCGGTCGTCGAGCGGTGTAGCCAGCAAGGCGCTGAAGGCCGGCCAGAGCTCACGAGCCAGCCCCGGCCCGGCCCCGACGTGCAGCGCGCCGTTGTCGTCGCGCAGCGCGATCAGGCCGATCGTGCCGGCCAGCAGATCGACCGCGACGTCGATCACCAGATCGAGCACACTGGTCAAGTCGAGCTGCGCGGTGATCGCGCGGCTGACCTGAAGAAGGAATTCGCGCTGTCGTAGGCGCTGGTCAGTTGTCTCTAACATCCTTCTAACGCTCCGTAAACGTCATTCTAACACACGCGCTGTATACTTCACAACAGTAAAACTGATCCGTGTTGCGTAGTACGTGATAAGGCGATACGCAATACGTAATACGAAATAAGAGACAGGTAAAGGAGGTAACAAAATGGCAAATCTAACTCGCTGGGATCCCTTCCAGGACATGTTGTCGTTGCGTGAGGCGATGAACCAGCTGATGGAAGAGAGCTTTGTGCGGCCGAATGGCGCCCGCGGCCAAAACTTTGTGCCAGCGCTCGACCTGAGCGAGACCAAGGATGGCTATCTGGTTGAGGCGGCGGTGCCGGGGCTGAAGCCTGAGGATCTCGAAATCACCCTCGAGAACAATGTGCTGACGATCAAGGGCGAGACCCATCAGGAGGCCGAGGACAAGCAGCGCAACTACCATCGCGTCGAACGCCGCTTTGGCTCGTTCCACCGTTCGATCACCCTGCCGAACACCGTCAAGGCCGATGCAATCAAGGCTGAGCTGGAGCACGGCGTGCTGAAGCTGGAAATCCCCAAGGCCGAGGAGGTCAAGCCGCGCAAGATTGCGGTGAGCGTCGGCCAGCCGAAGGCGATTGAGATCGGCAAGCAGGGCTAATCAGCCAGGCTGGAATAGACCACGGATTTGACGGATGAGACGTATTTTCACGGATATTATTGAAGTATCCGTGGAAACCGCCCAGTCCATCGGATCCGTGGTCTATTTTATGTGCGCCGCTTCGCGCACGGCCCAGTAGATCGCCTTGGGGGTGCCGTCGGGCGCGACGAACGACCAGTTGTCTTGGTAGGTGTGGGTGCTCCAAGGCGTGGCGAACTGCCACAGGCACATCGCCGCCAGCCAGTCCCATCGTTTGGCCAGCGCATAGGCCTCGACAGTCCAGCGCAGCCGTCGTGACGGCGCCACCGCCTGTGCCCAGCGCAGGCTGTCGTTCCAGCCGCCTTCGGTGATGATGATCGGCTTATGGGTGTCGCCGCGCGCGGCCATGGCGGCGTGCAATAGCTCGACGCGCCGGAAGGTGATCGCCGCGGGATCTGGTGGCGCGTTGGGTGGGAGTAGGCCACCATAAGTGTGCGCGGCCAGCATGTCGAAATATGGCCCCGCACCGGCGTCGTAGAGCTTGTTCAGAAATTCGAGGTCGCCCATTCGCTCGCTGCCGTCGCCCGAGTCGATCTGCGGCGAGAGCCCGCCCGCAATCACCACCGCGTCGGGTGCGGCGGCCTTGGCGCGCGGATAAACCTCCTTCAACAGCGCGGCGTAGGCGGCCGGGTCGGGCCGCCGCCGGCCCCACTCGAACCCCAGATTCGGCTCGTTCCAGATCAGCACATGGCGCAGGCCATACGGCCGGTAGCGCTGCAGGAACGCGGCCACGTAGTTGGCATAGTCGACATAATGATCTTCGTCGAGGTAGCGGTCGCTGCTGTCGTGCGGGCGAGCCCACTCCGGCACGATGTCGAGCCGCGCCACCACAGTTAGCCCTTGGCGCGCGGCGTGCTCGACGACCATATCAAAGCCGTTCCAGTCGAAGCCATAGCGCGAGCGCGGTTGGGCGTAGGCCCACGGAAACAAGTCGACGACCCACTCCGCACCCATCTCGCGTACCTGATCGAGCGAGCGCGCGACATATGTCTCATCGCCATAACCGGCCAGCCGGGTGTGGACGCCGATCTTTGGGTTGCTCGTAACTACCTGCTGCTGCTCAGGCAGGTGCAGCGGGCGCGGCGCGCGCAGCGACCAGAACTGCAGTGCCAGGATGGCGGCGAGCAGGGAGAGCGAGATGATTCTGGCGATCCTCATATACCTAACCTCCTGGCGAGCGAAGGCGATGGATCGCCGCCGGAGCCGATGACGATCGTGAGATACAGGCGATAAGAGTGAACCTCGTGCGCGCCGACGTCGTATGCCCGGCCGGCGGGAATCGGGTAGCTGTAATAATCGTGATCGCCTGGCACGACTCCATACAATGCCGGCAAATCCAACCCCGAGTCGATCAGTGGCGAGTCGTCACGCAGTCTATAAGCGATTAGCGCGGTAAGACGGTCCGGGTCGCCAATCGTGCCGCCGCCGCCCGCGTTGGCCAGGCGCGGGTCGGCATTCATCCCCACGTCCACGCCCAGGTCGCGCTCCTGCCCTGCGCCCACGCGCCACGCGCCAAGGCTGGTATAGTCTGCACCATTCCAGTTGATACGGAATGGACCGCCGCCTGCCCAGTAGTCGTTCCCCTGAAACAGCAGGCCGCTGCCGCCCGCGAGCTCGTTGTTGATCAGCCGGACGCCGGCGGTCGTCAGCAGGATGTTGTTGCGGAAGTGGAGGTTGCTGCCGCTCCAATCGTATAGTGACACCGCCGCGGGCTCGGCGGCGGCCACCGGGCTCACATACACCGTATTATGGTAGAACTCGGTCTCATACACCGCGCCATAGACATGCAGGCCGCCGAAGCGATAATTCTTCCGGCCATCGTTCTCGCTGATGTTGTAACGTACCACGTTGCCGGTGGAGACGATCTTGCTGTTTGAGTTCGCGAGCAAGAAGCCGGCGCCGTCGTTGCCGTGCGAATAGTTGTACTGCATCAGCGAGTTCGAGGTACTATAATCGAGGTCGAAGCCGCCGCCGTCGTGCGCGCCGCCGGTGTGGTTAACGTACGATTCGTTGTACTGGATGACGATATTGGTGGAATCCCAGGCCCAGATCCCGACCGGGCCTTCGTCGGCGGTGTCCAGGCCGCCGTTGCCGTGCGCGACCGACCGCTCGATCACGCCGCCGTCCACGCTCCCGAGGACGATCCCGTTGCCGGAATTACGCGCGAGGCCGGGGATACCGCGGTTGTCGTAGGCCTGAGAGTGGCCAATGTAAACGTTCTGATGTGCTCGCGTTTTTGCGGCGCTCATCCCAATGCCGCCGTCGGCGTTCTCGTGCGCGATGGCGAATTCGATCTGCACGTCTCTGTAGCCGCTCATACCGGCTGCGGCGTCGAGCAAAATGCCATAATGTCCGAACCGACTGACGTCGACGTTGTCGATGTGGATGTACTCGAGCTTGTTGTTGCCGGGCAGATCGTTCAAGAAATAAATCCCGTGGCTCGTGTTCGTCGCACTGCCCGACCCGACGACGTCGATGCTTGTGATGCGCATGCCGCCCGAATTATGCGCGAAGATGCCCTCGCGCAAGCCGGCGCTGATCGTCGCCCTCTCGGCGCCATATGAGCCGACGGTGATCGGGCTTACCGGGGTGCCGCTCTCGGCCTCGAAGGTCAGCGTGCCGGCGAACGATTGCCCGCCCTCGAAGAGCACGCTGTCGCCGGCGCCGAAGATCCAGGCGTTCACCTTCTCGATAGTTCGCCATGGCTGCTCCGGCGACATGCCCGCGTTGGCGTCGCTCCCCGATGGGCTGACATAGTAGGTCGCACCGGCCGCGCGGGCGGCACGTTCTGCACCGGGGAGGCCCGCGGCCAGTATCAGGGCCAGGATGAGCCAGAACTTGCGCGCGGCAGTTATTCTGAACTGAGCGTGGATGCTCATATGGGCCTTACCATTAACGGCGCCAATGAAATGTGCTATATCTGGTGCGGAGCCGGGACGCTTTTTGAGACAAGCATCGCTTCTGCGCCCGCGTAGTACGATATTCCGTAGTTATAGTCTTCACAGAATGACATGCCGGAGATACTCAGCGAATGTGTATTATACACGAAGAGCCCGGGGCATTCCCAGGCTCTTCGACAACGCTTGTGGATCGGCCGGCTATGTGACGGTGATTGTTACCGTCGCGGTATCGGTGCCCCCATGCCCATCGCTGATGGTGTAAGTAAAGTTGTCGGTACCCTTGAATCCGTTAGCCGGCGTATACCTGAAGTTGTTGTTCTTCGCGCTGTACTTGACGGTTCCGTGAGCGGGCTGTGTATTATTAACGACTGCAAGCGAATCGCCATCTGCGTCGGTGTCATTAGCTAGCGCGTCGATGGTGACCGACGTATTTTTCGCTGTCGTCACTGAGTCGTTGACAGCGACCGGCGGCCTATTCTGCACGACGTGAGTGGTGGTCGCGGAGCCGAACGCCGTGTCCTTATCTGTGACCGTCACCGTTACCGTATACGACCCATCGTTAGCGTACGTATGGGCAGGGCCGGTACATGTGTTTCCACTGACCGTGCCGCTTTGATTGCCCGAACTGTCACCGTAGTTGACCGTGCAGGCGAACGGCCCATCGCTTGGGCCCGGGTCACTGAACGTGGCGCTGGCTGTAGCGGAGCCGCCATGATACGAAGGTTCAGGATTGACGGTGGGTGTGTTCACCGTTGGCGCGAGATTTGACACGTTCACGGTTGCTTCATCGACCGCGGTGAGATTACCATTGTCAGTGACACGTACCTTGATCGTATGGCTGCTCGGGCCATCCAGCCCGACCGCCGAAAAGGTCACACTCTGGCCGGGCGTCTCAAACGAGCCATTGTTGTCAAGATCCCAGGCGTATGTGAGCGACCCGCCGTCTGGATCATTGCCCACCGCTGTCACGACAACCGAGCCGCCCTCGCCAACAGCATAGGGTCCGCCTGCGTCGATGGTCGGCGGCGCATTCAGATTCAGTCCGACGACGACCGGGTCATGATCGGAGGCGCGATACGGTTCGGGAGTATAGAAAGTGTTGATCTGATTGGCCGTCTTGAACTCGACATTGTAGTCAAGCACGGTCGGCTCGTCGGCGTTGTTGTGCCATTCCGTCACCCCGCTGGTCTGCGCGGTCAGGCTCGCACTCGCCAATGCGTGGTCGAGATACCCAGACTGACCGTCGAAGACGTAGGAGTAGGCATCCGCGCCGACCAGAGTCTCGAGCAGATTGGTGTAACCCGCATTCTTGATCGTGGTGATCGGGTCTTCCTTGGCGTACGAGTTCATATCGCCGACGACCAGGAAGTCGGGGTCACCGCTGCCAGTCGGGTCGGTCGCCAGCCAGGCCACCAGCGCCGTCGCCGCTTTCGTGCGAGTCAGGTTGCAGTTGCCTTGACCGTCGCCTGTATCCGGGTCGCCCACGTCGTCGCAAGCGGAGCCTTTTGACTTCAAGTGGTTGACGACAACAGTGAGCTTCGCGCCGTTAGCGTTGCGCTTAAACGTCTGCGCGAGCGTCGGTCGGTTCTTCGTATCGATGAACAGCGGATTCACGCTCGAGTCTAGGATAGCGTACGAACCGACAGGCGTAACGACCGCGGGCTTGTAGATGATTGCGACCTTGATCGCGTCCGTGCCAATCGTGCCGGTGTTGATGTAGGCGTATGTCCCCCCGCCGGCGATAGCGTTGAGGCCATCCACCAAATTCTGGATCGTGGCGCTGGCGTCGTTCTGCACTTCCATCAGACCGGCGATGTCAGGATCGATCGCCAGAATCGCGTTGATGATCTTGTCGCGCTGGCGCGTGAACTCGAACGCGCTGTTCGCACCGCGGCAATCCAGGCCGCCGGTCGGGCCGCAGATCGGCGATCCAGTATCGAGTGAGGTGAAGAAGTTGAGGACGTTGAGGGCGGCGACTTTGAGATTGCCACCGACCGGGTCGGGTGCAGGCGTACGTAGATTAGTGCTCGCGTCGAAGCTGACCGATCCCACCGGCTGGACGCGATAGACACCGAAGCGCTGCTCCAGCACACCGGTAAGACCGTGTACTGTGTAACCGCTCCGCAGTGTGTTGAACGCGCTCAAACCGCCAATAGGGTGAATGGTTGGGTCAATGTTCTGCTGGCCATTGCCATCGTCCAGCAGGATACGGCTGCGGTTGTTAAGATCTTGCTGCGCAATCGCCGGTGCGCCGGGCGCGACGATATTGGTCGGGTTGCGCAGGCGGCCATTGACCGACAGGCTAACCTCACCGAAGCGCCCGAGCGTGAAGGTTTCGGTGGCAGTCAGGTCTTGCGGGATGTTAATCAGCATACCTTCGTAGCGTTCCCAATCGTTCAGGTCGCTGACTGGTAGGATGACGTTGGAAGCAGTGACGGTGTTATCGCTGTTACAAACTGTCAAGGCGCTGATGTTAGTGAGTTCGGTCAGGAAGACGCCGCTGGTCGTGAATTCAGTGACGGTGCCTTTCACACGCACCTTGTCGCCAACGTTGACCGGGAAACTGGTGTTGAAGACGAAGATGCCCTCCGAGGTCGCCGGGTCGGCATCAGCGTCGGAGTCTTCCTCTTGAACATGGTAGCCGCTGAATTGATCGCTCCCCTGGTAATCACCGACGACGATGCCCTCGATGACGACGTTGGCCGTACCGTTCATCGGACTGGTCGCGCCGCTGCCCTGGATGTCGTGGATAAATGTGGCGCCGAGAGCGCTACAGACCAGCACCTCGGTGGCCGTAAAGCTAAAGACATAGTTCGCCGCCATGGTGTCCGGCGGGTCATCGGTGTCTTGGTCGGTCACCTGATTGGCGACGACGGTGACGGTGCATGACTCCAGCGAAACGAAATCGCTGTCCGGGTCAAGGGTGAAGCTAGTTGGGCCACCAGTGACGGTCGCGGTATGGGCGGCACTACTGGCGCAGTTGATCGTGAACCAGCTTCCCGTTACGTTCACCGGCTCGCTGAAGGTGATCGAGATGTTGGCATTGAGGGCGACACCAACCGCGTTGTTGGCCGGTGTGGTGCTGGAAACGGATGGCGCCGGGTCAGCGCTGTTGTGGGGATCCGGTGCGCCAGTACTGAAGTCGAGGGCATTATTGTCTGTGTCTGTTGCACCGTTTCCAGCCCGCAGAACAGAGGTCGTATTGCTTGGAGCCGGAGTTGGGCCACTCCCCTCAAAGCAGTTTGCGGTCGTCCCATAGCCGACGAAGTCGCTGATATTGGCGCCAGTTGGGCAGCCTCCACTGAGCGCGCTCGTGCTGTTGACCAGCGCGACTTTGCCTGCTGTAGCGCCCATGGCGATATTGCCGGTTGCGTCCGGTGTGGGCAGGTCAACCCCGCATGGGCTACTTGAACAACTGTTACCTGCCGCTTCTTGCACCAGATAGTATTTGCCGGGTGCAATCGAGCCAGACAGCGGCGTCGCTGCCCAGGTTGTGCCGGTGGCACTACCATATTGCACCGACCATCCCGATAGGCTAATGGTGTTGGCGGTCCGGTTGTAGAGCTCAATGAAGTCGTTCTTAAAGGGTGCACTGGTATTCCCGCCTCCGCCATAGACCTCGCTGATCACGACGCTGCCAGGTGGCGGCAGTGGCGCAGCCGTCGAGAAGCTGAAGACATAGTTTGCGGCCATGGTGTCTGGTGGGTCGTTGGTATCTTGGTCGGAAACCAGCGCGGCATCGACAGTCACAGTGCAGGTTTCGCTATTGGCAAAGTCAGTGTCAGGGTTTAGCGTGAACGTCGTCGGGCCGCCGCCCACCGACGCGGTGTGGAGGCCACTGGTGCCACACGAGATGGTAAACCAGCTCCCGGTCACGTCGACGCCCTCGCTGAAAGTCACGTCGATGTTCCCGTCAACGGCTACGCCGGTCGCGTTGTCGGCGGGCGTGGTGCTATCGACAGAAGGAGCCGTATCGACGACGGAGGGGGTGATTGAGAAATCATCGACTGATAGACCGTCATCTGAACTGGTGATATCGAAATCGGTCCATCGAATCCAGAAGCTAGAACCGTTGGCGATACTCAAGCCGGTGATCGTAGAGCTGACAGCCGAACGGTTGCTGGGTGCGTTACCATCGAGAGCACCAGCCGTCGCGTTGATATTTGGGCTGTTAAAGTCGAGGCTATTGTAATCAACCCAGGCACCCGTGGTTAAGCTTGTCGCATCAGTGCTAAGTTGAAAGTCGATCCGATCGGGGGCGCCACGGTTCGTTACTCCGGACCGCCACTGCTCGCCCGTATATGAAATGGCGAGCGAGATGACCGTGGCTCCGGTA
>WNGB01001441.1_pt1 | contig 43477 bp, 53 predicted proteins | sample 5400681 | NCBI WGS metagenome assembly WNGB01 (sample SAMN13153367, study PRJNA577476) | soil metagenome | isolation source: 115 cm soil or saprolite under grassland replicate 2 | place: USA:California | collected 2016-06-15 | reverse complement strand
GTGCCGACGATCAGGTAATTCCGCAGGGGGTCGATCACGTAATTCCGCACCCTGGTCCTGTGGTGTCGATGGTGTAGCCGGTCACCTCCTCCCGTCAATGGGGTGGCTGCTTGTGCTCACCGCGCGGCGGGCCGCGCGCCCGGGCGGGGCAGGCTTGGCCTGCCCGTGTTTCCTGCCTGAGGGGCCGTAGAGGCTCCGGGGTCAAGGCCGGCCCGCAGGGCCGTCGCGGAGCGATGCGCAGCAGCCTTGACGCTGGAGGGGCGGCCCCGTATGCGCGCGCGGCCCGCCGGGCGGTGAGCGGCGGCGAAGCCGCCACCGTTGTTTTCTGGGGGGCGGTGCTGGCCAGCGCGCTCGGGTTCGCGGGGTTTGGTCATGGCGCACGCTTGGCGGCGGCCCCGGTCCGGCCGGGGCGGCGGCGTGGCCGGTAGCTCTTGCCGTCCAGGAGCAGGTGGTGACTGGTGTTGATGACCCGGTCCAGGATCGACTCGCCGACCACCGCGTTGGGAAACAGCGGGTACCAGTCGGCCGGTGAGCGATTCGACGTCAGGATCAGCGACCGCCCGGGACGGCCGAGCCGCTCACACAGCAGCTCATACAGGTCGTCGGCCTGGGTGGGGGTGAACTCGCGCATCGCGAAGTCATCGACGATCAGGACGGCGGTCTTGGCGAGCCTGCGGATGCGGGCCTGGAAGCTGCGGTCGGCGTGCCCGCCGGCGAGCTCGGCGAGCAGCCGTGAGCAGGTGGTGAACGTCACGTCATACCCGCGCCGGCAGGCCTGGTGGCCGAGGCCCTGGGCGAGGTGGCTTTTGCCGACTCCGACCGGGCCGTAGGCGATGATCCCCTCGCCGGCCGGGATGAACTCCAGCCGGGCCAGGTCACGGATCTGGGCGGCGGGCAGCGCCGGGTTGTAGGCAAAGTCGAAGCCCTCCAGGGTGGCCTCGGCCGGGAAGCGGGCGGCCTTGATCCGCCGCGCGACCTTGCCGGCCTCGCGGCGGGACAGCTCGTCCTCGCACAGGACCTGGAGGAACTCGGCGTGCCCGAGGGTGCCGGCCCGGGCCTCGGCCAGCCGCGCGTCCAGGGTGTCGAGGATCCCGGACAGGCCCAGCGCCTTGAGCACCGGGGTGAGCCCGGCCGGGGTGCCAGCCGCGGTCACCGCCGGTCCTCCCCGCCCCCGAACGCGGCGGGGCCACGCAGCCAGGCGGGCACGTCGATGCCGGGCAGCGGCAGCTGGATGCCCTCATGCTCGGTGCCCGCCGCCAGGATTCCCTTGACCGTCCGGTAGGACGGGTCGCCGGCCTGCAGCGCGCGGGCGCAGGCCGCCTCCAGCCGGGCGTCGCCGTGCCGCTGGCCCAGCCGCAGCACCCCCTGCGCCTGGCGCAGCCGGAACAAGGCACCGACGGCGAGCAGCTCACCGACCAGGGCGTCGCAGGCCGGGCCGGCCAGCGCCGCCTGGGAACGGCACCACAGCGGGGTACGCATGAAGAACCCGACCTTCTGCTCCGGCAGGTCCGCCCAGTCGGTGCGCCGCCCCCCGGCCTGGAACGCATGGGTCTTGACCAGCTGGCCGTCCAGGAAGAACTCCACGACGGTGGCGGCGGCCCGGGCATCCAGGCGGGCGCCGACGTACCGGTACGGCACCGAGTACAGGGTGCGGCCCACCTTCGCATGCGCGTCCGGGCCAACCCTGGGGTGGCTCCAGCCGGCCAGCTCGAACGGCAGCTCCGGCAGCGGCAGCAGGGCCGCGGCCTCCTCGGCGCCGAACACCTCAAGGGGAGTGCGGCCCTCCAGCGCCCGCGGTGTCCGGCGCCCCGCGACCTCGGCACACCAGCGCAGCGCGTCGGTGGCCATCGCCTCGGCCGACGGCCAGCCCCGCCCGGCGAAGAAGCTGGAGCGGATGTAACGCTGATGCGCCTCGATGCTGGGTTTGTCCTTGGGGTGATAGGCACGGGCGGGGTCGATCAGCACCTCGTAGTGGCGGCCCAGCTCCGCATACGCGCGGTTGATCTTCGGGTCATACAGGTCCGCCTTCACCACCCCCGCCTTGAGGTTGTCCGGCACGACCCGGCGGGGGCAGCCGCCGAAAAACTCAAACGCCCACACGTGCGACTCGACCCAGGCCCGCTGGTCCATCCGGATCACCGGGCGGACGAACAGGTGCCGCGAGTAGCGCAGCACCATCGAAAACGCCCACACCCGGCGTCGGCGCCCCGCCCGAGGGTCGAACCACGCGCCCAGGTAGCCGTAATCGACCTGGGCCTCCTCGCCGGCGGGCACCGGCGGCCGCCACACCTGCAGCCCCGCCTGCCGGGCCCCCTCGGGGAAGTGCGCCCGCACGTAGCGGCGCACGCTGGCCAGGCTGGCCTCCAGCCCCGCCTCGTCGCGCAGCCGCTGGTGGATCACCGACACCGGCACCACCCCCAGCAGCTGCCCGATCCGGTCGTGGTAAACGGCGATCTCGCCCCATGACGGCTGGCGCAGCCGGGTGTCGGCCAGCGACATCCACGCCAAGGCTGCGGGCCACCTCCACCTTCGGCCGGCCCGCGTACCAGTGCTCCAAGATCTCCGCGACATCCACCATCGTGAACGTCCTCCTCGCCATCTCGCGCCTCCGTCCATCACCGGACGAAGGACAGTCTCAGCTCGAAGGACCACGGTGCGGAACCCCGGCCAGCCCGCGCGGGCAGGCTAGGGAAAACGCTGATCGAGGGGGTAGGGAATTACCTGATCGCGGTCGGCCCTCAGGTAGGGAATTCCGTGATCGTCAGCATCATCGGGCAACTCCCTGGCCCTGCATTCGGCGGGTGCCGGTCACCGCCCGGTACCCATCATGCCTGCTGCGGTGCCGCCCATCATCTCGCCGTACATCCTGGTCGTGCCCGGTGAGCCCTCATCATCTGGTCATGCAGGCGGCCCCCCGTTCCCGGGGGTGGCCGCGCGCATCATCCGCTCGCACGCTGTGAATCATCGTCTCCCTCCAGCTTCCTCGGGCCGTTTCGGCGCGCCGCCGGGCAGTGGCATTCTCACTGCGGGCCGGAAGGCCGGGCGCGGGCGGTGCCGGGCTGGGTGTCCGCGGCGTCCCGCTGGCGGCCCGCAGCTGGTCCACCTCGGCGCGCAGCGCGGCGATCTCCTGGTCCTGGGTGCCTGGCTGGGCGGTCGCGCTCTGTTGCTGGCGCGCTTGCGCGGGCTTGCGCATCATGAACCACATCAGGGCCGCGCAGGGGATCATGCAGCCCAGCGCCGGAAGCAGGTACAGCAGCTTGTCCATGTGTGAACCTCCAGGTCAGGTGTGCTGGCGGGCCAGGGCGCGGCGGAGCTTGCGCTCCGAAAGCCGCCCGTAGCCGAACGGCCGGCCATCGAGCAGGATGCCGGGCGCGAACATCACCCGGGCTCTGCCGGCGAGGTCGCGGCCCTGGGGGCTGGCCAGGTCGATCTCGGTGACCTCGATCGGGTGGTCCTCGCCGACCCGGGCGAGCACCTTCTTGGCGTGCTCGCACAGCGCGCAGTCCGCCTGGCTGAGCAGTGTGACCCGGGTCATCGCGACGGGTGCTCGCCGGCCTTGATGTCGGCCAGCAGGGCCGAGGTGGGCAGGAACATGGTGTACTTGGGCGGCCCGCCGTAGTCAGCCCGCCAGTGGATGAGTCCATTGGGGCCGACGAGGATGAAGGTGTGCCCGTCCCGGGAGGTGCCCATCATCCCGTACTGGTTGGCGTGGTAGGCATGGGAGACGGCCAGGCCCGGGTCGGAGGCCACCGGGATGGACAGGCGCATGTCGCGGACCTTCTGAGTGATCGCACCGACCGGGTCACTGGTGATCGAGACCACATTGCTGATCCCGGCGGCCCGCAGCTGGGCGGCGTGGTGCTGCAGGTCGGCGATCTGGTCCCAGCACGGCTGGCAGGTCAGGCCCTCCTGGAAGAACAGCAGCACGCTCTTGCCCCGGTAGTGCGACAGGCTGACCTGCCCGCCGGTGCTGGCCGCGAGGGTGAATCCAGGCGCGGCCTGGCCCTTGCCGGGGCTGCCCACCTGGTAGGGGTAGGCGCCCGCCCCGGAATGCGACGCCCCGGTGAAGATGAAGAACAGCCCGGCGACCACCCCGGCCGCCACGGCGACGATGCCGGCCCGGACGCCGATCTTGCGGCGCAGCGCGCCGCGCCGCTGCGCCGTGCGCGCGGCGGCCACCTTCGCCTTCCGCTCGGCTGCCAGCGCCGCCTTGCGCGGCGCGGCCGTCGTCGCCTCAAGCTGGCCGGCGGGACCGTTGCCAGGGCGCGCCGGCCTGCCTGGCCGCTGGCCGTCGGCCTGGCCGCGCTGCTGCACGCCTTGCGTGATCGGCCTGCGCTGCCGTTGCCTGGTCCTGGACCTACCGCTCATGGGTGACGGCCTCCTGCCGCTCGCCGGTATGGGCCTCTGCCTGGCCCGCGATGGCGTCAGCCGGCCCGGCCACCGCCACCGCAGGGTGATCCGCGGCGCCGCCAGCGGCATGCCCGGTGGGGGGCCGGGCGGCGGCCCGGTGCCGGGCATGGCGGGCCTGCCAGGCCAGCCCGGCGGCCAGGGCGGCCAGAGTCACGAGCACGGCCCAGCCCGGTAGCCAGGACAGCGCGCGGGCGGTGACCGAGCTGGCGTGCTGCAGCCAGGCGGTCATGCTCTCCCGCCACCCCGTGCTGCCCATCGACGGGCCGGTCACCGCGGTCACCAGGGTCACGATCCCCATCCCGGCCAGCACGATCCCCGACGCGGCGGTGCCCAGCGGCGTCCGCCTGGCGAACCGGCCGAACCCCAGCCACACCTGCCGGCCGTGCAGCAGCCACGACGACCCCCAGTCCCGGCCCTCCCACACCAGCGCCAGCACCGCCAGCGGCGCCACCATCCCGGCCACGTAGGTGAAGCTGACCGCCAGCGCCGCGCCGAACGGGGCGGCCGACCCGGTCAGCACCACCACCCCGGCCAGCACCGGGGCGCAGCACGCCGACGCGATCCCGGAGAACAAGCCCAGTAGATAGGCGGTGCCGTAGCCGTGCCCGGACGGGGAGCGCAGCGCCGGCATCGGCAGCACCGGCTTCCACCCCGCCAGCACCGCTGCCCCGCCGGCCAGCATCGCCGCCCCGCCGATGGTGAAGATGAGCAGGTGGTGGGCGGGCAGCGCCGCCGAGATCGCCGAGGCGCCCAGCCCGATCGGCACGATCAGCGTCGCCACCCCGGCCGCGAACGCTCCGGTCGCGGCGGCGATCCCGGTGCGCCGGGCGAACCCGGTGGCGAGGTAGGCGGGCAGCATCACCGATACGCAGCACGGCGCGAGCAGCGCCACCACCCCGCCCAGGAACGAGACCAGCAGCACAGTGCCGAACAGAACCTGATGCATGCCCCTCCTCCCAGCCCCGCCGCGAGCACGGCATGGTCACCTTACACCTAAACACCTTAGGTCATTGAGTGGGCCGCTGGCCGCTGGGTGATGGGCTTCCGGTTGCCCGGGTTGCGCTGCCGCCTCCGGGCCTTGCGCACTCTTCATATTTGCCTAATCACCTAAGGTGTTTAGGTGACATGCATGATCGCGGGTTCCGGGGGCGGGGCGCGTGGCGGCTGCGACGTGACCGGCGGCCGGCCGGCACTGGAGGAGACACAGGTGGCGGGCGGCCGGCCGACCGCTTCCCGGTGGGGGGTATGGTCCTCGGATCGCCGCGTCGGCTGCCGCCGGGTCCCGGTGCAGCCGCTGGAGGCGGCATTGGCGCTGGGCTGCGGGCTGGCGGCACTGGCCGTGGTGCTGCTGCTCGGCCTGGCCCGCTCCGGGCCGGTAGCCGTGGCCGCGCTGGCCGCCTACACGCTCGGCCGGCAGTTCGTGCTCGGCCTGCGCGCCGATCCGCCCCGCCGTTCGCCGCGCAGCGGCCGGGTGACCGCGGCCGCCGCGGCGGCGGTGCTGGCCGCCAGCATCGCCGTGCTGGCTCTCGGGCCAGCCTGATGTTCGCATGCCCGGGTGCCAGGCCGTGCGGCGGCCTGGCCTTCGTGTTGCCGCACGGCGCCGGGGACTCATCCCGCCTGTGATCCTCAGCTCATCGCAGGCCACGCCATGCCATGCCGTTCAGGTTGCGGCGATGCCGGACCCCGGAGATGCAGGGTGTTCAGCCGGAGCCGCCGCAGCCGTCCAGGTCGCCGATGAGCGCGGCGAGCCGGGCCGCGGACCAGTGCCGCTGGGAGATCAGGTAGTCGCTGAGGCCCTCGTCCCAGCGCCAGCAGTGGCAGCAGCACGGCCCGCGCTCGGGGGCCAGCCGCATCGCGGCCTGGTAAACGCTGCGCTGCGCGGCGGCCAGCCGGACCGCCTCCTGGTAGCGGGTCAGCCGCTGCGCCAGCCCGGCCGGGATGTCGTAGGGGTCGGGCGGGATCTGCGGTATCCCCGCATACCGGCGCAGCGCCGCGACCTGGCGCTGGTACCGGGACAGGCTCATGGGAGCGCAGCACGAGCCCTGCAGCCGTCGGCCCGGCGGGTAACGCATCAGCTCACCGGGCATCAGCGAGCACCGGTTCGACTGCTGGTGGGCCAGCAGCCTGAATTTCGCTGCCGTCCCGGCACCGGGCCCGCCCGCTGCCATCGTTGGCGCGGGATCAGGCACGGCCTCGGTGATGACCAGCGCAGCCGCCGTGGCACCCGCCGCTGCCAGCGCGGCAGCGGCAGCGATCAGCCGCCACACCCTGCGGGCTTGCGCGCCGGCTGCTGGCCGGCGGCTTGTCCCTGCCCTGCCGGAACGGTATTGCACCTAAGCATCTTAGGGCTTCGGGCTAGTGCCTGCCGGGCCGGGCTGAGGCGAGCGGCACGCGGCCCGCACGGGTCAGTATCCGGCGACGCTGGCCACCGCGCTTTCGAGCTGGGGGTAGGTGGTGGCGCCGAACCATGCCCACGCGACCCGGCCGCGGGCGTCGAGGATGTAGGTGGACGGCGTGGCCACGGGTGCCGCAGCGCCGAACCGGGCGCCGATCAGGTCACCGGGGTCGCTGATGCTCGGGTAGGGGATGTGGTAGGAGCGCTCGAACGCCAGGCCCGCCGCAGGATCTTCGCGAATGTCGATGCCGGCGAAGTGCACGCCCAGCCGGCGCGCGTCTTCGGCCACCCGGCGCAGGACCGGGGCTTCCTTGCGGCATGGCACGCACCACGAGCCCCAGAAGTTGATCACCACGGGCGCGCCGCGCCAGCGGGCGATATTCAGGTGGCCCCCGGTCAGGGTGGCGCCGGAGATGTCCGGTGGCGCGGGGCGCTCGGCGGCGGGGACGACCTGGCCGACGGCGGGCAGCCCGCCATGGCGGGAGCCGAGAAGGCCGCGCAAGCCAGCGATCGCGGCGGCGGCGAGAATCACGGCGGCTGCGAGAATCACGGCGGCGCCGGCGGCTGCCACCGGCAGCCAGGCGCGGGGTCTGGCCCGGGGCGCGGCCCGCACCCGCGCCCCCGGCCACCGCGTGCTGATACGGGGCACGGAACCAGCTCCTACAGGCGGTAGTCAATGGACGGCCAGCGTATACCTAAGCACCTTAGGTATTTAAGCCAGGTGCGCCTGACGGCATGAAAAGCGCATGGCCCGGCACGCACGCAGGCAGGAGGCACCATGCCCCCAGGCCGGGCATGGTGCAGCGGGCCGCTGCTGCCCCGGCGGGACGCGGCGGCTGGCTGCTGGCGGGTCAGCAGCGAGCGGGGTGGGTGCAGCCTCCCGGGCGATCCGCGGCGTGAGCTGCCGCGGCCGGCGGTGGGTGGTGGCAGTAGTTCTTTCCCGCAGCGGCGGTGGCGGGCCCGGCCAGGAAGGCGAGCGGCAGGGCCAGCAGCGCGGCCACGGTGAGCATCCCCGCCGCAGCGGCGGCCCGGCTGAGCGGGGCGGGCGCGGCGATGAGCCGCCGGATGCGGGCGGCGGCGGTGGACCCGCCCGCCCCCAGTGCCGCCGCAGCGGCCGGCGCGGGGGCGCCGAGGGCCAGGAGTGCCTCGGCCACGGTCAGCCGGTGGGAGACGCGGGCGGCCGCGTCGTCGGCGAGCAGCTCGGTGAGCCTGGCCACCTGCTCGTGGGCGCGGCCGAACGCCGGCACCCGGGGGAACGCCGCGGCCAGCGATCCGGCCAGCGACACCAGCAGGTGGTGGCGGCCCCGCTGGTGTGCCCGCTCATGCGCCAGCACCGCGGTGAGCTGGGAATCGTCGAGCGCGGCGACCGCCGCGGTGGTGACCACGACGCTGCGGGACGCCCCGGGCAGGCACCAGGCGGCGGGCTGTGCATGGTCCACGACGACCGCGCCGAGGGCCGGGTCGGGCCGGCCGACCACCCGCAGCGCCAGCCGGTGGCGGCGGCGGGCGGCCGCCGCCCGCGCCAAGGTGGCCGCGGCGCACCAGCCCACCCGCGCCGTGACCGCCAGCGCCAGCACCGTTCCCGCACCTGCCATGGCCGCGCCGCCGGGGTGGGCGTACTGGGCGCGCAATGCCATCACGCACGCCGCGAGCAGCCGGGCCAGGCCGCCGCTGACCCGCACCGTCGGCACCAGCAGCGCCAGCCCGCCCAGGATCACCGAGGCGACCGCCGACCCGGTCACCGTGAACCACGCAGCGATCGCCAGCCGCGGCGCCCGGTCCGGCCACCGCGCCCCGGCCAGCGCGGGCGCCCCGGCCGCCAGCAGCAGCACCGCGTACCCGAGCAGCCCGGCCGCGGCGATCACGCCTGGCCTCCGCCGCGGCGTGCCCGCGCCAGCGCTTTGCGCAGCTGTTCGGCTTCGACCGGGCCGATCTGCTCAGCGAACCGCTGCAGCGTGGCCGCCCGGTCGGTGCTTGCCTCAAGCGCCTCGCCCATCAGGCCGGCGGTGTAGTCCTCCCGGCTGAGCGTGGGCTGATACCGGTAGGCGCGGCCGTCCTTCGCGCGGGTCAGCCACCCCTTGCGGTACAAGATCTCGGTCACGGTCCACACCGTGTTGTAGGCCCGCTCCGGCTGGAGGGACTGCTGGATCTCCCGCACCAGTAGCGGCCTGCCCGCCGCCCAGGCCCGTTCCATGATGGCGGTCTCCAGGTCACCGAAACCCCGCACACTGCCTCCCGCCGCTGCCGCGTGATGCCCGGCCACTATTATCACCTAAGCATCATCGGTGAGACCCAAGGCCGCCGGGCGATGCTGGTGTCGCGCCGGGAGGCCGGCCGCGGGCGCCTGCCCACGGGCGATCTGGCCGTTCCCGTTGCGCGGTATCCGGGGCCTCCTGCGTCAGCTTCCCGGCGGCCGGCGGGCTCGCGGAGCCGGCGGCGCGGGCACGGCAAGACCGCGCGTCGCTCGCTGGTGCGCGGCCAGCACCCTGGGGCAGGAACCCCGGCCCCGCCGCTCCCGCAGGCCGGGCCATCTCGCCGGGCATGGGCCGGATCGCGGGGGCGGCAGGACAGCGGGGCACGGACGTCACCGGTTCCGGGTCCATCGCGGTGCGACTGTGGTCCAGTCGGCTTCCCATGCGGCGAGCCGCCGGCGGTCCAGCAGCTGGCGGGCCGCCACGGCGAGGCCGAGCATGATGACTGCCAGCGCGGCGGGAACGAGGAACCCCGGTGGCGATCACCCGGGCGGTGAGCTCGTCACCGGTCAGCGGGCCGCTGGCGGGCGGCCCGGAGCGGCCGGCCCACACGCGCACCGTATTGCCGGCGCGGCCGCCGGGCGTGGCTGGCACCTCGGCGGAGCGGGCCGGCCCGCCTGGCGGGGTCCACCACGCGCGGACCAGGGCCGACGGCGACCAGTGCCGGAAGGTGGCCTGCCGCGGAGCGGCCTGCGCCAGGACCACGGGAACCTGGTGCCATGACCGCTGGGCGTGCTGCTCCCGGGTGCCGGCCGCGTGCACCCAGCCGGCGGCGGCGATAGTGAGCAGCGGCGCGCCGGCCAGGAACGCGGCGAGCAGCCCGGCCATGAGGGCGGCCTGCAGCCGGTCGATGCGGCGCCGCAGCGGGTTGCGGTCCAGCCCCAGCCGCCGGGCAAGTCCTGCCCGCTTGGCCGTGGTTGCCGCGTTGCCGCTCATCGCCTGTCCCGTCTGGGAGGCTGCCCGGCCGTCCGGTCAAGGGCGGGGCGGGTATCCGATCTCGCCGAGCCTGGCCCGCAGCTGCTGCGGGCTGGTCCGGTCCTGGTCGTATTCGATGCGGACGCGCCGGGTGCCGACCTCCACGCTGACCTGCCGGACGCCCGGGTCGCCGGCCAGGTCACCCTCGATGTTGGCTTTGCACTTGTCGCAGGAGATGTCCGGCGCGGTCAGCTCGATGGTGGCAAGGCTCATCGGCTGGCTCCTTCCTCAGCAAGCGGCTGCGCTGCTGGCGTGACCGTGTCGCGGCGGGCCGCCGGACCGCTGGGTGCGCTGGTGATGCGGACGCGGCGCAGCCGCAACGCGTTGCCGACGACGGTGACTGAGCTGGTGGCCATAGCCACCGCGGCCAGCACCGGCGGCATGATCCCGGCGGCGGCCAGCGGGACGAGCAGCAGGTTGTAGCCAAACGCCCAGCCGAGGTTCTGGCGGATGATCCGCCGGGTGGCGCGGGCCAGCAGGACCGCGTCGGCTACCGCGCCGACCCCGCCATGGACCAGGGTGATATCGGCGGCGGCCATGGCTGCGCCGGTGCCGGTGGCCACCGCAACGCCGATATCGGCGCTGGCGAGGGCGGGGGCGTCGTTGATGCCGTCGCCGACCATCGCAACGGGACCGCGCTGGCGGCGCAACCGGTCCACGAGCGCGGATTTGTCCTGCGGCAGCAGCTCGGCGTGCACATTGTTTATCCCGGCCGCACGGCCGGTGGCCGTGGCGGCCTCCAGGGTGTCCCCAGTGGCTAGCACCGGCTCCAGGCCAAGCGCCCGGAGCCGGGCGACGCCCGCGGGGCTGTCAGGGCGCAGCGCGTCGGCGATGCCCAGCACCAGCCGAAGGCAGCCGTCCACCGCCACGCCAACGGGGGTCTGCGCGGCGTCAGCCAGCTCGGCTCCAGGCTGACCGGCGGCGGAGATGTCGACACTGGTCTCCGCGAGCCAGGCCAGCGACCCGGCCTGCACCCACCGCTCATCCACCACGGCGGTAACGCCGCGTCCCGCCACCGCGTGGACATCGCTGGCAGCCGCCGGGACCAAGCCCCTGCCCTCCGCCGCCGCCACGACCGCGCGGGCGAGCGGGTGCTCCGAGCCGGCCTCCGCCCCGGCTGCCAGCGCCAGCGCGGCCAGCCCGTCGCTGCCATCTAGCGCTATGACGCGGACAACCGCCGGGTGCCCGGCGGTGAGGGTGCCGGTCTTGTCGAGTACGACGGTCCGCAGGCCGTGCACGCGTTCCAGGCTCTCTCCCCCGCGGATCAGCAGGCCGGCCTGGGCGCCGCGGCCGGTACCGGCCATGACCGCCACCGGGGTGGCCAGTCCCAGCGCGCACGGGCAGGCCACCACCAGCACCGCCACCGCGGTGATCAGCGCCGTCACCACACCCGCGCCGACCAGCAGCCACCCCGTGAAGGTGGCAGCGGCCGCGGCCAGGATCACCGGGACGAACACCGCCGAGATGCGGTCGGCGAGCCGCTGCGCCTTCGACTTCTCCTTCTGGGCCGCGTCCACCGCCGCCATGATCTGGCCCAGCACCGACTGCGCGCCGGTGGCCGTCACCCGCAGCACCAGCGGTGCCGGGCCGTTGACGGTGCCACCCGCCAGCTCGTCGCCGGGCACCTTCCGCTGAGGCAGCGGCTCGCCGGTCAGCATCGACTCATCCACCGTCGCGGTGCCTTCGGCCAGCTCGCCGTCGGCGGGGATGGCCTCCCCCGGGCGGACCAGCACCAGGTCACCGGCGCGCAGCGTCTCCGCCGGGACGTCCACCGCGGCGGCGGGGTCGCCGCGGTGGCCGCTGGAGGCGCGGGCGAGCAGGTGCGCGGTGCGGGGCTGCAGCTCGGCCAGCGCCTCGATCGCGGCCCCGGCGCGGGCCCGGCCGGCCAGCTCCAGGTACTTGCCCACCGCGATCAGCGTGATGATCAGCGCGGCCACGTCGTAGTAGGTGGCCCGGCCGGGCAGGGCGATCGTGGCGATCACCGAGTAGCCGAACGCCACCGTCCCCCCGAGCGAGACCAGGGTGTCCATGTTGGTGGTGCGGTGCCGGGCCGCCTCCAGCGCGCCGCGGTGGAACAGCGCCCCGGTCCAGGCCCAGACCGGCAGCGTGAGCGCCAGCTGCACCCACCCCGCCCAGCCCGCCGACCCGAAACCGTAAGCCACCACCAGCACCGCCGCCGACAGCACCGCTCCGGTGGCCAGGCGCACCCGCCGCCCGCGCAGCTCGGCGGCCTGCGCCGCTCGCCGCCGGGCCACGTCATCGGCCCGCACCGTGGCCGGGACCGCCGCCTGGTACCCCGCGTCGGCCATCGCCGCGATCAGTGTGTCCACCGCGGCCGGCCGCTCCAGGATGACGGCGGCGGACTCGGCCGCCAGGTTCACCGCCGCCGCGGTCACGCCCGGCACCGCTACCAGGGCCCGCTCCACCCGGCGCACGCACGACGCGCAGGTCATCCCGGTGATCTCCAGCGTAAGGTGCGTCCCGCCGCTGGCACCCGCTTCGCGGGCAAGCGGCGATGGCGTGGGCGCCGCGGTCTGGGTGCTCACCGCCCCCTCCGCGGCGAAGCCGGCCGCGACCCGTTCCCCGCCCCCTCCGCCGCGGCCCCGTCCAGCGGCAGCGGCTCGGCCCGGTGCCGGAAATCGGTCAGCCCGGAGTTATACGGCAGCGCCTCCATCAGCTCGGCGATCTTCTCCTGGCCCTGCCCGGTGCGGATCGCCTCCGACACGCACGTCTCCAGGTGGTTGCGCAGCAGCACCCGGTTGACCTTCTCCAGCGACGCCTGCAACGCGGCGACCTGCTTCATCAGGTCCGGGCAGTACACCTCGTCCTCGACCATGCCGATCACGCCGTCGATGTGGCCGCGCACCGTCTTGAGCCGCTGCAGCGCCTCGCGCTTGTGACTGGGGATCACCGGGAACCTCCTCCGCCATCTCCACCCTACCCCACCCCGGGTGGGGTACCGGGTGACCCCGCACTCCCTTCGCCGGTTCATGCCGGGGGCGGCGCAGCGCCGGCCGGGGTACGCCGGCCCGCCTGCCGTTCTGGCCGTAGCGGACCGCGTCGGCTGCCAGAGGCGGCCACCGGCAGGCCTGCTGCCCGCAGTGCCGGACTCCCGGCCGGGTCAGGTGAGCATGGCCGCGCACAGGGGCATGTAGTGCGCGATCACCAGCGCGGACCAGCCCGCGGCGGCGGCGGTCAGGGCGGTGGCGGCGGCGCTGGCGGCGACCGCGGCGGGGCGGGGCGCGGGGCAGCGGGGGCTCGGTGCCGGTTTCCAGCTGGGTGATCCGGGCGTCCAGCAGCGCGGCGGTGCTCATCGCGGCGGCTGGCGCGGCTGCCCAGCCGGGGGGTGCGGAGACCTTGAGCAGGGCGCCGGCCAGCGCCGCCCGGGGGTGGCGGGCGAGCGCGGCGCGGTCGGCGGCCAGTTCCCGCCCGGCCGCATACCGGGCCTGAAGGTGCGCGAGCCAGGGCAGGTAGAAGAACCGGGCGGGCAGGATGCGGGCGATGAGGTCTTTGAGCGGGTCGCGGCGCCGAACGTGCTCGCGCTCGTGGGCGAGCACGGCGGCCAGCTCCGCGCCGTCCAGGTCCGCGGCCAGGGCGGTGGAGGCCAGTATCCGCGGCCGGAACAGGCCATAGGTGAGGGCGAACGGAGCGCTCGCCGTGACAGCGGCGAGCCGGCGGGCCGGGATCCCGGCCCGGGCGGCGGCCCGGGCGAGGCGGGCCGGAACGGGGACGCGCCGGGCCCGGGCGCCGCGGTGGAACGCGGTGGTCTGGCCGAGGGCGCGGGCGGCCGACCAGGTGCCGCGGGCCAGCCCGGCGCCGGTGACGGCCAGCAGCGCGGCGGCTGGCAGCGGGCTGGGATAGGTCTCCCACAGGGCGCTGATCCCGTGCCCGGTCACCTGCCGTGCGATCACCGTGACCAGGCAGCACGAACCTGCGATGATCAGTGCGCGGGCGGCGCCGGCCAGCGCGGTCATCAGCCAGAACGCGCGGCTGCCAGTATTGGGCTGCCGTGGCGGGGCTGGCACCGCGCCCGGCCCGCGGGTGGCGGGAGCTGCGCGGGGCGGGCTGCTGGCGGTGATCACTGGTTTCGCAGGTCTTCCAGCCGCTGCCGCTGCTCGGGGGTGAGCGCAGCGAGCCGGGCGGCAAACGCGGCCAGCGCCGCCTCCCCGTACCGGCCGGTCATCTCCTCGGCCTCGCGGGCGCTGGCCGCGGCTAGGTATCCCGCCGGGGTGAGCGCGGCGCGGTAGAGGTGGGCCTTGCGGCCGGGCTCGGCGCGGGCGGCCAGCAGTTCCTTGTCCGCCAGGCGGCGCAGCGTGGTCATCACCGTGGTGTAGGCCAGGCCGGGCAGCAGCGCGTGCACGTCGCCGACGGTGAACACCTCGGGCACCTGCCCGGCCCACACCGCCCGCATGATCCGCCCTTCCAGCGGGCCGAGCAGCCCGGCTGCCCGGTCCAGCTCGCTGGCCATCCCAGACCTCCCGCCTCTCCTATTACCAGCCGATAGTAGCAACAGGGTCAGCCTGCTAGACTCATTTCTACTATCAACCGATAGTAGAAATCTGGGAGTGTCATGACGGCGAATACGGCGCAGTCGGAGGCGTGGAACGGAGACGAAGGCCAGTACTTCGTAGCGCAGCGGGCCCGGCACGAGCGGATGGGCCAGCAGCACACCGCGCGCCTGCTGGCCACGGCGGCGATCGGCCCCGCGGAGGTGGTGCTGGATGTGGGCTGTGGCTGCGGGGAGACTACGATCGGCGCCGCCCGGGCGGCCCGGTCCGGGCGTGCGCTGGGGGTTGACCTGTCGGCGGTGATGCTGGCCGAGGCGCGTCGGCTCGCCGGGCGGGAAGGTGTCCGGAACGCCCGGTTCGAGCAGGCCGACGCGCAGGTCCACGCGTTCCCGGCGGCCGGGTTTGACGTGGCCATCTCCGGCTTCGGGGTGATGTTCTTCGCCGACCCGCACGCGGCGTTCGCCAACATCGCAGCCGCGCTGCGGCCCGGCGGGCGGCTGGCCTTCTTGTGCTGGCAGGAGATGACAGCCAACGAGTGGCTGACGGTCCCGTTCGCAGCCGTGGCCGCGCACGTCACCCTGCCCGAGCTGCCCGCAGCGGATGAGCCGGGCCCGTTCTCCCTGGCCGACCCGCGGCGCATCCGCGCCATGCTGGCCGGTGCCGGGTTCGGCCGCATCGGCATCGAGCCAGTGGACGGGGACCGGTGGATGGGCGCCGACGTCGACGACGTCATCGGCTACTACACCGGGATGCCGTTCGCCCGGCAGCTGATCGCCGCCAGCGACGAGCACACCAAGGAGGCGGTCCTCAGTGCGATGCGCCAGGCGCTGCGCCCCCGCCAGCGCGCCGAGGGCGTGGTGCTGGGGTCGGCCGCCTGGCTGGTCACCGCCGCTCGGTGACCCACCCCTGGGGGCCACGCGTGCCCGGCTATGCGGTCGCCGCCCCGGCGAGGCCGGGGTCGTATCCTATCCCGGTCATGACGGCGCGGATGTGCGCGCGGTAGAGCAGGCCGGTGTCGGCGACCAGAGCGGTGAGGCTGCCGAAGATCTCGGCGGACAGGTAGCCGAGCACCGAGGCCCAGGCGGTCAGGATGACCCCGGCCAGCCGCGGCTCGTAGTCGTGCGTCTGGCCGGCGAGGATGCTGGCCCACAGCGGGCCGGTCTGGATGCCTGCCGGGATGGCCGAGCGGTCCGGGTCGGCGGCCCCGGCCTGGACGGCCGCGGCGTACACGCCGAGCGCGGTGGTGATGGTGCGGGCCGCGGCGGGCCCGGTCGCCTGCACCGGTGCCTGGTAGCCGGGGACCGGGGTGCCGTGGGTGAGGGCGAACTCGGCCGGGTTGGCCAGCGACCACTCCCGGTAGGCATGGCACAGGGCGGCCCACCGCCCGGCATGGTCGCCCGGCGGGCAGGCGTCCACGGCGGCGGCCACGGCGCCGGCGACCGCGGCGTAGGCATCGGCGAGCAGTTCGCTGATCAGGTCGGCCTGGCTGGGGAAGTAGCGGAACAGGGCCGATGATGCGGTGCCCATCTCGCGGGCGATCGCCCGCAGGTTGACCGCGCCCGTGCCGCCGTCGGCGAGCTGCGCGCGGGCTAGGGCCTTGATCTCGGCGACGGTCGCCTGCCGCTGCCGGGCCCGGCGGGTCGCGGGTGGAGAAACGCTCACGCTGCCAGCATGCCACCGAACTGTGATCGATGCAAACTTTGCGAGCACTGCTCTTGACATGAGCGTCCCTCACGTGTCATTCTCCGAAGAGAAGAGATCGGCGCTCTCGACATGAGCGGCGATCCGGAACCGGAAGGGGCTTCCGATGGCACACGACATGGGCGGCGCGGTGATGATCACCGCAATGATCGTCATGATGCTCGCCATGGGCGGGTTTTCCCTGGCGTTCCTGGCCCGGGCGGTTCCCGCCGGGTGGCGGGAGCGCATCCGGCACGCGATCCGCCGGCCGGCGAGGCTGCCCGCCGCCAGCAAGGAGGGCGCGCGATGACCGCCACCGCCGGGGGCGCCGAGGTGATCGTGATCGGCGGCGGCCAGGCCGGGCTGACCGTCGGCTACTACCTGGCCCAGGCCGGGATCCCGTTCCTGATCCTCGACGCCGGGACGCGGGCCGGGGATGCCTGGAGGCAGCGATGGGATGCGCTGGAGCTGTTCACCCCCGCCCGCTACAGCAGCCTGCCCGGCCTCCCGTTCCCCGGCGACCCGCGGCATTACCCCGGCAAGGACGAGGCCGCCGACTACATGGCCGGCTACGCCCGCGCCTTCGCCCTGCCCATCCGCTACGGCACCCGGGTCACCGCGCTAGACCGCGCCGCTGGCGGTTACCGGCTGGACACTGATTCCGGTACGCACAAGGCGGCGCAGGTGATCGTCGCCACCGGCGCCTACCAGGTTCCCTGGACCCCGCCGCTCGCGGCCAAGCTCAGCGGCGAGGTCACCCAGTTGCACAGCGCCGCCTACGGCAACCCCGGCCAGGTCCCAGGCGACGAGGTGCTGGTGGTCGGGGCGGCCAACTCGGGCGCCCAGATCGCCGCCGACCTCGCCGGAACCCACCGCGTCTGGCTGTCCGGGGGCGCGCCGATCCGGCGGCTGCCGCGGCGTATCCTCGGCATCCCCATCCACTCACTCGGCGACCACCTCGGGCTGATCCCCGCCCCGTTGGATACCTGGCGGGGCCGCACCCAGCGCGGCGACCTGCTGGTCGGCGCCAGCCTGCGCCAGCTCGCCCGGCGCCACGGCATCCAGCTCCTCGGCCGCGCCACCGGCGCCGCTGGGCGGACCATCCGGTTTGCCAGCGGCCATGAACTCGACGTGGACACCGTGGTGTGGGCAACCGGCTACCGCCCGGACTACTCCTGGATCCGCCCACCGGCCCTTGCCCAGACGGCCTTCCCCGGCACCAGCGCGGCGTCACGGAGTCTCCCGGGCTGTACTTCCTGGGCATGCACAACCAGTACTCGCGCGGCTCCTCGCTCATACTGGGTCCGTCACGACGCCGCCTACATCGTGGATCAGGTCCAGCAGCGCAGGGACGGGACCGCAACCAGTGCCGGGAGCGCCGATGGCGGCGGGGAAGATCCTGCATACCCCACTGCCCGGTCAGACCCCCGGCTCGTGATGTCCGGGGACACCGCGGGCCGAGGGTGAGGAAGCTGTGATGCTCGATGTGGTGATCGCGGGCGGCGGCCCGGCCGGGCTGAACGCCGCGCTGATGCCCAGCCCGGCCGCCGCCCCCCCGCACGCCTGACGGCCTCATCGCCGCGGTCGGCGGCCGGGCCGGCACCCCGGCGCATGGGCCCGCCTGCTCAGCCGGCCCGCGGCATGGCCGCCTGCGGCGCCGGATGGCCAGCACCGCCCCGGCCAGCAGCACCGCGCCTGCCAGACCGATCCCGCCCCAGGCCAGCGCCCCGGCCGCGGCCAGGGCCGCGATCAGCAGCGGCCCGCCGCAGCATGCGAGCGGGACCAGCAGCAGCCACAGCCCGCCCGGGCCAGAACCTTCCCGTCTCCCGCCGACGGGCCGACCGCCGCCCGCGACGGGCTGCTGGCCGTAGTCGTTCATGCCGGCCTCCTTCGCGTGACACGCCGCGTTCAGGCGGCGCAGCACGACAGGCGGGCAACGTCGCGGGTGAAGGCCTGGGCGGCAAGCTTGAGCGATTCGGCGGTGGTCAGGTAGGGGTGGAAGGTGGCGCCCAGCTCGGCGGCAGTGATGTGGTGGCGGACGGCCAGCACCGCGGACTGGATCACGTCCCCGGCCCCGTCGCCGACCACCGACGCGCCCAGCAGGACGCCGGTGGTGGCGTCGGCGACCAGCTTGGTCACCCCGGCTGTGTCGTGGTTGACCAGGGCGCGGGGCACCGCGCTGGCGGGCAGCACCGAGGTGGTGACCTGGTAGCCGACCGCTTCGGCCTGGGCCTCGGTGAGCCCGGCGCCGGCCGCCGGGGGGGTGGTGAAGATGACCCGGGGCAGGCCGGCCAGATCGGCCGCGCGGTCTTCGCCGAGCAGGGCGTTGGCGGCCGCCAGCGCGCCGTGGTAGGCGGCGACGTAGACGAACTGGGGGGCGCCGGTGACGTCCCCGGCCGCCCACACCCGCGGGTTCGCTGTCCGCAGCCGCTCATCGGTCACGACCGCGCCGCGGGTGTCGGTGGCCACCCCGGCAGCGTCCAGGCCCAGCCCGGCGGTGTTGGGCCGACGCCCGGTGGCGACGAGGATCTCGTCGGCGTCGATCACGGTCTCGGTGCCGTCCACGCTGGCGCGGACGCGGCGCGCGTCGCCGTCTCGTTCCACCGCCAGGACCTGGGCGGGGGCGTGGATGGTGGCTCCCTGGCCGCGCAGTACCTCGGTCAGGGCCAGAGATACTTCCGGTTCCTCGAACGGGGCGATCCGGTCGGCCACCTCCAGGAAGGTGACCGCCGAGCCCAGGTGGCCGAAGAACTGGCCGAGTTCCAGGCCGACCGCGCTGGCGCCGATGACCGCCAGGCGGGCCGGGACGGCCTTGAGGTCCAGGGCGGTGGTGCTGGTCAGGTACCCGGCTTCGGCTAGCCCGGGGATGGGCGGGGCCGCGGGGGAGGCGCCGGTGGCGATCAGCACCGCGCCGGGCCGGATCACCCGGCCGGCCACCTCGACGGTGTCCGGGCCGGTGAAGGCGGCGTGGCCGGGGAGGACCTCGAACCCGTAGGCCTCCACCAGGTCGGCGTACTTCTCCTGCCGCAGGGCCGCCACCAGGTCATCCTTCTGCGCGGCCAGCGCGGCGAGATCGACCGGGCCGGCCGAGGTGGTGATCCCGGCGAACCGGGGGTGGCCGGCCGCCCAGTAGGCCGCCCCGGCCGCCAGCAGCGCCTTGGACGGGACACAGCCGACGTTCACGCACGTCCCGCCAAGCGTGCCCGCCTCGGCCAGGGCCACCCGGTACCCGGCGTCCCGGCCCCGGATCGCCGCGGCGAACGCGGCCGATCCCGCGCCCAGCACCAGCAGGTCATAGTCCCCGTCCCCGGTGCCGGGCGCGGCGGGGGCGCCGGGTGATTCCGCCCGCAGCGTCCCGGGCGTGTACCCGGCCTGAGTCACGGCAGCCCGCAGCCCCGCCTCATCCACGCCCCAGGGCAGGGCGAAACGCGCCACGCCGAGGCGGAAATCAGCCGACGCCTGCTCGGCCCCGGCCCGCTCCAGCGCCGCGGCGACATGATGCTCGCAGCCGGTGCAGGTCATGCCGGCCACCCCCAGGGTGGCGCGGCGAGTCGTCCCGGTCATCGGGGGCTCCTCACCCTCGCTCAGGTCCTGACCATCACGGTAGACCTTCCTCTTTGCTGGAAGGTCAAGTGCTGAGACCAGCGCCAGGCAGGCCTCAACCGGCGATGATCGAGCAGTACCCGCGGCAGTCGGCCGGGTCCTGCTCCGCGGCACGGGCAGCCAGCACCACCAGCTGGTCCCGGGCGCGGGTGAGCTCAGCCAGCCGGGCCTCCACCTCGCCCAGGCGCCGGGCGATCAGGCCGGTGACATGAACGCAGGGCGGCTGGCCGCTGTCACGGATGTCCAGCACCTGGCGGATGTGCTCCAGGGTGAGCCCGGCGGCCTGGGAGTGCCGGATGAAGGCCAGGCGCTCCAGGATGGCCGGGCCGTAGTCGCGGTACCCGGCCGGGGTGCGGCCGGGTGGCGGCAGCAGGTGCTGGTCTTCCCAGAACCGGATCGTCTTGGCCGGCACCCCGGCCCGGCCCGCCACCTCGCCGATCCGCATCGCGTTTCTCCTTGACATTCCCGCTTGCCGGAAGGTTTACCGTAGCAGGCGGACCGGCGACCAGAAGAACCCGGGCCAGCGACTGCCCAAGAGCCTGCGCCTGGCCGCCCAGGCGTTCAGCCGCGACGTGTCGAAGCCGTCGTGCTGCGCGGCCTGACCCAGAACGAAAGGCGAACCCATGACTGACCTCTCCGATCTCACCCGATTCACCAGCGGCAGCATCGCCGGCCGGGCCGAACGCCTGCCCGGCCCGCTGCGCGACCTGCACCGCGCCGTGCTGCGCCGCTTCCTGGCCACCGGCGCGCCGCCCGCGGCGCGGTGGCTGCGGCAGGCCGCAGCCGACGCGGGGCTGGGCGCCTCGGCCGTGGACGAACTGGCCGCCGCCGACGCCGTGCACGTAGTGAACGGGGTGGTGGCCGTCGCCTACCCGTTCTCCGGCACCCCCACCCCGCACCGGGTCGCGCTGGACGGCCTGCCCGCGGTGTACGCGATGTGCGCCATCGACGCGCTCGGCCTGCCCGCCATGACCGGCCGCGACGGCCAGATCACCTCCACCGACCCGCACGACGGCACCCCTATTGTCGTAGCGGTCCGTGGCGGCACCTGGTCCTGGTCCCCGGCCACGGCGGTCGTCGTCGCCGGACGGACCACCGACTACGGCACCGACTGCGGCTCGTTCGAGGCGATGTGCCCGAACACCGTCTTCCACGCCAGCCCCGAGTCCGCGCGTGCCTACCTGGCCGGCCACGGCGGCCTTGACGCCGAGATCCTCGGCCAGGACACCGCCATCGAGTACGGCCGCCTCAACTTCGGCGCCCTGCTCACCGGCCCGGCCTGACCCGCTCGGAGGAACAAGCAATGCTCACCCAACGGCAAAAGACCCTGGACGAGCTGGCCGAGGCGGTCGCCGCCGCCCTCGGTGAGCTCGACCCGGCCGGGCAGCGGCTGGCCATCGCCTTGTACCGGCTCCTCGCCGCAGGCCGGCCCGTCGCGGCTGCCGACTTGGCCAGGGCCACCGGGCTTCCCCAGCCCGAGGTGGCCGAGACCCTCGGCCGCTGGCCTGCCGTGTTCACCGACGGCCAGGGCCGGGTGACCGGGTTCTGGGCCTGGCGATCAGCGAGCTGTCTCCGGCGCACCGGTACGAGTCCGGCGGGAAGGTCCTGTATGCGTGGTGCGCCTGGGACACTCTGTTCCTGCCCGCCCGGCTCGGGCAGGCGGCGCACGTGACCTCTGCCTGCCCGGTCACCGACTACCAGCCCGGCATGCCACCGCTGACCAGCAAGGGCGACGGGACCCTCATCGGCAGCGGCGACGGCGCGGTCCACGGGCCGAAGCTGACCGGCACGCTCGAATGGACCCTGTTCGAACAGCCAGGCAGCACCATGTGCGCGATGGCACCGGTGGCCGCGATCACCACCGGCGACGGTGCGCGCATCCGGTTCGAAGGCCGCGGCTACGGCATCCGCCGCAGTCAAAGCGACCCGACCTGGCGAGTCGCGGCGACCCTCTACCTCACCACCGGCGACAGCCGCTACTCCTGGCTCGACGGCGCGCTGGCCCTGTGGGAAGGCGAGTTCAACGAGATCACCCACCACGCCCGGTACAGCGCCTTCATTTAAGCCGGCCGACGCGAGCGTGCCGGCGGACGGCGCGCTCCTGGAGTGGCGCCGGCCGGCTCCCCGCCGCCACAGGCTGGAACAGCCCGGCAGTACGCCGGGGATCTGGGAGAAACCGCAGAGCCGGGCGGTCACCCGCTGCCGGATGCGTGCAGGCGGACGGGAAATGCGTCGTGCGGGGCTTATGGCCGGGATTACGCTGCGGCCGTGGCGAAACGCAACCGCCGGGGGTGCCAGCCCGCGCCCGATCCGGGCGTGCTGCTCGCCCAGCTTCGTTCTCCTGATGAACGGGTGCGGGTGACGGCGCTGCACCGGGTCTGCCCGTGCGGGGCCGGCTTCGTGGTGTATGAGCGGTTCCGCGGCGAGGTGAAGCGGCTGCAGAAGGACCCGAGCCCGCGGGTGCAGGCGGCGGCGCTGCATGCCGAGCAGGACGCGTGCCTGATCGAGGAGCTGGACGCCAGGCTGGACCGGGCCGAGGGGCAGGGCTCGCGGTACAGCGACGCGGACTGGGTGCGCGCGCACCGCCGGCGTCAGGCGACCCGGTACTGGCTGCCGCTGTGACCGCGGCGGTTCGGTTATTTGTGGTGGCTGGCGGTGAGGCCGAGCAGCACGCCCAGTTCGGCCGGCAGCCACTGCGGGCACAGCAGCAGCCCGGTGAGCCGCTTGTGGCCTTCGATGACGATCACGTTCGCCGGGCCGGGCTCGCCAAGCAAGATGATCGGCTTAGGCAGCCTCCCGTCCCGCAGGTTCTCGGCGACCTGCCGGTAGATCGTCCCTGGCGCCATGTCCTGCCAGGCGCCCAGCCGGCGGGCGCCGTCGGCGGCGAGCCGGGTGCCGCCGGAGAACTCGGTCCAGTACGGGTAGTCGATGTAGCGGATGGTGGCCAGCTCGGCCGGGGTCAGCGCGGCGTGATGCCAGGTCACGTCGGCGGGCATGCCGGTGAACACGTCGCCGGACGGGTAGTCCCGGTAGGCGGCCAGGACCTGCCGCCGTACCGCGTTGGCGGCCTCGTCGCTGGTGTCGGGCTCGTCGGCGATGCCGCGGGGCTGTCCCAGCCGGTCGAGGATCTGGCTGATCTGCGGTCCGTAACGCTCGGAGGTGACCTCGGCGGCGAGGAAGACCGCGACCATGTCATCTTCAGACGCTGGCCTCAGCAGGCGCATCCCTCATTGTGCGGCCTGGAGTGCGCCGGACCGCGATCGGATAATCCGTTGCGCCTGCGGGTCCCGCCGGCCGATGGTGAGGTCATGCTCAGCCAGAAGGCCCGGGCGGAGTTCGCCGAGCGCGGCGTCATCTGGCTGCGCGGCGCGTTCAGCCGCGGCGAGGCGGCCCGGATGCGCCGCCGGGTGTGGGCCCGGCTGGCCAGGCTCGGTGCCACCGAGGACGACCCGGCCACCTGGGCCTCGGCGGATGTCACCGGGCTGAGCAAGGCGATCAAGCGGGACCGGGTGTTCGCCGCGCTCGGCTCCCCCGTGGTCCGCGGCGCCGTCGATGACCTGCTGGGCCAGGACGCATGGGGCCCGCCGCGGCCTCGGTCCCGCCGGTCGCTGAGATGACACGGCCGGTCCTGCTCGATCTGGGCGGTGTCCCGGAGACCGGCCGCTGGCCCGGCACCGCGTCGGCGTGGGCGCCGCGGCTGGGAATCACACCCAGGCAGGTGCTGGCGGCGGTGTTCGGCGGGAGCGACGGCACCCGTCCTGACCGGCCAGATGAGCGAGGACGACTGGTGGCGGCAGGTCCGGCGCCGGCTGAGCATCAGCCGGCGGCGCTCAGCAGATGGCCGACTGACATCGCGGCGCGGTGGCGGTGGGACAAGCAGCTCCTGGCCTGCCTCGGCAGGGTCCAGGGCCGGGCGCGGACCGCCGTCGTCGCCAGCGCCTGGCCGCATGCCCGGGCCCGGCTGGCGGCCGACGGCGTGGCCGGTCTGGCCGGCGCCGTGGTGCTGTCCTGTGAGGCAGGCATCGCCAAGCCGGACCGCCGCATCTTCGGGCTGGCACTGGCCCCGGGGTGGGCACCGAACCCGGCAGTGCGGATCATCGACTCCGGGATCCATCTCGCGGACCGGCTCCAGGACGTGCACGTGCATGTGATCCCCTGCGTGCGCAGATCGCCGTCGGAGCCGGGCATCTTCGAGGTGGCTACCGTGTTCGGCTCGATCCTTCCCGCCGTCTGGAGCTTTCAGCTCGCCCTGCGCGCCCGGGGGCTGGGCACAGTGCTCACCACCATGCATCTGCCGCACGAACACCAGGCCGCCGCGCTGCTCGGCATTCCCGGCAGCGTCCTCCAGGTCGGGCTGATCCCGGTGGCCTACTACACCGGCCGGGACTTCAGGCCGACGGTGCGGCGCCCGGCCGAGCAGATCACCTACTGGAACACCTGGGAGGCCACTCGCAAAGATGACTAGCCGCGGCCTGGGCCGGGTTCGGGGCCGCTCAGGATGAGGTCGAGGCCGGTGGCGAAGTGTCCGGCCATGTCGCACTCGCCGCACACGGTCATCGCCACTTCTAGCAGGTCATCGGGCAGATCGTCGCTGATCATCCGGCTGACCCGGCGCATGCGCTGCAGCTGGGTCTCGCCGGCCGTGGCGCACAGCGCGGACAGTTCGGTGAGCGCGTAGCCGAAGGTGTAGCCGACGACCGTCCGCAGGACCTCCAGCGCGCGGGGCTGGGGGAGGCCGCCGTCCGCCATTGCCTGCAGGGCCCGCTGGTAGACGCGCAGCATCGGCACCGACAGCACCGGCCGGGTCAGCAGCAGGGTGACGGCGCGGGGGTGGCGGTGGGCCAGCAACCGCAGCGAGAGCCCGAGCTCGCGGAGGATCTGCCGCCAGTCGCCGCTGGCCGGCTGGGCTGCGGCGAGTTCATCCCACAGCAGTTCCACGATGCCATCCAGCAGCGCGTCCTTGTCGGCGACGTGGTTGTACAGGGACATGCCGCTGACGCCGAGCTGGGCGCCGAGCTTGTGCATGCTCAGCTCCGCCAGCCCGTTCTCGTCCAGGTAGCCGAGGGCCGCGCTCAGCACCCGCTGGCGGGTGAGCGGCTCGCGGCGGGCCCGGGTCACTGTGGCAGTCACCATGATCTCCTCGCGATCTACGCCATCAACATACTAGGCCAGCTTCTGGGATCCCAGCCAGGATACTGCGGCCTTGCGTTTGACAGAATCATACTTACGTCATAAATATACAACTGATGTCGGCGAGAGAGGAAGCGGGAGATGAGGACCGATCAGCAGGCTGGCCGCGGGGCTGTCACCGGAGTGCCGGAGGCCGCGGTTCCCGCGGCCGGGGACGGGAGCGTGGCCGCGGTGACGGTCAGGGACCTGGTGAAGGTCTACCGGCGGCCCGGCGGCGGCAGCCTGAGGGCCGTAGACGGGGTCTCGTTTGAGGTGGCGCAGGGAGAGGTGTTCGGCCTGCTGGGGCCGAACGGGGCGGGCAAGACGACCACGCTGGAGATCATCGAGGGCATCCGCAAGCCGACAGCCGGGCAGGTCCGGGTGCTCGGCGCCGATCCCGCCCGCGACCCCGGCCACGTCAAGCGGGTGATCGGAGTCCAGCTGCAGGCAGCGTCGTATTTCAGCCTGCTGACCATCGAGGAGATCCTGCAGCTGTTCGGCTCCTTCTACCCGCGCCGCCGGCCACCCGCCGAGCTGCTGGACCTTGTCGGCCTGCGCGACAAGCGCAAGTCCTACGTGCGGCAGCTGTCCGGCGGCCAGCAGCGGCGCTTCTCGGTCGCCGCGGCGCTGGTCAACGACCCGCAGGTGATCTTCCTCGACGAGCCGACCACCGGGCTGGACCCGCAGGTGCGGCGCAGCCTGTGGGAGCTCATCACCCGCCTCGGCCGGGACGGGGGCAAGACCATCATCCTGACCACCCACTACCTGGAGGAGGCCGAGCTGCTGGCCGGCCGGGCCGCCATCATCGACCACGGCCAGATCCAGGCCCTGGACACCCCGCGGCGGCTCATCGCCCGCCTCGACGGCGCCGGCCGGATCCAGTTCACCGCCCGCGGCGCGATCGAGGAGGACGAACTGCGGCGCCTGCCCGCCGTGCTCGATGTGGCCGCCAGGGACGACGGCGGTGCCCGGGAGACGATCGGCAGCTACCAGCTGCGGGTGGCTGACCCGCGGGCGGCGGTCTCCGCGCTGCTGGAGTGGGCCCGCCGCCGCGACGTGGACCTGCGCGGCCTGGAGGTACTCCCGGGGACGCTGGAGGACATCTTCCTCCAGCTCACCGGCCAGCAGCTACGGGACTGAACGCCATGCGGGACAACGCCAGCTGGGCCAGCGCCGTCCGGCAGGGACGGCTGCTGGTGGCCGCCAGCACGAAGATGTTCGCCCGCTCGCCCGACGTGCTGCTGGCGGCCGGTTTCGTGCCGCTCGCCTACGTGGGCCTGATCGAGCTGCTGCGCAGGCTCAGCTTCGTCGTGCACTCCGCCACCATTGGCCTGACCGGGTTCGTGGCCGTCGGGGTGGCCACCGGCATGGTCGCGTTCGTCAACGAGCACACCACCGTGGCCGCCGCAGCCACCTGGAAGGCGACCGGGACGCTGAAGCGGATCTCGGTCACCCCGCTGCGCCCGGCCGCGTTCATCGCCGCGCAGGCCACCCCCCGCGTGGTCGTCTCCGTGGCGGAGGCGGCCGTGGTGCTCACCGTGGTCCGCGCCCTCGGGATCCCCGTTCACCGGGGTTCCAGCTGCTGGCCGCGCTGCCGCTGATACTGGCGATGACGGCGATCGCGCTGGGCCTCGCGCTCGCGATCGCGGGCTGCGCCAGGACCGCGCAGGGGGCCAACCAGCTCGACACCTTCCTGGGCGCCCCGCTGCTGCTGCTGTCCGGCGTCCTGTACCCGATTTCCGCGTTCCCGTCCTGGCTGCAGCGGCTCGCCGAGTATGCCGTCCCCTACACCTCGCCGCTGGAGGCGCTGCGCGGGATCATCGCCGAGGGCCAGGGCCTCGGCCAGTACCCCCGCCAGCTGGCGGTCACTGCGGCCTGGCTGGTGGCCGCGCTCGTGCTGGCGGCTCGCTACTACCGGTTCACTGGGGACTGACATGCGCGAGATCACCGTGTTTTTTCCGGGTCAGCGTGCGGATGATGCTGCGCGCCCGCGGCACCCTCTACCTGCTCGCCGCGACCCCCTTCCTAGTCGCCCTGTACGCCGCGATGCGGAATCTCTCCTACTCGACGGGGGCGCAGCGGCTGTCGTTCGTCAACTTCATCGTGCCGGGGATGGCCGCCTTCGCCGCGGTGCACATCCTGCAAGACACCATGGTCGCGGTCGCGGCCACCTACCGCGCCCGCGGCGTGCTGCGGCGGCTGGCGGTCACCCCCGTCTCGGCGGCCCGGCTCATCACCGTGCAGATCCTCACCTACCTGGTATTCGGCGTCCTCGTCTCGGTGGTCCTGCTGCTGGCCGGCGCGACTGCCGGGGCGCACATCCGGTTCGGCCCCGGTTTGCTGTGGCTGATCCCGCTGTTCGCGGTCATGGTCGCAACCGGCCTGGCGTTCGCGTTCGCGATCGCCGGGGCGGCGCGGTCGCCGGAGGCGGCGAACGCGGTCAGCGCGCTGGCCGGGCTGACGCTGGGGTTCCTGATCGGCAGCACCTACCCCCGCCAGGCACTCCCCGCAGACCTGCCGCAGATCACCGGCTACCTGCCGTTCAGCCCCCTCATCCAGGCCGTCCGCGGCATCGCCCTCGGCCAGGCACCGATCACCCACTACGGCCAGCAGATCCTGATCGGCCTGGGCTGGCTGCTTGCCGCCCTCGTCCTGGCCGTCCGCCTGTACCGGCTCACCGAAGAATAAGGAGACCAGCCCGATGCACGTCCGGCGCGCGACGCCCGCCGACGCCAGCGCCATCCGCGCCCTGGCCGGCGACGCGACCGCCCAGATCTACGACCAGGTGCAAGCCAGTGATGCATGGCTGCCCGCCCTCTCCCTCGTCGCGCTCGGCCCAGACGGGCAGATCGCCGGCCACGTAGCCGGGACCCGCGGCAGCCTGGGACCGGCGCCCGCCCTGGCGCTCGCCCCGCCAGCCGTGCACCCCGGTCAGCGCGGCCACGGGGTCGGCACCGCCCTCATGCACGCCATACTCGGCGCAGCCGACGCACTCGGCGAGCCGCTAGCAGCCATCACCGGCAACCCGGCCAGCTACTACACCCGGTTCGGCGTCCAGCCCGCCGCCGAACTCGGCATCGACCCGCCCAAGCCGGACTGGGAGCGCTACTTCCTGGTCCGCCCGCTCACCGGGTACACCCCCGCCCTGCATGGCACCTTCAGCTACCCGCGACCGTTCACCAGCGGATAACAGGCCGGGCCCTGCCGTGCCGCTGGCAGCCGTTCTCCCGGCGATGCCGGGGTTGCGGGCCCTTGCCCGGGCCGTATTGGCTGGCTACCGTGGGGCTGAGCCGCCAGACGAAGGGACATGGCTGTTAGAACCTAGCCGCCCCGGATGAGGCGAGTCGGTCACGGCGTGGCCCTCGCCGGGTCCGATGTGCCTTCCTGATCCCGCGCGTCACCCCGCTTCGGCGCGGCGGTATCTCGTATCCACGGCCACCTGCCCGTGCTCCGTGCGCCTGCGTCTCCACCGTCAGGCACATCGGCGGAACGAGCATGGAGGCGAATTAGCGTGGACAAGTACGAGCTGGTCGAGCGGTACGAGGCGCTCGGCGACGAGGACGACTTCCTGGCGGCCAGGCGGCTGTTCGAACAGGACCTTACCGGGCGGTCCAGCGCGCTGGACCGCCGCCAGTATGGCTACCTGCTGGAATGTCACGGGCGCCGCACGCTGCGGCGGGCGGTGGACCAGTACGAGCAGGCGATGGCGCTCGACCCGGACCAGGACAAGGTTCAGTACCAGTGGATGCACGCCAAGGCCGCGCTGGGCGAGCCGGGTGACGCGATCAGCCGCTACCGCAACCGGGTCGCCGGCTCACCCGGAGACGTGCGCTGGCTGCGCCTCCTGTCCACCGCCTACCTGCAGGCACGCGACTTCAGCGCGGCGGGCGACGTCGTCGCCACCGGGCTCCAGCTGGCGCCCGATGACCCGAAGCTGACCTACGACCGGGGTGAGGTGAAGGCCGCCCGGGGCGACCCGGAGGGAGCACTGGCCGACTGGCGCCGCGCGCACGAGCTCGATCCGGAAGACTTCGGCCCGGTGTATATGAGCGCGTTCCTGCTCGAGCATGAGGGCAGGCTGGCCGAGGCGGCCGGGGCGTGGCGGCACATCCTGGAGTACGCCGACGCGCACGGCTGGGAACTGACCGCCATATGGCCCAGGCAGGAACTCCAGCGGCTGCAGAAGCTGCTCGACGACCGCCAGCACCCCGGCCGCTGAAGCCCGGTGGGTAATCGCACGTTCGCCCGGGGGTTCCGGTATCGCGATCGTCTGCGCCCCGCCCGGTTGGGCTGGCCCGCTGAGCTGCCCAGCGTGCCGCGCCTGAACGGGGCACGGGAACCGGGCTCACGCCATGGCGCGGCCGGAGCGCTATGTTGAGGGTCGTGGCGGATGGGCCCGTGGCGGCGGACGGGGTGCGGATTCCGGTCCGGTCCGGCGGCCAGCAATGGCTGGTGTCGTGGCATCCGCCGCCCGAGCCGCCGGACGGGGGGTCCCGCATGGTGCCGAGGGCGTGTGCGTGACCCCCGGCGGCGACATCGTCATAATCAGCCCGGACGGGGTGATCTGGGATCTGCCCGCGGGCCGCCCCGAGCCCGGCGAGACCTGGGAGCAGACCCTGCGCCGGGAGATGGATGAGGAAGCATGCGCGACCGTGACCGGGGCACGGCTGCTCGGCTTCACCCGCGGCCAGTGCCGCACCGGCCCCGAAAGCGGCCGGGTGCTGGTCCGGTCGGTGTGGCGGGCCGAGGTCGAGCTGCGCCCGTGGGAGGCGCGCTTCGAGATCGCCGACCGCCGGGTCGTCGCCCCGGCCGCGGTCGCGGATGCGCTGTCGCGGATGCGCTGTCGCTCGGCTCGCACCCCTTCGCCGCGATCATCCGGCGCGAGCTGGCCGAAGCCGCGCTGACCACGTAGCCGCGGCAGCGGGCAGGCGTTCAGCCAGCCGGCGAAGCTAGTTCGCCGGGGCGGGGTCACCCAGGACCGGTCCCTGGTCCACGGCGGGCCAGCGGTCCCGCCACCTGCGGGTGGCGATGATGTCCGGGTGGCCCGGCGGCCAGCCGCACCCAGGCAGCGCGGCCCGCGAGCCCGGGTAGCGGCGGGCGAGCACCGGCGCCCCTCGGCAGTGACCGGCTCCTGGATGCCGGTGACCGGCCCTCCACCGTGACGCAACAGGTGGGGGCCGGGTGCCTGTGCACACAGGCCAGCGCGGACAGCGCCAGTCACCTGCAAGGCCTGTGGCTGGCTGCTGACCTCCGCGGAGCCGGGCGGGTTCGTCCCGGGCCGCCGGGCGTATCCTGCTCGCATGCACCCGATTTGAACGTGCTGACCTTGCGCCGCTAGCTGTGCCCGACGGCCAGTGGAACGTGGCCGGGCTCCTCCGGCCGGGACGGTCATCATCCCGTCCCGGCAGTCATCCCACGGAGGAACCCCGATGCTCACCACCGGTCACGTCGACCACTTCGCCACCTTCGGCTTCGCTGTGCTGCGCGGCTTTCTCGCCGACCGTGTCGCCGCGCTGCGCGCCGAGGTCGATGCCGCGATCCGCGACGCCTACGCCGCCACCTACCACGAGCGCGTCATCGACGGGATCAGCGGCCATTACCTGCCCATGGCCGCCCGGCTGACCCCGGTCAGCGCGTCCCTGGTGGCCGACGACCCGCGCCTCATCGACGCCGCCGGACAGCTGCTCGGCGGCCCGGTCATCCCCGGATGCCCCGAGGGCGTCCTGTACTTCGCCGAGGCCAGCTGGCACACCGACGACGGCATCGGCGTGCGCGGCGTCAAGTTCGCTGTCTACTTCGGCGAACTAAGCGCCGGTAACGGGGCGCTGCGGCTGGTGCCCGGCTCGCACCACCCGGAGCAGAACGCGAGGCTGGCCGCCTACCGCAACCGCGCCGAGGCGATCGGGCGGATGCGGCACGCCGGGGTGCTGGACCTGCCCGGTGCGCGGGACGGCTGGTGACCGGCGGGCACGAGCCTGCCGGGATCAGCCCGGCAGGCCGCTCACCCGCGCACGGGTTCTGCGACGACGAGACGACCCGGCGGCTGTTGCGCTCCCGCCCGCCGCGGCAGGCGCTGGCCTGGGCCGCCGCCTGCCTGGGCGGCCCGGTGCTCTCGGCCCGGGCCCTGCGCGGCGGGATGTCATCGGCGGTGCACCTGCTCACCACCTCCGACGGCGCAGACGGCGCAGGGCAGCGGCGGCAGGCGGTGCTGCGCCGCTACGTGCGGCCGGAGCTCAACGCGGAGGAACCAGATATCGCCGAGCGCGAGGCGCGGGCGCTTCGCGTCGCCGGGTCCGTCGGCGTGCCCACGCCGCTGCTGCTCGCGGTCGATCCGGCGGGAGCCGAGGCCGGGGCGCCAGCCGTGCTGATGTCGCGGCTGCCCGGCCGGGTGGACTGGTGGCCCTCGGACACCGGCCGCTGGCTACGGCGGCTGGCGGAGCTGCTGCCGCGCATCCACGCCTCCCCGCGCCCGGCCCCGGGGGCGCTCCGGCGCTTTGCCCCCGATCCGCAGGCCAGCTACCAGCCGCCCGGCTGGGCGCGCCATCCCCGGGTATGGGAGCGGGCCGCGGAGATCTGCCACGGGCCGGCGCCCCTCCTGCCCGAGGTGCTGGTGCACGGCGACTTTCACCCCGGCAACGTGCTGTGGCGATGGGGCAAGGTCTCCGGGGTGGTCGACTGGCAGGCCGCCTGCGCCGGCCCGGCGATCATCGACGTGGCGCACTGCCGGGTGAGCCTGCTGACCTTCGGCACCGAGGAAGCGGAGCGGTTCACCGCCTTGTGGCAGCAGGCGGCCAGTGTCACCTATCATCCGTGGGCCGACGTGATCACCATCATCGGCTTCCTCGACGACCTGCGCGACGACTGGGGATCCGAGCGGCTCCTGGTCGAGGATATGCTCGCCTGTGCCGTCGCCGAACTCGGCGGGACCAGCCGCTGATCAGACGATCAGGCCGGCCGAAGATACATAGGGGCAGGACGCCGGCGCCCAGGCGCCGCTACGCTCGGGGACCACCCTCGGCTGTAGCGTCGGCTGAGTCTCCGGCGAGGATCTCGTTGCACAGCGCGACGCACTCGGCGCAGATGTACACGCCCGGACCGGCGACCAGCCGCAGCCCGGTGCCGCCGGGCTTGCCGCAGAACGAGCACGCCCCGGCGGCTGCCTTGCCGCGCCTGCGGCGCCGCTGCCTGCCGGGGCTGATGTAGCACTCGAGCTCTTTCTTGATGGCCGCGATGCTGACACCGAGGCTGGCCAGGACCCGGCAGGCCCGCGACCCGGGATCGAGGGCCAGCGCGCCGAGCAGGTGCTCGGTCCCCACGTACCCGCAGCCGGCGCGCCGGGCCAGGGCTTCCGCCCCGCAGATAGCGTCGCGGGCCTCGGCGGACTCCGGCGGCGGCACGTTCCCTGGCTGCCCGGTGCCGGGAAACAGCTCAGCCGACGCGGCGCGCACCGCGTCGGCCCGCACGCCCAGCTTCTCCAGGATCGCCGCCGCGACGCCCTCCTCGAACAGCCCGGCCAGCAGGTGATGCGTGCCTGTCTCGGCCGCCCCGTCCGCGGCGGCTTCCCGGCCCGCCGCCTCCAGGCAGGCCAGCAGCCGGTCCATCGGCTTCAGCCGACCCTGGGGCTTCAGGCCAGCTGCGGCTGGCGTCGCCGCCTGCTGCGCGAACCGCTGCCGCGCGGCCTGCTTCGACACCCCCATCCGCTGGCCGATCTCGGTCCACGAGCACCCGGCCTCACGTGCCTCGGCGACAAAACGGCCGATCAGCGCGTCGCCGCCGGACGCCAGTTCCTCGCCGACGGCGATCGCGGCCTCGACCCGGTCCAGCGGGGCATCCGGCGCCCGCGCCCGGACCGCCGCCATCAGCGCAACGTCGTCCAGGATCTCCACACCGACAATCTAAGATTGCCGCCCCCGATCGTCAACCTTAAATTGTCGGACGCCGCCCGGGGCGGGCCGTTGACACAGGCTGTGGCCGGACACTTATAATGACTGGATAGTCAGTCATTATAGCTGTGAGGTGGTGGTAGTGCAGTGAGCTGGCAGTACGGCGGCCCGGACCTGGCCCGGCCGGAGGCCCGAAACACGGCCACGCTGGCCTCTGATGGTGACCGTGACGCTGCCGCCCGGGTGCTGAACGAGGCGTTCGCGGAGGGCAGGCTGACGGCGGGCGAGCACGGCGAGCGGGTGCGCGCCGTGTACGCGGCGCGGACCTGGCGCGAGCTGGCCCAGGTCACCGCCGACCTGCCCGGTGCGGCGCAAGGGGCCGGCCCGGCAGCGACGGGCATGGCTGACGGCCTGGACCGGTGCCTGTTGTGCGCGCTGCTGATCTGCTGCCCGCCGGCCGGGATCGCCTGGCTGCTGGCAGCCTGGCACCGCGCACGCGCTGGCCAGCGTCACGCGGTGACCGCCGCCGACCGGCCCTCTGGTGGCCGTGGCGGTGCGGCGGTGCGGGCCGGGGCGGGGTGGCGTGCCGAAGATCGCTGAGCAGGCGCGGGCGGCACGGCGGCAGCAGATCATCGCCGCCGGGCTGGCCTGCTTCGCCCGCTCGGGCTATCACGCCGCCACGATGGCCGATGTCGCCGCGCAGGCCGGGGTGTCCAAGGGCACCCCCTACCTGTATTTCGCGGGCAAGGAAGAGCTGTTCCTGGCGCTGCACGAGGAGTGGGACTGCGGCGCCGGGCAGCGGGTGGACGCGGCGATCGCCGCACTGCCCGAAGGCGACCGCAACTCGCCGCGGCGGGTCCTGCACGCCGTCGCCGCGGGCATCGCGGCGCACGTGACCGCCGAGCCGGACACCTGCCGGGTGCTGATGGAGGCCCGGGCCCTCGCCGCGCACGAGCCGGCCCTCGCCGCCGCCGTCCGGGCCGCCGACGCCAGGACCCATCAGCAGCTGGAGGAGCTGATCGCGGCCGGCGTCAGCGCCGGGGAATGGCCGCAGGGGACGGACCCGGGGCTGGCGGCCCGGCTGTTCACTGCCAGCCTGTACGGGCTGATGGCGCAGTGGCACCTGGCGCCCGGCTCGTTTTCCTGGGACGCCGCCGCGGCCGCCCTGGCCGGCAACCTGGCAGCTGCCGGCGGCGGTGCCGCCGCGCCCGGGCCGGGCCAGCCACCTGACGTTCCTGTTGCCTGAGGAGAGCCTCGATGACCCAGGAGACCGGCCCGCAGCTGGGCGGCTGCCGCACCGAGGGCCTGACCGGCCCGGCCCGGCAGGTACACCAGGCGGTGCTGACCGCGTTTGCCCGGACCGGGCGGCCCCCGGCCCGCGGCGAGCTGGAGCGGCTCGCCCGCAGCCTCGGGGCCAGCCCGGACGCGGTACGGGCCGAGCTCGCCGAGGCCGACGCGATCGCTTTCAACGCCGACCTGGAGATCCGCGCGGCCTACCCGTTCTCCCCCGTCGCCACCCCGATCCGGGTCAGCTGGGCAGGCAGTCCCGCCGCCTACGCGATGTGCGCGATCGACGCGCTCGGCGTGTCGGCCATGCTTGGCCTTCCGGTCACGATCACCGCGGCCGAACCGGGCACCGGCCGCATCATCACCGTCCACGCCGTCGGCAGCCAGGCGCGCTGGCACCCGCGGACGGCGGTGGTGTTCGCCGGCTCGGCCGGCGATGTCTGCCGCTCAGCGGCGGAACGCTCTTGCGGGTATATCAACTTCTTCGCCAGCCGGCGGGCCGCGCGGGCCTGGGCCCGCCGCCATCCCGAGGTCACCGGCAGGCTGCTCACTCGGCAGGGCGCCCTGGCCATCGGCATCGCCGAATTCGGCACCCTGCTGCAGGCCGCGCCGCGGCCCGGCACGCTGAAAGCGCCAGCCCGGAGTAAATGGTGAAAGCCAAACCTTCGACCCGGGCGGCGTGCGTCAGCAACCCGGTCTTTGCCCGGATCTTCCCCCGGCTCAGCCAGGCCATGGAGGCCGGCGGGATGGCCGCCCGCCGCGAACCGCTGCTGGCCGGGCTGACCGGGCAGGTCATCGAGGTGGGCGCCGGCACCGGGGCCAGCTTCGGCCACTATCCGTCCGCCGTGGACCGGGTGCTTGCGGTGGAGCCAGAACCCCGGCTGCGGCAGATCGCGGCGGCGGCCGCCCGCACCGCGCCGGTACCCGTCACCGTGATAGACGGCCTGGCCGACGCGCTGCCCGTGCCGGATGCCAGCTTCGACGCCGCCGTGGTCACGTTCGTGCTGTGCACGGGCGCGGACCAGGACGCGGCGCTGCGGGAGATCCGCCGCGTGCTCAAGCCCGGCGGCCTGCTGTGCTTCCTCGAACACGTCCGCGCCGACACCGCCAGCCTCGCCCGGATCCAGCGCGCCCTGGACGCCACGGTGTGGCCGCACCTGTTCGGCGGCTGCCACCTCGGCCGTGACACCGCCGCGGCGATCGAGCGGGCCGGCTTCAGCATCGGCCGGCTTGACCGTTTCCTGTTCCCCGAGGCCCGCGCCCCCGTCTCCTTCCACATCACCGGCCAGGCGGCCATTCGCGCTGATCAGCCCACCTGATCAGCGCCGGGCGGGCGGCTCACCCGCGGTGCTGAGCGCGGCCAAGAGTGCTGGTGCGCGACGGCTGGCTGTACCGCGGCCGGCCCAGGTCGTATACCCTGCGGCTCGCGGTCGGCCGCCGCTGGTCACGCGGCTCAGGCAGCGGCTTGCTGGTATCCCGGGACGAGCCAGCAGCCGGCACCGGAAGCAATAATTGAGTGTGTGCGGTGGCACGCGGCATCCTCCGGCCCCGCGCCCGGACTGTCTTCGATGGCCGCGCCGTAGCTGACGGCGAGGAACTTCATTTCTCCTCCAGGGGACGGCGGTGGGCCGTTTCCTGGCACCCGCCCGCCCACGTTCCGCCGGGCCGTCTCCACGGGGCGAATGCGTTGTGTGTCACCGGCGACGGCCGCGTGGTGCTGATCAGCCCCGATGGGTGGCACTGGGGCTGGCCCGGCGGCCGCCCCGAGGAAGGAGAGGACGGGGAGCAGACACTGCGGCGCGAGTTGCTGGAGGAAGCCTGCGTCGAAAGTGCTGCGGGCGCAGCTTCTCGGCTTTACCCGGTCAGCATGCCTGCGCGGTCCCCGAGCAGGACCTGGTGCTGGTTCACAGCACATGGCGGGCCGAGGTCCGCCTGCTGCTCTGGAATCCGGAGCCCAGCATACCGCACCGCCGATTGGTGCCTGCCGCCGAGCTTGGCTGCCATCTGTGGATGGAAGACGGGCTCGAGCCGACCTACCGGCGCGCCGCGCTTGAGGCCGGTCTTGCCTGACCGCCGCAGCGAAGAAGCCCCAGGGCGGTCCAGGCGCGTGTACCGAACGGCCGTGTGGCTCACCTTCTTAACCCGATCCGGGCGTAATGGCAGGAAAGCCTATGAACGCGGGCGCGGCCGAGTGCGTGGGCCGACGTTGCGGGCTGTGGGCCCGCCGGCTGTGATGGTCACGGTGGCAACGGCGTGCCGGGCATCTCGGCGCGGCGCAGCCAAGCGGCCCGGCTTCCCAGGTGCAGCAGCGGAACCCGAGACAGCGGAACATGGCCGACGGGAGCCGCGGCGGGCGGCTGCAGCGGGCCGACGGGGCAAGCCCGTGACAAGAATGCCAGCAGATCTCCGCGCTCGATGATGGTGGTCAGCTCAGCCAGCCCCCGCGCGGCGCCGCGCGCTTCCGCGCGCACGATCAGCCCGTCGCGGCTCGCCCGGCCGAGCTCATCCAGGTCGCAGACCCGGTAGCTGGCCGCGTTCGCCCGCACCAGCACGTCAGCGAACAGGTCAACAGCGAGCACCGCGGTGCCGTGGCGGCGCATCGGGGTCGCGATGTCACAGTTGAACGCGAAGCGGCCACCCGGCTCATCGCCGCCGGTCTCCACGATCTGCCCGGCCAGGTCGGTGGTGAGGTTGATCTTGAACCAGTGCCGCACGAACGCCTAATGCCACAGCACGACATCCCCGTAGCGGGCGGCGCAGACATAGACGTCACTGCCGAAGCGCAGGACTCCGCCCGGCTCGGCGGTGAACACGCGCACCCCGTCCTCATCGGGGTGAAAGTCGAAGTCCCTGACCGGCCCGGACACCACCCGCCCATCATCCACCGCCCGAGATCACAGGCGGGGAGGCTTGGCAGCAGCTGCCGCCAGGGCGTGCCTGACAGCGGGTGGCGCGCCGCGCGGATTGCCCGCCCCGCCCGCCAGCCTGGAACACTGCTGCCGCTACGACCGGGGCCTGGGGAGAACCGCATAGCCGGGCGGCGGCCGGCGGCAGGATGCTGTTCGCGCTCATGCCGAGAGGAAAATACGTGGTGCCGGGCGGCCTGCCGGGCTTACGCTGCGGCCGTGGCGAAGCGGAACCGTCACAGGTGCCGGCCCGCGCCCGACCCGGACGTCCCGCTCGCGCGGCTTCTTTCGTCCGATGAGAGGGTGCGGGTGAGGGCGCTGCACCGGATCTGCCCGTGCGGCGCCGGATTCCTGGTGTATGCGCGCTTCCGCGGCGAGGTGAAGCGGCTGCAGAAGGACCCCGTGCCCGCAGGTGCGAGCCGCTGCGCTGCACGTCGAACAGGACGCATGCCTGATCGAGCAGATGGAAGCCAATCTCGACCGGGCCGCAGAGCAGGGCTGGCGGTGCAGCGACGCGGACTGGGAGCGGGCACACCGCCGGCGTCAGGCGACCGGCTACTGGCTGCCACTGTGACCGCGGCCTGCCGCGGCGCACCCCCCAGCGCCACCCCGGCCCGCTACGCCCTGGGCAGCACGAGGTGAAGGTGATGGCTGAGGTCATGGTGCCACTGACGGTCCGCGACCTGACCCGCGCGGACCTCCCATCGTGCGCCTGGTCAGGGCCGGCCACCCATCTCGCCAGCGTCGCCCAGGCGCTGGACCGCGCCGGGCACGGCGAGGTGGACTATCTCGCGGTCTGCCCGCCGTCGGGCCTGCCCGTGGCGATCGGCGGGGTCGACTACGCAGTCACCCCGGGCGCGGGCACCTTGTGGCAGCTGGCGGTCCACGATGCGCTGCGATCGTGCGGGATCGGCACGATCCTCATCCGCGGCGCTGAGCAGCGGATCCGTGCCCGAGGGCTGCGCCGGGCCGAGCTCGGCGTGGAGGAGGACAATCCCCGGGCCCGCGCGCTGTATGAACGGCTCGGCTATGTCGCCTACGGCCGCAAGCCCGCGGCGTGGGACGCTGAGGCTCCGGACGGCTCGATCACGCGTTATGAAACGGTGTGCACGCTGATGCGCAAGGAACTGCCGTAGTCCCGGAGGCCGCCAGTGCACCAGCCACATCAGCCCGGACCCGCGGACCCGGGCCGGGCCGTTCGTGCTGCTTTTCAGCGGCGGTGCGATCGGCCGGTCATGGCGTTGGGTAAAGGTCGGCGGCCAGCCGGCTGAGGTCGATGCCGTGTGCTTGCAGCTGGAGCCGGACGGGGTTGGGCCGTCCGGGGGCAAAGCCGAGGGCGGCCAGCTGCCTGCGGCTTCGGCGGCTCAACTGGGTGCCGAGCGGATCGCGGGCATCCTGCAGTACGCCGTAGAGCAGGTGCTCCGGCCCGATCCTGGCATCCCCGCGGCCCGCCGCGAACCGGGCGGCGATCGCCAGGGCGCGGTTGGCCAGCAGGTGGACACACAGCGGGGCGGGGCCAGGGTGCCCGCCCCGCCACCGGGGCCGGCGCCGCACCCGCCGTTCGGCGGCTCGCAGCGCGTCCGTCCCGAAGCTCGCCTCCAGGCGCTGCCGTACCTGTTCGGCGTCGATGCCGAGGGTGCGCAGCGCGGTGGCCGGGCTGGCGCCCGGCCCGGGCGCCGGGCCGACACGGTGAAACCCCGCACGGAGCACATTAACGTCGAGCCCCCGGGCTTCCAGCAGCGTGGCGGCGCGGCTGCTGCCGTGGCGCAGGAGCGCGAGGAGCACGTGCTCCCCGGAAATGCAGGGATGGCCGAGTTCACGGGCCTCGGCAAACGCGAGCCGGATAACCCCCCGCCCGTCTGGGGTCAGCCGGGGCCACACCGCGCCCGTGCCGTCGTCACCGATAGCGGCACGTAGCAACCGGGTCAGCCGCGGCCACATCACAGCTCCTTGCTGCGGTGAATCCGCAGCCCGTGCTTGTAATGGACGGCCTGCTTGGTGACCCCCAGCCGGCGGGCGATGTCCCGCCAGGACCAGCCCAGCCGGCGTGCGCGGTCCACGTGGAGCTCCTCCAGGACCTCCACCAGCTGCCGCAACGCCACCACCGCGGCTAGGCCCACGTCGGGGTCGTCGCTCGCCGCCGCATCCATGAGCCGCCTGCCTTCCGCAAGATCCCCGGGCATGTCGTCAAAGTAGCTTGACGACACGGCATCGTCAAGCATTTTGACGACGCGGACGCGGCGGCCAGGGAGCAAGGCGAACCGTTTTCACAGCGCCAGGCAGCAAGGCAAGTCAGGTGGACAAGTTCGCCCGGCCGGCCCCGAACTTGTGGCCCCCCGCCGCATGACCTGCGGCAGCCCGGTCCCTGCCGTGATGCCAGTCCGGCATGGCGGGCAGTCACTGACTGGGGACGCCCGCAGGTCCATACGAGGTACATGTGCGCCACGAGGCGCAGTTTCATATGCCCCGCCAAGCGGGGAGAGATTGGAGGCATATCTCTAGATCCGATGGTTTACCCGGAGCCGAAAGGCCACCCCGGGAACAATAGCATGCCAGGAAACCAGCGGTCATGCCCAGGCGTAAGGGGTGATGCGCTGAGGGATCTGCGTGACATGGCGAAAGCTGTATTGCCTGAAGCCTAATCTCCAGGAGGCGCAATTCGCACGCCCGCCGGAAAGACGCCTGAAACCGGTGCCAGCCCTGCGGCAGGATCGATGTACTCCTGCCGCAAGCCTCCGGGCAGGGAGCGATTCCCAGCGAGGGAATTCAAGGAGATGAGTGGGCCGCCTAAATCATGCTGGCAACGTATGGAACTGACGAACGTGGGATCGCCTAAGGGGCGCGAGCCCTATGGCGACAGAGTGCCCGTAGTAGTCGCAGGAGTAACGACCTGCCAGGGAGGACGGGAAGGCCGTCCGCAGGGCGAAGGGGCACAGGTGACTGGATGACGAGAGCTGCGAGGTATGCGTAATGCAGACAGCCGAAACGGTGCTTGAAATCCTCCGTGAACGTGTGACTGAGCGCCGAGTTCGGCACCTCGAATGGCCGCGACCTGGCGGTTTCAGAGAGCCTGGGCACGAAGGTTGGCACGGGCTGGGCAGGATGGTTGGCACCTGAGTCCATTTGAGCGCGCTCATGCTGGCGTGGAGAAGCGACATGCCAAACTCGATGCCCAAGTGCCAAACTCGCTGCTCAGTCACAGAACGGGGCAGGCGCGGCCTGCCGTGCAACGAGCTGTACCGGCAGATGTTCAACTTCAACCTTTACCTGCTGGCCTACGGGAAGATCTACGCCAACCAGGGCGCGATGACCCCCGGGGCCAGCGCAGAGACTGCGGACGGCATGTCCGAGGACAAGATCCACAAGATCACCGAGGCGATGCGCGCCGAGCGCTACCGCTTCAGTCCCGCCCGGCGGATATTCATCCCGAAAAAGAACGGGAAAATGCGTCCTCTGGGGCTGCCGTCATGGTCGGATAAGCTCGTCGGCGAAGTGGTGCGCCTCCTGCTGGAAGCGTATTACGAGCCGACTTTCTCCGACAATTCGCACGGGTTCCGTCCCGGCCGCGGATGCCACACGGCGCTGACCGACGTGGCAATATCCTGGACCGGGACGACGTGGTTCATCGAGGGCGACATCGCTGACTGCTTCGGGTCGCTGGATCACGAGGTAATGGTCCGGATCCTGTCAGAGAAAATCCACGATAACCGGTTCCTGCGGCTCATCCGTAACATGCTCAAAGCCGGGTACCTGGAAGACTGGGAATACCACGACACGCTCAGCGGATGCCCGCAAGGCGGCGTGGTATCGCCCGTTCTCTCCAATATCTACCTCAGCAAGCTGGACGAATTTGCCGAGACAGTCCTCATACCGCAATATACCCGAGGGGGACGCCGGAAAGAAAATCCCGAGTACAGAAAGGCACACTACCGGCTCACGCAAGCCCGCCGAAAAGGCAACCGGGCCGACGCCCGGGAGTACCAGCGGCAGGCACGCACCCTCCCCTTCGGAGACCCGGACGACCCCGGGTACCGGCGGCTGCGCTACTCACGCTACGCCGACGATCACCTCCTGGGGTTCACCGGACCGAAGGCCGAGGCCGAGGAAATCAAGAATCAGCTGGCCAGGTTCCTGCGCGACGAACTCGCACTCGAACTCAGCCCGGAAAAGACGCTGATCACCCACGCCCGCACCGATCACCAGAGGCCGCCGCGCGGCCAACGGGAGCATCGCGCTGCGCGTGCCGCTCGACGTGATCAGGGCCAAGCGGGCCCCATACCGGCGCCACGGCAAACCCTGGCGCCGGACAGCCCTGCTGAACCTGGACGACTACGACATCGTCCGGGTCTACGGGGCCGAGTACCGGGGCATCGCCGGCTACTACCTGCTCGCCAGCGACGTCTGGCGGCTCAGCGCGCTGCGCTGGGACGCCGAGACGTCCATGCTGAAGACCCTGGGCGCCAAGCACAAGTCCTCGGTGTCCAAGACCGCGGCCAGGTACAAGGCCAAGGTCGAGACACCGCACGGGCTGCGCACGTGCTTCGAAGCCAGGATCGAGCGTGACGGCAAGCCGGACCTGGTAGCCCGGTTCGGCGGGATTCCGCTGGTGCGGAAGAAGAACGCGGTACTGCACGACACCGTATCCCGGCCGGTCCCCTACCCGCAGAAAGAGCTGGTCCACCGGCTCCTGAAGCGGCGGTGCGAGCTGTGCGAGGAAGCGGGCGCGGTGCTGGTGCACCAGGTCCGCAAGCTCGCCAGCCTCGGGGAACCCGGCCCGGGACAGCCCGCCTGGGCGGCGAAAATGGCCAGGATGCGGCGCAAGACCCTCATCGTCTGCCGCGCCTGCCACGACGCCATCCACGGGCACCCTGCCCACGCCACGGCGTAAGTCACCGGAGAGCCACGTGCGCTGAAAGACATCCCAGGAGCTTAAATGTCAAGCCGCGATGGAAGATTGAGGGAGGTTTTCCCGGTGTCCCCATGCGGTGGCCTCGTCGTAGCGGGTGCGGGTCTTCAGGCAGCCGTGCAGGATGCCGACCAGCCGGTTGGCGAGCCGCCGCAGTGCGTCGTTGTGTTCGAGTCCTTTGGCGCGCTGCTGGTCGTAGAACGCGCGGGCGCCGGGCGAGGCGTTCAGCGACGCGAACGCCCAGGCCATGAGCGCGTCGATGAGCCGGTCGTTGTGAATGAACCGGGCGGCGACGACCTTCTTCTTGCCCGAGGCGCGGGTGATCGGGCTGGTGCCGCCGTAGTTCTTGCGGGCCTTCGCGTCGGCGTACCGGCCGGTGTCGTCGCCGAACTCGCCGAGCACCCGGGCGCCGAGGATGGCCGCCAGGCCGGGCTGGGACTGGTAGATCTCAGCGTCCGGGTGCCGGCCAAAAAACTCCCTCACCTGCTCTTCGAGGATCTTGACCTGCTCGTTCAGGGTGGTGATGACGGCGATCAGCGACCGGGCGGTGGCGGCGTAGGCCGCGGTCAGCGTGGCGGGCAGGCCGAGGTGCTCGCCGCGCAGCGCGGCCAGGATCACATCGGTCTTGTCCTTGATGTTCCGGCGGCGGGCGCGCTTGAGCGCCGCGCTGATCTGGGCGCGGGTCAGCTTCGCCGCGCGGGCAGGCTCCGGGGCCTTGCCCAGCAGCTCCAGCACGTCGGGGGCGTCCAGGTCCTCGAATGCCTCCAGCGCGGCCGGGAAGTACTCGCGCAGCTGGTGCCGCAGCCGCTGCACCGCCCGGGTGCGGTCCCAGATCAGCGTCTTATGGGTGCGCGCCACCACCTTGATCGCCCCGGCTGCCGGGCTGTCCCCGGCGGCTGGGCGCAGCTGGTGGGAGTCGGTGCGCACCATGTCCGCGAGCATGTGCGCGTCCCCGCCGTCGCTCTTGGCGCCGGATACCCCGTGCCGCTCCCGGTACCGGGAGGCCTGCAGCGGATTCACCGGATACACCGTGTAACCTGCGGCGATCAGCGCCGCGACCCACGGGCCGCGGTCGGTCTCGATCCCGATCACCACCTCCGCATCCGCGGCATCCTCGGGCACGAACCGGCCGGTCAGCTCATGCAGCCGGGTCATCCCGGCCACGCCCTCGGGCAGCCTCCTCTTCGCCAGCACCTTCCCCGCCTCGTCCATCACCTCCACGTCGTGATGGTCCTCAGCCCAGTCATCACCCACGAACAACCGCACCGGCGCTCCCGTCAACGATGTCGAATTCCGTCAGCAGCCAGCGGGAGAACCATCAGCGACCTAATAACACAGTGCTCACGCCAGCAGGCGGGCACGACATCCCAGCAGCGATCAACTCTCCCGGTCACCGGCAGGGGCACAGTCTTTCAGCAGGGCTCGAAGCCCGGGAGGAAACAGTGCTCACCTGCCGGAGGCCACCACACTCCGAGTCTGCTGTACGGCGGACCCGTTAACTCT